>Ga0302320_10027311_pt1 | contig 11004 bp, 9 predicted proteins | sample Bog_T0_3_FD_202130 | JGI IMG/M metagenome (GOLD analysis project Ga0302320, IMG submission 202130) | Peat permafrost microbial communities from Stordalen Mire near Abisko, Sweden - Bog_T0_3 | ecosystem: Environmental > Terrestrial > Soil > Wetlands > Peat | place: Sweden: Abisko, Stordalen Mire... | reverse complement strand
CGGCCACGCCGCAGCGCTTGAGGTATTCCGCATAGCGGGCGTCCTTGAGGATGGGCGCGTGGCCCGCGCTTTCGTGGACGATGTCCGGGGCCGGGGTGTACTCGATGTGCTCGTGGGTGCGGATGTCCTCGGCGATGGCCAGGACGCCCCTGGCCTGCATCTCGGTGAACACCGCCGGGGGGATGAAGCCCCGCACCGCCACCGCGCTCCAGCCCAGCCGCGCCAGCTTCGCGTTCATGTCCGCGAGGCTGGGGATGCGCTCCAGGCCGATGCCCGCGGCCGCGAGGCCCTCCAGGTAGCTGCGGTGGGCCTTGTCCTTCAGGTGGGCGGTGAGCCGGCCGAGGATGTGGCGCCAGACCGCGTGGTCCCGGGGGGTGTAGGCCTGGTAGTCCTGGGCCACCACGTAGCGCGCCAGGTGGGGCGGCAACGAGGCGACGGCGGTTCCGATCAAGACCATGGCGACTCCGGGGCCCCATGAATTATATGGAGTCGCAGCCGCAACGGTGGAAAATTCTCGTCAGACCAGCTTGGCCACGTCCCGGTAGTCCGGATCCTGGTCGAATACCCGCCGGAACTCCTCCCGGGCCTCATCTTGCCGGTCCTGGGCCCGGAGCAGGTTGCCCAGGTCGTAGCGGAGGCCGATGCCGTCCTCGGGGGGGAACCCGGGGGACTCGATGCCCTGGCGCAGCCATTGGATGGCCGCGTCCAGGTTGCCCTGGCTCTGCTCGCAGATGGCGAGCATGGAACAGCATTCCAGGGTGCGCTCGGGGTCGCGCATGGCGTGCTTGAACTCCTCGATGGCCGGATCCAGGAGCATCATCTCCTTGTAGGCGATCCCAAGGTTGTAGTGGGTGTCGTAATCGTCGCCCTTGACTTGCTGCTCGACCCCTTCCCGGAATGCATTGAACAATTCATCAACGCTGCGGATCTTTTCCACCACGTTGGTGGCGTCGTGCATCTCCTCGCCGTCGCCGGTCTCCAGCAGGGCGTCGCCCAGCATGTCGCTGAGATCGAAGAAGGACGGGGTGAAATCGGACTCCTTCAGGGCCTCGGGCTTGACGTCCAGCCCCAGCCGGCGCAGGGAGTCCTGGGCGAGTTCCTTCCGCTTGCGCAGTTCCGGATGGTCCAGGTGCCTGCCGAGGGCCTTCTCGATCTCCAGCATGGCCTCTTCGGGGCTGCCGTAGTCCATCTGGAAATCGATGTCCGAAAGGATGGCGGAGAGCTCCTCGTCCATCTCGACAGCCTGCCACGGGTCCGATGCGGACGGCGTCCAGGCGGGCTCGGGCGGTGCGGACGGCGCCCATGCGGGCGCGGGTGGTGCGGGCGCGGGTTCCAGGGGCGCCAGCAGGTCGGAGAACTCCGACCACTCGTACTCGGGCTGCTTCGGGACCTCGACCTCGGGGGGGACCGGGGCCGGCGCCGGCGGGGGCGGGGGCGGGCTGGGCGGCGCCTGCCACGGCTTGGGCTCGAGGTCCAGCTTGATCGGCAGCGGCTCGGCCATGGGCGCGATGGCGGGGGCCCTCGGCGGCGGCGGGGGCAGCGGAACCAGGACGTCCAGGAGGCCCAGGGTCCTGCGGTAGAGCCGGGTGGAGCCGGGGAACATGGCCTCGGCCCGGTCCAGCAGGTCCACCGCCAGGCTCCGGAAGCCCAGGGGCGCGACTTTTTCCGCGGTCTTCACGTAGTGCATCTGCACCCGGGTGAGCACGCCGCTGGCCCGGTGGATTTCGGCGATGGCGCTGATGGCCTCGTTGTTGGCCGGCTCCAGCTCGAGGACCTTGGCGTAGCTCTCCAGGGCGCTTTCCATGTGCCGGGTCTGCAGGAAATGGTCGGCGTCGCGCTGCAGCTTCTCCACCTGCGCCCGGCGGAGGACGTCCTGCTCGGTGTCCTCGGAATCGATGGGGGAGATCTCGTCCGGGAACGGCACCGGCGGCGGGGCGGCCACCTGGGCGAACGGCGCCGAGAGGTCTTCCGGCCGGACCCCCATGCCCTGAAGTTTCTGCGAGGTCTGCTCGGCCAGGCCCTGGTCGCCCGCGGCCTGGGCCTCGGCGAAGGCGTGGCGGAGGCTCTCCACCTCTTCGCCGCGGTTGCCCCCCTGGTGGGCGATTTCCGCCAACTGGAGCCAGGCTTCCGCCGTGAGGGCCCCCTGCAGGCCCGCCCGGAGCGCCCTGGCCGCGGCCTCGCCCAGGCCCCGCCTGGCGAATTCCCGGCCGATGGGCTTGAACCGTTCCAGCCCTTCCGCCACTCTCCGGCTCCGGACCAGGTCCCGCAGGGCCCGCTCGCAGAGCAGGAGGGACTTCTCGGGCAGCTGGGGCACCTGGGCCAGGGCCTCCAGGGCCCGCTCCGGGGCCTGGGACTGCAGTTCCACCTCGGCCAGGGCGTCCAGCAGCTCGGGGCTGCGCGGATTCTGGGCCAGGCCCTCCCGCAGGCGCTCGGCCGCCCCGGGCAGGTCCTTCTGGATCACGCAGAGCCTGGACTGGGTCAGGAACACAGGGGGAGTGCTGACCATGGCCCTGGCCCGTTCCAGGATCTGCCCGGCCTCGGTGTGCATCTGGTCCATGGCCAAGGCTTCCGCCACTTCCAGGTAGATGCCGGCGGCGCGCTCCTTCATGCCCTCCTTGTTGTAGAGGTCGGCCAGCTTCACCTTGTTCTTGAGGTTCTTCGGGTCGAGCTCCACGACCTTGGCGAATTCCTCAAGGGCCCGCTTGATGAGGCCCTTGCGGGTGCACATGTCGGCCACCTCGATGTGGATCTGGATGGCCTCCTTGATCATGTTGGTCTGGCGGTAGAGCACCGCCAGCCGCTCGGAGATGTCCATGTCCTCGGCCGCGACCCGGTGGGCCTTCTTCAGCACCGCGGTGGCCTTGTTGTTGAACCCGCCCCGTTCGAAGCCGGCCCCGGCCTTCTTGAACATGTCCATGGCTTCGGAAACCTTGCCAGCCTGGAGGTAGGCGTCCCCCACCCGGTTCAGGAGGTTGTACTCGTCCGGCTTGTCCTCGATCAGCTTCAGGAATTCCTCGATGGCCCGATCCACCCTGCCCGCGGCCATGTGGTTTTCAGCCAGTTTGGAGATCTTGTTGCGGTCGATGGCCATCAAATTCCTCGGTCGGGCGGACGTGGGGGTTCAGCGGGCAAGGTGGCGCCCGGTGAAGGCCTGGGGAAGCAGGTCACGGAGATCGCAAAGGGATCGGTCCGTGCGGTTGGCGAGCAGGATGGGCAGTTCCCCGGCGAATTCCGCCAGCACCTGGCGGCAGGCGCCGCAGGGCGGGGTGAGTTCCCCGGCCTCGGTGACCACGGCCAGGGCCAGCAGGTCTCCCACCGCCATCCCCTGGCTCACCGCGGCGCAGACCGCGGTCCTTTCGGCGCACTGGCTCACCGGGTAGGATGCGTTCTCCACATTGCAGCCGGGGACGATGGAGCCGTCCGCCCGGAGCAGGGCCGCCCCCACCCGGAACCCGGAGTAGGGGGCGTAGGCCGAGGCCCAGGCACGCCAGGCGGCGCCCACTAGGGGCTCCCAGACCTGGGAGTGGGGATCGGAAAAAGCCATGAGCGCCTCTGGGAAATCTCGATGTGTCATGGTAGTGCGCTTCCCGCGGCATGGAAAGTGCCGCCCTCCGCCGCGGCCAGACCCAGGGCCCGCCAGCTTGGAGTGTAGCCCTGGTATTCCCGCTCGCCGTCCTTCCCCTCGACCCGCAGGGTGATCTCCCGGCGCTGCAGCCGGGCCCGCAGGATCCCGCCGGACAGGCACTCCAGCTCCCGCTCGAACGCGGGCCCGGGATCCCAGCCCTTGAGGTCCAGCCGCAGGCTCAGCCCCGAGGGCTGCTCGTCCTCGAAGGTGCGCACCCAGGGCGTGCCCCGCTGGGCGGTGCGCTTCCAGTGCACCCGGCTCAGGGGGTCCCGCTCCTTGAACGGCCTGGCCCCATCGGGGCTCGAGGATCCCGGCCGGAGCCGGGCCCTGCCCAGTTCCCCTTCCCAGCCCGGTCCCTGGGTGAACGAGCGGGGGTGGGGCAGCACCAGCATCTCTTTCTCCAGCGGGAAGCTCCAGGCCTTCTCCAGGAAGCCGAACGGATAGGCGGTGCGCAGGTCCAGCCGCAGCGCCCGGCAGGCGCCCCGGCGCTCCGGGTGGGCCTGGAGCACCACCAGATGCTCCTCCGGCCCCGGGGCCGCCCCGGGGTAGAAGGCCGGCTCCACCCAGCCCTGCTCCAGCACCAGGTGGATCTCCAGCCCCCGGGGCCGCCCGGGGGCCCGGTCCCGGAGCCGGACCTTGATCCCGCCCTGGACCCGGGCGAACAGGTTGCCCTCCTCGATGGCCTCCAGCGCCATGCCCTGGATGGCGCGCCGGCTCACCCATCCGGACACCAGGAACAGCCCGAGCATCATCGAGAACACCAGATAGAGCAGGTTGTTGCCGGTATCCACGGCGAACAGGCCCATGAGCAGCATGGCGGCCAGGTACTCGATCCCGAGGCGGGTGATGGACAGCTTGAGCCGCTTGTCGTTCCAGACATCCATGGGGAGCTTTCACCAGAGTTCGAGTTCTAACATACTGCGCTAGTCTATTGAAGGAGGATTCCCGTGTTCACCGGCCTCATCCGCTCCCTGGGCACCCTGGAGGGCCGCTCAGCCCGCCCCTTCGGCGCCCGCCTCAGGATCAGCGCCGCTTCCGACCTGCTGGAGCGGGCCGAGTCGGGCGCCAGCATCTGCGTGAACGGGGCCTGCCTCACCGCGGTGGCCCGGGACGCCCGGGCCTGGGAGGCGGAGCTGTCCCAGGAGACCCTGGACAAGACCACCCTGGGCCAGCTCGCCCCCGGAGCCCTGCTGCACCTGGAGCCCAGCCTGAGGGTGGGCGATCCCCTGGACGGGCATCTGGTGGCGGGCCACGTGGACGGGGTCGGCAGGCTGCTGGAGCGGCCCCAGGGCGAGGGGATCTGGCGCTTTTCCATGCCCGCGGCGCTGGCGCCCATGACCGCCCCCAAGGGTTCGGTGGCCGTGGACGGCATCTCCCTGACCGTGGTGGACTGCGGCACCGACTGGTTCACCGTGGCGCTCATCCCCGAAACCGTGCGCCGCACCCGCCTGGAGACCATGGTCTGCGGCGAGGCGGTGAACCTGGAGGCCGATCCGGTGGGCCGCTACGTGGCCCGGGCCCTGGCCTTGCGGGCCTCGGGCGACAAGCTGCAGCGCTTCGCCGAGGGCGGCTGGTCCTGAACCGGGATCTGTTCGATCGCCATATACTTGTCCCATGGTCAAAACCCGATCTCCCCATCCGGTCGCCCCCGATCTGCTGGACCGGGTGCGCAACCGCTTCCGCGACTTCCCCCTCACCCGGGATTGGCAATTGAGCATTGATGCACTCCAGCCGGGCGCGGCCACCTTGAGCCTGGTCCCCACCGAGCGCACCGTCAACGGGCCCACCGGCGTGGTGAACGGCGGGGTGCTGGCCACCCTGGCGGACATCGGCTGCGCCATGGCCCTCAGCACCTACTTCGACGGCAGGATGCCGTTCGCCACCACGGACCTGCACGTCCGCTATCTGGAGCCCGCCGACGCCACGGTCCTGGTGCAGGCCTCGGTGGTCCGGGCCTCCCTGCGCAGCGCCATCCTGGAATGCCGGCTGCTGTGCGACGACAGGATCGTCGGCCTGTGCACGGCGCATTTCACCATCAAGCTGAAGCCCGAAGATAAAATCGAAGGGAGCCGGGGAACTTTGACTTAATAAGCTGTACATTATTTGTGTGGTCACCCAGGTTCCTCGACTCATCCTCGATCTCGCTACCGTCCTCGGCGTCGCCGCGGTCATCACGCTGGTGTTCCGTTGGCTGAAGCAGCCGGCGGTGCTGGGCTACATGCTGGCCGGATTGATCGTCGGGCCGCACGTGCCGATCCCCCTGGTGGCCGACCTGGAGAACGTCCAGACTCTGGCGGAACTGGGCGTGGTGCTGCTGATGTTCTCGGTGGGGCTGGAATTCGATTTCCGCAAGCTGCTGGAGAAGGGGCCCACGGCCATGGTCCTGGGCGCGGCCCAGCTGGGCTTCACCACCTGGCTCGGGTTCATGGCCGGGCGCGCCCTGGGCTGGAGTTTCCTGCAAAGCGCGTTCATGGGCGCGGCCCTGTCCATCTCCAGCACCATGATCATCGCCAAGCTGTTCGAGGAGCACGGCGCCAGGGGGCACCTGCGCGACCGGGTGCTGTCGGTGCTGGTGGTCCAGGACCTGTTCGCCATCCTGCTCCTGGCCGGGCTGGACGCCACCTCGGCCACGGGCGGCTTCGGCGCCGCCGGCTTGTGGCTGACCCTGGGCAAGGTGGCCCTGCTCCTGGCCGGGCTGCTGGGGGTGGGCGGCATGGTGGTGCCCCGGCTGCTGCGCTGGGCCGCGGACCGGGGCCGGGACGAAACGCTCCTGGTGGCCTCGGTGGGGGTGTGCTTCACCGCCGCGGTGCTGGCCGACAAGGCCGGCTGTTCCCTGGCCCTGGGCGCCTTCCTGGCGGGGGTGCTGGCTTCCGCCAGCGGCAGGGTCCAGAAGATCGAACACCTGGTCCTGCCCCTGCGCGACACCTTCGGGGCCATCTTCTTCGTGGCGGTGGGCATGCTGCTGGAGCCCCGCTCCCTGGCGGCCCAGGCCGGCCCGATCCTGGCCCTCACCGCGGTGGTCCTCCTGGGGCAGGCCCTGGGCACCACCCTGGGCGGAGCCCTGGCCGGCCTGCCGCTGCGCGCCGGGTTCCGCACCGGCCTGGCCCTGGCCCAGCCGGGGGAATTTTCCTTCGTGCTGGTGGGCATCGGCGTGCATGCCCGGTTCCTGGGCCCGGATTTACTGGCGGTGCCCGTGGGGGTCTGCCTGCTCACGGCCCTGCTGGGTCCCACCCTGTTCCGGCGCGGCGATGCCCTGGCCGCCGGCCTGGAGCGCCGGATCCCCGCCCGGATCAACTGGTATCTCAAGACCTATCAGTCATGGGCGGCGAAGCTGGGGAAATCCTCCCTGGGCCGCGGGCCCGCGCCCCTGCGCTGGCCGCTGATCTTCCTGGTCCTGGACGCGGCCCTCATCAACGCGGTCATCATCGGCGCCGCCCTGCTGAAACGGCACCTGCCCGGGTTCCAGACCGGCAACGCGGCCCTGGGCCTGCTGGTCTGCCAGGCGCTCCTGCTGGCCACCCTGGCCTGGGCCCTGTGCGCCCGGGCCAGCGAGATCGCGGAGCGGATCCTGGTGCCCGGCCCGGCACGGGAGGCCCAGCCCCCGCCCGGGCGCCGGCAGCTGCAGGTCTCCCTCAGCCTGGCCCTGCTGCTCATGGTGGGGGCGCCCTCCCTGGCGGTGCTCCAGCCGTTCCTGCCCGAGGGGCCCATGCTGGCGCTGTTCCTGGGCGGCCTGGCCGGCCTGCTGGGCCTGCTCTGGGTCCATTCCCGCCGGTTCCCTCCGGACAAGGCCATGGGCTCCGAGTGGCTGCTGCACCGGGTGCGGGCCCCCTGGGCCCGGGCCCTGGAACCCGCCGCCGGGCCCGAAGCCCTGCTCTCCCTGCGCCTGACCCGCCAGTGCCCACTCCTGGACCGCCCGCTGGCGGAGGTTTCCCTGGAGCAGCTCACCGGGGCCACCCTGCTGGGCCTGGTGCGCGCCGGCCGCCCCCTGTCCCTCAGCCCCGAACTCACCCTCCAGGCCGACGACCTCCTGGCCCTCCACGGCAGCCCCGCCGCCCTGGATGCCGCCAAGCGCGTGCTGGGAGCCTAAGCCCCCCGTTCCTGCAGCATGGCCTCCATCTGGCGCAGGGTGCGCTGGGTGTTCCAGAAGCCCCACAGGGCCCCCAGGCCCCCGGTGGCCATGCCGATGCCCGCCAGGGCGGCCATGTTGCGCAAGGAGAAGAAGCCCAGCCTGGCCAGTTCCACCAGCAGCGGCGGCAGGTTGCCCCACCCGCGGTCCAGCGGCAGCCAGAGGGCCAGCAGGCCCAGCACGGCGAAGACGCTGGCGAACAGGCCCAGGGCCGCGCCTTCCACCAGCAGGGGCGTGCGGATGAAGCCCTCCGTGGCCCCCACCAGGCGCATGATGGTGATCTCCTCTTCCCGGGCCAGGACGCTCATGCGGATCACGTTGCCGGTGGAAAAGCCCGCGGCCAGCAGCAGCAGGGCGCCCAGGGAACCCAGGGCCGAACGCAGCATCCGGGCCGTCTTCTGCAGGCTCGCCAGGCGTTCCTGGTCCACCACCACGTCCCCGACCCCGGGCAGCGAGCGCAGGCTTTCGCCCACTTCCATGGCCCGGTGCGCGGCCAGCAGGTCCGGCCTCAGGCTGAGTTCCAGCGTCTCGGGAATGGGCTCGCCCAGGCTCTTCAGCATCAGCCCGGCCTCCCGGGAGGACTCCAGGAATCGCTTGGTGGCCTCCTCCGAGGAGACCCGCCGCACCTTGACGAACCGGGGATCCCGCTGCAGCCGGGCCTCGGTGTCGTCCAGGGAGCCCTCGCCCGCGAACACGGTGATCTTGGCCAGGGTCTCCATCCTGGAAACCCAGCGGTTCAGCCCCTGGACCAGCAGCAGGCCGCCGCCGGCCAGGAACAGGCCCAGCGCCAGGGTGAGCACGGCCAGGAAGTGCTGGCCCCGGTGGCGCACCAGGTCCTTGCCCACATCGCTGAAAAGGAGGCCCAGGAGGCGCAGGAAGACCATTCAGTCGTTCCCGGCGATGGCCATGCCGCGGATCTCGGTGACGCCCGGCAGGGCCGCGGAAAGGGCGGCGCCGCCGCCGCTGGGGGACTTCCAGATGAGCAGGTTGGCACCGCCGCTGCCCTCGCCGATGGCGGAACCCGTCGTCAACGTGAAATTGGCCCCCAGCAGCCAGTCCGAGTTGGCGGGGTGGGCAATGGTCCGGAGGTTCCCCAGGGCTCCGGCCACATCGCCCAGGGTCCGGGTGGGAGGCTGGTTGAGGCCGGAGGTGAAGAGGGTCTTGTTGAACACCAGGATCGAGGCATCGGTCGTCGAGGAGGCGTCCGGGGCGAAAACATACAGGACGCTGTTCTGGGAATCATAGCCCAGCCCGCCATATTGGAGCGGGGAACCCAGTTCCGTGTCCGGGCCGATCAGCACGCCGCCGTTGGTGATGTAGGGAATGGCGTTGAAGACTCCGCCCTGGGTCGCCCGCACCCGTGCGCCGGTATAGGAGAGGGTTTGGAGACCGTTGTAGAGGACTGCCCCGTTGCCCATGAGCCCGTACGCGTTGCCTCCCGGAACCGCCGCAACGCCGCAGCCGAACGTGTCGGTGCCGGTCCCGATCGTGTAGGACGCCGCTGGCGTGAAGGTATAGCCGGCGCCGTAGGTCTGGGCGACCGTGCTGGCGCTGGTGATCTTCCAGATCCGGGTGGCGGCCCCGTCCGAGGCGGTCTCCGTGACGAACAGGGTGTTGCTGGTCCCATCCACGCAGGCCTGCTCGAACACTGAGCCACCGGAAAACGGGTCGGTGCCGGGCGCGCCCAGGTTGAAGTTGGTGATATCGCTCGTGTTGCTGATGGATCCGCTCTGGGTGCTGGCCTGGGTGATGACCCAGACCACGCCGGCCTCGGTCACCAGGTACAGCCGGTTGCTGTTGTTGTCCATCGTCAGTCCGCCCCAGGCCAGAGTGATGCCGCTGAGCAGGCTGCTGGTGATGGTGCGGTTCGCCGCGGGGATGGTACCGGTTTTCTGCTGCGCGTTGTAGACATCGTTCACGTCGTTCCACACCAGCACGGACCTCGTGCCGCCGTCGAAGACATAAAGATTGGTGCCGCCGCTGGTGTCCTTCACGCAGCCCAGGGCCCCCAGGAGCGTCAGGAGCGCGGGGAGGCAGAGGGAACGAAGGGTGGCCATCGGGAAAAAGGGTCTATGCACGTGGTTCTCCAGTAACTACTTGGCGAAAAGGGCCTTGAGGTGGGAATTGAGGGTCTTGACCAGGTCCGCGTCGCAGCCGGCGTCCACCGCGCCCCGGGACACCGCCAGGGCCAGGTTCTTCACGGCCTCGGGGCCTCCGCCCTGGACCAGCTGGCTGTTGGCCCGGGCCAGCAGGCGGTTCAGCATGTCGTGGTGCTGCTCGGGCAGCACGCCCTTGGCGGTCAGGACGATCCGCTGGGCGAAATGGGTGAGTTTGGCCAGCCGCACCGGGTCGTTGCCGGCGGCGGGCTGGGGCCTGGGCGGGAACGGCGCGGACCGGGCCTCGGACACCGATTCCGGCACCGGCATGGGTTCGGGCACGGTGGCCTGGAGCATGGGTTCGGGCTCGTAGGTGAGGGTGCGGGCCGCCACCGGCGGGTCCGGGCGCTTGCCGCTGCGCACCCCTTTCAGGATCACGTGGCCGGCCATGACCAGGCCGTAGAGGTCCTTGGCCACGCTGAGCACCGGCTGGTTCAGCAGCGAGCCCAGCTCCTCCACCGTGTAGTAGCCGGAAACGAAGGTCAGCAGTTTGGCTTCCCGGGGATGAACCCCTGCGGCCGCCTCTCCGGGCAGCAGGGTGGAACAGGGGTAGAGGTCCAGGGACCCGATCTTCTGGCTGATCACCCGCCACTCGTCCATGCGCCGGTGCATTTCCATCAGAATGGAAGGGTTGGGCTTGGTGATGGTGGCCTCGGCCAGGGCCTCGCCCTCCTCGAAATGGTAGGTGCCGTCCAGCCAGAGCGCCACCTGGTAGATGGCGTCCAGCCCCTCGCTCTCGTTGGTGACCGCGTGGACGATGCGCCCGGCCTTGAGGTAGATCCTGGCCTTCCTGGAATCCTCCAGCACGTGAAAGCAACCGGTCTTCCCTCCCTGGCTCACCAGCTGGATGATGTCCGGCAAAGGTGCTTCGCGCATGGAACCCTGGATCAGACCCTGGGACATCGAGATCCCCTCTCCCTCAAGTATAAGGTTGCTGGAAATCCTATCATGCCCCTCCGGCCTCCGCTGCGGGTCGGACTTTGCACTCGGACGGATTAGCATCCGTTGCGGAGCTTGCTCCGCTACGGATGCTCTGCAGTTTGGACTTTTCGTCCGGTCCAATCATTCCCTGCCGGTGGCTCCGGAATCGTTCGTTC
>Ga0302320_10027310_pt1 | contig 11004 bp, 8 predicted proteins | sample Bog_T0_3_FD_202130 | JGI IMG/M metagenome (GOLD analysis project Ga0302320, IMG submission 202130) | Peat permafrost microbial communities from Stordalen Mire near Abisko, Sweden - Bog_T0_3 | ecosystem: Environmental > Terrestrial > Soil > Wetlands > Peat | place: Sweden: Abisko, Stordalen Mire... | reverse complement strand
AAGCTGTCCGCCTGCTGCATGGGCTCGCCGCCCGAGAAGGTTATGCCTTCTAATCTATGTTCTTGGCGCGACCTCAGCACTTCCTGGGCTACGACATCTATCGTTGTGACTTGAAGCATAAAGTGGCAGCGTTTTGAACCATAAACTGTCAGTCCCTTTCCCCTAACTCCTTTTAAATCAGTTTGGCCACTCCGGGCCGCCAACGCTCGTTTGAACCATAAGATGGCAGTAAGTGCCAAATGGAAGGATAAAGTGGCAGTAAGTGCATTTCGGCTCTGGGCGATTGAAAAGATCCCCAAGGCGCTCCGCAATAGCTTCTCTTCCGCCTTCCAATAAAAGACCTTGCATCGTCTTCGTATGTGTGTTATATAACGCCTATACGATCATGAAGCAAGAACTGCCCGAAGATGTCCTGCGATGGTTCGTGAAGGCTACCAAAAGGTTGTGGCCGATTGCGCTGGGATCTATCTCTTTGCGGAAGAGCCCCTGCATTCGAAAGAACTGCTCAGCTTGTGCATCTGGCAAGGGTCACCTTAGTTACGCGTTGTCCGGCTATCGAGGCAACCGGCGGTTCTCAATCTATGTGCCGGACGAACTGGCGCCGGAAGTACAGATAGCAACCGAGAATGGCCGGCAATTGCAGAACCTGATGAAGGAAGCCGGCCTACGCTACGTAAAGGCACGTAAGCGGGAGAGGCAATCGAAAGAGAAAAAGTAACGGGGATGACGGGGGGACCATCACCCGGGGCCCCAAGGTCCGCATCAGGAGTCCAACCAAGCTGCTGAATGGCACATCGCCGGCAGAGAGGAGCGGTTGCGGTGCTTGATCATGATGGTTTGGAATTGTGGTTTCACCAAAACCATATCCCGGAGAACGCGCGCGCGTTGATCAACACGATTCGCTCTTCAGGGCCTTCACGTCACGTTGGAGGAGGCTCCTCGAACGTCTGCGGCCGTTATCCCAGTAAGAAAATGGGGGTCACCATTCAATTCGAAAGCCACCGGGTTGAACTGGCGGGAATCTACGAGATGGAGCACGACGCTTCCGTGCTCGAGTATTTTGATCAGCCTCCGCCGATCAAACTGACTTATAACAGTCCGACAGGAAGAAGAATGGGAGTATTGCATACTCCCGATTTCTTTGTCCTTCGTGATCATGGCGCTGGCTGGGAAGAGTGGAAGACCGAGGAAGAACTGTGCGACCTGAAAGGCAGAAATCCGAACCGCTATTTTCCCAAAGACCATGGTGGCTGGGATTGTCCACCTGGTGCAGCTTACGCAGAGCCGCTGGGGCTTTGTTACCGTGTTCGATCTTCGGCAGAAATCAATTGGACATTCCAACGGAATATTCAGTTCTTGGATGACTACCTGCGGGTTGATCCATCCACTCTCTCCGAAACTGCCCGCGAAACGGTGCGCGCGTATGTTTCTGCCGTGCCGGGTCTCGCCCTCGACAAACTCTTGCAACTTACCAAGGAGATTGTGTCGGCGGACGCAATCTTCGGCTTGATTGCGGCGAATATTCTGCATGTGAATCTCCACGCGACTGCCCTTGCCGAACCCTCACGGGTTGAAGTCTACTCTTCCCCCGAAGCTGCTTCAGGCGCCAAGCCTTGTGGCGCCGGGAGACCGCAGCTCTTATCTCCCGCTATGCTTCAATGTGGAAACACCCTCATATGGGATTCGCGCGCCTGGAAAGTGATTAACGCCGGAAAGACTTCAATAGGCCTGCTCTCCGAAGATCAGAAGTTGACCGAGCTACCGATGGCGGCGTTTGAAAGCTTGGTTCATCAGAAGAGGATTGAGTTGGCCCCGGATGATCTCAAAAAAGCCTCCGAATCGAAGATCCTTGAGCGATTATCCAAAGCCAATGAAAATGACCTGCGAATTGCAAATCATCGTTCTGGGTTCATAGTCCGCTATCTGCACGAGCGATCTCTGCCGCCGACCACCGATGTGTCTAATCGCACATTTTATCGATGGCTTGTTCAGTACCGGGAGTCAGAAGCGAGCTGTGGTACCGGATATTTGGGTCTATTGCCTCGACACGGTGCGCGGGGCAACTTCACCTCCAAGTTACCCGAGGCATCGCTGCAGGAAACGAAGACGGTCATTGAGCAGGATTACGAAAAAAACAAGCAGAAGACAATGTATGCGTCCTGGATCAAGCTAAAGCTTTCCTGCGATGAAAAAGGGATACCGGCGCCAACTTATAAGACCTTCACAATAGAGGGGCGACGGAGCGCCTACCCGCTCGAGCCCTTCTATTTGGAACTTGACCTGACGACGCCACGGCACGGAGACCGCCCCTTTGAAATCGGACATATGGACCACACCGAGTTGGATGTGGAAGTCGTTTGCTCCCGCACCGGGCGCGTGCTGGGTCGCCCTTGGATGACTCTCTTGATCGACGCTTACAGCCGCCGGGTACTGGCCGTGTATCTTACGTTTGACTCGCCGAGTTACCGCTCCTGCATGATGGTTCTGCGTGAGGGTGTGCGCCGCTACAACCGTATCCCTCAGATCGTGGTGGTCGACGGAGGGCGGGAATTCGAAAGCACCTACTTCGAAACCATGCTTGCCGGCTACCAATCTACCAAGAAAGAACGACCCAAGGCGAAGGCACGGTTTGGATCCCTGGTCGAACGCTTCCTGGGTGCGAACAACACCCAATTCGTGCATAACTTGCAGGGAAATACCCAGATTATGCGGAACGTCAGGCAGGTTACCAAGTCCGTGAACCCTAAATGCCTGGCGACTTGGCCGCTCGCCGAACTCTACGACCGGCTCTGCGAATACTTGTATGAGGTTTATGATACCGCAGACCATCCCGCGCTCGGGCAGAGCCCAAGGGAGGCCTTTCTCAGCCGGCTGTCCGATACGGGCGAGCGCCAGCACCGGATGATCCCTTACGATGAAGAATTCTTGATTTTCACTCTACCCACGACCGCGAAGGGAAGTGCAAGAGTCACGCCAGGGAATGGAGTAAAAATTCATCACGTGTACTACTGGTGCGAAGCCTTTCGCGATCCGAAGATCCAGGGGCAGCAAGTTGCTATCCGGTACGACCCGTTTGATGTTGGGGCTGCTTACGCCTTTGTGCACAAGCAGTGGGTTCCATGTCACTCCGAGCACTATGCCGTTTTGAAGGGCCGCTCGGAGCGAGAGATAAAGTTGGCCACGGAGGAGTTGCGTCAGCGCCATCGGAATCATTCGACCAAGTTTATCGTCACCGCCAGACGACTCGCTGAATTCCTCCAGTCCGTCGAGGCAGAGGAGAGCCTGCTGATTCAACGGAAGTGCGATCTGGAAAGCAGGGTGATCCGTCAGGTTGTCGCAGGGGGTCTTGATGGCGAAAATCATCCCTTGTTTCCCGGCGAATCGCACGTTGCGACGGCAGAAACGGTGACGATCGAAGAACCTGCTGTCGACGAAGTCTACGGAGTATTCTAGTGGAGACTGAACCATCTTGCTTCCCACGCGATCTTCTGGCCCAGGTACCGAAGGCGAGACTTAACTATTTTCAGACTTACATCATGGCCCATCCACGCTTGGTGGCAGCGAAAGACAGTGTGGTCGACGCGATTGAAGCCAGGGCGCCCAACTCCTTAGTCCTGTTGGTGGGCCCCACGGGCGTAGGCAAGACCGCTCTCCGTCAAAAGGTTGAGCAGGTACTGACCTCCAGCATGCTGCCGGATCTCCAAAGCGATCGAGCGCGCATTCCCGTTGTGAGTTTGGAATGCAAGGCCTCCGAGTCGGGCTCCTTCAAATGGCGAGATCACTTCCGAAGGTTGCTCCTGGAAATGCAGGAGCCATTAGTCGATTACAAACTGAGCCCCAAGGCTCCCGCTCACTTTTCTGAACGGGAGAAATTTATCCCTGCAGCCAGGGCAGCGGGATATGAGTATCATCACGCCGTGGAGTGCGCCCTCCGTTTTCGGCGCCCGGCGGCCGTCCTGCTTGACGAAGCCCAGCACTTGGCGCGAATGGCATCGGGGCGACGACTTTCAGACCAACTGGACGTCATCAAATCTCTCGCTAATTGCACACAAACCGTTCACGTGCTGCTTGGAACTTACGAACTTCTGGCGTTTCGGAACCTGAGTGGCCAGCTCAGCCGCCGCAGCATCGTGATCGACTTTCCCCGTTATCGAGCCGATGATCCCCAGGACCGGAAGGTGTTCCAAACCATCCTCCGGTCATTTGAACGGCAGCTTCCTGTCCCAGAGCCTCCCGACCTGATGAGTCATTGGGAATACTTGTATGAGCGCAGCATTGGTTGCGTGGGAATTTTGAAAGACTGGCTGATGAGGGCGCTGGCCGTCGCGGTCAAACAGAATCGCGCAACTTTGACGGTTAGAGACCTGCACGCCCAGGAGCTGAGTGCAATTCAATGCGACAAAATACTGTCCGAAGCCCTGGAAGGAGAGATGGCATTGAATGAGGAACCCGCGGCTCGCACTCGTTTGAGAACCCGGCTCGGCCTGAGTTGCCGTGAAGACGGCCAGCCCATAAGGCCAAAAGCTGAAACCACGCCGATGCGGAAAGGACGAATAAAGCCGGGTCAACGGCACCCCACGCGCGATCCCGTTGGCCAGCCTTTAGCCATCCATGCAACCATCCAGGCTCTTTGATTCTTGGGATTGCGTGATACCGCCTCTGCCATGCCGGAGCCGATTACTCCCGCTGGCGCCCATTGGCATAGGAACATCCCGGGTTGAAAGTCTTACCGGCTATATTGGACGGCTGGCGGAGAGTCACGCTGTCTCGGTTGGAGACTTGGTGGGCCGGGAGCTTTCCACGCTTGCCCTGACCCCGCTGGTGCCTTCCTCCCCCGAACAAATCCAGTCGGATTCTCATGGTTTCGTGGCGCGCTCGTACGCAATCAACGGCTTCGGAGAAGCTTCGAAACGATGGGTCGGGGCTCTGCAAGCGGGAACCAAGCGTACGGATCTTCGTTTCCTCACTTTGCTGCTCCTGGAAGGCGGGGTCTGGCCCCATGCCATTTTCCGCCGCCGCCGCGCTTGGTGCGCCGCCTGTTATGAAGACCGTCGGGGCGCTGGGGAGATCATCTACGAACCTTTGCTTTGGACTCTGAAGGCGGTCACATTTTGCCCACAACATCGCCGATTCTTGGACGAGGTATGCCCGCACTGCTCCCGGCAGAGTAAAGCTTTTGCGGTTTTCTCTCGTCCGGGATATTGCTCCAATTGCACGAAGTGGTTAGGCAACTCCAATCCCCAGCCCTGCCCGCCGGCTTCCAACGGCAACGATAGCGAGGCGGCGCTCCGGTACGCCGAAGAGGCCGGCAAATTGCTGGGCGCTCTCCCTGGTTTAGACTCCTCCTCTCTGGGGAGCACCTTTACGGCTAATTTCCGAGCTTGCGTAGAGGTGGTCGCAGAGGGAAACAAAAGTGCCTTTGCCGACGCCGCAAAGATAACTCAAGCAACCGTAACACTTCTAATGACTCAAAGGGCGTTGCCCTCGATCGGCATGCTCTTGCGGATTTCCTGCCGGCTAAAGATTCCAGTTATGTCCTTCTTGCAGGGTGACCCAGTCTCCGCCATATCCCACTGGCATGATGCCAGAGCAAGAATTGAAATTCATAGACTTCCTTCGGCACGCGCCCCTGAGAACATCCGCGCGGCGCTCGTACGGGCAGTTTCCGAGCAACCGCCGCCCCGATTGTCCGATGTCGCCCGTCGGCTCAACTATATGAAGTTAGATCGACTCCTTCGGCTGGATCGGAACCTCTGCAGACAGATCGCCTCCAACTACCAGAAGTCAATCCGCGAGTGCTGGCGAAAGCCGTCGGATAAAAGATTCTGTTCGCGGTCCCAAATAAAGCGTTTACTGGAACAATCTCTGGCCCAGGAACGGCCGACTGCTCTCGATCACATCGCCCTCAGCATGGGATATGCCAGCGGTGGTATAAGCTTGCAAAGAAAGTTTCCCGACCTCTGTCGCGCGATTCAAGAGAAAATCGCAGCGCATAAAGCGCTGGCCATTGCCTCCATGGAACGTACTCTCAAGCTTGCACTCCGTGAGGATCCCCCGCCAAGCCTGAGGCAATTATGCGAGCGACTGGACTGTTGTAGATCGGTGGTACTTCGCAGGCAGTTCTCATCTCTTTGTGACCGGCTTCTGCAGCGTCGCCGTGCATATCGAGCCCGTCAGATTGTGAATTTGAAGAAGACGCTTCAGGCACTGGTTAAAGAATCGCCACCGTTGTCTCTGGAAAAGGTTTGCAAGCGAGTCGGTTGGTCAAGGCAGCACCTCATAAGGCTTTGCCCCCAAGGATCTGCCGCGATTGTCACACGCTACCGGCGGAGCCTTAGAGAAAAGACTCAGCGCCGGATGCAGGAGCTTTACCGACAAGCCCGCCGAATTGTTAAAAGGCTACACAATGCCGGTATACGTCCGTCTTATAAACGTGTGAGCGCCCTCCTAGCAAAGTTAGGATACAAAAACGGGAGAGGTGCCTACAACGCGATTAAAGCGGCGCGAGGAGAACGGAACATCGGTTCTCCGACTTCCGGATAATTCCAATCTGTTCTCACCCGTCCAGTGGGGGGAATCCGGTGATCGTCGCTAATGTCCCCTCGCTACTGATATTCACTTCGTAGCCCTGTGGCTCTAAGTCTCTTTGTGAATAGCGATTCGTGAAGAACACCACTTCCTGATTACGTGAACCACAGAGTGGCTTGTCACGACAGGCCATGCTTTCCCGGAAGCGGCCAAGGACACCGAAATCCAGGAACTGCCGGATCTGGTCAAAAAGGTTAGCATCCCCTTTTACCCACGAGTGAGTCTCCAGCGACTTCCAAAGCCATTTTCCGTGAGCCAGTTCATGTGCCGTGTAGCCGCTGAACACGCCCATCGACAGATTCGGTCGTCTCAACTTGAGATACTGACAGAGAAGGCGGAGCTCCGGAGCTTGTTGAAAGGGCTCGCCACCTGAAAAGGTCACGCCCTCCACATCTGGACAGGAGAGAATCCATTCCCCAACTTCCTCCACGGGCCTGGCACGGGCACTGTCAAACCTATGGGTGGACCTATTCCAACAGCCGGGACAATGCAAAGCACAGCCTTGAAGCCACACAACTGCCCGCTCTCCGGGGCCGTTCACGGCACTTCGAGGGAGCATCGAGTGAATTAACATTAGCTCTCTCCTTGGCCAATTTGCGTCAAATGCCGACTTTCAAGCGGGAAAGGATCCATCTACTGCCAGTTTATGCTTCCATTACTGCCACTTTATGGTTCAAATCACAATCGTGGCTTCTGTGCCGCGAAACTGATGCGTAGCGGGGTTCCAGCATCCAACGCAACCGACTTTACAACCCTGGAAAAACACCACAGCACGTAAGCCTGGCCCATTAGCGCGGCTGGCGGGTATCAACGCATGAAGCAGCATGCCGGACCTCCTTCAGCGTCGGCTCGTTTCTCGCTCGATCTGCTGGCCGGTGTAATAAACAGTCTTCTTCCGCTCCACTTTCACTATGTCCCCACCACGGAAGTCATCAAAGACCTTCTCACAGCCGTGACCTGCAAAGCCCTCGAGATCGAGGGTGGAATTTCCTCGCTCATCAATGGTGATCGTGATCGTTTTTTCTTGCATCGTGGCCTACCTCCGCGCGACAAATTGGAGTCGCACCTGTTCACCTTGCGAGGTCTCAATCACCTCGCGACTTTTCAGCGTGTAGCCCTTCGTCCGCGCCATGGCCAAGGTCTGCTTCTCTTTGTAGAGCTGCTGCACGCGGCCAAGCCACCTGACGCCGTAGCCGCGGTACTCGTCAAGTTCGTCCTTGATCATGGCGAGTTGCCCGTCGGGATGACGCACGAACCCAACATCACCGTAAGCGCCGCGCAATTGGTCCCGCCGGATAATAATGTTCGCGACTTTTGCCTCTTGGTCCGAGTAGTAGGAGTTCAAGAGTGCACCCTCGGGGTGGACCTCGATCTGGTAGCCCATCTCTTTTAGCGCCTCCATGAGGTACTTCTCCTCCCGAACCTGAGTAACCGTTTCACCATATTTTGACAAAGCGTGCCTCCTTAGCGGTCATTTGACGCGCGGTTTGACTTGACCTCATTGGCATAAATACTTGGCCGTATTGAAAGAAACCGGGCCTGGGACCCGTGAGATGTGGTTCGGCGCCGCGCTCGCCTCAAAATGTCAGCGAAGTGGGGAGTTCCACCGTGGTTTGCACTTACTGCGATTGGTAAACCAAAGGCGACTTTCGGCGGGTAAAATGGGATTTTCTTGCGCTACCACTTTTTGGGGACTTCGGTCACTTTTCCGGCAAGGTAAAATTAACCGGCCAACCCTTGCCGCACCTCTAAATGATTGAAAATCGGCGGGTTGGCCGGTTAATTCGGCCATAACCGATCCAATCTGTGCACGCACCTGCAAACGTCACATTCTGCTTAAGTTAACTCGAAGCGGGCATCATGATTGGCCGGTTATGGCGACTTATCGTCAACTGGCAGGAGCGTGTTATGTGGGCGCAGCGCAAAAGGAATCGCGGCAGCCTACGACCTTGACTGCTCCTGATCCGTCGCCTGATCATAGGAATCTGTCGAAACCTCGACCGGTATAGTAAAAGCCTTGTTTGTGTATAACGTCTTTTATTTCGAAATTCCCTTCCTCCTCTCGCCCGTCTCTTTGCCTCACATGGTTGGCACGGCGCTCGCCCCACGCAAAGAGAATGAAATCGAGCCCCTTGCGACTCAGGTAGTCGCCCAGCAAGTCCTGGCGGATGAAAAGAAGCATCTCGGAATCGTGGTAGGGTTCACCGGTCAAGACCAGCAATGTCGCCACCCGGTTCGAGCCCCTCTGCGCCATTGTGACCGACGGGATCTGAACGTACAGGTTCAGGTCCGAGGCGAGTTCCTTTGATGGAAAAGGTATACCGCGGAGCGGATTCTCATGCGAATGATAGCTTTCCCAGGCATAATCGCGAGCAGTGAGGAAAACCTCGACTTCGTTCGCTCCGTATCCAACCGAACTCGGGTACTGCTGTAGGCGCCACGTGTCTGACCAAGGAATTTCGCCGGCGTAGGTGTAGTGCTCTTCCTCTGAAGAGGGAGTCTGACGGCCGGATGCAGATTCGGCAGAAAGAGTGCTTATGGCCCCAGCCACTTGATCCTGCCGAACGAGAATACCATCAAATAAAGTGAAAATAGTCTTGTCCTCAGTTTCCCGATTGACGGAGCCGTGAAGCAAGACCCAAGGACCGGGTAGCCCATGTATCGCCGGTAAAACGAGCTTGTCTTCCACCGGAGGGCGAAAGTTCGAGAACATCCACTCCCTAACCGTACCCGTGTGACCAATCCACGGATGATCAAAGACGGCGGTAAAACGGGGATCCTCTGGAAAGCTCGGGTCGATGTCAGCATCGGAAATCCGTTCATCGCGATCCAGAAGGCCTTCGTCTTCTCGATAACCTGCGAGCTCATAAAATGCAATCCATGCATACTTCTTGCCGTATCGGTCTGTTTTCCCAACACCGCGGCCGCGGGTTTCCTGTCGCCACGACATCCCCGCTATCTCTTGATCCGCCTTTGAGAAGTCCTCAAGAGTGTACCCGAGGTCATAGATGCGCCACAGCACCTGCCTCTTTACCAGTGAGTACTCAGGCGTGTCTTGGTAGGCGAAGCGGTTTTTCACGAGGCGACCAAGAGTGTAATTAGCGAAGTCCATTCCGAGTGGGGAGTCGCCGTTTCTGTTTCTACCCTTATCGCGGTCCTCACTCTCGCCCCATTGCCGAATTCCTCCGAACCTAAAAGGCGGAGTCATAAGAGCAACCTCGGCCTCCGAAAGAAACCCTGGTTGCACCATTAGCGCGAGTTGTACCGTACGCCTCGCATAGTCGCGGCTTAGAACATGAGTCGTGGCATATTTGCTTTCGTGGTTGAACATCTGCGAGAAAAGTTGACCCGCGTAATAGGGCAGGATCGTTGTTTGGAATTCTGAGCCGTCTTCTGTGAAGGAAAGCGCCATCGCAACACCATAGGAGGCCGCTAACATGCGCTGTGGCACATAGGGATCATTAATATCGAGTGATTCAAGCGTCGCATCGAAAAGCGTCTTCGGCGTTGTAAGCCCAATGCGAAACAGGGCATGGGTTACTCGATCACGGAATGCCCTCTGGGTGGAGGTCAGGAACCACTTCAAAACTGAAATATAGGCTGAGACAAAATCCGCCGGCGAGTTCTTGGACAGCTGGTCTTCTGCCCAGATTAGAAGTCTCATCGGCGTCCCGCGGTCGAACGAACGACGCAGGTACTCCGTCCAGAACAGGTCACGCTCGACGATACGACCGCATCGCAGGAAACCATCCAGTCGAGAGGCCCGGAACGGATGTTGTGGTTTGACTGAAAGAGCAACAAGTACGTTGAGGGTGGGCTCGCGAAGTTGATCGTGTCTGAGAAACTTGGTCACCCATTTCGCGGTGGATTCGTTAACGCTCTCCGGGTCGCGCCAATAGAGACCCTCAATGAAGTTTTCGCATATGCGCCCTGGTATGCTGTCCCAGTCGAGATAGTCGAGCAACTCCCCACGATTTTTGACCCTTGACGGAAATTCAATCAGGAGCGCCTGAACAATGCTCGCCTGGCTGAGAGCAACCTCTTGGTCACTAAAATAAAAGCCAAGTCGAGATGGGTCTCGCAGGGATGCCTTTATCGTTTCCTCGCTGGCAGAATCGAATTGGCGCGCCAAAAGATGGCGCGCCAGTAGGTGGTCGGCGAACTTCTGGTATGTCAGCCGGACAACCTCTGTGGGCTGGGAGTGCTCGTCGAATGTTATATCCTCGGAAAGAATGTCCTCATTGATTAGGGCTTGGAGAAACGTCCCCGATGGCATTTCGGCAGGTTGAAGAGCGTCAGCCAGCCGAGTCGCATCGGTAAGCCTCATCGTTTGCGCATGTTGCTCCGCCAAAGCCGTCGAAAACTCACCCTTAAGAAACCGCCAGGAGAGGCCAGGCGGTGTTCCCAGCCGTTCAG
>Ga0302320_10027308_pt1 | contig 11004 bp, 7 predicted proteins | sample Bog_T0_3_FD_202130 | JGI IMG/M metagenome (GOLD analysis project Ga0302320, IMG submission 202130) | Peat permafrost microbial communities from Stordalen Mire near Abisko, Sweden - Bog_T0_3 | ecosystem: Environmental > Terrestrial > Soil > Wetlands > Peat | place: Sweden: Abisko, Stordalen Mire... | reverse complement strand
AATGATCAGTGCGATGCTCCAACCGGTGATGCCAGAGACAGAGAGGGCGAGCAGATAAAAGACGAAGCCCATCTTTGCGAAATGGCCGGTGGCAAATGCAAAGGATGAGTACATGCGGACGCCCTGACCAAAGCGATTGCCGAAGAACTCGTATACCGACATCGTCACTACCTTCCGAAAGAAAGGCACAACAACTGGACCAATGGCAGCGATGACAACAAGAAAGAGAATGCCGGGAACAAGCAACGTCCAGTCTCCTGCGTAGGCGGCGCCGGGATAGGCGATGAAGGTGACACTAGTAATGATGGTCGCGAGCAGCGAAAGCCCCGCAGCCCAGCCGGGTACTGAGCGACCGGCAACAAAGTAGGAGTCGGTCGTGGTCTGGCGGCCCGATACGCGCAGGCCGATGATGACCAGCGTGAACAGGTAGGCGGCGATCACCAGAATGTCGATTGGATGCATTTCAGCGAATGCCCCCGGCGCGCTGCTTGTGATTGAAGGCTTCATCGCGTGCCAGCTTGCCCACTGCCATGCGCGCGGCCAGACGCATGGCGGCCTTCATGTTAGTGGGTTCGGCACAGTTGCGCCCGGCAATGTCGAACGCTGTGCCATGATCGACTGATGTTCGGATCACGGGAATGCCGAGTGACACATTCACGGTTGCGTCAAAATCGAGCAACTTCATGGGAATGTGCCCCTGGTCGTGATACATCGCCACGATCAGATCGAATTCGCCGCGCAGAGCTCGCACAAAAATAGTGTCTGGAGAATGCGGGCCGGAACAATCAATGCCCCATGCAAGGGCCTGGGCGATGGCAGGCACAATGGTGCTGGCATCTTGAGAGCCGAACAAGCCATGTTCGCCGGCATGCGGGTTAAGGCCGCAGACGCCGATACGGGGCGGGCGCTGGCGCATGAGTTCAAGAGCGTCGTTGCCTAGCTGGATGGTTCGCACGATGCGGTGTTGATCGAGCTTGCAAGCCTGTTCAAGAGGAATATGAGTGCTGACGTGCACGGTGGCAAGCTTTTCAGAAACCAGCAACATACGCGACTCGGTAGCGCCGGTAAGTTCAGCAATATATTCAGTGTGCCCCGAAAATGCGCGCCCCGAGAGTGTAACCGCCTCCTTATTAAGCGGCGCGGTGACCATGGCATCGGCATCGCCAGCCATGCAGAGCTCGGTTGCACGGCGCACATAATCGATTGCCGCAAGGCCATATTCCGCGCGAAGCTCACCGAAAGCCAATCTGTGGTCCGCAGGCAGGTTGCTTGCATGAATGAGCGAACAATTCAAAGACTCAGGATCGATGCCTGTGATGCGGCCGGCTGCGTCAAGAGCGGCCGAATCTGCGATGAGCAGCCAGTTTGCAAGAGAGGCTACGCTCTCGTCGGTGAGGGCCTTGAGTGCGATCTCCGCGCCCACCCCGGCGGGGTCTCCAATGCTGATGGCGATGCGAGGAAGCGTACTCATACTTGTCCTGACAACCTGGCGAGAATATCGATGAGTGTGGTTGGCGTGCCGAATCCGCCGGACTTGGTGATCACAATCCGGCCGTTCGCAGCACCGCCCTGAAGCGTTCCCCACGGAATACCCGGCGCAAATTCACCGTGAAGGATGGAAGAGTGGGCTCCGAGAGCGCTGACAGCCATGAGTGCGGTATCTCCTCCTGTGAGAATAAGTGCCTCGGGGTCGAATTGGCGGAACTGATTTCGGATTCGAAGTTCGTCTCCAGGCTCGCAGCGGACTTGAAGAACCTGCGCAAAGGGATGCCCATTACCAAGCCGGTCGAGCTGCAGTTCGGTTACAGGATGAGTGGTGCCTGCAACAACAAGCGTTCGCGCTGAATGGGGCAGCGGCTGCCCGGGCTGAGGCGCGGCATCGATGGAAGCAATCGCTCGGGCCAGGCCGGCTGAACCGGCGTAAAGCAAGCCGGGAAGCTCAGCCGCGGCGCGCACCACGGCTTCGAGATCCTCTTGGGTTGTGGAGTCACACAGAAAGATCGACTTCCCTGAATCGCGCGCCGCCGCCAACTGCGCAGGGTGAGTTATCACGGCAACCAGCGACTGAGACTCAGGTGGAAACAGCCCGGAAAGAAGGACTTGGGTATCCTGGCCGACCGCATCCTTGATGGAAAGAACTCCGTTGCGCACGGTGCGGCCGGCTGCTGGGAAGCTGGGGGCAACGAGAATTGCCTCAGTTCCCAGGACTCGATGCGCTGCCAGTAGCTCTGCAGCCAGGGGGCCGCGGCCGGCTGAGTCGATCTTCTTGAAAAATAAGGCGTTCGATCCGCCATTAAGACCGGCAGCCGCGCCTGCAACGGCAAAATCAGCCTCCTCGGCTGAAAGTGTTCGAGAGTTTGTGTTGAAGGCCTGGACGCTCTCAGCGGTTGAATGCAGGGCCCTGGGTCCAAACCAGACCCGAACCGAATGACCGATCAGAAGAAACGAGACGGCGGCATCGCAGGCGCCGGTCAGGTCATCTCCGAAGAGATAAATGGGCCGGGCCAACGACGGGGCCGGTAAGAGAGCGGAGCTGGCGGTGAGCGGGCGCATCGTAAAGTAACCCAGTTTATTTTCGAGAGTATACATTTATTTTCTAATTTCTGGACACGCCCAACCCCCTACCAGACCAAATTGCGGAATGGAAGCACTGGATTCAGGTGGCCTGGACGCTTGGAAAATCGACGGCTGAAAGAGTCCTGTAGGATCAGTGAGCAGGTGTTTTCGCCTTGAATCCTGGATCATCCTTGAGAGTCTCCCGACTCGGTTGCGTGGGCCTGCAGCTCGCCGCCGTTGCCGCACTTTTTCTTCTTGCCGTTCCACTCCATGCGCAGATTTCAAGAGATCAGGCGGAAGCCTGGCGGGCAGGAATCCGTGCTGCGCTCTTCATACCCCAGCCTTTGCCCGCCCTCGAATCAAAGACTTACGGCAGCTTTTCACCTATTCCAGGGGTGGTCGCGGAGCGGGTGACCTATGCCACCAAGTACGGGCTGCGCGTTCCAGCAATTGTGTATCGTCCCGAGCATACTCGCGGAAAGATCCCGGGCATCGTGGTCGTGAATGGCCACGGCTCCGACAAAACGAGTTGGTATTCCTGGTACACCGGCATACTTTACGCGAGTGCCGGAGCGGCTGTGTTGACCTATGACCCCATTGGCGAGGGCGAGCGAAACGACGATCACAAAGATGCCACCGGCGAGCACGATCGCGTAATCGATGTTGCAGGAGTTCCGCAACGGATGGGCGGCCAGATGGTCACCGATGTCATGCAGGGAGTTTCCTATCTCCGCAGCATGCCAAACGTCGATCCGAACCGCATCGCTGTGATGGGCTTCTCGATGGGATCATTCATCACATCGATCGCAGGAGCCGTGGACGATCGCATTCGCGCGGTCCTTTTGACCGGCGGCGGCGATCTTGACGGACCGGGAGGATATTGGGATTCAAGCCACGCTGTGATGTGTCAGAGTGGCCCATATCACGCGCTTGAATTCCTTGGCGACCGCGGGGCTGCGATCTTCACTTTGCAGGCGCGGCGCGGTCCGACGTTCATCATCAACGGCACAAACGACACTGTAGTGGCCATCCCCGAGCATGGCCCCGCGTTTTTTGACGATCTGCGTAAACGCACGATCGCCATGAACGGGTCCAGCAAGAACGTATTCGAAACTTATTTTGACGAAGGCGCGAGCCACAGGCCTGCATGGGTGACCAAATTGGCCGCCGCATGGCTTGAAAAGAGCCTGCACTTTGCGTACTGGAAACCCGGCAAGATCACTTCTCTGCCAACGATTCGGATTGGGGATTGGGCGGCAAAGAATAACGTAATTTTCAGCAAGAGCTCATTGCGCGAAGACCGCGACGCAGGCCTAGTGGCCATCGACGCAAAAGTGCCGAAGCTGACGCCAGAGCAACTCAGTGTAATGCCACTGGATGAGTGGCAGAAGCATCGCGCCGAGTTTGTTTACTCGTCGTGGGCTACTGCCGCCATCGCCGACGCCCGGCAGAACGCTGCAGCCGCGCCTGTAAACACCGGGTCACCAGCCACTCCATCGCCCGCGCCGGCCGCACCAGATCATCATTGATGCGTGCTGGATACCGCCGGCACTGCGCTCAGCGCAATGCGCACGAACCTGATGGTCCGCCTCTGCCATGAGTAGGTCATCATGAGGTCCCCATTCTCTGCTTGCACAATCGCGGGATAAGAAAACTGCCCAGGCGCATCCTCAAGAGTTTTGAATACCGTGAAGTGCTCGCCGTCTCCGCTCACGGCCAGATTGAGCGGCGTGCGCGTGTTGTAGCTGTTGTTGAAGATCAGCACGATGCGCCCGTCTTTCAAGCGCACCGCATCGATGCCCGAGTTGGGATTGGGCAAATCGATGAATCGCGCCGGACCCCATGTCATTCCCTCGTCCATCGAATCGGCCGCAACAATCCTTGCCGACTTGGTGTGGCCCCGCGCATAAAACCGCAAATGGGTTCCTCCGAGCCACACCACCGCGGGCTGAATGATTCCGATGGTCGTCGTCGCAGGTGGATAGAGCTTGGTGTAGGTGGCCGCATTGCTTGCCGGTTTCTGAACCTCAGCAGCGGCAGCCTTTGCGGCTTCATTCGGGACGTCCTCGGCATCTGGAATCGTGATGGGGCCAAACTTCGTCCACGTCTTTCCTTGATCCGCCGATCGCTCAATCCACGCGGCCCACTTGCCGTTCTCCACCGACGAACCGCTTACGATCACGCCGCTTTTCAGCACCAGCGGCTTGTCTTTGATGGGCCCAAGAATTCCGTCGGGCAGGTGCTCTTCCGGGCTCCAGGTGCGGCCCTCATCGGTACTCCATTTGCGGGCACCCAGCCATGTGCTCGGCTTGGTGCCGTACTTGTAGTAAAGCCACAAGCGCCCATCAAGGGTGTGAAACAATGCCGGATTCCAACACGCCACATGATCGGCACGGGCCAACTCGACAGGTGCGCTCCAAGTATCTCCATGCAGTCTCGCCCCATAGATGGCAACATCCGGCGCTCCTTCTTTCGTTCCGCCAAACCAGGCGGCCATCACATCGCCTCCCTTCAATTCGACCAAGGTTGACGCATGGTTATCGGGCTGTGTTCCGGGCAGCGCGTGCTCGCTTGATATCGGCTGAAAAATAAAGCCATCCGGACCGCTCTGCGCTAGAGCACATGCTGTCCCCAATGCGAGGACCACCAGGACCAATTTCTTCCACTGCATCTTCATTGCCTCACAAACTCAAACTTGCCCGGCTTTTGCAACACGGTTCGGACACGAGTTCCCTCTTCAACTTTATCCATGCGAACAGGGGCGCCGTTAAGTGTCCATTGCCCAACAGGCAGCACTACATCGGCCGTCATTCCTGGCGGAATCACGATCACGACTTGCTTGCCTTGAGCCGCAACGCCGACTGCTCCAAGGGGGGTCGCCAATGCGCCGCGCACCCAGTCCATGCCTGCCAGTTCAGGGCGAATCTGTACGCGACGCGCGCCCGGCTCAACCGTCTTCACGCCCAGCACCTCTTCCATCAGCCAGGCAACGGGCCCGCTTGACCAACCGTGCGCAAGGCTCGCGTTGTATCCGACCTTCCCGTCCGCTTCAAGCTGCGCGTGCGAATCTCCCTTGCCCCAGGCAGGGTCCCAAGCCTCCCAAAAACTGGTAGCTCCCGCATCCAACATTCCCCCCCAATAAGCGCGCATCCAGTCCAGCGCTTCGCGCCTGTGGCCAAGCTCCGCCATTGCGCTGAGCAGGAAACTGCCGTAGTAAGGCGTAATCACGTCGTCCGGCTTGCGCCCGCTTACGGTGCGCTGCAAAACACGCCACACGGCCTGACGTTCGGCCCCAGTTTCAACCGCCCCGGCAAGCACCGCAATCGAATTGGTCTGCCAACGATCTCCATAAGCACCGTTTTCATCTTTGAGATACGTACGTGCCGCCTGTGTCATCAAATTTGCGCGCGCAAGGTACTTTGCCGCATCGGCTTCATCGCCGGCCAGATGCAACAGCCAGGCGGCGCGACGAAATGCCAATAGATATTCAAAGTGCACCGCCCGACGCGCTTCCGGCGAATCCGAAGCAAGACCCTCCGCCCAATCGACGAAGGGCTTTTCTCCACCGGCCGCGATATAGACGCTGCGGTGGTCCAACTCGCGATCCATCAAGGCCAGCAACTCAAGCATGCGCTCCTTTACGCCGGCCAACTGATCCATATTGCCCCAGCGCTCAATGTAATCGGCCTCGCTGACGACCCACCATGCCGAGTATCCCGGCAGACCATTCACATGTTCGGTCACTGGCTCGCGTCCGATCGCATCTTCCAACGCGGCCTTCACCAACCGGCCATCGCCATAAACGTCCGCAACAACCCGATCAGTGACCTCATCGTCCCCGATCCAGCGGCCCCGATCTCTTTTGATCCCATCCAGGATCGAGTCCTGCATGACCAGGTGAGCAGTATAGGCCGCCATCTCCCAAATCTTGTTCAGCCTTGCATCGCTCGATGTGAAATTGCCCACCTGGGCTGCAGGGTAATAGATTCCTTCCGCGAAGACCGTCGCATCTTCGGGATCTTCGCTGAACGAAACCAGGGCATAGCGGAAGCCGGACTTGGGTCCTCGTGCCTCGGCCTGTGCAGGCGCCATGAGGTCAACATCGCCAAGATACGGGGCCATCAATAATTCGCCCATCGATTCTCCATACCGCACGCTTGCGCGCAGCGCGTGCGAACCAGCCGCCAACACAATGCGGCCATTCAACTCGCGCCCGAAGTCCAACAGCAGACCGCCCTTCCGCTGTTCACTCGTCACTGGATTCAATCGATAGTTCGCCATGTAGGGCGACTCACCGAGATAGCCCGGCCATGCAAACATGCCTGCGTCCGCGTTCCATTGAAAAAAGTCCAAAGAACTCTCGATTCCGCCAACGCTGACGACTTGCGGCCACTTGGCGTCAACGAATTGCGGCTGCTCCCAACCGGCCGTCGCGTTCAGCGTACTCTTCCACACGCCATCGCTTATCACCAGGGGCGGCCCATCGGTTCCCTTCTCCTCGGCAATAATTTTTACCGCGAGCACTTCGCCCGAGTTGAGCCATGCAGTCTTGAGGGCGTTGGTATGATGGTGACTGCCGTAGCCGCGCACCGCCTCAATTGCGATCAGGTTCTGGCCTGAATGCAAGGCGCCATCGATCTCGGCACTCATCACTCTGAACCCCATGTGGTGACTGCCCTCGCAATGCAAATCTGCCACCAGCGTACCGTTCACCCAAACCTTTGCGCTCCTGGGCCCGGCAACGTACAAGGTTGCCTTCTGTGGCCTCTTCTCCAGATCAAAGGTTCTGCGAAAGAAATGGGGCTGCACCTTCCAGTCATCCCGTTTCAACTGGCTCAACGACTCCTTGTCCTGGGTAACAGCAGCGTCGCCGGTGGTCCACACATACTCCTCAGGCAAGGGAGTGTGGAACCTCTCAACCTTCCAGACTTGTTGCACCGCCCGCGAGGGGTCGAGCACGTCGCCCGGACGCACTGCTTCGGGCTGCCGATCGTGCTGCGATGAGCATGAAACGGACGCTGCAACCAGCGCAATCGCGCTGTAAAGCCGCCATGGCCATTTCATCGTTTCCAATTTCTTCGCCCGCCCATTCTGTCTTCCCAGCCCTTCGAGAGAAATCCCATCTTACCGGCTCGTCACCCGGTAATGACCAGGGTTGCCCAGTTGGATCGACGCCCGCGTTCCGTTCTCGACAGGGCTTGAGGCTATCACTTTTCCATTCACCAGCACTTGCATTTCAGGCCGTGCCAACGGCACCAGGACGGCTGCCTCGACTCCAGGAGGAAGGGTGAGGTCGATGGTCATTTCAGGTTCGCGCCGCATCTCAACGCGAATCGCACCTCGCGGCGATAGAACCTGCCCCTTCACCCAGTCAAGGCCCAGCAGATCGGGACGAATGATCGCTTTGCGGAAACCCGGCGTCGCAGCATGAATGCCCAAAACCTCTTCCATAAGCCATGCCGCTGGACCGCTCGACCATCCGTGTGCCAAGCTTACGAAGTAGCCGGTGACCCCATCGGCTTGCAGGCTTTGATGCGGGTCCTGCTTTGGCCAGCGCAGATCGTAGGCCTCCCAAAAACTCGTTGCACCCTCTGCAAGCATTCCGCCCCAATACTGGCGCAACCAATCCAGGGCCTCGCGCCGGCGCCCCATGCGAGCCATTGCTTGCAAAAGATACGCGTTGAAATAGGGACTAATTGTCTGCTCCTGAGACTCGCCGTTCACGACAGCATGGAGCGACTGCTCCCAGACATTTGCATAATCGCTTTCGTCGGCCACGCCGGCCAGGACGGCCATGGCATTCAGTTGCCAACCATTTCCAAATGCCCCGTTGGCGGCCACAAATTGAATTCGTGATTCAGAGGCCAAGGTTTCCGCATGAGATTGATACTTCACCGCCGCCGCCGTGTCACCCATCTCGCGGAGCAGCCACGCACCCTCCCGATACCCGCGCACAAACTCGAACTCGGTTCCTTCCCTTGCTTCATCCGTATATGCGAAAAGACCGGGAGCCCAATCAACAAAAAGCCATCGATGGCTTTTGTTCAGAAAATGACCAGAACCATCAAGCTCCTCATCCATTCGTTCAAGCAAACTCAGAAGCCCGGCATGTCGCTTTTCAAGGGCGGCCTTGTCTCCATCGCGGCGATACAGGCCGGCGAGGGTTGTAATCCACAGCGCTGAATAACCTGGAATTCCGTTCACATGTTGACCAGCGGGCGGGATCAGTCGCGTGAGCGTTTCATCCAATAGAGCATGGTCTGCGAAAACGTCGCTGATCACCGGACCGCTCACATCAAGGTCACCAACCCACCAGCCTCGGTCCCGCTTGGGAGCATCCCAGATACCGTCCTGCATGCAAAGGTGAGCGGTGTGCGCGGCAGTTTTCCAAATCCGATTGAGCAACTTATCGGACGATTCAAACAAGCCCTTATATTCGACCGGGTATGCGATGCCCTCCAACCGGATGCTGCGAAAGCTTGTCTTCGGCGCGCCACCCACAAAGCGCAGCCACGCGTAACGAAAGCCGCTCTTAGGCCCGCGAGCTGTTCCGAGCGGCGGAATGCGAAGCAGATTCGTCCCAAGGTAATGGCCGCCACTGAGCGCCTCGGATTCGGATTCGCCGTAGCTCACCAGAACCTGCGCCTCGCAATCACAGTTCGACTCGATAAGCAGCCTGCCTGCGACCTCGCGGCCAAAGTCAAGCATCACGGTCGGCGCATCATGAACGGCCATGGCCTTCGCCGGCAGTTGCACCGCGAATCTTTCCCGCGACGATGAATTTGTCAGCGCCTCAACATGCGTCATGCCACCCGCTCCATCCGCGCGATGTGACACACCCGCGACTGGGAGGCTGTAAGTGCGCAGGTAGGGAGACATACCCAGGTAGCCTGGCCAGTCATACATGCCGGCATCGATGTTCCACTGAAAGAACTCCGGGTTGCTCTCGACCGCGCCTAGAGTTTGCACAGCCGGCCAGGCCTGGTCATCGAAGCTCGGCGATTGCCAGCCCTCCGGCAGCGCATCGACGCTGCGCCAGCCTTGATTCGTCATCGCAAGAGGGCTCGCCTCCATGCCCAGCTTGGCCGGCAGCACCTTGACCACCAGCGTTTCGCCGTAAGCCAACTGCTGCACAACCGGCGAGTCGCTTGCCGCAACAACGCCGCGCCCGCGCACGGCCTCGATGGCTAGTACGTTGCGCCCAATCCGCAGCGCGGAGAGAACGCCGGCGCGAAAGACATGCGTACCCAGGGGGGAATTTGCATCCGCCTCTTCATCCAAAACAGGCATTCCGTTGATAAAGGCCTTCGCACTCCGTGGGCCGGCGATGTAAATTGTGGCTGCGGCGGGCAATCGGTTCAGGTCGAAGCTAACGCGGAATGCGTGGGGCTCCGTCTTGCGATCACGATCACGGTAGGAGAACTTCGCGTGGTCCGGACGCAATGCTGCCGCATCGTTGGCAGTCCAAATATACTGCTCCGCGAGGGGCGCATGTGCAGGGCGATGCAGCGAGGCAGGATTCCGTGCCGGATCGAGATTTTCGCCGGTAAAGGACTGCGCGCCGACCATTAAGGGCACCCCCGCAGCCAATAAAAGAATCGTTGCAGTTCTCCGTGCCCTTGCCGCATCGACACATTTTCCGGCTTGTGTTGGATTCATGGGTGCCCAATTGTTTTCAAGTTCGATTCGCTTGCGCGCACAGCGGCTGGTCCAATACAAAGGAACTGCTTCAAGCCAGAATCTACGGCCCGCTCGATGCGATTGTCCAGGTATGTTGTAAGACGGCGCCCATCGCATCCTCGGACCTGGGCATCAAAGGGTCTCGTCAGCGTCATGAGTTCGTCCGCTGTTTTGTACTGGAAATTCAAGCCAATTGTTGCCCACGCTACCTGGTCGGATGCCGCGAGGTTCCGAAGGAACGATAGTCGGGCTTCCTCTTCAGGTTCAAGGTGAAATGAGTGCGCAAGGGAGGAACAATCCTAGCCGCCACAGCTTGCTGCACGGCCACTTGATTCCAGTATGCGGAATGCAAAGGCTGGCTCATCCGGCTTTGTCATCGGCAGTTTGATGCGCAGGCCATCGTCTCCCTGTGTCCACGAGAGCTTGGTGCTTGAGCCCAACAATTGCACGGAGCAGACAGATGCGGAAAGATAAGGCGTGTTACGCGGCAGAGAGCGCAAACGCAGCTCTCCGCTTGGCGGCCAGCCCAGCGCAATGGCATAGAGCACCCCATTGTTGGTTGTGAATCGGACATCCTCCGATGTGTAATCCTGCTTATCGGAATTCATTGCATCGCTCATGACCCTGGTTGGCCCCTCACCATAGACCAGCCAGGGCCGCGTCCCATAAATAGCTTCTCCATTCACCCGCAACCATGCGCCCATCTGCAACAAGATTGTTTGAGCCTGTTCTGGAATCGTGCCGTCGGACTTCGGCCCGACGTTCAGC
>Ga0302320_10027306_pt1 | contig 11005 bp, 7 predicted proteins | sample Bog_T0_3_FD_202130 | JGI IMG/M metagenome (GOLD analysis project Ga0302320, IMG submission 202130) | Peat permafrost microbial communities from Stordalen Mire near Abisko, Sweden - Bog_T0_3 | ecosystem: Environmental > Terrestrial > Soil > Wetlands > Peat | place: Sweden: Abisko, Stordalen Mire... | reverse complement strand
CTCTTGGGTCTTCCTGAGGCTAAATGTCGATATGGACTAATACTTTGGTGGCTGGTTGTGGAGGATTTGTTCGACGACGCCGTGGATCTGGATGAGGGGCCAGGGATTTGGGACGGTCTGCGGCTGGGTCTGGCCGGCCTGGTGGACGATGAGCGCGGGACGGGGATCGAAGACGCCGCGCGAGGCTGCGTCGTCCTCTTCGGTCCAGGCGGGGAGCCAGTCCCAGTCGTCGATGCGCCACGAGTGGTCGCCCTCGACGATCAGGTTGGTCTGGGGCCAGCGGGGGGAGGATTGCAGGACGGCGAGCACCTGGCCGAGGACGCGGTCGGTGAGGGCGAGGTTATCGAGGTAGGAGCTGTCGCAGACCTGGGTGTAGTCGTCGTCGATGCGGCTCCAGATGTTGGGGCTGTGCGGCACCGAGAAGTGGAAGAAGATGAAGTCGGCCTGATCGGTGTGCAGGACCTCAAAGGCATGTTGCTGCAGGTCGAGATGGGTCAGATAGCGATGGCGCACGTCGAAGGTGCAGAGATCGCGGTCGGCGCGGGCGGGCGACTTGGCCTCGCGAATGACCTGACGCAGCGGAGTGATGACATTGTCGGCGAACGAGGCGTTATGCGCCATTAGGCCATCGAACATGTCGTGGTTGGTCCAGTAACAGTTTTGGATGGCGTCGCCATAGAGGGGGCAGTAGGGGTTGTACCAGCCGACGGCAGCGGTGCGCCATCCGGCGCTCTGCGCGTCGCCGAAGACGGTGTCTGCGCCATCGATGCGCTGCCACCCCTCGCCCTCGTGGTGGACCCAGAGGCGGTTGTGGAAGTTGTAATGGGTGCTGTCGATGATCTTGCCGGTAAGGAGCGACGGGAGGACGTCGACGGTGTGGTAGCCGGCGGGCTGGGTTTGGGTGAAGAGCGTGCTCTGGCTGCGCAGGGCGTCGAAGTTGGGCAGGTTCAGGTTGCGTGCGCGATGCTCGAAGACCTGATCGTAGGAGAGCTCATCGAAGACGATCCAGACCAGCAGCGGGTGCTGACGCGGGGGCTGCGCCGTGGTCTCCCATGCGGCGTCGATACGGTTGGGGGCGGGCTTCCAGGTGGCGACCCACAGGAGTTGCCCGATGCTGGAGACCGCGAAGACCACCATCGCGGCGGCGATACCGCTGGCCACGCGCATGAGGCGGCGGTACCACTTGTTGAAACGCAGCAGAAGCAGAAGAAGCAGGCAGGCCCAGACGACAAAGATCGCAGCCACCAGTCCCTGGATGAGATCGAAGGGGAAGAAGGACTGGGTGCGTTCGATCAGGTAGGGCGGGATCAGGATGGCGAGGACGAGGCGTCCCCAGCCGTAGAAACGGGTGCGCGAGAGCGCAAGCAGCACGAGGAAGAGCAGCGCGGCGACGATCAGGATGTCAACGATCTGCGCGTAGCAGATGCGGGCGACAGGGAAGGGCGTGTGCATACGCACGTCGGAGCCGCCGCCGAGCAGATCGCCATAGTTGATGACGAGGATGAGCGAGGAGAGGCCAAGGCACTGGCAGAGCTTCTTCAGCATCCGGCGCTGTTCTCCCCTCTGTTGCTGCGATTCATCTTTGCTGCGATCCGTTTCAGATAATTATTGTGCAACGATCTTAGCAATCCTCTCGAAGAGGAACAGGGTGCGGCCGTTTTTGAGGGGCTGGCGGCTGACGGTGAGGAAGAGGCCATCGCAGGCGCTGAGCAGATCGGCCTCGCTGAGGGCGCCGTAGAGGCTGTCGCGTCCGCGCATGAGACTGCGGAACATGGGGTCCGTGGGCGGCACCCACTCAATGACGAGATAACGCGTGGTGAGGCGGTGGCAGAGGCTGAGGATGGCGGGGATGGGAATCTGCTCCATCAGGATGAGGTGATGGATGACGGCCAGCATCAGCACGAGATCGAAGCGGCGCTCCAGGCGAGGCAGCAGGGCGAGCGATTCGGCGTTCTCCCAGCCCGCGGCTGGGGTGGGCCGGGCGAGGTCGGCCTGGATGGTCTGGATGGAGAGGTTGCGCTCGCTGGCCATGGCAAAGAGGCGGCCGGCTGCTGCAGGGTCGCGCTCCAGGGCGACCACCTCCGCGCCGGCGGCCGCGGCCAGCGCACTGAACTCGCCGGTGTTGGCGCCGATGTCGAGGACGCCTTTGGGCTGGGCCATATCGAGGGCATTGCGCACCCAGTCCAGCTTCTGGCGGCTCTCGTCGGGGGTGTAGTGGGTCAGGGTGTCGTGATACTCGCTCCAGCCGGAGGAAGCGCTCTCCGGCATGGCGCGGCGTGTGCGCCAGCGGAGATCGTTGAGGGTGCGCTTGAGGACGGCGGCGGTGATCTCAGGATCGTGACGCTTTTTGGATGGGCCCAGTGACGGGTCGCGATCTTCTTGCCGCCTGTCCTTTCGCTTGTCCGCATTCTTACCCTGGCGCTTCTCACGGCGGCGGTCGAGGACGGCGGGGAGGGTGATGGGCCACAGCGCAGCGCGGGAGAGGCGATCGCCCCAGCCCAGCGCGGCGTAGCAGTCGGCTGGCTCGTAGCCGTCGCGCTTGAAGAGGCTGAGCGAGAGCGGCCATGCCAACATGCGGTTCATCAGCAAGGGCAGGAGGAAGGTACGCACGTACTGGCCGTAGGGGAGCCAGATGGAAGAGCGCGGATCGCGCCGCTCGAAGGAGAGGATGTCGACGAAGACGGGACGCGTCCCGACGAAGAGAATGTTGAGGGGGGTGGCGTCTTTGAGAATCCAGCCGGCGGCGAGCGCCTTATCGCAGAGGTCGAGGGTGAGCTCGGCGGCGGCGAGCCACTGGGCGGGGGTCCACTCCCACGGGTAGGTGGGGATGGGAATTCTGGGATGGCGGAGACGCAGCTCTTGGCCGGAGTCGTCGATTGCGGCGTTGATCAGATCGCCGCGTTCTTGTAGAGCGCGGCAGAAGGGAGACTCGAGGAGATCGAGCACTTCGCCGCGCGCCGCCGGGCTTATCGTGCGGATGACGCGGTTATCTTCAAAGCTGAGGGAGCCGGCGGGATCGCGGAAGGTGGCGCTGGGCGACGCGGAGGTCATGCGATTTCGCGGGGGTCACCAGCCTTGGGCGCGACCGGAAGGATGGCCGAAGGCTCCTTTTTGCGGGAGAAGAACGTGAGGATGCGGCGGCGAATGTAGTAGGCGTAGGCCGCAATTACGGAGAAGAGCGTCTGTAGCGCGATCAGGCCCGAGCCGGGGTCAACGTATCCCCATGCGCGGCGTTCGGAGCCCAGCATCAGGCAAAAAGTTATCAGGACTGCAAGCGAAAAAGAGATAAGACGCTTCATGTTAAGCCTTTCTCGGTGAAAGGCCGCTTTGGTGGACTAGAAGCGGCTCAATGTTGCTCAGACGAAGAACGCCCTGAAAATAAAGGAATTCAATGAAAAGACACGGGTTTGCGGAGATAGTTGCGGGGCCCTTTCCAGGGAAGTACGCTGACAAAACCAGCGTATTGCAAGTAAAAGACGCTTGGAATGCCGCAAAAGATGCAGAGCAAAGACAGCTTTCCCGGCGCCCGGGAACTGAATCGGGAGCGCGGGTTAGCCGAGAAGCGTGGGACAGAGGCGAAGGTCTAGTAGAGGATCTTGAGGCCGAACTGGATGATGCGCGGCTCGAAGGTGCTGGTGATCTGGCCGGTGTTCGCGGCCAGAGCTCCGCCGGTGATGTTGCTGAGAGGGACGGTGCCACCGGTGCCGTAGATTCCGGTTGTGGTTCCCTGGGTCCCGCTAATGGCTCCGCCGACGGTGCTGCTGCCGTTGGCGGGAAGGTAGAGGTTGGTGTGGTTGAAGATGTTGTAGACCTCGGTGCGGAACTCGATCTTCAGGCTCTCGGTCGGGGTACTGAATTTCTTGTTGAGCGCGATGTCGGTCTCGTAGAAGGCTGGGGTGCGCAGGGGATTGCGGCTGGCGCTGCCGAATGGGCTGAGCACATTGCCCGCAGCGTCTTTGATGGGCGGCAGGATGAAGGCGGCGGGATTGATGTAATTGACGTAGCCCGTGTTGGGAGCGCGGATTGCGCGGCCCTGGGTCACCGGCTGACCGGGAACGATGTCCGGGCGATACTCGGTTGCACCGCGGTAGGTGGCGTTTGAAGCGATCTGGGGCGATACGGCCTGCGCTCCATTGGGGCCGTAGGTGATATTGAATGGCGTGCCGCTCTGCATGGCATTGATTGCGCTGATCTGCCATCCGCCGAGCGCGGAGTCGACCGCTGGGCCGAGATCGGACAGGAACTGACGCCCGTGGCCGAAGGGAAGCTCATAGACCAGGCTGGTGATGTTGGCCACGGGCAGGTTGTAGTCCGACTGGGCGTAATCCGCGTGCAGATTGTTGGCATCCTGAGGGGAGGGAGTGAGGGCTTCGAGCGCGGCGCTGGCGTTATCGAGTGAGTGCTCCCAGGTAAAGGAGTTCAACAACGTGAGGCCACCCACAAAACGCTGCTCGTACTTTGCCTGGAGCGAGTTGTAATTGGAGTAGCCTTCGTTGAGGGCCTCAGTGATGTCCGAAGGCCAACTGGCAAAGGGCCGGGCAAAGCCGAGCGAAGGGTTCTTCTGGTTGGCGTTGACCATCTGTTGCAGGTGCAGGCCGTGGCTGCCGATATACGCCAGATCGATGAGGGTGTTCTTGGTCAACGTACGCTGGACGCTGAGGAAGTAGCTGTTGACGTAGCTGTCCCGGGTGTTCTTTGGAATGTATGTGATGTTGTCGGTGGCGGAGTTGAAGGTCGTGACCAAGCCACTAGGAAAGCCCTGGTCGGCGGTAGCGAAGCAGGATGGGGTGGTGGTGCCGACTGTAATGATCTGCGCAGGAAGCGGCGTGGAGCAGTGATTGGTGAGGGTGGGAGCGATCTGGGTGACTGAGGCGAACTGCGCCTGGGGGGCATTGATGCCGAGGATGTCGCCGGAGCCCGCGCGCGTGTAGTGGGTGTAGCTGATGCCGAAGCCGCCGCGGAGGGCGGTCCTGGAATCGACGGCGTAGGCGAAGCCGATGCGCGGGCCGAAGTCGGCGTAGTCGGGGTTGACCAGGGTGTGGCCATAGGTTCCGCTGCCGGTGTAGGGAGTGATGCCATTGCCGGCGACGGCTCCTGGAGTGGTAGTCAGGACGGTCTGCGAGCCGGGGTCCCAGTTCGAGATGTTGTTATGCAGATCGGAGTAGGGCGAGCCGTACTCCCAGCGCAGACCGAGGTTGAGGGTCAGGTTGGGGTTCACCTTCCAGTCGTCCTGGGCGTAGAGGCTCTGAATGGTCTGGGTGAGGTGTGCCTCGTAGAAGTTGGCGAGTGAGTAGGCGCTGGTGGCGCCGAAGAGGAAGTCTGCCCAGTAGTTGTCGGTGACGGTCGAGCCACCGGCGTTCGAGTAGCCGCCGCCGAAGGTGAAGGAGCCGTACAGCGGGTTGTTGTCGTTGACGGCCATCCAGATGTGCTCAAACTCATAGCCGAATTTGAGGGAGTGGACGCCTTTGACCCAGGTGAAGTTGACTTTGGGATCGAGGAGGGCTGGATCCTGCCATTGGGGGTTGGTGCTCTGCCGGCCAAAGGCCGTCATGCCTGTGATGCTGGTGGACGGCAGACCGCCTGCGACTACGGCGTTGGCGGTGGGCAGGCCGGGGATGTTGTTGAAGGCTGTGTTGCCGATGGAGAGGTTGTACTTGCCTGCCTTGGTGCGGTCGAGGCCGATGCGGGCGTCGAGCAGCTTGTCTGCTCCGAAGAGGTGGGTGTAACCCAGCGCGATCTGCTGGTCGAGGATCCTGATCTTGCCGTTGGTCTGACCGTCGAGGGGAATCGGGATCGATGGGTAGTTGACGCCGTCCTCCTTGCGGTCGCTGATGCGCAGGAAGGCTGAGTTATTGGGGTCGATCTGATAGTCAAAGCGGAGATCGCCCTTGTCGGCGTTGTCGGTGAAGGGGACCTGGACGTTGTAGTCATCCTGCGCGAGACCGGAGCTTGCCAGTCCGGAGACGGGAAGAGCGGAGGAGATCGATCCGAAGTATTTAAGAATCTGCAGGGAGAGCGGATTGATGGCGCTGGTGGGGATGGGCGTGTTGGCCGGGTAGACAGTGCCGGTGATTGGGTTCTTGACGGCAACGACAAGGAGTGGGTTCGGGGCTGCGATGGTGCCGCTGCCGAAGAGCTCATTCTGGGTCGGCAGGGAGAGTACGCTGAGCGGCTTAAGCACCTGGCGAAAGCCTTCGTAATCGAGGAAGAAGAAGAGCTTGTCTTTGACGATGGGGCCGCCGACGTTGAAGCCGTACTGGTTGCGGTTGAAGACAGGCTTCTTGAATGGGACGGAGATGCCGCTGCTGCCCACCAGAGTGGGTTTGAAGAAGCCGGGCGCGTTAAGGACAGTATTGCGGATGAACTCATACAGGGTGGCATGGAAGGTGTTGGTGCCGTTCTGCGAGGCCACGTTGACGGTTGCTCCCGAGGCGCGGCCGTACTCCGCGCTCTCATTGTTGGTGACGACCTGGAACTGGGCGACGGAGTCGGGCGGGACGGCGATGATCTGGTTATCGAAGCCCTGGTTGCTCTCGCCGTAGGCGTTGTTGTCGATGCCGTCCAGCAGGTAGTTGTTGAACATGCTGCGCTGGCCGTTGACGTTGAAGGAGCCGGCGCGCACCAGGGAGTTGCTGGAGCTGGTGAGCTGCTCGGTGGGCGCCTGGCGGGAGCCGGGAACAAGCGTAAGGAAGTCGGAGTAGTTTCGGGTGACTAGCGGGAGCGACTCATTCTGATAGTTGGTGATCGTCTGCCCGCGCTCGCTGGTCTCAGTTTCGAGTTGCAGCGCGACGCCGGAGACTTCGACCGTAGTCGAGGCCCCGCCGACCTTGAGCGACAGGTCGATGCGCTGGCGGTTGCCGACGGAGACGGTGATGTCCTGGGCGACTGCGTCGGAGAAGCCGGGCGCGCTGGCGGTGATGGTGTAGACACCCACGCGCAGCGAAGGAATCTCATAGTCGCCTGAATTGTTGGTCTTGGTTGGGCTGGCGATGCCGGTGTCGTTGTTGGTGACGGTGACCGCGGCCTCCGCGATTGGCGCGCCGCTGGCGTCGCGAATCGTCCCGACGAGGCTTCCGTTGTCGTATTGCGCGTGGAGCGTTGCGGTTAGAGAGAGGAGCGCGAACACCGCCAGGAGCAGGGAGGGCAACGAATAATTTTTCCGCATGGCAGAGACGGTAGCGCGGGATGGGTTACGTATCGATCACAGGCGCGTGAACGGTTGGTGTAAATGCTCTTCAGGTGAGGGTCCTCAGTGGGCGAAGTGAGCTGCGGAACGTGACTCCTGCTGGGGATGCAGTTCCAGTCGGGGCGCGGGGGCCTGCTGGACAAACGAGGCGAGGTCCTGCGGAGTGCGCAGGCTGCCCTTCAGGATGGCCTTGAGCAGGGCACGCGTGTTGAGGGCGGCGAAGGGGATGTCGATGCGGGCGGGGGCGGTTTGGCCGGGCAGCTTGACGATATAGGCTGGGCGATCGTCGAACTTGCCACCTTCACTGGCTAGCTGGTCCTCGGGGGTCCAGAAGGAGAGTTGCTCCCAGACGGGCACGGTGCGCCATGAGTGGTCGCCCATGACGATGACCGCCGAGGAGTCCCATTCGCCGCGTTGCTGGAGCAGTTGAACGACGTGCGCGAGGTAGCGGTCGGCGAGAGCGAGGTTGTCAATGTAGGAGCGGCCATGGTCGGCGAAGTCGCCGGTGCTGCGGTCGTAGATCCCTCCGGGGTGTGGGACGGGCAGATGCAACATGAGGAAGTTGATGGAGGAGTCGGCGAGGAGCCGATCGCCTGCGGAGGACAGGGCGCGGAAGTCGGCGATCTGGGCGTCATTCAGCAGCGCGTCGTAGCGGACCTTCGCGCGGCGGGGCGAGATCCAGGAGGCTGCATAGAGGAAGGGAGCGACAGTGTTCGCGAGCTGGGTGGACTCGGCGAACATGCCGTTGTTGTCGTCGCGCCTGAAGCTCCAGAAGCAGTGGTCAAGGACCTCTGGCAGGATACGGCAATAGGGGTTGTACCAGCCTGCGACGGCAGTGCTGTAGCCGTCGTCGAGAGCGTCCTGAAAGATGGTGTCGTGCTGGCGGAAGTCGACCCACTGGCCGCTGACGGGGTCGAGCATTGAGAGCTGGGCGCCATCCACGCTGGGTTTGACCTCGCTGACGGGAGTACCGGTCATGAGCGAGGGCAGGACCTCTTCGGTATACATTCCGGCGGGCGCGACGTGGGTGAAGACGGTCGACTGGGCGGCCAGTCGATCGACTGCGGGCAGTTGCAGCGATGGGAACCGCTTTTCGTAGATCTGCTGGTAGGAGAGTTCGTCGAGGATGATCCAGATGACGCGGGGCCGCGGCGTCTGCGCGGCGGTTGCAGATACGGGGACATGCGTGTGCAGCGGGCGGTGCTGGTGGATGGCGCGGGCCGCCCAGAAGCAGTAGAGCAACTGGGCCACCACCAGAAGGTTATTGAGAGAGAGGAAGGCAAACACTCCCTTCCAGAAGCTTATGAGCCGCTCGAAGTGGGAAGCGAGGGAGGGCCGCCAGAAGAGATTGAGGGCGAGCCAGCAGAGGCAGGAGAAGCCGAGCAGTGCGACTCCGACGCGATGGTGGACGTTCCAGGCCTGGAGGATATCGCCGTCTTCGAGCAGCAACCAGGGAAAGAGGAGCATCGCGCCGGACCAGATGGCGACCCTCGCCCTGCCGGGCTTTGTAGCGCAGAGGAAGAGAAGCGAGATCAGGGTCCAAACGATTGCCAGGTCGTAGAGCAATGGAAGGAAGAGGGAGGCGGGCGGGCCGCTGTCATGGAAGACGAGAAGGTGGTCCAGGCTGATGACGGGCGCGATGAGCACCAGGCAACAGAGGACGGCCAGACCGAAGGCGGCGCTCACAGGATGTCTCAACACCTTCATTCAGGACGCGTCCCCAGGCAAAGGTTATAGGAATTAAACAGGAGACGTTCTCCGATGCGAACTGGACGCAGGCAAAAATGTTGACCATCGGCACGGCGCGGGGGTATCTTCGCGGCTATATTTTGTCGCTTGAGTCGTGCGAGACGAGGGTGTCCTTCGTGGGCGCGGGGGAGTCGTCTTTCACGGGGAATTTCTGCCGGAACAGGCGCTTGATCCTCTGGCGGAAGTAAAAGAGACCTCCCGTGATGAATGCGGTGAGCGACTGAAAGGCGAGCAGACCCGATCCGGGATCGACGTAGGCGTAGGCGGGGCGTTCCAGGAGGCATAGAACCGAGAGGAGTAAGCACGCAGAGACAGCGATGCGGGCCAGCCTGAGAGCGATGGGGAGATATGGGCGCATGAATGCTCGGGAAGAACCAGGGTGCGCGTAAACGCCTATCTCTTTACGCTTGCTGGTTAGATTATCGGCGCGCGTGCCGGGGGGCAAGGGCTAGTTTTCAGTGGGGTGTTCGGGATGGTTCGAGGAATTGCTGCGCTTGTGTTTGCGCTCGGACGCAGATGCGCGGTCCCGCAAGGGTTGCGAGACCGCGCTAGCTGTGTCCGAGGTGCGTGATGCTGGTTGCGAATTAGAAGAGCTTGAAGCCGATGCCGATGGAGACGATCGGGAAGACTTTAATGCCATTGAAATCGCTCAGCAGGCTTGCGTTCTGGACTGTGATATCCGCCGGGGAGATCGCCGCATATGTACCCTCGCTGCAGCTGGAGGCGCTTCCCATGCAGCCCAGGCCGCCGTAGGTCCAGCCCACCTTGGGCGTCCCGGTGATCTCAATGCCGAACTCGGTATCAAACGAAAAACGCTTGTGGCCCTGAGGAACGAGGTTGCCCCAGCCTAAGGTGAGGCGTGGAACGGTGTTGCCGCCGAACTTGGCGGATACGTTCGGGGTAATCTGCTGACCGGAGGCCGGGTCGCTGGTGTAGGTGGTATTGCCGATTTTGATTGTGCTGCCTCCGGCTATGGTTGTCGAGCCGGTCACGCCGGTGTTGTTGTAGACGTTCAATCCGGCGGAGAGGCGGAAGCTGCCTTTGAAGGGGAAGAAGTCCGCCATGACCTCAGCGTTATTGAGCTTAAGGTTCGCGTTGACGGCCTGATTGTTGACGGTTTCGTTGGCGCTATAGGAGAAGAATCCTGCCCCGCCGCGCACATTGAGGCGACCCGGGAAGATGGGCATGGCAGCGTCGAAGCCGACGCCACCGATGCCGATTTTGACGCCCACGCCGAGGCTGGAGAAGGGTTTGGTGCTCCCCCCAGCGGCGGGAGCGGCCGCAGCGGCGGAAGCGCCAGCAAGCGCGTGAGACGCCGGAAGGGTTGAGGCCGTCAGCGAGCTGTCTGCTGAACTGGAGTAGGTGGCGGGGCTTTCCGCCTCTGCGTACAAAGCCGGTGCGGCAGTCGTGGCCTGGCCTGGGGCCAGGGCGCCCGCCTGGGCGGATGCGAACGAGGGAGCAAGGGTAAGAGCCGCGATGACCGGCAATGAATAGAGGAGTCTCATGGAGTTCCTTCCTTTCCAGCAGTTGAAGTGAACGGCAGATGCAATGGGTTGAGCCCTGATCGCCGCCGCAAGGCGCATCTCCGGCGATTCTCCCGCGACATCGATTGCAGACGCGTTCCCGCTACAGAGTGGGAAGACGTACAGACGAACCGGGAGAAACCCATCCTATCAAAGGTTTGCGGGGTTGCAACGGATATTTTTGCGGCGAAGGAAAGGCCTTGCCGCGACATGAGTCACTGGCAACGCCGGGAGATTGCGGGTCGTTTCCGCAGTGCGCAAAACTGTACCTTGAAAGCAATATCTCTCGAAGGCAAATTGCGAATGCAAAGAGCCAATACAGATATTCTGGCTGCGCCAGAATGACGGCACTTGGGGGTTTGGCTCTATAGCAAAGGGAAATCCGCCGGCGAAGAGGAATCCGCTCCAGGGGTGCTTAATTCTGGGTGCGATTTAGTGGATCTTGAAGCCCAGACCGATCGAAGCGATGGGGTAGTAGCGCAGGTCCATCAGGTCGTTCTGCAGGTTGGTCTGCTCCTGCGCGATGTCGGTTGTGGCGACAGCGCCG
>Ga0302320_10027303_pt1 | contig 11005 bp, 4 predicted proteins | sample Bog_T0_3_FD_202130 | JGI IMG/M metagenome (GOLD analysis project Ga0302320, IMG submission 202130) | Peat permafrost microbial communities from Stordalen Mire near Abisko, Sweden - Bog_T0_3 | ecosystem: Environmental > Terrestrial > Soil > Wetlands > Peat | place: Sweden: Abisko, Stordalen Mire... | reverse complement strand
TGCCGCCAGGCCATTGGCCGGCGCAAGGTTTTTTCCGCCGGGCGGGACGCCCGGCTCTCCGGGCGACAGAATGTCTGCCGCCACTGCGGTTCAGGTTTTGTCCGGCTACAGAACCGTGACGCGCTTGACGCGCCGGACCTGCGGCAGGGGTTTCTTTTTCTTATCGTCGCCCGATTGGTCATTGGTCGCGACTTGCTGCTGGTTCTGGGCGTTGGCCGTACCGGCGGCGGAGTCGGCGGCGGCGGAAGCAGTGGCGGTTCCGAGGGTTGACTGGGAGGAGCCACCGTTATCGGAAACGCTATCGGAAAGCATGGTCGCCGTGATGTCGCCCCCGGAGGCGTCGATTCCGTTGACGGCAATCAAGGTGCCGGAGAGGTTGCCCCCGGCGTTAACCGTGGCCTTGCCGCCGGAGAGAACCGTGACATTAATGTTTTGATTGGCGGTCACCGTGGTGTCTTGCCGGGAGACGATCAAACCAGTGATATTCCCGGTCGCCTTAACATTAACCGCGCCGCCGAGAGCCCCGCCCTGGCCGAGGTTGATGTTGCCCTGGGCCGACGTGGCTGTAACACCCGGCGTGCCTGCAACCAAGGTCACGGTCGGCCCCGGACCCGCGTCGCTATTCACAGTGAACTGGGAAATGCCGCCCAAAGTGGAGACGATATTCCCCTTGGGCGTCAAAACCGAGATATTGCCCGGCAGCCCGCTGCCGCCCGGGATTTGATAGTCCGCAGTCGGTAAGAGGGCCATAATGCCGCTGCCATAGGGTCTTACGTTGATTCCTCCTGTGGTGATTGTTCCAATGGCTTTTGTACCCTCAAGGGCGGGTAAACCCGGATAATACACCGGCACAGATAGTTCAAAGCTGGCTCCGTTGCCGGCATTCACATCGCCATCCAGCGATTCGACAGTCACATTGCCGCCATTGAAGGCGGCAATGCGCGCGGTGTCCACGTTGATGTCGCCATAGGCGGTGACATTCACATTGCCCAGGCCGGAGGTGTAGATGCCATAAGCAATCCCCGCAGTCGGGGTAAAAGAAAATTCCGGCAAACCCAGGTCAACTTCGCCGCCGGCGCTGTTAACCGTTAGGTTCCCGCCGCCAATGGTGGCAATTGTGGAGGTCAACATGTCCAGGTTGCCGGCCACATTGATGGCAACCGACGCCCCATTAGCACCGGTCACTGGGGCGAGATTGGCAAAATTAACTCCGTTCCCCGGCACCTGTGACCCGTTGCCGGCCCCCCACGAAACAACCCCGCCACTGGCACCCAGATTCATCGAACCCGCATTGACATTGAACTGGCCGGGGCCGCCGATTTGAAAACCGGTCGGGAGTGAATCTTTATTTTTCACGGAAGATAGGCTGTCTTGATTCAAGGTTTCGATGGTCGAGGCGGGGACAAAGCTGACCGTCTTGGTGACGAAATACGTATCATTTGGATTTTGCCCCAGACTGGCCTGACCTTTTGCGGTCAATGGCACTCCCGGATTATTCGGATCCAATTGGATGATTTTCAAATTTCCTTCCAAGGCGCTGCGAACGGCGGAGGGCATTTGATAGGCAAAGCCCAGTTGCCGCGTGGCAAAATTGTAAATAAAACAGGGATTGTCAGGAAGGGGAATCGTGGCGCTGGTAAACAGGAGGTCGCCGGCGGCCAGATTTTTCAAGTCCGACGTGTTATTAACCTCATTGGGGGGAATGGGAATGGCGGCGGAATTGGGATCGCCGGGTGTGTCGTCCACCAACAGGGAAAAAATCGAGTCCCAGCTTGAATACGACGAATAGCCGGAGTTGGGTAGCTGTGAAGCAATGCTGGTAATGGGTGAGGCCAAGTTGAGCAGGGGGGTGTAGATGGGTGAAAACGAGATCGAGCCGGCCACATTGACGGTGGTGACATCGCCGGGATGCAAATTTTCGCCGACAAAACTGGCATTAAACATGTTGCCGGCGACCGTGAGCTTAGTTTCCTTGGTGGTATAGAGGTTGATGTCGTTCATGTCGCCCGAAATGTCAACGACCACCGGGTTGGGGTTGTTCAGCTCGGGCGGGGTGGCGGCGTGGTCGCCCAAGCCAAAGATCTCCGTGGACTCAGTACTGCCGGTCGGGGACCATTTATTTTGACCGCTGTCGGACATTTGGAGACTATAGATATTGACATCGTAGGGATCGTTCGGATTCTGGCGGCTGCCAAAATTCCCGCCATTGAGGGTCGTGATGCTCACATTGCCATCCGACGAAGGATACAAGATTACATTGGCATCCAGCGTTATTCCGCCAGCCCCGGCCACGATGGTGAGCGACGGCGGCAACAAGACGGGAATGGGGGTGGAGCCGTAGCCGGCACTGGTTTTTTCGGAAATGGGCACCAACGGCACCGAGGCGCCGGTGATTTCCACGGCGTTGGCGGCATCCAGTAACAACGAGGCTTGCGGATCATAATTGAACACATGCGCCCCGGCGGCCGGGGGGATGCCCGTCCCATTTCGACCGGTGCTGGTACTGGTGATGTCGTTGAAAACGCCGTTGGGATTCATGACATCGTCCAAATAGATGTTGGGGGCATAAACGTTCCAGCTTCCCTTGACGAGGCTGAGGGCAAAGCCTTCAGCTCCGGCGTCGGTGACCGGCACCCCGAGGTTGCCGCCGGCCTGGATGGTGCCGACGCCGTTGGCGAGCACGTAATTCCCGACGACGGTTCCGCCGGCGGTGATGGTGACATTTCCCGGTTCCGGGCCGAAGGCGCCCGTGCCGCCATCGTACGTGGAACTTATGTACACATTATTATAATCATTTTGGGTGGGCAGGTAGCTGATGACATTGCCGCCGGCGGTGATGGTGACATTGCCGCCCGCCGCCGTGCTGATGCCGCCCAAATTGGCCGAATTTACGCTGTAGTAATAGGGGTAAGCGGTCGTGATGAGGCCAAAGTTATAGCCATTAATGTCGTCACCGGCATTCACATTACCATATTCCGCCATCACATTTATGTTGCCGCCGGCGAGCGTCCGCATGGCGCCGCTGGGCGTGGTCAAGTTACCAAAGGAATCTCGACTCGCCGCTTGGATGATGACCTCATTGGCCGCCCAAACGTTAAGGTTCCCGTTTTGGGTTTGCAGGTAAGCCCCGTTGTTGAGATAAACGCCGTCGCTGACCGGAGGCGGCGTTGGTTGCGAGGCGGTGGGCGCAAAGCCGGTGCCGGCCTTCAGAGTCACATTCCAGTTTTTTCCGGCCGCAATGCCGGCAATGCTTGATCCCCCGTCGAAAGTGATGTTGTTACCGGCGATCAGGCTGAAGGTGGCGGATGACCCCGGGTCGGTCAGGGTCAGGAGCGCGGTGATGTCAATGTCACCGTCCGTCTTCAGCGTGATGGAAGCGGTCTGGTTGGCCAGCGAGGTCGCATAGTCGGCATCCAACGTGATGTCGGTGGGGTCAATGGTCAACAGGCCCTCGGTATAACCCGCCGCCGCCGAACCGTTGACGCGGGATTGAATGGCCTTCATCTGCGGGGCGGAAATCTCCACCTGCCCGCCGTTGCCGCCCCGGGTGCCGCCGGAAATATTGATGGAGGAACCGGCCTGATCGGAGAACGTGTTGCCAGACTTGATGGTCACGGAACCGCCGGAGCTTGCCCTGGTCGTGGCTGCGCGGTTGTCGCCATGGGCTTCAATGTCCGAACCAGCCCCGAGACTCAGATTATCACTGGCCACCAGTTCAATCACCCCGTTGACATTCTGTACCGAGTTGGCCTCCACCAGACCGTTTTGGTTGACGGTTTGCGCTTGAGCCATAATGGACCCGCCATCCGCGATCAAACGGCCTTCGTTATCCACCGAACCCCTGGGAAGTGTGACCCGGGCGCTTAATTGGCGGCCATCCGGACCGGTGGAAATCAGCACTTGCTTGCCCGCGTAGAGACCGATTTTACCGCCGGGGGCGGAAATGGTGCCGTTATTCACAATGTCATTGGCAATCAAAAAGGCCGACCCGCCGCCGGCGATGTTGATTTGACCGTAATTGATGATGCCGGCGCTGGGGGGGGGCGCATTGAAGGACCAAGCGCCGCCGCTGGAAAGGTTGGGGGCCGGGGTCGGCGCGGTGGTCATGACCAGTCCATGGGTGTTAATGGCCGCCGAACCGCCGACGACGAAGCCGGATTGGTTTTGCAGGATGACATAGCCGTTGGCATTGAGGGTGCCGAGAATTTGCGAGGGGTTGCCACCGTTGATCTGGTTCCACACCACGGAGGAAGCGGAGGGTTGGACGAAGGTCGTGGTTTCACCGGCCCCGATGTTGAAACTCGACCAGTTGATGAGGGTGTTGGCGGAGGTGTTGATGGTCAGTTGCGAGTCGGTCGTGTGGAAGGTCGCTTTGCCTTGGCTGACGGTGCCACCGGTGGGGTTGGCGGGGACGAGGGCGGGGAAAAGCAGAAGGGAGAAAGCGGAAACGGGGAATATTAACCGCGAAATACGCGAAACACGCGAAAGAGGACGGGGGAAATCAACCACAGAGGCACAGAGGCACAGAGGCTGAAAAGCGGAAACAAGAAAGCGGAAACGCGGAGTTTGAACCGCAAAGAACACAGAGAAAAAGGCGGGGAGTTTTAACCGCGAAATACACGAAATACGCGAAAGGGGCTTGGATTCGGGCGGCAGGATGTCCGCCGTCGCTGAAGCTATGGCGGACAGGCCTGCCGCCATTTTGGCGGCGGGCGTGCGCCCGGGCTTCGGGGTTCGGGCCAAATGGTGGTTCATAAAAAATCCCATACTTGCGCCAAGTTTAATCCCATAAACAGTTATTAAAAGTGACATTCTGGTGACAAATTAGAATTGTGCCGTCAGCGCGAAATTGAAAAACGGCTGATACGCCCCACTCGTGCTCGATTTCAACAGCGGCAGGGAAAACAAGAGGCGGGCCTCCCAGTGGGAACCGATGGCGGCCACGCCGCCAAAGCCCGTGCCCCACAAGGCGGTACTGTCGGAGCGGCCCTGGGGATCCAGCAAATAAGTATCGGCATAGTCCATATAAAACGTGCCGCGGAGGAGGAGGGGAACATTGCCATCCACGAACCCCGCCTGGTGGGGCGGCGTTTGTTGCTCGAGGGTAACATGCCAGCCGGTATCGCCGAACACCTGGCCTTCATGATAACCCCGGACGCTGTTCACACCGCCGCCACCAAATTGTTCGTTGCTGATCAAGGGTTCGCTGGCCCACTGGCCGTCCGCCCGGATCGTCGTCGGCCAGTCGGGAACCAAATTGAGGGTGTGCGAAAAGCTGGGATTCAACACGACCCAATGACCGGAGGATTTCGCGGAACCCGAGATGTTTTGCACGGACTTGGCACCGTTGAGAAAGATGGTGTTGGTACCACTGCCGCCGCCGATGGTCGTGGCGGAGTGATACCAGAAATTGGCGCTCAATCCCAGTCCGGCCGAGACCGTTCCCAGACGATCCAGCCAGTTGGCATCATAACGCAGTGCCAGGGGGAGGTATTCCAGCTCGTTCACCGTTCCCGCCACGGGCGCGATGTCCGAAGAGGGATAGTGGTTGGTCACGGGTTTGCCTCCGCTCAAGGTGTCAATGACGGTTGAATTAATGTTGTAAAAATTGGTTTTGGAACTGGTTAAACCATAGGTTTTAAAATCCAATCCCCCGGACCAAGCCGAGTGAAAACCGTCCGGAGTCGCCTGCGGGACGCTCAAACGGAAGCCGAGGTCGTTGTTGACCGTCAGATTCTGACTCTGGTTGTTCAGGTTCAGCGTGTTGTTGGTCGCTATGGTGGTGCCGTCAAAGTTGGTGGTGGTGGAAGTGTAAATATTCTGATTGGGTGAGGTGCTTACGCCGGTATCAATGGCGGAGCGGCTGGCAAAAAAAGTCAGGTCCGGCCGGCCGGTGGCGGGCGGCAGATTGAATTTGTGGGTGGCTTCGTCATAACCAAAGCTGCCGGGCTGGGCGGCGACCGCCTCCTCGATGGACCCCGGGCGGCCCAGCGGAAGCCGGTAGAACCCGCTGTAATTGGCCACCAGCGGTTGATCGTAAGGAGCCCACTGGGGATTCTGTTTGTACATTTGGGGGGAAAAGCTGTATTGCAGGCCGAGCGCCTGCTCCCGCTGAAAGAGATTGTTATAGACGGCGGAAGAATTAACCCGCAGATCGGGCGTGCCGGGCGAACTTTCGTTATTGAACTCGACCTTGCCGTGCATCGGCAGTTGATCTTTGACCCCCAGCGTGAGATCGCTCGTGCCCGGATCGAGGCCGGGACCGACGACGGGGAAAATCTGCCGGTCTTGGTTGGCATTGGCCCGGTTGACCTCCGCCTGAAAAATCTTGCTGTTCAAAACCTCGCCGGGGTGCAGATCAGGCAGTGTGCGCATCACATTATTTGAGCTGAAATAATGGTTGCCCCGCACCTCAATGCGGGCGAGCCGGCCTTCCGTCACCTGAAAATTAACGGTCGTATTGGTGGGCGAGAGTTTCTGGCCGGCGGGGAGGCGCACCCCCACGGTCACATAACCGCGGTTCAGGTAAGCCGCGAGCAATTCGTTGCGGGCCGCCGCGATGCCGGCGAGGGTGACATTCGTGCCGTAGGCGTTGGTGGCGGCGGCCAGCGCCTGACCAATGGTGGCGGGGGAGAGTAGCGTATTGCCGGAAACCAGGTAGTTGTCCACCCGGAAATGATTGGTGGCGGCTCGCGCCGCCGCCGCCCGGGTCGCCAAGACCGTATTGATTTGCGCCCTCGCCCCGGTTTCCAAGCCGTTGGTGGACATCAAGTAACGTTTACCAGCCACCACGATTTGCGCCACCGCCCCGGGGAAAACATCCAGGGGCACGATGCCATTGGTGATTCGTCTTGGGGCAATGACAATGTTCATCGCCAGACGGTTTTGGAGGCGGAATTCGGATTGCAGGTCCGCCGCCGCACACACGATTTCCGCCAGCGTGACATTCGTACCCGTGTATTTGGCCAACCCGGAGGTGAGATCATTGGTCGCCGGCAGGGTTTTGCCCTCGATCACATAGCTTCGCACATTATAGTCGGCGGCCAGGTTGGGTTCCAAGTCGGCCGCCGACAGATTAAGGCCGCAGGCAAAGAGCAGACAAAGGACGGAAAGGAGGATCAGACCGGACGGATTTTGGGAGTGCGCGGACAGGTCCGCGCTTTTGGACGAGACGATCCCGCATGCGCGGGATCTCGTCCAGAAGCGGCGATCCCGCGACTGCGGGATCGCACTCCCAGGCTTCTTCCCCGCTATATGGTCAGGCTGGTGCATTCAATCAATTCTAAGCGTTGAGGCGCAAAGTGAGGGCCGGTTCATGGTGGCACCTCAGAACTTGAAGGTCAGGTCCACCTGGAAGATGCTGAACTCATTGATGGGATTCATCTGCGGGATGTCCGTGCCGGTGCCGCCGGTGCCGAGCTTGTCATTGATGCGGCCGGCATGGCCGTAGCGGAAAGTGCCGATGAAATTATCCGTAAAACCGTAAGCGGCGGCGGCATAGATGCCCTGTAAGTTTTCCTGCCCGGAAAAGAAATCCAAGTCCAGCAGGTTGGGATCCAGCGAATATTGCTCCACATGCTGCCAGTAGGTGCGGACCTCCCACGAATGTTTCCGGGCCGTCGTGCCGTTGACCAGGCCCAGGCTGTTCGTGCTGCCAATGGCCAGCCCCACCTGATAGGCCTTGGTATCGTGGGTTTGCGGGGAGTGGATCACATTGATGGGGGACAAGGCGGTGTTGGCGTTGTCGTTAATGGACTGCGCCGCGGCGGCTTCCGCCCGCGCTGAGCCATCCAGGTTTTGGGCATAGTCACCAAACAGCCGGAGGTCAAAGGGATTCAACTTGAAATTCAATTCAAAAGGGATTTCCAGTACATATAGGTTATTGATGCCGGTTTGGTTGGCAAAATAGCCGTCGGACAAATTGCCAACCCCGGAGCCATATCCGCTGACGGAGGACGGGGCGCCCTGACCAACATAGGTGCCCCCAAAGTCCGGCGTGAAAGCGTTGGCAAAGTTTTCAGGAACGCCAACGTAGTCATAGAGGACCGGCGCCACCTTGAAATCCACTTTCTTGGTCAGGTGATAATCCACCCCGCCCTGCCAGGCCAGTAGAAACGGCTGGTTGGCATTGTTATAGCCCAGACCGGCGAAAAAGCCGGTCGGGGATTGGACTGGATTCACATCCTGATAGACAAACTGGCCGAAGTTGGCGAAAACATCCGCCTCGCCGACCTTGTATTTCAAATGTTCCGCCAGCCCTTCGGGATTGATGCTCGGACTCCACACCAGGCTGCTGGTATAGAGGGGGTTGGGCATTTTGCCCGCCGTGACCTCAAACCAGGATTCCGGGTGCCAGCCCAGATAAATCTGGCCGATATTGATGCCGGCGGCGGATTTGCCGAACGGACCCGAGTAGGGGGCGGAGGAGCCGGACTGGGTGCCCATGGTCACCCAGCTCGAGCGCGGGTTTGAGGAGGTTTCCACGCGGAAACCATAATAAAAGTCGTCATAAACCTCGCCCCGCAAACCCACCCGGGCGGCATAGCGGTAGCGTTGCAACTCGATGTCCTCCCCGGCGGGGTCGGTCGCCTTGCGCTCCTCAAACCGGGTGCGGAGGTCACCGTATAGTTCTATATTCTTAATCCCCGGGCTGATTTTCCAAATCGAATCCGTCCTTTGCGGTTGATATTCGGATTGATACATTGCCGCGAGGTTGGTTTGCCGGGCATTCACCTGGGCCTGCACCTTGGCCGCCTCGTCCTCCGTGATCATGCCCTTTTCCAGCATCAGATTGAGCACCGGATCGGGCGCGTCCGCCCCCAGCACACGACTGGCCGGACCCAGCATCAAACCGGCGGCCAGAACCGCCAGTGCGGGGAGCAGCTCACGTCGGCCCAAAGAGTTATGCCGGCCACATGGCCGGCAGGGGGTGATGGTATCTGAGCAATCCAAAATTTGCATCGGCGGATGCTATGCGGGTCAGGCTACGGCTGCGTGACGCAGTGGTTACAATCCGGTTACAAAAGCTGGATTTGGACAGAATGACAAAATGGTCAGAATCCCATTCGGTGAAAATAATCAACCATACTATTTGCCGCCACGGACTTGGGAATTTCCCCGGATGACCCTGGTTTTTCGGCCAGCGCCTACCACCGGTTCACCCGGTAAAAGCGTTGCGCCCCCGTGGGCGTGGGATCATTGAAGCGCAGCGTCCCACCCGAACCGGCCTGCAGGGGAAATGCACTCCATACCGGATTCGTCAGCGAATTCACCGATTCCAACTGGTAAACCCGGCCATTTTCCGTGGGCAATGACCCCGTGAAACCATTCGTCTTCAAGCCCACCACCGTCAGGGGAACTTTCAATACTGGCGGGCCCGCCCCCACCAGCGCCAGGCTGTTCACCGAACCGGCCGCGATCCGCACCACGTTCGTCAGGCCGGCCGGTATGCTGCTTTGTCCGAAATCCACGTTGGTATCGGCCCCCACGCCCGCCCCCCAGGCCGCCACCGTCCCATTACTCTTGAGCGCCAGATGATGCCACCCGCCGGAGGCAATCGCCACCACATTGCTCAACCCGGGCGGAATATTGGTCTGTCCATAGGTGTTGTCCCCCCAGTCCACCAGGGTCCCATCCGCTTTCAATACCAGACTGTCCGCCGCGCCCGCCGCGATGGCCACCACATTGGACATACCAGGCGGAATATCCGCCTGCCCAAACTGAACATCCCCCCAACCCGCCACCGTGCCGTCGGCTTTCAGCGCCAGACTGTGCCACCCACCGCCGGCAATCGCCACCACATTGGTAAGCCCCGCCGGAACCACCGATTGACCGTAATCCACCCCGTCATCGCTGAAAATGACCGCACTGTTCGTACTGGTCCCCCAAGCGGTCACCCGCCCGTTGGATTGCAACGCCAGACTGTGATAAAAACCGCACGCCACGGCCACCACATTGCTTAAATTACCGGGCACCTGGGTCTGGCCAAAACTGTCATCACCGGTCGCCACCACCCATCCGTTGGTTTGCAGCGCCAGACTGTGCAAATACCCGCAGGCAATCGCCTCATAATTGTTCGTCGCGGCAAAATCCGTCTGCCCCAACTCGTCACCCCCCCAACCTTGCAGCGTGCCATCGGCCTTCAAGGCCAGGGCGTGCCGCCAGCCCCCCGCCACGCAAACCGCATTGGTCAGGCCGACCGGCACGACGGACTGCCCAAAATCATTATTATCCGCCGCATTGGTGATCGTCCCCGCCCCCCACGCCACCACCCGGTTACCCGCCCGGGCGGGCGACCCGACCATCAACCCGCCCGCCAGAACGGCCAACGGGATCATCGCGGAAACCTTCCCCAACCGGCTAGGCAAAAAAAATGTCATACCATCCAGGATTTTTCTCCGGCAACTAAATTTGCTTATCAGTATGGAACAGCGGCCCGCCTTTCGCATGTTACGATTGTGTGACACCCCGGGACATTGAAGAGCCAAAGCCCAAACTCCAAAGCACAGGCCTGGGGGGAACGGCGGAGCGACGGGACCCGGCAGATCATCCCGGACGTGAAAAAACATCGTCAGTCGGTGTTCCGCTGAAAACCGCAAGCAACCCAATTTGCCGCTTTCATGGTTCCCGCCATCCTCGTTTCCCATCCACTATTTTCAAAATCCGATCCGTTTCATTCGGCGAATCCGGTCAAAAAAACCCTCAAATTCCCCGTTTTTTGCGTTGGATTTCGGTTTGGGTGGCTTGGACCCATCCACTCGCACCCTCGTTTCGTTACTTTCCTGAAACGACGCCGCCCCAAATGGGTTAAAGCCGGGGATATTTTCCACCAAGTCATTGATTATCAACCGGTTGTAAGATCGGAAAACATGTCCTGATTATGTTTCAACATGGCCTTAAAATGGAAGTAGCCGGGCGGCGTTCCCGCTAAGATCATCGCAACCAAGTCGGATAAGTGTTGCGGCTTGGCAGAGGAAACTCGGTAACCAACACACAATTAACCAAC
>Ga0302320_10027299_pt1 | contig 11006 bp, 8 predicted proteins | sample Bog_T0_3_FD_202130 | JGI IMG/M metagenome (GOLD analysis project Ga0302320, IMG submission 202130) | Peat permafrost microbial communities from Stordalen Mire near Abisko, Sweden - Bog_T0_3 | ecosystem: Environmental > Terrestrial > Soil > Wetlands > Peat | place: Sweden: Abisko, Stordalen Mire... | reverse complement strand
GGACGGACCATTCCAGAGCCACCGGCAGGTCATGATGGAATGGGACGGAATGTCCAAACTGCAGAGACTCCATGCCCGGGCAGAGCCCGGACATGGAGTCTAATCCGGGCTTTCGTTCGCTTCGCGGATCAGCTTCAGCAGGTACCCGCTCGCACTGCCCTCCGCCGCCACGGCGCGGACCTCGGGGAAGGCCTCGGCGGCCAGGCTGGTCAGCACGTGGCCAGGGTTCATTTCCACGAACAGCCCCACGCCCATTTCCACCAGGACCTGGGTGGCGTCATGCCAGCGGACCGGGTGGGCGATGTTGGTGGCGATATCTTCCCGGAGGCGATCGAAGGACCGGGTCGGCCGTCCGCCCCGGTTGGTGATGTAGACCATGCCGGGGGCGCGGGGCTCCAGGTGGGCCATGGCATGGGTGAGCTGCCCGGCCACCTCCGCGAACAGGGCGCAATGGCTGGGAATCCGCACCGCCAGGAGCTCCGCCTTCCGGCTGCCGTTGGCGCGGGCCAGGGCGATGACCCGCTCCAGGGCCCCGAGGGCGCCGGCGACCACGATCTGCCGGGGGGCGTTCAGGTTGGCGACGAAGGCCGGCTGGTCCGGCGTCGTGCAGGCCGCGACCAGACCGGAGACCTGCCGCTCGTCCAGCCCCAGGATGGCGGCCAGACCGTAGCCGCTGGGGAAGCGGGCCGCCGTCAACTCGGCCCGGGTCCGCACCAGGAGCAGGCCGTCCCGGAAGGGCAGGGCCCCGCTCACGGCGGCGGCGGCGTAGGCGCCCACCGACAGGCCCGCCACGGCGTCCGGCGCGGCGCCTTCGGCCATGAGGCCGCGGGCCGTGGCGACGCCGGCCACGTAGAGGGCGATCTGGGTCGCGATGGTCGAGGCCAGGGGCCCCTCCTCGTCCAGGCGGAGCACGTCCCGGGCCAGGACGTCGGAGGCTTCCTCCAGGGTGGCCGCCACCTGGGGGTGCGCGGGCAGGGCATGCAGCATGCCGGGATGCTGGGAACCCTGCCCGGGGAAGAGGAAGGCCACCTTCATGGTCGTCAGGCTCCCGGTTCCGACCACTGTTCGGTCATCTTCCGGCGCACCTCCAGGGAAGCCCGGCGGAGTTCCCGGGCGCCCGGCGATTCCAGGCGGCCGCTCAGATCCCGGGGTCCGGACCGGGCCGCCGCGATGGCCTCCACCAGCGCTGACTGGACCTGGTCGAGGGTGGCCGGGCCCGGTGCGTCGGGCAGGGCGACGTCCAGCAGGCGGTGCAGCCCGCCCAGCTTGGCGAAGGAGCCGATGTCGTAGGCCATGGGCACGATGCGCTCGCCGAGCTGGTCAAGCTCGGCCACGCTGCGGCGGGTGATGCGGGCGGCCGCATCCTTGTACATGGCGTGGACCAGCACCTCGGGATCGTTGAAGGCCAGGATCCTGTTGGCCTGGCCGCACAGGGTCAGGAAGGATCCGGAGACCGCGCGGCCGACGATCAGGGCGATCACGGGATGGCCGGCCATGCGGGCCTCGGCGAAGGCCGCGATCACCGCGGCGGCGGCCAGGTGGATGCCCGCCAGCTCTTCCCGGCGGCCGTAGGCCTGGCTCTTGGAATCCACCACGGTGATGATGGGGCGCGGGGTCCCGTTCCGGTCCGCCGCGATGAGGGAACGGACGAACTTCGCCCCGAACCAGCCCTCCTCGAGGCCCACTTCCCCATGGCTGGCCCGGGGGAACCGGCTCCCGGGATCTGGGGCCAGGCCGATGTAGGCCACGCGCTCGCCCCCCAGTTCCCGGTCCGCCGCCAGGAGCGACCCCGGGTAGCCCGGGTTGGCGCCGGTGCTTCCGGCCAGGGCTTCGAACCATCTGCGTCCGCGGCTCGTCATCGCGCACCACCCTTCGCCCAGGTTTCCCGGATATCGCCCGGCGTCCACTGCCGGCCGGTATCCAGCGCCGCCAGGCGGGAAAGGAAGAGATCGATCATGGAGGTGCGGAAAACCTCCGGCACCCCTTGGCGCAGCAGGTCCACGACGGCCGCGCTCACCTGGGCGGCGTCATCCTCCACCAGCCGGTCGGCGAACCCCGTGGCGAAGCGCTGCGCCCCGCCGCACAGGCTCCAGATGAACGGCTTGTCCCGGGCATCCAGCTCCTCCACGCCCGCCTCCAGCTCGATGACCTCCGGGCCGTTCATGCTCAGCCGGGCCTGGCGGGTCATCACGACGTGGCTGCACAGGGCCGTGGCCAGCGACATGCCGCCGAAGGCGCCGGTCATGCCGGCGACGACGGCGATGACCGGCGCGTGCAGGCGCAGGGCCACGATCTCGGCGTAGATCTCCGCCAGGACCAGTTCGCCCATGTTCGCTTCCTGCAGGCGCACCCCGCCGCTCTCCACCGACAGCACGGCCCCGGTGGTGATGCCCTTCTCGTTGTCCGTGCGGGCCAGATGGAGTGCGGTGGCGATCTTCATGCCGCACACTTCGCCGATGCTCCCGCCCTGGAACTTGCCTTCCAGGGCGATGGCCACGGCCGGCTTGCCGCCGATGGCGCCCTTGGCCACGACGCAGCCGTCGTCGGACTGGGGGACGATGCCCTGCATGGGCAGCCAGGGGGATTCCAGCCGGTCGAAGGGGCCCAGCAGCTCCCGGAAGGTGCCGGGATCGAGGAGCTGCCGGGCCCGGTCCCGGGCTCCCAGTTCGATATAGCTGCGGCGGGTGCCCAGGGCCACCACTTCCGGGGAGAGTTCGAAGGTCTCTGATGGGTTCATGACTTGCTCACCTCGGCCGCCTGGCCCAGGCGGAGGGCGACGGTGCCGGGAGTGGCGCCGAAGTCGTTGATCTCGATGGCCGCCGCGGCCGGGTAGCGCGCGAAGAACTGGTCCAGGACGGCCTTCCAGGTCGTCCCGAAGCCCTCGACGCTGGTGCGGATGCGGACGTGCGCCTGCGGATCCGGGGAGGGCTCCAGGAGGATTTCCAGATCCCCTGATCCCACCACGCCCACCTGCGCCCGGTGCGGCACCTTGCCCGAAACTGGATAGTCGAAGTTCAAGGTTTCCATAACGCTGTATCTCCGTGGATGGGATTCCGGCCGTCACCAGCTGCGGAACCGCGCCGGGGGTTCGTAGAGCCCGCCCGACCAGGTGGCGAGATCCTGCATGCTGCGGGCCGCCAGGAGCGACCGGTTGGCGTCGGCGGGCCGGACTCCGATGTCCTCCGGGAAGGCGACGATGCCCCGGCCGCGCAGTTCCGCCGTGCGCTTCGCGCTGCCGCGCAGGCCCACCGGGGTCACGCCGGCCACCGCGGAGACCGCGGCCCGCCGCTCCTCGAGGCCATCGGCCTTGTACAGGTAGGCGATGCCCTGCTCGGTTACGATGTGGGTGACGTCCTCGCCGTAGACCATGATGGGGGCCACCGGCAGATGGGCCATCCGGCCCACTTCCACCGCGTCGAGGGTCTCCACGAAGACCGGGACGCCGCCGGCCTTGTAGGTCTCGACGATCTGCACCACGAGCTTGCGGCCGTGGGCCTCCGGACTGTCGCCGGTGATCATGGACAGCCAGGCCGGGCTGCTGTGGCGGCGCCCGTGGGCGTCGCTGCCGAGGTTCGGGGCGCCGCCGAAGCCGGCGATGCGGCCGCGGGTGACGGTGGAGGTGTTGCCGTCGCCGTCGATCTGGAGGGTCGAGCCGATGAAGAGGTCCACGGCATAGTGCCCCGCGAGCTGGCAGTAGACCCGGTTGGAGCGCAGGGTCCCGTCCCGGCCGGTGAAGAAGATGTCGGGCCGGGCGGCGATGTACTTCTCCATGCCGTCCTCGTTGCCGAAGCTGTGGACGCTTTCGACCCACCCGCTCTCGATGGCCGGAATGAGGGTGGGCTGGGGGTTCAGGATCCAGTTCCGGCAGATCTTGCCCTTCAGGCCCAGGGACGCGCCGTAGGTGGGCAGCAGCAGCTCCACCGCCGCGGTATCGAAGCCCACGCCGTGGTTCAGGGACGTCACCTGGTGGCGCTCGTAGATGCCGCGGATCACCATCATGGCCGTGAGGATCTGCAGCTCCTTGATGTCGCGGGGATCGCGGGTCTGGATGGGCTCCTTGGCGAAGGGCCGGTCCGCCTCGACGATCACGTCCACCCAGCCGCCGGGGATGTCGACGCGCGGCAGCTTGTCGACGATCTCGTTGACCTGCACGATCACCAGGCCGTCCCGGAAGCCCGCCGCCTCGATGTTGGCCGGCGTGTCCTCGGTGTTGGCCCCGGTGTAGAGATTGCCCTCCCGGTCGGCCATCTCGGCGCACACCAGCACGGCGTTGGGGATGAGATCCACGAACAGCCTGGCGGAGATCTCGACGTAGGTGTGGATGGCGCCGATCTCCACCTGGCCGTCCTCCACCAGCTGCGCGACCCGGAGGCTCTGGGGGCCGGCGAAGCTGAAGTCCAGCTTGCGGGCGATGCCTTCCTCGAACAGCGCGATGTGGTCCGGGCGGGCGATGGCGTGGATGATGATGTGGAGATCGTGGATCTTCTTGGGGTCCACCTTGGCCAGGGAGCGGGAGAGGAAATCCGCCTGCTTCTGGCAGCTTTCCACGACCACCTTGTCGCCCGGAAGCAGGAGCGCTTCCAGGGCCTCCACGATCCGGCTCCGGGGCAGGATCTTGCCGGTCATCCAGGGCTCCACGAGGGCCAGGCGCCGCAGCTTCCCTTCGCGGCGGGTGCACCATGAGCGGCCTTGGGCGGCCGCGGGCTTCATTGCTTCCTGCGTAGGCGACACCTTGCACCCTCCTGGCTCGGCGCGGCCGGCGGCCGCGGGTTCACTTCGGATCAGTGGTCGTAGCGAAAAGGTTTGACATCAGGTAGACCTCTCAAATCTACCAGAACTCCCGGCGGTCAGCGTGTCCGGCCGGGCATGGCTCAGCTTTCCAGGACCGCAAGCGGCTCCGGGCCCTGGAGTACCTGGCCCGGCGCCACCAGGACCGAAGCCACCCGGCCCCGCCTCGGCGCCGTGATCTCGAACTGCATCTTCATGGACTCCAGGACGAACAGCAGCTGTCCCGGCTCCACCAGGTCGTCGACGGCAACCCGCACCTCCAGGATCTTCCCGGCCATGGGCGCCAGGACCGGGCCGGGGGCCTGGTGCGGGTCCGTGCGCGGGGCCCGCAGGCGGGCCAGGGGATCCTCCAGGGCCAGGGTCTCCCCGCCCACGGCCAGGGCCAGGTGCGCCCCGCCCAGCCGGCAGGCGGTGAAGGCCAAGGGCGCGTCCGCCCCCAGCAGGGTGAACCGGTGCTCCCCGTCCCGCCGCAGGGGGAAGGCCGGCTGCTCCCGGGCGCTGCCGATCCTCAGCTCGGGGTGGGCCAGGGCGGCCAGGCGCCCGGCGGGGCCGGGCAGCGGCTGGCCCACCCCGGTGAGGGCGCGGGAGAGGGCCTCCCGGAAGCCCAGGGATTCCAGCAAGGCCAGGCAGGGCGCGGCCAGGAGCGGGGCATTGAGCGCTTCCAGGTGGTCCTGGATCCAGGCGGTGGATGTACGCCCGGCCAGGAAGTCGGGGGCGCGGCTGATGGCCTGGAGCAGTGGCAGGTTGGTGGTGCAGCCCAGGATGGTGAAGCCCTCCAGGGCCCCGGACAGCCTGGCCGCGGCCGTGGCCCGGTCGGGACCCCAGACGATCAGCTTGGCGATCATGGAATCGAACTGGGCGTTGACCCGGTCGCCCTGGCCGACACCCGAGTCCACCCGGATGCCTTCCCCCTGGGGCTCCAGGTAGACCCGCAGCGGGCCGGGGGTGGGGATGAAGCCGTTGCGGGGATCCTCGGCCAGGATGCGGGCTTCCAGCGCCACCCCCCGGGGCGCGGGCAGGGTGAACGCTCCGGGATCGCCCAGGGCCTCGGGCCAGCGGCCCTCCGCCAGTTCCAGCTGGGCCCGCACCAGGTCCACCCCGTAGGCCAGTTCGGTCACCGGATGCTCCACCTGGAGGCGGGTGTTCACCTCCAGGAAGTGCCAGGCCCGGTCCGAGGCCAGCAGGAACTCCACGGTTCCGGCGCCCCGGTAGCGGGTCTCCCGCACCAGGGCCAGGGCCGCGCGGCCCAGCGCCTCGCGCAAGGGCGGGTCCACCACCGCGCTGGGCGCCTCCTCCAGCACCTTCTGGTGCCGCCGCTGCAGGGAGCACTCCCGCTCGCCCAGGAACACCCCGCCGCCGCGGCCGTCGCCGAACACCTGGATCTCGATGTGCCGGGGCGCCTCCAGGTAGCGCTCCACGAACACCGCGCCGTCGTGGAAGGCGGCCTCGGCCTCCAGCCCGGCCCGGCGCACCGCGTCCGGCAGCGCCCCGGCGTCCCGCACCACCCGCATGCCCCGGCCGCCGCCGCCGCTGGCCTTCACCAGGAACGGTGCCCGGATGCCCCGGGCGGCCAGGGCCGCCTCCCAGCGTTCCGGGGCCAAGGCTGCCAGTTCAACGGACAGCAGGGCCTCCAGGGTAGGCACCCCGCAGGCCTGGGCCAGGGCCTTGGCGGCTTCCTTGCCGCCCAGGGCGCGCATGCTGGCGGGGGCGGGCCCCACGAACACGATGCCGGCGTCCTCCACCGCCTGGGCGAACCCGGCGTGCTCCGAGAGAAAGCCGTAGCCGGGATGCAGCAGCTGGCCGCCCCAGTCCCGGCAGGCGGCCACGATCCCCGGGATGTCCAGGAAGCTCGCCACCGGCAGCACCGCGTCGGCCTCCCGCCGCACCCGGGCGCCCTCGTCCTGGGCGGTGGAGATGACCGCCACCTGGTAGCCCATGGCCCGGCCGGCCCGGAGGATCCGGCGGGCGATCTCGCCGCGGTTGGCGATGACCAGGCGGCGGGGGGTCAAGCCCGGTTCCAGGATGGCGCGGATTTCTGGAAGAAGGCCTGGAGCCCGGCCTGGCCCTCGCTGGAGGCCCGGGCCGCGGCGATGGCGCCGGCGGTGTGCTCGAACAGGTCAGGCCCGGGGAGGGGGGCGATCCGCCGTAGCAGCTCCCGGGTGGCGCGGGCGGCCCTGGGGCCCGCGCAGAGGAATTCCCGAAGCACCTTGTCCAGGGCCTCCTCCCCGGTTTCCTCGGGTTCCACCAGGCGCTGCACCAGGCCCGAGGCCAGGGCGTCCCGGGCCAGGATGCGGCGCCCGGTGAGCATCAGCGGGGCGGCGTGGGCCAGGCCCAGCTTGCGCACGATGTAGGGGCTGATCACCGCCGGCACCAGGCCCAGCATCACCTCGGAGGTGGCGAACACCGCCTTGGGATCGGCCAGCACGAAATCGCTGCACACCGCCAGGCCCAGGCCGCCGCCGATGGCCGCGCCCTGCACGCAGCTCACCACCGGCGCCGGGAACCCGGCGAGGCTGGCGAACATCCGCGCCAGTTCCCTCGCGTTCTCCAGGTTGCGCTCGGCGCCGGCCTCGGCCTGTTCCTTCATGTAGGCCAGGTCCGCCCCGGCGCAGAACACGTTGCCTTCCCCTTCCAGCAGCAGCAGCCGCAGCCGGTCCTCGGGGAGGACCGCCAGCTCCTCCAGGGCCTGGGAGAGTTCCCGGATCATCTGGGCGTTGAACGCGTTGCGCACCTGGGGCCGGTCCAGCACCAGGCGCATGACGCCCCTGGCCAGGGCCTCCACCCGGACGGTCTCGCCGGCGTGGAAAGACGCTTCCATGGGGAACTGGGCCAGGATGGTCATGGCAGGTCTCCTTGGGGGTTGAGTTCGCCCGCGCAGGGCAGGTTCTCGGCGGGGATGGTGGCGAGCAGGGCTTCGGGCAGCTCCACTTCGCAGCGCAGCAGGGCCTGGGCCAGGGTCTTGCCTTGGGCGTCAATGAACAGGCTCATGGTGCCGCCGCCGCCCAGGGTCTCCTCCAGCAGGAAGTTCAGGGCCCAGAGCCGGGGCACCGGGAAGCGCTCCACCGCGCCCCGGCAGTGGCCGTCGAACCAGACCTTGAGCTGCCCGGCGGAGATGTGGTCGCGCAGCCAGGCATAGCACTCGCCGGAGCGGCCGATCAGGCCGATGTTGGCGGTGTCGCCCTTGTCGCCGCTGCGGGCGTGGGCGATGCGCATGAGCGGCACGCGCACCGTGGGGCCGCCGGGGGCGAAGGGCGGCCAGGGGTCGGCCAGCTCCGGGGCCGGGCCCTGGCTCGGGTCTGGCCCCGGGGTGGCTGGCCAGGGCAACGGCTCCGTGGCCAGCACCGGCTCCAGCCGGCCCGTGCCGCGCTCCTCCAGCACCCGCACGGTGGGCAGGGCCAGGGCCCGCGGCATCAGCGCCGGCCAGTAGCTCACCACCTCGGAGATGGCCGGGGCCCCGCCGGTGACCGCCACCCCGGCGGGACCGGAGAGGATCATGGAAGGCAGCAGCTTGCGGAACAGTTCCAGGCTGTCCCGGTGGGCGGTGCGGGCGGAAAGCCGCAGCAGGATCTCACTGGGCGGACGGCGGGGGCTGAGGGCGCGGTGGGTGGCGTCGTCGCCCACGCACTCGGCGCAGGTGTGCACCAGCCGGGGCAGGCCGGCCAGGTCCAGCTCCCGCTCCAGCCGCCGCCAGAACACCCCGGCCAGGGTGTCCGCCTTGGCCCGGGCGTCCGGGCCGGAGACGATCAGGGCGCCTGCGGCCTTGAGCCCGTCGGCGTAGGCGATGCTGACCTTCAGGAGGTCCGTGGGCGCCCGGCCCTGGACCCCGGAGACCCGTACCCGGTCCTTGCCGTCCGGCTCCAGCCGCACGCTGGCGAAATCGGCGACCACGTCGGGGGTGAGGTAGCTCCGGGGCTCGCCCATCTCGTAGAGCAGCTGCTCGCGCACGGTCTGGCAGCTCACCAGGCCGCCGCTGCCCGGGTGCTTGGTGATCGTGAACGAGCCGTCCCGGCGGCACTCGGCGATGGGGAAGCCCAGGTCGTCGAAGCTGGGCACCTTCAGCCAGTCGGTGAAGTTGCCGCCGGTGGCCTGGGCCCCGCATTCCAGGATGTGGCCGGCGACGATGCCCGCGGCCAGGAGATGATAGTCCTGGGGCCCCCAGCCGAACGCGTGGATCAGGGGGCCCAGGGTGAGGCCGGTGTCGGTGACCCGGCCGCAGAGCACGATGTGCGGGTCGAAACGCAGCGCTTCGGCCACCGGCATGGCCCCGAAATAGGCGTTGGCCGACAGCAGCTGCGCGGCGTGGGGCAGGAACGGCGCGCCGGTTTCCAGGTTGCGGAAGTGCACCCCCTCCGCCATGAGCCCGGGCACCTGGTCAGTGATGTGGTCGCCCTCCACCACGGCGATGCGCAGCTTCAGGCCCTTGGCCCGGGCCACCGCCGCCAGGGCCTCGGCGCAGGCCGAGGGGTTGACCCCGCCGGCGTTGGTGACGATCCGGATCCGCTTCAGCAGGATCTGCCCCAGCAGGGGCTCAATCTGGGTCACGAAATCCCTCGCGTATCCGGCCTGGGGGTCCCTGGCTTTCTGCTTCTGCAGGATGCTCATGGTCACTTCGGCCAGGTAGTCGATGGAGATGTAGTCCAGGTCCAGCGGGCCGAGCACCTGCCGGCGCAGGGCGTGGGGGTCGTCGCCCCAGTAGCCGCCGGCGTTGCCGATCCGGATGAGTTCGCTTCCGTCCATGGTCACCCTCACATTCGCAGCACGCCCATGCGGGTCGCTTCCACCGGGGTTGACAGGGCGCAGGCCAGGGATGCGGCCAGGACCGCGCGGGTGCCGCGCAGGTCCACCACCCCGTCGTCCCACAGCCGCGCGGAGGCATAAAAGGGATGGCCTTCCCGCTCGTACTTCTCCAGGATGGGCGCGGCGATGGCCTCCGCTCCCGCGTCGTCCAGGGTGCCACCCTCGCGCTCCAGCTGCTCGCGCTTGACCGTCACCAGCACCTGGGCGGCCTGGGCGCCGCCCATGACCGAGATCCGGGAGGTGGGCCACGACCACAGGAAGCGCGGGCCATAGGCCCGGCCGCACATGCCATAGTTGCCGGCGCCGAAGCTGCCGCCCAGCAGCAGGGTGATCTTGGGCACTTTGGCCGTGGCCACGGCGTGGACCATCTTGGCGCCGTCCTTGGCGATGCCGCCCCGCTCCGCCTGGGCGCCCACCATGAAGCCGGTGATGTTCTGCAGGAACACCAGGGGGATCATCTGGGTGGTGCAGAGCTGGATGAAGTGGGCGGCCTTGAGCGCGCTTTCGCCGAACAGCACGCCGTTGTTGGCCACCAGGCCGCAGGGCAGGCCCTCCACGTGGGCGAAGCCGGTGACCAGGGTGGTGGCGTAGCGCTCCTTGAACTCGCACAGCCGGCTGCCGTCCACGATCCGGGCGATGGTCTCGCGGATGTCCCCCTGCCGGCGCAGGTCGCTGGGCCAGGCCCCCAGGATCTCGTCCGGGTCGTAGGCCGGCGGCTCCGGGCTGCGCAGGGCCACGGCCGCCTGGGGGGCGGGGCCCAGGTGCCCCACCAGCTCCCGGAGGATCTGGATGGCCTGGGCGTCGTCCTCGGCGAAGTGGTCGGCCACCCCGGAGAACTCGGTGTGCACCCGCGCGCCGCCCAGCTCCTCGGCGCTCACGTCCTCGCCGGTGGCCGCCTTCACCAGGGGCGGGCCGCCCAGGAAGATGGTACCGGTGCCGTTGACGATGATGGTCTGGTCGCTCATGGCCGGCACATAGGCGCCGCCGGCGGTGCAGCTGCCCATGACCGCCGCCAGCTGGGGGATGCCGGCCGCCGACAGGATTGCCTGGTTGTAGAAGATCCTGCCGAAGTGCTCCTTGTCCGGGAACACCTCCGCCTGCAGCGGCAGGAAGGCCCCGCCGCTGTCCACCAGGTACAGGCAGGGCAGCCGGTTCTCCAGGGCGATCTCCTGGGCCCGCAGGTGCTTCTTCACCGTCAGCGGGTAGTAGGTGCCGCCCTTCACGGTGGCGTCGTTGGCGATGATCATGCAGGGCCGCCCCAGCACCAGCCCCACCCCCGTCACCAGCCCCGCCGCCGGCACCGGGTCGTCGTAGACGCCCAGGGCCGCCAGCAGCCCCACCTCCAGGAACGGCGCGCCGGGGTCGCACAGGGCCGCGATGCGGTCGCGCACGAACAGCTTGCCCTGGGCCGCGTGCCGGGC
>Ga0302320_10027298_pt1 | contig 11006 bp, 8 predicted proteins | sample Bog_T0_3_FD_202130 | JGI IMG/M metagenome (GOLD analysis project Ga0302320, IMG submission 202130) | Peat permafrost microbial communities from Stordalen Mire near Abisko, Sweden - Bog_T0_3 | ecosystem: Environmental > Terrestrial > Soil > Wetlands > Peat | place: Sweden: Abisko, Stordalen Mire... | reverse complement strand
CCAATCCGCGTCTGCGCTACCGGGACACCGGTGAAATGATGAACGACCTGCTCTCGTTCCAGTTTTGCCAGCGCCGCCCGTTCGAGGACAAAATCCTGCCCGCTTATTTCTCCTGGATCGCCCTTTTGGGCGGCTTGGTGGCGGGGGGTGCCATCATTTTTCTGCTTTGGCGCATGGTTTCAGAGTTGCTGCATCATCTATAACTTCTTCCGATATAAGTCTTTACAATTTTCCGGCAAGTTTTTTGAAAGAAACGCGCTTTTCCAGCGAGCTATGGGTAAATGAATGGCTTGCTTATGAAAACAAAATCCAACCTCCACGTAATGTTCCTGGGCGCCCTCCTGTTGGCACTCCCCGATTTGGTGAACGCCCAGTTTACTTACACGACCAATAATGGCGCCATCACCATCAGAAGCTACACCGGACCTGGTGGAGCCGTGGTCATCCCCAGTGCGACCAACGGCCTGAGCGTGACCAGCATTGGAACCTTTGCGTTTCAAAACTGCGCCAGCCTGACCAGCGTGACAATCCCCAACAGTGTCACCAACATCGGCGGCTGGGCGTTCATGTCCTGTGGCAACCTGGCCAACGTCGCCATCGGCACCAACGTCACCACCATCGGTCAGACCGCGTTCGGTTTCTGCACCAAACTGGCCGGCGTTGCGATCCCTGACAGCGTCACCAGCCTCGGGGACTATGCGTTCGATCACTGTAACAGCCTGACCAACCTCACCCTCGGCACCAACATTGCGAATATCCCAGATTATGGGTTTCTTAACTGCAGTAGCCTGTCCCAGGTCACGATCCCCAATAGCGTCACCAACATCGGATATGAGGCGTTTTATTCGTGCTTCAACCTGACCCAGCTCACCATCGGCACCAGCGTGGCCGGGATCGGGACCAATGCGTTTTATGGTTGTGTGAATCTGCCCAGCGTTTTAATCCCCACCAACGTCACCAGACTCGCGGACTTTGCCTTCGGCGATTGTGAAGACCTGTCGAACATCGTCTGCTACGCCACCAGCATCGGGTCCGGGGCGTTCTACTTCTGCATCAGGCTGCCCAGCGTGACGATCCCCGGATGCCTCACTAATATCGGAACCGGCGCGTTCGATAGCTGCGACCGCCTGACCGCGATAACGGTGGATCCAGTCAATCCCGCCTATAGCAGTGTGGGTGGGGTATTGTTCAACAAGAACCAGACGACGCTCATCGAATGTCCAGCGGGCATCACAAGCTATACCATTCCCAACCACGTCATGAATATCGCGGATTCAGCGTTCGCTCATTGTTACTCACTGCGGAGCGTGACGATTCCCGGCAGTGTCACGACCATTGGAAACTCAGGGTTCTCTGACAGCCCCAGCCTGTCCACCGTCTATTGCTGCGGTAATGCCCCCAGCCTCGGTTCGTCGGTGTTCTACGCTGACAACGATGCGACCGTCTATTACTTGCCAGGGACCACGGGCTGGACAACCTTTGATGCCAATAGCGGATTGAATCCAGCCGTGCTCTGGAACCCGCAGGCCCAGACTGGCGATGGCAGCCTCGGCGTGGAGAACAATCAAATCGGCTTCAACATCACCGGAAGCACCGACTTGGTCGTCGTGGTGGAAGCCTGCACCAATCTGGCTAATCCCGTCTGGTGTCCGGTGGGAACCAACACCCTCACCGGCGGCTCGTCCTATTTCAGCGATTCGCAAGGCACGAATTATCCCGGTCGCTTCTACCGCCTCCGTTCGCCGTAAGAGCCGGTCTTAAAATTGCGAGGGGTAAAAGGAAAGTGGTCGCGAAGCGACAGCGGACATTAGCCGGCCACGAAGTGGCTGGTGCTACGGCCAAACAAGTTCGTGCGTACTGAAAGCGGCCGCGCATGCAACCTCTGGTTCTTCATTTGGCGATGCCTTCCTCTACGGCCAGTTTGATGATCAACGACCAGGGTAGCGCAAAATACTTGCCCGTGAGTTTGCTCTTCACGATCGGGTTTCGGCTGATTTTCCCCAAATAGATCTCGTATGATTTTCCATCCGCACCGGAATCGTCCCAAAGATATTCAAGTTCCTGTTTAAGCAGCTCCTGGTCAACCGGGCTATGGCAGGCGGCGGTGTAGGCCGGACTCAGTTGTTCCGGCGCCACCAACTTTTCAACCAGTTTCGATTCCGACAGACTATTCTTGGCTTCCATATAAATTGTTAAGCTATTCGCTTATAATCAGTGCCATCAGCGTGAGCGCAAAAAAACCTGCGCTTTGGTTCTTCAAACGAATACTAGGGCGTTTATCCGCTCTCGCCCATGGGGTGTAACCCTAACCTTCATCCATACGGCCAAACGGAGCCGGACAAAGTTCCACGGCATCACGTTGTCAACCACGCCAGCAGCCCGCTAAAGCGATGCTCGGGTTTGTTGTTCCTGACCGCCATTGCCAACGCCTTGCGCTGGCCAATCAATACCACCAGCAAACCCGAATCTGCCATTACGCCTGCAGCCTCTCCCCCCAACCCGCTGGCCAGCGGGTTGGCCGTCGCCCGCCTCGGCGTGCTCCCATCGTGCATGTTTGCTCTCAAGCTTGCGCCTGGAACCGACGATTACCATATTTGATGCAACAACCGTCGCTTAAAGGAATGCACCCGGCACCAGTCTGGCTGCGTGCTTTTCCCTGCGTGGCTGGTGGTGTCACCGCGCTGCTTGGTTTCATCACCATCGTTGGCTGGCAAGCGCATTGGCGGCTGGCCGTCCAGTGGCTCCCCGATAGTTCGCCGATGCACTTCAACACGGCCCTGTGTTTTCTTCTGCTGGGCATCGGTTTATCTTTGCTTTCCACCCGGCACCGCAATTTTGCCCCGTGGCTCGGCGGCTCGGCCGCGGCATTCGCCATGCTGACATTGCTGCAATACGTCACGGGCCGGGATTTCGGCATTGATCTACTTTTTTCCACGCCCTACTTCGAAGTAAACCGGATTCAATCCGGGCGCATGTCCGTGATCACGGCCGTCTGTTTGATTTGTCTCGGCTTGGGCATCAGCCTCGCGGGCAGCGGCAGGAAATGGCCGCACCGACCGACCGGCACGGGCTTGCTGGCAGCCATCGTATTGCTGATCGTCGCCGTGGCGCTGCTGGGCTTTGCCTTTGGCATCCAGGCGGCTTCCGGCTGGGGCGCGGATGCGCGGATGGCCTTCAACAGCGCCATCGCGCTATTATGGCTGGGCGGTGGTCTGTTCGTCTGGGCATGGTTGGTGGCGCGCGCGGAACAAGTTGATTTTTCCCGGTGGGTTCCGGTCGTTGGGTCGGCGACCTTGATCGTGATGATTTTCCTGGTTTCCGCCAACAGCCTGGCCGCGCTCAAAAATGCCATCTTCTGGCGGGGCCATAACTATCAGGCGCTCAATACCGCCGGCGCTTTTGTTGGCAGCCTGACGGATACCCAGCGTGGCCTGCGCGGATATTTGCTGACCACTTCACCCGCAGCCCTTGAATTATATTGTCGCGCCACCAACAGCGCGCCAGCACAGCTCACCCAGCTGGCGGAACTGACCCAGGACAACCCCACGCAACAAAATAATATCACCCTGCTCATGGCCGACCTGAATGCGGTCATTGGCTACTCGCGTCAATTGCTCCAACTAAACGATCAGGGGGGATTGCCGGCCGCCATCCAGCTGGAAAAAACCGGCCGGGGGCTGGCCGTGATGAATCGTGCTCGTGCGGATTTGGACGTGTTTACGCAGGAAGAGCAACGGTCGCTCGTCGCCCATGATGCGGCGGCGGCGTCAGGTTTCAATCATACCACGAGTCTGCTCATCATTGGCAGCGTACTGGCAGTCGGCCTGCTGGCGCTCGCAAATTTCATGTCCTTCCGGGAGGTAAAACGCCGCCGCCGCGCGGAAGAAGTACTACAGGACCTCAACGCGGTGCACATCCATAGCCTGGCGTTACAGAATGCGATTCTTGGCTCGGCGAACTACGCCATCATCTCCACCAGCCCAACGGGTTTGGTGACCACGTTTAACGCGACCGCCGAACGCTGGTTGGGCTACGCCGCCACGGAAGTGGTGGGCAAAACCACCCCGGCACTGTGGCATGACCGGAACGAGGTGGTGGCGCGGGCGGCAGCTTTAACCGGGGAACTTGGTCGGACCATTGAACCCGGCTTCGATGCCTTCGTCGCCAAGGCCCAACTGGGCCAGGTGGACGAAAACGAATGGACGTTTATCCGCAAAGATGGCGGACGCTTTCCCGTGACCCTCTCGGCCACGGCCTTGTTCGACGCGGCGGGAAACATCACCGGTTTTCTTGGGGTCATTGCGGACATCACGGAACGCCAGCGGACCACCGTCGCTTTGCTGGAGTCCAAGCGCTTTCTGCAATCCACCCTCAATGCGCTGTCCACCCACATCGCCATCCTGGATGAACATGGCACGATCATTGAAGTCAATGCGGCCTGGAATCAGTTCGCCAGCGAAAACAACTTTAAGGGCTTTCACCGCGGCGTGGGCGATAATTATCTGCGACTCTGCGATTCGGCTTGGGGTCGATACTCGGAAGAAGCCCTCGCGGTGGCCGAAGGCATTCGCGCCGTCATGGCCGGTCAGAGCGGCAAGTTTCAACTCGAATACCCCTGCCATGGTCCAAAAGAACAACGCTGGTTTGTCGTGCTGGTCACCCCCTTTGTTGGTCCTGGGCCGGTGCGGGTCGTGGTGGCCCACGAAAATATCACGAAACGCAAACTGGCGGAACTGGCCTTGCAGCAAAGCGAGGCAAGCCTGCGGCAGCAACGGGCCGAACTGCGCCTGCTGTTTGATTTCATGCCGGCCATCATTTGTTACAAGGACACCAAAAACCGGATTCTGCGCGCCAATCAGCGCCTGGCGGAGCCGTTGGGAAAAACCGTTGCCGAAATCGAGGGTAAATCCACCGAGGAGATTTATCCGCAGGATGCGGCGAAGTATTATGCCGACGACTTGGAGGTGATCCGCTCGGGCTCGCCCAAACTGGGGATTGTGGAATCGTTTCAAGACCAGGATAACCAGCCGGTCTGGCTGCGGACCGACAAGGTTCCGGTTCACGACCACGCCGGCGCCGTCGTCGGCGTCATCGCCATGTGCCAGGATATCACCAAAAGCCGGCGGGCCGAGGAGGCCTTGCGCGAAAGCGAGGAGCGCTTCCGGTTGATTTTGGATGGCGTCAAGGATTATGCGATATTCATGCTCGACCCCGCCGGACGGGTGGCCAGTTGGAATTCCGGCGCCGAACGCATCAAGGGCTATCGGGCCGACGAAATCATCGGGCGGCATTTCACCGTATTCTATCCGCCCGAGGCGCTGGCCGAAGGCACGCCCGCTCGCGAACTCGCTGAAGCGCTCGCCAAAGGTCAGGTGGAAGATGAAGGCTGGCGGATACGCAAGGACGGCTCCCGATTTTTTGCGAACGTGATCATCACCGCCATTCGTGACGCGCAGGGCCAGTTGCGCGGCTTTGGCAAGGTGACCCGTGACATCACGGGGCGGCGACAGGCGGAAGAGAAGCTGAAATCATCGTTGAAGGAAATCAGCGCCTTGCAAACCGCCCTCGACGAACACGCGATTGTCGCCACCACGGATGCCTGCGGAAAAATCACCTATGCGAACGACAAGTTCTGCGCCATCTCCAAATTTTCCCGGGAGGAACTCATGGGGCAGGATCATCGGCTCATCAATTCCAGCCACCATTCCAAGGAATTCATGCGGAATCTGTGGACCACCATTGGGCAGGGCCGGGTCTGGCATGGCGAGGTGAAAAACCGGGCGAAGGATGGTTCACCTTACTGGGTGGACACCACCATCATGCCCTTTCTGAACGCGGACGGAAAACCGTACCAGTACGTCGCCATCCGCACCGACATCACCCAAAGCAAAATCGCCGAGGCGGCCATTGTCCAGTCGTTGCACGAAAAAGAGGCGCTGCTCCGCGAAATCCATCATCGGGTCAAAAACAACCTGCAGGTCATCTCCAGCATCCTGAAGTTGCAGTCCAATTACATCAAGGACCCGGTGTTGTTGGACGTGTTCAAGGATTGTCAGGGCCGCATCCGCACCATGGCGCTCATCCATGAAAAACTCTATCGTTCCGAAGGTCTGGCGCAGGTCGATTTCAAGGAATACCTCGAAAGCCTGGTGGGCTTGCTGCTGCGCTCGCAGACCCCCAAAGGCGTGGTCTTGCGAAATGAACTTCAAATCGCTCCGGTCCGCCTGGGCGTGGACACGGCCATCCCCCTGGGACTCATCGCCAATGAACTGGTTTGCAACTGCCTGAAACACGCCTTTACCGGACGTCCAACCGGGCACATAAGAATTAGCTTAACCAGATCTGACCAAAACCGATTACGATTGGTGGTGCAAGATGATGGCCATGGTTTGCCGCCGGGCTTTGACCCGGATAAAACGAGTTCCCTGGGCGTGCGGCTGGTGAAAATTTTAAGCGGCCAGATCGATGGCAAAATGGAATGCAAAAGCCACAACGGCAGCGAGTTCTCCATCATCTTCGATGTCGCCCCGAGTAACACATGACCGCGAATCTTGAAAAACCCCGCATTCTGGTGGTGGAGGATGAAGCCATCGTTTCCGCCGATATTCAAGACCGGCTTCAGGGAATCGGTTACGTGGTGGTGGGCGCCGCCGATACCGGTGAAGAGGCCATCAAGCTGGCCATCGAGTTGAAGCCGGATCTGGTCTTGATGGACATCATGCTCAAGGGCGACATGATGGGCACCGAGGCCGCCAGTCAGATCCGCGCCCAACTGCGCCTGCCAGTTATTTATCTCACCGCCAACTCGAACGACGACACGTTTATCAAGGCGCGCGACACCGAGCCATTCGGCTTCATTCTCAAACCGTTCGAGGAAGCGACGATGCGGGTCAACATTGAAATCGCCCTCTACAAACATCGCATGGAGCGCGAGCGCGAAGAGTTGATCCGCCAGTTGCAAGTGGCCCTGGCGGAAGTAAAAACCTTGAGCGGCATGTTGCCGATCTGTTGCAACTGCAAGAAGATTCGCGACGAAAAAGGCTATTGGAACAAGGTCGAAACTTATATTACCCAACACTCCAACGCCTCCTTCAGTCACGGCTATTGCAACGAATGTTCCATCAAGTTTCTCGAGGAATCCGGTTTGGAAGTGCCCGCCAAATTGCGCGCCAGCGCCAGTCAAATGGAACCGACCAACCCGCCTTGAATTCCGGTCGGCTTGCGGGCGGTCAGGGCCGAGCCGACGCCGGCCACCGTCAAAAGACCCGCCGCCCGGAGGGCAGTAGTCGCGAAGCGACCTCGGACATAAGCCAGCTACGAAGTGGCTGGTGGTACGGCCAAACAAATTTCTGCGTCCTGAAAGGACGCCGGACTCCTTCCGTCCCATCAGGCGCAGGTGGCAAAACGTAGCCAAACAACGACGCCTGGCGCTGCCCGCCCAGCGCCGCCACTCCTCCCTGTCCTCGCCAAACGAGGAGGGGGCCGGTGGGAGGAGTCAGCCACGTTTAAAAGTCCAGGCAGGGGTTGCGCGTGTTGCCCGCGTGCCTCGACACCCCCGCCCTGCTCCTTTGTCTTTCGAGCGCGATATTCGCCCGGCTGCACGCCTCACAAAACGCATCCAAATTGCCGAGCGGTGACGCGCCGCAATCCAGCGCCACTCGGCGCGGCATCGTTGTAGATTACCCAGCCAAAACAAAATCTTTAGTCCCCTCAGGGCCGGCATCTTCGGGGGAAAACACGCAATTCCCTATCGACCAGAGCCGTGGTAATCGTGGCGTGGCTGGCTTCGCGCAGGACCTTTCTCAAGCCCGGTTTCTGGTGAAGGCAGTTTGACTGCGTGTGTCATTTACTGAATATGTAAATTCTTACTGAACAGTAAAAAATGAATATTCCAGTAAAATATAATTGATTTCTTACCGGAATAGCCAATTATTACTGCCAAGTGAAAACATTAGACTTCAGTAAAAGCCCAGTCATACGTTACGAAAGTGAGTTGCTGCATCATTTCCGGCAATTGCTGGATGATGATGCCGAACTCACATGGCGGTCGCCGCCCGCAGCCTCCGCCCAAGAGCGGCTTCCGTGGGTCGAGTTGAAGCTGGACGCCCAAGCTCGCCGATTTAAGCCGGTGTATTCCCTGAAACCCAGCATCCCGGAACTGGAATCAATCCTCGCAAATTGGAGCGACCCCATCCCGCCGCTGCTAATTGCCCCCGAATTGATCCCCCGCATTCTGGATTTTTGCCGCCAAAAACGCCTGGCAGCGATTGATTTGAATGGCCGGGTGTATCTGCGGGCCGAAGGTCTGCTCGTGGATCGCCGCCACCTGCCGGATCGTAATTTTCGTTTTGCACTCGAACCTCGCAATGTCTTTGTCGGAAAAAGCGCGCGCATCATTCGCAGTCTGCTCACCGACCGCTCCCGCGTTTGGTCTCAAGGCGAACTGGTCAAGCGCACCAAGGCCAGTTCAGGTCTCATGTCGCGCATTGTCGGGCATCTCATCAGTCAGGGCTTCGTCGAAAAGCAAAGCGCGCGCGAATTCCGTGTTCGTGACCCGCTCGGCCTGATTGACGCCTGGGTGAAAGCCGATGACTTCAACCGTCGCACCACTGCTGCCCGTTACACCGCCTTCGGTGGCAACCCCATCGAAATCGCCCATCAACTGTCATCCTGGTCCAAGGAACAATCCGTGCCGCTCGCCTTCACCCAATGGGTTGCGGGTTGGTTGCGGTATCCTTACACCGAACCCGCCGTGACCAGCGCCTACGTCGCGCGTCTGCCTGATGCCGCCACCTTGGAACGCCTCGGCCTGCGCCCCGTTAACGACGCCGGCAAGGTATGTCTCCTCCTCCCCGACGACGAAGGTGTGTTCCTCGAAATGCAGACGATCAAAGACCTGCCGCTCGCCAGCGATGCGCAAATCTATCTCGACCTGCAACAGACGGGTCTGCGCGGGCCGGAACAAGCCAGCGCCCTGCGTCACTGGGAAGGATTCTGTCGGCCATGAAATACGCAACCTATCTCAGCAGGACATGGTGGACGCAGGCGCTTTACTCCGAAAAGCAATTCCATCATGAAAAGCATCATCACCATGTCCTGCCACCGGAAACGGACACCACCTGCGCCTGCCCTTTTTTTGCGACTTCTGTGAATTTTCGCGGCTAACGTTTTTTTTCGATTTGCAGCCGCCACCGCGCCCGGTTCGCCAGCGCCAACGGTGCGCCTCAACCCCAGCCCAGCGCCATCGGCCTGGGTATCGTCACCCATAAAATCCCAAGCTCTGAAAGAGCGAATCAAACCTTCGCCCGGCTGCACGCCTCGCAAAACGCATCCAAATTGCCAAGCGGTGACGCGCCGCAATCCAGCGCCACTCGGCGCGGCATCGTTGTAGATTACCCAACCAAAACAAAATCTTTATTCCCGTCAGGGCCGGCATCTTCGGGGGAAAACACGCAATTCCCTATCGACCAGAGCCGTGGCTTGATTCGTTTTCGAGCCGGCTTTCCTGCACTTTTCGTCTTCCCACCCCTTTGCTAGATTGGTCGGGCGATGTTTCGCGTGATTTTACATATGGATATGGACGCGTTCTATGCCTCCGTGGAACAGCGCGATAATCCAATGCTGCGGGGACTCCCGGTGATTGTCGGCGCCCCACCGACCCAGCGTGGCGTCGTCTGCGCTGCCAGCTACGAAGCTCGCCAGTTCGGCGTGCGTTCGGCCATGGCCAGCATCACTGCCGCCCGGCTTTGCCCTTCGGGCAACTTCGTGCGCCCCCGCATGGACCATTACCGGGAGGAATCCCGGCGGATCATGGCCATCGCCGCTCGCACCGAAGCCGTGATTGAACCCATGTCCATCGACGAGGCTTACCTCGACGTCTCAGCTCTGTGCCAGGCTCAGAGCGCGGACGACTCCTTGCGCGCGGCGGCACCGCTGGCCGCCACCCTCAAGCGGCAGATTCTCACGGAACGCCGGCTAACCGCCACCATCGGCATCGCCTCCAATAAGCTGCTGGCCAAGATCGCCAGCGACCACAAAAAGCCTGACGGACTCACCGTGATTACCGATCAGGAGAAGGCCTCCTTCTTGCGCCCATTGCCGGTCCGGACGCTTTACGGGGTGGGCAAGGTCACCGAACAGGTCCTGAACCAGGCGGGCCTCCGCACGGTTGGCGATGTGCAGGATTACTCCGGGGATTTGCGTGCCCTCGTCGGTTCCTACGGCCGGAAGCTAAAACAGTTTTCCTTCGGTGAAGATGATCGCCCGCTCGAAATCGGGGATGAAATCAAGAGCATCAGCGGTGAGGAAACCTTCTTGCAGGACACCGAAGACCGGAAAGTGTTGCGCGCCTGTTTGCGGCAACAGGCGGCCGACATCGCCGCACGGCTTAAACACCGGCGATTGGGGGCGCACACCGTTCAGGTGAAGGTTCGCTACCGCGATTTTACCACCCTGACACGACAGTTCTCCGTTGAAGAACCGCTGGTCGAGGCGGGCGACATTTATCGGCTGGGCTGCTTTTTGCTCGGCCGTGAGCGGCTCGTCTCCCGTCCGCTTCGCCTGTTGGGACTTGGCGTCAGCAATTTGCGTGAACCGACCAGCCAGCAACTGGCTTTTCTCTAGGAGCCGGTCTTAAAATTCAAAGGGGTAAAAAGAATTGGTCGCGAAGCGACAACGGAAATTAGCCAGCTACGAAGTGGCTGGTGGTACGGCCAAACAAATTTCTGCGTCCTGAAAGGACGCCGGACTCCTTCCGTCCCATCAGCAGCAGGTGGCAAAACGTAGCCAAACAACGACACCTGACACTGCCCGCCCAGCGCCACCGCTTCTCCCTCTCGCCAAACGAAGAGGGGGCCGGGGTGAGCAGCGTTCCATCTAACCTAACTTCCCCGGAGATTTTCAAAAAGGCCAGTAAAACCGGTGGTTTCCGGTTTTTGTCTGGCTACAAAGCCCAGTCCGGCACGGTGGCGAAGAGTTTGTTGACCTTCAGTTTTTCAAGCAGTTGG
>Ga0302320_10027297_pt1 | contig 11006 bp, 15 predicted proteins | sample Bog_T0_3_FD_202130 | JGI IMG/M metagenome (GOLD analysis project Ga0302320, IMG submission 202130) | Peat permafrost microbial communities from Stordalen Mire near Abisko, Sweden - Bog_T0_3 | ecosystem: Environmental > Terrestrial > Soil > Wetlands > Peat | place: Sweden: Abisko, Stordalen Mire... | reverse complement strand
GCGGATTCGGCGCTTCTTGGATTGGGCGACATCTCGACTCTGGCGAACCGTTGACCACCAGAGGGAGCCGACCCTCTGCATCCTACTTTTTCGGCCGTGACTCCGGCGGCACCAGGCCTGACGAGCGGTAGTAGCCGACCAACTGTCCATAGTGTTCGCCGGAGTGCTCGATGAATCCGTACGCCATATCGAGCACGCGCATTTGCTGATTGGCGAAGGGATCGACCAGCAGATCGGACATTCCCTTGTCCCCTTTCGTTTTGATCACCTCGGCACCGTCGGCGAACGACTTCTTCACGTAAGCGACTACGTCCGCTTTGGTTTTGAAGTCGGCGCGTTTCGGATCTTCCTCCTTGGGCATGGGCTTTCCCATCGCGGGGTAGACGAAGAAATAATTTGCCCCGGCGGCGTGCAGTAGTTGCTCGGCAAAGCTGCGCTGGGCGGGCGTTGGCTTGTAGTCGTACTTGTCTTCGGGAAAATCTTCGGCCATCGCGATGAGCTTGCGGCCGATGTCGTTCCAGGAATCGAGCAGCACTTTCGATGGACTGTCGGCGGGTTTTGCGGCGGCTTTTTTGTCTTGCGCGTGAGATGGAATTGCAGCGATCGAAATTGCCAGCACAGCGGCGAGAAATAAATTCCTCATAGTGCCTCCAATGATTTGTGATGGGCGAGCGCAATCTTAGCCGGAAATGTTTCTCGTGTAAACGGCGGATATGCTCTGCAAGCAAAAATCTTTAACACAGAGAGCGCAGAGGAACACAGAGGCTCTATGTTTTGTTATCTCTTTAGAGCATGCCGGCAGTGGGCAGAATTTCCAGAGTTTCCACCGTGGCGTTTGGCGGAAGCAGGATGGCGTTCACTACCGCTGTGGCAATCGTAGCCGGCAACATCATCTGCTTGCGCGGTGCTTCGGGCCAGAACGAATTCCAGATGTCCGTGTTTGTGGCTCCTGGCATCAGCGCGATCACGCGGATGCCTTTTGGGCGCAGGTCTTCGCGCAGTGTATTCGTGAGGCCGAGCGCTCCGTGTTTCGAGGCTGCGTAGGCGGCCGATCCGGCGAAAACGCGATTAGCCGCGATCGACAGATTGTTCACGATCGTCCCGCCGGACTTCATCATGGCGAGTGCGGATTGCGTGATCAGAAACGTTCCGGTCAGGTTGGTATCGATGACATCTTTCCAAATTGATAGCGGAAGTTTGTCGACTGAATAGTTGGCGTGTGCGATGCCCGCATTGTTGATAAGAACATCGAGTTGATTGAATCGCCCGCGGACCGCACGGAAGAGGTCGTCGACTGACTGTGGATCGCGAACGTCACATGGATGCAGAAGAGGCTTAACCTTCGCTGAGGCTAGTTCCCTGCTGGCGCGTGCCAGAGCCTTTTCATCGCGGCCGGTGAGAATGAGATTGCAACCCTGAGCCGCAAGCGCTTGTGCGATAGCAAGGCCGATGCCGCGCGTGGCTCCGGTGACGAGAGCGGTTTGGTTGCCAAGCCGTTGCGCTGAGACGTGCGAGAAATCGGATTTCGGCATGAGATTCGCTTGAACAGTTCGTCATACCGTATCCGAAAACCCCCACTTCTCGCAAAGGCACGTCGAGAAATGGAGCACCCCCGTTTTGAAACGGAAACTAGATTCCGTTCGGGCGCTGGCGGATTAGTGACAAAAATTCCTGGCGGGTTTCCTGCTCGTTGCGGAAGCATCCCAGCATCGAAGACGTGACTGCGGCGGAATGTTGCTTTTCGACTCCGCGCATCATCATGCACAAATGTCGAGCCTCAATGACCACGGCGACGCCTTGCGGTTCGATGACGCGCTGAATGGTTTCGGCGATCTGCGTAGTGAGCCGTTCTTGAATTTGCAGTCTGCGGGAAAAAAGTTCGATCAGTCGCGGCACCTTGCTGAGCCCGATCACTTTGCCATTGGGGATATAGGCCACGTGGACCTTCCCGAAGAATGGCAGCATGTGGTGCTCACAAAGGCTGAACATTTCGACATCTTTGACGATCACCATTTCATCGTAAGAAACGGTAAAGAGCGCGCCCTTGAGCAAAGTTTCGGGATCTTCGGTATAGCCGCGAGTGAGAAATTGCAGCGATTTGCGCACACGCTGCGGCGTGAGTTGCAGGCCTTCGCGATGCGGATCTTCGCCGAGGCGGACGAGCATTTCCTGAACCAGGTCTTCAAAGCTGGCGCTGGTAAGGGTGGATGGTTCGGTCGTGGGCTTCATAGAATTTGTAATCGTGGAATTTTGTAATTTTGTAATTTAGAAACAAAATCAGTGACTCACCCGCGATATTCAAAAGAGTTCATCATGGTCTCTTCTAATCGCACTCTTTCAAGATGCGCGTGAAGAAAGCCGCGCTGCACTATTTCGTAAATCTGAATGCATAGATTTTCTGTAGTCGGCACTTCCTGGGCGAATTCTTTCATCGTATTCAAATTCTCGTGGCCGTAACGCGCGAGGACTTCCTGCTCGATGAATCCGTCGAGATCGGCGAGATTGCAGACCATCCCGGTTTGCGCATCGACCTGGCCGCTGACCGTTACCTCAACGATGTAGTTGTGGCCGTGGCCGTAGGGATTGTTGCACTTGCCATACGTGGCCTGATTTTCTTCCGCGGACATTTCTTCACTGTGTAAACGGTGCGACGCGGAGAAGAGATAGCGGCGGGATAGGTGAGCTTTCATAAGACAGTCTTCATTGCGGCGTCCGAATCAAAATCAAAATCCTTAACACAGGGTCACGGAGTCACACTGGCTAAAACGTTTGCTTCACGCTTCTCCGTAGAAATCGACGAACAGATCGGGAGTTTCATATACGCGCACCCGGTGCAATGTGGCGCGGTCGAGTTTCGTGACCAGGCGTTGCCAGATGGCGATGGCGATGTTCTCCGTGGTTGGAATCTGATGCAGGAACTCCGGCACCTCTTTATTTAAGAAGCGGTGATCCATGGCGTCGAGCACCTCGCGGTGCATCACTTCTTTCAATCGTTTCAGGTCGACGACAAAGCCCGAACGCGGATCCACCTCGCCCTTCACCGTCACTTCCAGCGTGTAGTTGTGCCCGTGGCCGTGGGGATTATTGCATTTGCCGAAGACGCGGCGATTTTCCTCCGGGCTGAATTCCGGATTGTGATAAAGGTGCGATGCAGAAAATTCCGCTTTGCGAGTCAGGTAGACCATAAGGACGGTGGGCGGTGCTCAGTGGCCAGTGGCCAGTAACGGCGCCTCCTCCGAGTAGTCGCGGCCCTTCCAGGAGACACTTTTCTTCGCGTGCGCGCGGGCCGAGCGCAGCAGTAAATAGGAGAACAGAGGAAGCCCAAAGATGGCCAGCAAATTTGCATCCCAGGAAAAATGCGCCCGCCGGATTCGCATTAGAAAAAAAGCGCACAGGATTACGCAGAGCGCCGCGCAAATAAGAGCTGGCCGCACGTGTCCGCGCGCCGCGCTACCGGCTCCGATAACGAAGCTGGCGACTGTCAGAACGAACTCCAGCGATCGCAACAGAGCCAAGCGCACCGGCGAAGCGAAAAGCAATGCGAGGTTCTTGGTCCAGCCTTCCCGAAGTTGCTTGAAGCCGCAATACATCCGGGTACGAACCGCATCGCCGCCGTAACGAAAAAATATTTTTCTTCCCGATGCCTTCACGGCGCGAGCGAGCGCAACATCTTCCAGCAAGCTTCCGGCAATGGCCGCATGACCACCTACAGCGTGGTACGCTTCGCGTGAAATAAGGATGTACTGTCCGTTGGCGGCGGCTGCGGTAGATCGCGGGTCGCTTACCTGGGACGGCCGAAAGCTGGCTGCCAGTTCCGCGAATATCACCGGCATGATTACCTTCTCCGCTAAAGTTTTTACAATTTGTTCCGGCGAATAGGAAAGCATGGCAGCACCGTTACGCTGTGCCTCCGCGAGACTACGCGCGAGCGAACCGGGAAGATGAATTGTGTCGGCATCTGTAAAAAGCAACCACTCGCCGCGCGAAGCCTTGTATCCGGCAGTCACTGCATTATTCTTTCCCGTCCAACCGGAGGGAAGCGGACCGGCGTCCATGACGCGCAGCAAGCTGCCGGAAAAAGACAGCGCTATCTCACGCGTGCGGTCGGTCGAATGATCGTCGACGACAACGATTTCGAACCCAACGCCAGTTTGCGAAACTAGAGATTCGAGACAAGCCCTCAGGCACGCCTCCTCGTTACGCGCCGGCACAATCACCGACACTGTGGGCCGCCCGGAAACTGTTTCTATCGCAGCCATAGGCTGAATCCATTATTATAGCTGGGTGCGATGCACTCGTCGTTTTCCCGGCTGGTTTCCGGTGCTCATTTTGTTTGCGCTTCTGGTGACGCTGCCGGGCTGTTACGGCGGTTCGCGGCCCCCGCGCATCGGGAATCCAGCTCCCGACTTCACGGTAAAGGACTCCGATCGCTCGGTCACTCTAAGCCAGTTCAAAGGCCAGGTGGTGGTGCTGAATTTCTGGGCGACATGGTGCGCCCCTTGTATTGAAGAAATGCCCTCGTTGGTGCGCATGCAGCAGCACATGCAAGCGAAGGGCATCACCGTGCTCGCGGTGAGCATTGACGTTGACGAGAACAATTACAAGCGGTTCTTGCGGGACCACAATGTGAATCTATTGTCGGTGCGCGATCCTGATCAGAAGAGCAATAGCCTGTATGGCACGTCGAAATTTCCCGAGACTTACGTTATCGATCGCAACGGTGTTGTCCGGCGGAAGTTTATTGGCGCGGTGGATTGGACGGAGCCGGACGTGATCGAGTATTTAAGCAAGCTCTAGGGTGGGGTGGCCATTGGTGATTGGTGATTTCTGATTAATGATTGAAGCAGAGGTTTTAATCTGCCATCAGAAATCAGCAATTCTGATAGAAACAAGCACTATAATTTCGCATTCCGCAACCGCAGCGCATTCGTAATCACTGACACAGAACTAAAGCTCATCGCCGCCGCGGCGAAAATCGGACTGAGCAGTAATCCAAAAAATGGATAGAGAACCCCGGCCGCAATCGGCACGCCGATGGCGTTGTAGACGAAGGCGAAAAATAGATTCTGCCGAATGTTTCGCATGGTCGCATGGCTCAGCTTCCGGGCGCGCAGAATACCAGCCAGGTCTCCCTTCACCAGGGTAATCCCGCCGCTCTCCATGGCGACGTCGGTGCCCGTACCCATAGCGATGCCGACATTTGCTTGCGCCAGCGCAGGGGCGTCGTTGATGCCATCGCCGGCCATGGCCACGACTCTTCCCTGCTCCTGCAGTTCGCGAACGATTTGCAGCTTTCTTTCGGGCAGGACTTCGGCTTCGAATTCGTCGATGCCCAGCTGCTTCGCAATCGTTTCGGCGACGGCGCGGTTGTCTCCAGTGAGCATCACAATGCGGATGCCCTGGGCTTTGAGGTCCCGAACCGCAGCGGGCGTCGAAGCCTTAAGTTGATCGGCGACCCCGACATATCCAACGTACTTGCCGTCGACCGATATGCAAAGTGTGCTGCCGCCCGGTTGGGCCAAAGCTCCTACGACAGGTTTTTCGAGAGCTCCCACTTCAACCATAAGAGCGGGGTTACCGACCGCAACTTTCTTGCCATCGACTACGCCGACAATACCCTTACCGGGGATAGCACTGATTTGAGCAGGCTGCGAAAGTTTGAGTCCCCGCGTAACGGCGGCAGCGACCACCGCCGCGGCCAGAGGATGTTCGCTGGCCCGCTCCAGGCTCGCGGCCAGGCGCAGCAGTTCCGGTTCATCGCTAAGCGATTTAGAAAAGCTGAACGCGCGCGGTTTGCCCTCCGTCAGCGTCCCAGTTTTATCAACCACGAGCGTGTCCACTTTTTCCAGAATCTCGAGGGCTTCCGCGTTCTTGATCAGCACTCCCGCACGCGCTCCGCGGCCGACGCCGACCATGATCGCCATGGGCGTCGCCAGTCCTAATGCGCACGGACACGCAATGATCAGCACGGCGACCGCATTTACCAGGGCATGCGCGAAGCGCGGTTCGGGTCCAAAGAAGAGCCATGCAAAAAACGTGATCAGCGCGACCGCCACCACGATGGGGACAAACCATTTCGCAACCCGATCGGCAAGCCGTTGAATGGGAGCGCGGCTGCGTTGCGCCTGGCCTACCATATGAACAATTTGCGCCAGCACAGTTTCGCCGCCCACGCGCTCGGCACGCATCACGAACGATCCGGTGCCGTTGATGGTTGCGCCGATAACCTTGTCCTTGGGCGATTTCTCCAGCGGCAAGGATTCGCCGGTGATCATCGATTCATCCACCGAGCTGCGGCCTTCGAGCAAAACTCCATCGACCGGAACTTTTTCGCCCGGACGCACACGCAAGCGGTCTCCCGGCTGCACCTGCTCGAGTGAAATATCTTTTTCGCTGCCATCGGAACTGAGCAAGCGCGCGGTTTTCGGGCTGAGGTCGAGCAGCGCTCGAATGGCCGCGCTAGTGCGGCTGCGGGCGCGCAACTCCATGACTTGGCCGAGCAGCACTAACGTGGTGATCGCGGCTGCGGCTTCGAAGTAAACCTCGGGATAGCCGCCCATGGTGCGGAGAGACGCGGGAAAAATCTGCGGCACTACTACCGCGACGACGCTGTATCCGTAGGCAACGCCGGTTCCCATGCCGATCAGCGTGAACATGTTCGGACTGCGATTCACAAGCGACGTCCAAAAACGCTGGAAGAATGGCAGGCCGCACCAGAGCACAACTGGCGTGGCTAGCGCGAATTCGATCCAGGGCAACGTGGCATCGGAAAAAATCCGGTGCCGCGGCATCCGAAAAAACATTCCAGCCATGGCCATTGCCATGAGGGGAGTTGTGAGCGCAAGGCTGATCCAGAAGCGGCGCGTCATGTCGTGCAGTTCAGGATTCTCCGCTGCGGCTGTGACCGTACGTGGCTCCAGCGCCATGCCGCAGATGGGACACGATCCCGGGCCGGGACGCACGATCTCCGGATGCATGGGACAGGTGTATTCCGTTCGCGTCGGAGCTACGGGCGTTTCAGCCTCAAGCGCCATGCCGCAAGATGGGCACGGACCCGGTTTCGGTTCGCGAACCTCCGCACACATCGGACAGACATAGGCCGAATCTTTAACCGCTGCGCCGGGAGCGAATTGTGTTCGGATTACACCCGGAAGATCCGGACTCGAACTTTGATTAGAGCGCTGATCGGCCGCCGAAGGTTTGGGAGAAGGCGAAAGCGCGGGAGAGCCCAGAGTCACTAACCCGGACGAACGCGGCGGCGCGGCCAGATATTTTGCCGGCTCTTTTTTGAATTTTTCCACGCATCCCGCGCAGCAAAAATAAAACGTCCTGCCCTCGTGCTGGTGAACGTTCTTCGCGCCCGCCGGATTCACATTCATCCCGCAGACAGGGTCGCGTTCGAAAGCGGGCGCAGGCAGAGATGGAGTGGACATTGATTCTTTGTAATCGAAGTGGCAAACACCTTTGACTGGGTCTGCTGCGTACTTCGATGGACAATGCTTTATATTGGATTCAGCCCGGCGACGCCCGGAATTGCAATCCCTATATCTACGAAGGATTACGAAAAAGGATTATCCCATGACTTATCTGGACGTGGTTTTTCGGTATGGCGCGACGCCCGGCGAAAACGCATTGTGTGCCATCGACGCCATGCGCGAGGTGTATGGAGTACGGAGAGTGCAATTTAACCACGCGGAGCGAACCGTTCGGGTAGAATTCGACGCTTCGCGGCTGAAAGCCGACGTTGTCGCTAAATTGCTACGCCAAGCTGGAATCGATGTACAGGAGAGGTTGGCGACAGCGTAATGGTAACCACAGGAACCTGGAAGAAGGAAGATGGGGTGGGAGGGCTGCTTGACCGGCGTAAATGCAAGGGGCGTCCAAGACAACCTCTGGCCGAAGTCATTCCTGGAACGCCCCGTTGCGCGCCACTTCGTCTGGCTCTTCTATTGCATTCGGTATGCCGTTTCTAACCTACAGAAAACACGGATATATCCAACTGAGGGCCTTGTAGGAATTGCCCAGCAGCGGGAAAGATTTACGTCGCCCTAAAAGGTTGCTGGCAGAAACTAGGGAGAATGTGGAAAAGCATCCCCGGCGGGCATGTGATCGAGGGTGTGCGCTAGGCCAAAAACATTTATTCTTAAATCGCGCTTCGTCCGATTCTAAATCAGATTCTAAATACTCGGCGGTGCGCGATTCCACGAAATCGCTTCCCAGGATTTCGCGCAGACGTGATCTTCCGTTATAATTCTTCAGCGTTACAATTCTTAAGCACGCTTTCCTGCCGCAATCCGCGCCCTTAGCTCAGCTGGATAGAGCGTCTGGCTACGAACCAGAAGGTCGGGAGTTCGAATCTCTCAGGGCGCACCATTTTTTTCAATAGCATAGCGCGCCAGGCTTTAAGAATACATAAGCGCACGGAAATTGATTCCGTTCGCTTATTTGTTTATTAGCTTGGCATTCGTGCAAAGAGAGAAAAAAATCGCTTCATGAAAGCAACGCCCCTTTTATCGGAGACCTAGTGATCAAGAAATTGCGCAACCAGAAAAAGTGTGGCGCCAAGAATCGCCTGGGCCGCAACTCGATCGGATGGCTTGATTCTTGGAGTGTTGAGATGCAAGAGGGGAATTGTCGCACCCTGCCAACAAAAGCCTTATTAAGGAATCGTTAAATTTTAATGAATATGCGCACCGCTTGCGATGGTTCAACTTCGCCGAAGGTCGATGCTGCGCACGTTCGACTCGCTCAGGCCAGACCGAATCCCTCAGCGTTATTCTGCTTCCGACTAAGACGCCTTCACCGGAGTGGCTTTCGCGTCCCACTGGAATACGTCTCCGAGTGACACGTTGAAGACCTGGGCGATACGGAACGCAGCCTCTAAGGAGGGCGAGTATTTGCCCGCCTCGATGGCGGCAATCGTCTGCCGGGTGAGGCCAATGCGCTGACCAAGCTCGGCCTGCGACATTTCGCCATTCATGAAACGGAGGGTACGAATGCGGTTAGAAATCGATCCTTGCATCATGAGGATGCCTGTAGGCGATAGCTCGCCACGACTACACTGTGGTGAACGACTTCCGCGGCAACCATCCACAAAATCGCAGCATTGACGATGGTCCATCCGGTGGAGCTGAAGGGCATGAAGCAGCCCACCAGGATCATGCCGGCGATAAGCACATAGTAAGCGGCACTGAGCGAGCGGTGCTCGATTGCGCGATCCCGTTCGTCTGGTGGCATGCGATCCTCCCGGGGGGAAGCGAGACGGAGATACAGATAGCCGGCGCCCAGGATGAGCATCCGCACAATCGACGCCAGGGCAAACAGGCCCAGCGGGTGCAGGTGAGGGAATGGCTCCCAGGGGCTGGGACCCCTCGCAGCAAACATAAAATATGGGGTATAGGCTACAGCCATCGCGATCAACGATAGCCAGGCGATTTTTTCTCGGTAGGACATTTCAGCCTCCTCATTTCAAGGTAGGGCCGAGTGTATTAAATAGCTTACATAATGTCAAGTATTATATACATTATGTAAGCAATAACTTACAGTGCTGTCCCCTTCTTCGCACACCGGAGGCTTCACATCCACAACAATCTCTTAGGCCCAACGGCGGCACGCTTCGCTATGCCTTGCGCCTATCCGTGATGAGCCACAGAACTCCGTAGGATCACTCAGATACGTGGGGCAAGAACGTTCTGAGATCGGTCACGGGGCTTGGAAGCATTGCTTTTCACATCGCGAAATGTCGCCAGACTCGCTAAGATTCTAGCCCAGCTGTGAATAGACTTTTTTTCGCCGTCTACCTTGGTCTCCCGAAGAACAAAACGTAGCCGTCAGGGTCGCGAATCTCGAAGCCGCGGAGGCCGTCGTGGGTATCTTGGAGCGGAACGCTGAAGGCTGCCCCTAGATTAGCAAATTCAGCGGCCAGCGCATCCGGATCTTCGACGTAGACGAAGGCATCCAGCCGCAGGTGGGGGTGACGCTTGCAGTTCGGCACCGGCACTATGTCTCTCTCGGCCTTAATGAATATCTGCGCTCCATCGCGGCCGATGATGGCAAAAAAAGCATCTTGCTCAGGTTGCCGAAACCTGGTCTCAAAGCCAAGCTTGTCGCGGTAAAAAGCGATAGTCCGATCGACGTTGCTGACGATGAAGGACGGCGAAATTGCAGACAGCGTTGGTCGCGTCATAGACAAGCCCTCTCGTATTGAGATTCTACGATTTATAGCGCGTCCAGAGCGCAATCTCACTCTTTTTTTGCCATAACGTTTATCGAACTCCATTCGTGGGGGATAGGTGGGGTGAAGGTTGCAACTAACTTTGGTGCTACCCACGTTTGCCGACGCATGTCACCTCACCGGATTTTCTGCTAGTCTGAGTTTTATCCTGTCCTGCTAAACCTTGCTGCGTTCAGTCGAGGCTAAGTTTTAGGCAGGGTCGAGCGCGCCATGTCGAAAGTCACTCAGCAAGAACTGTTCCTGCTCTCATCCTCGAAAAACGGCCTGACATATCTCACCGCCAATGACTGGGCATTGGTAACTGATAAAGCTACCCGAGTTCAATTCAAAAAGGGCGATGTGTTGGTGCAAAGGGGCAAGAAGGCGAACGGTATTTATCTTCTTCTCAACGGGACGGCGGGGGTGCAGATTCCCTCTCAGGCAACGGCCCGTGTGATTGGGCTGGGAGAGATCTGCGGAGAGATGTCATACCTGGAAGATGCTCCGGCCAGCGCGAGTGTCTTAGCCACTGCTGACCTTGAAGCCCTTCACCTGGATCGTCCGGCATTGGATCGTTTGTTCGAACTGTTTCCTCACCTGGCCTCGCGCTTTTACCGTTCGGTCGCGACCAATCTATCGCACCGGCTCCGCGAACTGATCGGCGCAGGTTCGGTACCGCCATCGGCTGCAGCGAGCACCGTCCTCTGATACAGACTCGACCCTCCGTAAAAGGTTCGAAGGCTTCCTTGGGATATTTCCCGCCAACGTTCCCGACAGAATAAGGCGCGCCGTG
>Ga0302320_10027293_pt1 | contig 11007 bp, 11 predicted proteins | sample Bog_T0_3_FD_202130 | JGI IMG/M metagenome (GOLD analysis project Ga0302320, IMG submission 202130) | Peat permafrost microbial communities from Stordalen Mire near Abisko, Sweden - Bog_T0_3 | ecosystem: Environmental > Terrestrial > Soil > Wetlands > Peat | place: Sweden: Abisko, Stordalen Mire... | reverse complement strand
AGATGTCTTCATACCAGAGTTCGCCATTGCCGAGCACCACCAGCGATACATCGTCATGGCTGAACATCTCCCACGCCGACATGGCGACCAGGTCGAATCCCTTCTGGGATGCGAAACGCGAGACGATTCCCATCAGTGGCCGGTCGATCGCCACTTCGGGCAAGCCCATTTCGCGCAGCAGTTCCCGCTTGCAGATGTGCTTTCCTGTAAGATCGTCAGCCGAAAAATTGGCGGGCAGAGCCTTATCGGTGGCGGGATCCCAGCGCGAGTAATCCACGCCGTTGACGATGCCGACCAGCGAGTCGCGGCGCGCCCACAAAAGTCCATCCATGCCGAAGCCGTGCTCGGGGGTCTGAATCTCCTGGGCATATTTAGGGCTCACCGTGCTGAGCTCGTCCGAAAAAACAATTCCCGCTTTCAGGTAGCTGATGCGGCCCCAGAATTCGATCAGATCCGGGCGGTAGAGATAGCCGGGCAGCGAAACCTCGCCCATTTTGCCGCGGTCGAACACCCCCTGGTAGCCGAGATTGTGGATGGTCAGAAGCGTCTTGGCTCCCAGAAAAGCGGGGTCGATGCCCGACGATTCGTGAAGATAAACCGGCACCAATCCGGCCTGCCAATCGTGGCAATGGAAAATATCCGCCTGGAAGCGGCGGCGCGAAATTTCGAGGGCGGCCTTCGCCAGAAGCGCAAAGCGGATGTGGTTGTCGCGAAACTCCCCGTAGATGTCGCCATAGAGCCCTGCGCGGCCGTAGAGGCCCGCGTGTTCGACGAAATAGGTGATGACACCGTCCTGCTTCATCTCCCAGATGTCGACGTCGTACTGGGACCAGCCGAGCCGAATCGGGAGCCTTTCAATGACGCGCTGGGCGGGCGCCGCGGCCGCGTGCATATAGCGCGGAATCACCACTGAAACCGGGTGGCCAAGCCGGGCCAGTGCCGCCGGGAGCGCGCCCACAACATCGGCCAGCCCGCCACTCTTCGCCCACGGGCTCGCTTCCGAAGAAACCATCATCACACGCAGCGGCGGTATCACGCTTAGATCAAGCTCCTGAACAATGGTAAGCTAGCGATTTCAGGCACACGCATTTTGAAGCGAATCCCCTTCCTCGCCGCCCTTTCCCTGCTCGGTTGCAGCAGTGTCTTCGGCGCCGAAGCTCTCCAGCTCGACGCCAATGAAAACCTCTTCTACGTCATGGCCGCCGCCAACGCCGCCGGCTACGACGAAGGCATCAATATGCCCGATGCCGGCGAAGTGCGCAAGCAGGTGCGGGAATATCTCGCCCAGCAGGATATCCCGGTCCTGCCCGAGCTGAAGCAATACTACCGCAAGCACATGGCGAAGCCCGGCGTACAGGCCGGCGTCCAGGATCTGGCGCAGTACATCTCCTATGCGTTTTCCGTCGCCGGGCCGCCCGATTTCGCCTGGAAAGGCCGCGACGTAGAAGTCCCGCCGGATGCCATGGATCTGGCCGGTTTCACTCCATTGCTGATCGATTTCTACCGCCAGGCGCACCTCGCCGATCTGTGGCAGAAAGTGCGCCCCGCCTATGAAACCGAACTTCAGAAGTACCACTCGCCCCTCATAAATATGACCACGGTGATAAACAGCTACCTGCGTGTGGCCGCGGGTGGTTACCTTGGGCGGCGTTTTTCAGTCTTCATTGAGTTGCTGGGCGAGCCGGAACAGATTCAGACGCGCAATTACGGGGACGACGCATTTGTGATCGCCACCCCGTCCGACAAGCCGCGCATGTACGATATCCGCCACGCCTACCTGCACTTCCAGCTCGATCCCATAATGATCAAGTACGGGATGGATTTCAAACAGAAGGCCTCCCTGCTCGACGTGGTGCAGCTTTCCCCGCTCAGCGAGGCTTACAAGAAAGATTTCGTGCTGCTGGCCAATGAGAGCCTCATCAAGGCCGTGGAATGCCGCATGGACAAGGACAAAACCGGTGTCGACCGCGCCATGCGTCAGGGCTACATCCTGACCGCGTATTTCTACGACCAGCTGCCGGTTTTTGAAAAACAGGACCAGAGCATGCGCTTCTATGCGCAGGAGCTGGCCAATGACATCGATCTGAAGAAGGAGATCGCGCGCATCGCCACGGTTCGCTTCGATGCCGCCCCTTTGCAGCGCCTGGGTAAGCAGGTGACGGTGGCCGGGCCCGAACTCACGCCCTCGGCGAAGACGAACGAGCAGGCGGAAGATTTGTACTCGAACAAGAAACTGGAGCCGGCGCGCGATCTGTTTTTGAAGTCTCTGGAGCAGCGCGGCAGTTCCGAAGAGCACGCACAGGCGTGGTATGGGCTGGCCCGCATCGCTCTGCAGCAGAACCAGCCGGACGCGGCGGTGAAGCTTTTTGAAAAGACGCTGGGCGCCTCGCCCGATGCGTTCACAAAGGCGTGGAGTCTGGTTTACCTCGCACGTCTATCGAAAGCCGCCGGCGACCCGGCGAGGGCGGCAACGTTGTACAGGGAGGCGCTGGCGGTCCCCGGCGCGTCCGAGCGTGCTATCGAGGCGGCGCGCAAAGAATTACAAAATATTCCGACCAATCAGGAGACACCGAAATGAGGCGATTCGCCACACTCACATTAGTATTGTTCGCCGGCACGCTGGCGTTCGCACAGGCCCCGATTACGCCGCCCAAGCCGGCGAAGAAGATATCGCGGAAAGAAGCCGAAGCCTATAACGCCATGGTTCAGGCAACGGATTCCGACTCGCGTATTAAATTGGCCAACGATCTGGTCACCAATTTTGCCGATACGCAATTCAAGGGCATGGCGCTGTTTATCGAGGCCGACGCGTATCTGCGCAAGGGCGATAACGATAAAGCCATTGTGTTCGCCGAGCAGTCTGTAGAGGCGGATCCCAAGAGTTACCAGGCGCTGGTTCTGCTGGCGAAAACCTACGCGGCTACCACCCACATCAACGATCTGGATAAACAGGAAAAGCTGACCAAGGCCGAAAAGTACGCAAACGACGCGATCGAGATACTGAAGACGGTCGACAAGCCGAATCCGAAAATGACCGATGCCGAATGGACCACCGCGAAGGGCGACTTCGAAGGCCAATGCTATATGGCGCTGGGAATCGCCGCGGCCTTCCGAAATAAGGTGGACGATGCCACCGCGGACTTCCAGAAGGTCTCGGAGTTGGATGTGGAGCCGGCCGACTTGATTCGCTGCGCCCGCGTGCTGATCGATACGCATAAGCCCGAACAGGCGATTGTATGGCTCGATAAGGCCATCGCGAATCCGAACGCCAGCCCTCAGATCAAGAACATCGCCACCAACGACAAGGCGCGCGCCCAGTCGATGATCAGGAAATAGGAGGGCGCCTCTTATACCCGGCAATGTCGTCGAACCTCGAGGAACTCGAGCAAGCCCTCGGTTACCGTTTTACCGATCGGGCTCTCCTGGTTCGCGCGCTGACGCATAGCTCCAGCGCCAATGAAGCGCAGCCCGGCGCGCTGCCTCAGCTTTCTTTGGGGCAAGACAACGAGCGGCTCGAGTTCCTCGGCGACAGCGTTCTCGGCTGGCTGGTCAGCGAATGGCTTTTCGGCCGCTACCGCGATTTCAACGAGGGGCAGCTTTCCCTGCTCAAGAACCATCTGGTCAGCGCCACGCACCTGCTGGCTGCGTCGCATCGTCTGGAATTGGGCCGCTATCTGCATCTCGGCCGCGGCGAAGAAACGGCGGGCGGCCGATCCAAACAGCGCCTGCTGGTGAACGCCTTTGAAGCGGTGCTCGCGGCCGTCTATCTGGACGGCGGAGCCGAAGCCGCGCGCGGTATCCTGCTCAGGCACGCCATGCCCGACGAGGAAGAACTGGCGCAACTGGCCGGCGCCGGACCACCCCACGACTTTCGCGCCGAGCTCGAAAGACTTTCGCGCGATCGCAATCTGCCGCGTCCCCAGTATCAGCTGTTGGGTGAGGCCGGCCCCGGGCACGCCCGCACGTTCAGAGTGGAAGTGCGTATAGGTCGTGAGATCGCGGTGGCGGGCGAGGGACCTTCAAAGAAGGCGGCGGCTCACCACGCGGCCCAGGAAGTTTGCCGCATGCTGCGCGACACCCTTCCTGAACCGTGAAAAGCGCAGGCTGACTACTGCCGGAAATTGTTGTGCTTATCGCGATAAATCTGACGGCTCAGACGATTCTGCTCGCCGTTGATGCGCGCCCGCTCCCCGCCGGTCAGATGGCCGTTATGGTCCAGGCGATCAGTGCGGATCTGGCGATTGACCCTCGCCTCCCCGCGTTCGAGCGACGCTGTTTCATGAGCGGTTAACTGGCCGCTCTTCACGCCCTGCGCGATGCGGTCCTGTTGATTCTCACGGCGTTGATTGATAGTCTCGGCGCTGATAGACGGAATGCTTGCAGCGAGCAGCGCAGCCACAGGTAAAGTATTGATGATAAAGCGTTTCATATTAGGTACCTCCTGACTATTCAAACGCGTAGTCGGGGCCGATGTCGCGCGTGTAACAATTAAAATCCCGTCATGAAGAAGCGCTTCCTCACCGCCATGGCAGCCTACGCGGTGCTCGTGATCGTTGCCTTATTGACCTGCCACGGAAGGGTCCTGCAGATCATCCTCATCGTTCTGGCCTTACTGGCCGTCAAGACTTGGATCGCGTGGAAAGCGGGCTGGTGAGCGGTTCTGTTCCGTAATGAAACGTTGTCCCTTCCCAGCATGCCGAAGTGATACCACCGGGCTAAAGCCATCGCGGCCCAAGTCGATAAGTCATTAGGAATGTGTGTGTCGATACGGAGGACCAGATGGCTACGGAGATGCATTTGAGGAGATCAGTCGGACATAACGCATGACTTCCAACGCCGCCGATTTTTCCGCACTTTCCGCCAATCCCCACACCGAACGCGACCGGCTTGTCCTCGAATACCTGCCTCTGGTGCGAGCTATCGCCGTGCGTGTCTACGAGAATCTTCCCGTACACGTGGAACTCGACGATCTGGTGCATGCGGGCGTGCTGGGTTTGTTCGATGCGGCGACGAAATTCGATCAGGAAAAACAGGTCACGTTCAAAGGCTACGCCAAGCATCGGATTAAAGGCGCCATCCTCGACAGCCTGCGCGAGATGGACTGGGCCTCGCGCGATATGCGCAAACGTCATAAGAAGCTCGAAGAAATTACCCGCGAGTTGGCGGCGACCATGGAACGGCCCCCAACCGAAGAGGAGATCGCCGGCAAGATGGGGATGGATGTGGAGCGTTGGCGTCAGGTCGCCGTCGAACTGCAGATGGTGGGCCTGGTCTCGGCCAGCCGTGCGCCGGACGATGAAAATCAGTCCGTGCCGGAGTTTCCCGCCACCAACGAGCTGAATCCAGACGTGCTCACCTGCAGGCGTCAACTCCAGGACGTATTGCAGGCCGCCATCGCCGATCTTCCTCCGCGCTACCAGGCCGTAATCCAGCACTATTACGCCGGGGATAAGACGATGCGCGAGATCGGCGAGGAACTGAAGATCAATGAGAGCCGGGTGTCGCAAATTCACCGGGCGGCGCTCGAAAGGATGCAACTGAGTCTGCAGGCGGCCGGCGTTCACTCCACGGAGGCCATTCTCTGACGTGGGATAGACGCTTTCGTCTGTCCATGCGGCGCCAGCCGCACTGGTGTGGTGTCTCTTAAGGTACTCAAGCGCAGAGCTGGCTGGGCGGGACGCGCTGCGAAAGCTGCGCCGCTTCAGGTTTCGAGAAACGCGGCTTGAGAGACACCGCACTATCCCAGCAAATCGAACAGGCTCTTCTGCATCTCGTCAACGACCTTCAGCGTTCCGATATTCGCCGAGAAATCCTCGCGAGCCTGGATCAAAGCCACGGCCTGAGTGGAGAGATCGACGCTGTCGCTGCTGTCCGCGGTACTACCGCCTCCCGAAGCAGCGATCTTGCCAGCGATGGCGTTTACACGGCTCTCAGCCTGCTGAAGACCGCCCAACGCAGCGGTCGCGGCACTATCCATATGTGGCTTATCGACCGCGTTCCCGAAAATTCGAGGATAATCTTCTATCGAATCGTGTCGGCTAGAGAAAAGATCGGCAGGTAAAGCGCAATCAATACAAACGCCACAAACATCCCCATGAAGATCATGATGGCCGGCTCGATCAGCGAAAGAGCGGCGGTCATTTTCGTGTTCACGTCTTCCTCGTAAAACTCCGCCACACTGGTCAGCATGGCGGGCAGCGCGCCGGTCGATTCGCCCACTTCGATCATGTCGACCGAGAGCTCGGGAAAAATACCGCTGGCGGCCAGCGACGAAGAGAGCGACTGGCCTTCGCGCACGCTCTTGCCGGCCTTATCGAGAGTCTTGCGCAACAGCGGCGTGCCCAGCGAATCGGCCGCTGTCTCGAGGCCCTGCACCAGCGGAATACCGCCCGTGAGCAGCGTCCCCAGCACGCGTGAAAACTGCGCCACCTGGTATTTGATCCAGATATCGCCGAACAGGGGAACCTTAACTTTGACGCCGTCGATCTTTTCCCGCGCGCTCTCCTTGCGCGACCACCAGATGTAAAGGAAGATCAGCCCGAAAAGCGCGCCCGCTCCGGTCAGCACGTAGTTTCGCGCCGTGGTGCCGATGGCGATCAGATACAGCGTAATGGTGGGCAGCCGCGCATTCATGCTGTTGTAGAGCGTGGCGAAACTGGGCACCACGTAAGTCACGAGGAATACCATCAACAGCACCACCAGCACAATCAAAACGCTCGGGTACATCAGCGAAACCAGCACCTTCTTGCGTACCGCGAGCGCCAGCTTCTGGTACGTGATGTAGCGCTCCAGCACCTCCACCAGGCTGCCCGATTTTTCGCCCGCCATGATGGAAGTCACGTAGATCTTGGGAAAGATTCCCTGCGCCCGGAAGGCTTCCGAAAGCAGCGCGCCCTTACGCACGTCTTCCCGCACCGAGTTGACGTAGGGCGTTAGTTTAGCGTCGGTCAGGCGCTCGGCCAGAAGGTCGAGAGATTTCAGAATCGGCAAGCCCGCGCGCACCAGCGTCACGAACTGCTGATTGAAGATAAGAAATTTTTCGAGATTCAGCTTGCGCCGCCGCCCCGGGATGTTAATCTCGCCCGAGAGGCTGATCCCGGCCTGCTTGGCCTTGACCGAATAGACGAGGAAACCCTGGCGCGTATAGCGCTCCCGTACATCCTGTTCCGAAGCGCCCTGCGCCACCTGATTGTGGACTTCTCCGCGCGCGTCGGCGTACTTCAGGACGAAATCGGACATTTACTTCTCCGCCTCCACCACTTCGACGCCCGGCGGCGCGTGGAACGTAAACAAATCGGGCGCAACCGCGGCGTTGAACTGCTGATTGGAAAAACTGAACTCGAGCTTCGACTGATCCTGGCCGGTCACGATCACGCGCCGGATCTCACCCATCGGCGCGGCGAGGAACTCGACCTTACTGTAAGCCAGGTTGGCGGATTTCGGCTCCGCCACGATCCACGTGTCGGCGCCTTCCGGCCGCGTCTCAAACGACTTGAACTCCTTCGCGAAGTCGAGTTTGCCCAGCAGAAACGCCAGCGGCGCCCGCATATCCTCGGATTCCTTCAGCTTGCTCTTTTCGGCCCGGTGTTCATCTGGCGTATACAAATAGACTTCCTTGCCGTCGGAGAGGAAGAGCTTGCCCGGCGGCGCCGTATATTCCCAGCGCATGCGGCCGGGCTTTCGCAGATAGAGGACGCCGGAATCGTTCTGGACGGGCCGATGCAGACCCGCGTAAGTCTCTGAAAAATCGAGCTTAAGCGACTGTGCTCGGTTATAACGTGTCTCTACGCTTTTGAGCAAAGTGTCCAGATCGGCGTCGGCGCCCAAAACCGGCAGTGCCAAAAGGACACACCACAGCGGACGCCACAGCACGGAACGAGTCACAAATGGTTGACGCTGCAAGGCTGCCTCGCGTGTATCTTGATATCAGGGCAAGTGGCGACTTGCATTTTACGCAGCCCACTCACTCCCTCCGGCATCAAAAACGTTGAACGAGAGAATAGAGAAAGAGGACCGATCAGGATGGCGGATCAACCGAAAGAAGAGGCTAAGGCTCCGCAGCCCGAGGTTGCACCAAAGCCCCGGCGGCGTATGGGCCCCCTCGGCTGGATCATCCTGCTTGTCGTTCTGGTGGGAGCCGGCATCGGGGGTTCCATACTGTGGGGGTATCTCGAATCTTACGAGGATACGGACGACGCCCAGATCGACGGCGATATCTACGCCATCACCAGCCGTATTGCCGGCACCGTTAAAGCCGTATACGTCGAAGATAATCAGCAGGTGAAGGCGGGACAGTTGCTCGTGGAACTCGATCCCCGGGATTACGATGTGTCCGTGGAACAGGCTAAGGCTGCCCTGAATGAATCGCGCTCCCAGGTGACGGCGGCGCAGCCGAATGTCCCCATTACCACCACCACGACCGGGACCTCGGTTTCGACCTACGCATCGGACATCGCCGCCGCACGCGCTCAGGTCGCCGGCGCGCAGAGAGATTACGAATCCGCCGTGGCGCAGGTTCGCCAGGCCGAGGCCGACAATGTGAAGGCACAGACTGATTTGGTTCGCTATAAGCAACTCGTCGCCAAAGACGAGATCAGCCAGCAACAGTACGATCAGGCCGAGGCGGCGGCAAAATCGCAGATGGCTTTGGTGGACGCCCGCAAAGCCAGCGCGGAATCTGCCGCGCGCACTATCGAAGCTGCGCAGGCCCGGCTCGAGGAATCGCTCACGAAGGAGGAGGATGCGCGCAAGACCCGTCCCCAGCAGATCGCTCTCCAGAATGCACTGGTGCGCGTGCGACAGGCCAACACGGTTCAGCAGCAGGCCGTCGTCGATCAGGCTCTGCTGAATCTGTCTTACACGAAAATTGTGGCCCCCATCGACGGCATCGTCGACAAGAAGAATGCCGAACCCGGCCAGCAGGTCTCACCGGGCCAGCAATTGCTGGTCGATGTTCCGCTCAATAACCTTTGGGTCACGGCCAATTTCAAGGAAACCCAGCTTAAGAAAATGCAGCCCAATCAGCGCGTCACCATTCATGTGGACGCGTATGATCGCAACTATGATGGATACGTGGAGAGCGTGGCCGGAGCCAGCGGTGCGCGCTTCAGTCTGCTCCCGCCGGAAAACGCCACCGGCAATTACGTCAAGGTGGTGCAGCGCGTGCCCGTGCGCATTCGCTTCAAGGAAGGGCAGGATCCGGAGCACCGCCTTCGCCCCGGCATGAGCGTAGAGCCCAAGGTGTGGATCAAGTAGGGCAGATCCCCTTAACTCTCCAGACATCCTTTAGCGTATCGATAGCACTTCCCAACCTCCGCCACCGGATCCGAACCCGCCGGAATCGGATACTCCAGCTCGATATTGGCCGGTATGGCATACCTGTCCTTACTCAAAAGCAAGAGCACCTCTTTGATAGGAGTGTCCCCCGTTCCCCAAGGCACATTAGGACCATGCTCCTTCTTCCGGTCTTTCAGGTGGAGGTTAGTAATCCGCGCGTGGTGTTTCTGAATAAACGGAATCGGATCGTACCCCGCCGCCGTGAAATGCCCGATATCCAGATTCACCCCGATATACTTGCTCAGCGACATGATGAACTCAAACGTCTCCGGCTTGGCGAACTGCTCCGGATCGGACGTATTATCGTGCCCATGGCCGGCCCAAACGATCCTATGCTTGTCCGCAAACGGGGCCACGCGCTTAGCGAAAGTGACCGTGGCGCTGCACGAAATCGCCTTGACCTTCATCGCCTTCGCCATGGCAAACGCATACTCGATCTCCTCGTCCGCCATATTGACGTTCATGTTGTAGCAGAGGATGGTAAGCGCCACCCCGGCGTCGGTGCACTGCTTCCTGACGCCCTCCCAGGTAGCAGGTGTAGCCGCCGAGCGCCAGTCCTTGAGCGCCTTCTGCTGAGCCTCCCGAGCCGCGATCTGCTCAGGCGTTAACGGAGCGCGTCCCCTGCCCCCACCCCCCGGCGGGACCGACGGAACTCCCGCCATAGACTCCGCATCCCCCGACATCAGTTCCACCTCGCTAAGGCCGATCTTCGCCATATCCGGGATGATCTCCGCCTTCGGCACACCCTGCCGAAAACTATAGGTGATGGCCCCGATCTGCACGCCCTTGATCTTCGAATTGGGAGCCGCCAACGCCAGCAAAGCCAGTCGCCCAAAATCGCGCCGTGTATAAATCATGTCGCTGAAATTCTATACCATGCAATGCCTGGTGGGGCAGATTTCCGATCTGCCCGCCCCATGTGGAATAGGCGATTTCGCCTGTTCACCGGGACCAGGAGCGGCAACGTACTGCGCGGGTCAGACGGACGCTCCTCCCGCCCTTGGTCCCGCTGGCGTGTTTTCAGCGGGTGCCCTCGACCCTTCCTCGCTCTCTGCACTAAACTTGAAGTCGAATGTCCCAAGCCCGAATTTCACCAAGCTTAGATCGTTACGTAACCGAGAACCAGACGCGCTTCCTAGAAGAACTGAAGGAACTCCTCCGCATCCCCAGCATCTCCACCCTCCCCGAGCACAACCAGGATACCCACCGCGCCGCCGAGTACGTAGCCGCCAAACTCCGCGACGCCGGGCTCGAAAACGTGGAAATCGTCGAAACCGAGCGCCATCCCCTGGTCTACGCCGACTGGCTGCATGCACCCGGCAAGCCGACCGTCCTCTGCTATGGCCATTTCGACGTCCAGCCGCCAGACCCCCTCGATCTCTGGGAAACCCCGCCCTTCGAACCCTCCGAGCGCAACGGCAATCTCTATGCCCGCGGTTCGGCCGACGATAAAGGCCAGATGTACTCCCACATCAAAGCTGTCGAAGCCCTCCACGCCGTCCACGGCAAACCCCCGCTGAATCTGAAATTCCTCATCGAAGGCGAAGAAGAAGTCGGCGGACTCTCCGTAGCCGAGTATGTAGCCAAAAATCCGGCGAAGCTGAAAGCCGACGTAGCGCTCGTCTCCGACACCGAAATGTACGCCCCCGGCCTGCCCACCCTGAATATCGG
>Ga0302320_10027292_pt1 | contig 11008 bp, 8 predicted proteins | sample Bog_T0_3_FD_202130 | JGI IMG/M metagenome (GOLD analysis project Ga0302320, IMG submission 202130) | Peat permafrost microbial communities from Stordalen Mire near Abisko, Sweden - Bog_T0_3 | ecosystem: Environmental > Terrestrial > Soil > Wetlands > Peat | place: Sweden: Abisko, Stordalen Mire... | reverse complement strand
GCAGCTGACCCAGCCTTTTCCTATCCAGCGCGCCTTTACAAACCGCTCCATCGAGAAACTGTTTGCCGGATGGTCGGGTCACAAACAGTTCCTGGCCAAGGACAGCGTCTCCGAAGTGATCATGACACGCTAGCGCCAATGAGAGCTGAGACACATGGAGGAATCATGAGCTTATTGAAGGGAACGCGGATTACCTGGCTTGGTCATGCGACGGTGCTGGTGGAGACTGCGAAAGGAACCCGCATTCTGATCGACCCATTTATTGCGCAGAATCCGAAATACCCGAAGGACTTTGCGTTGCCGGAAAAGATAGATTACATCCTGCTCACTCATGGCCATGGGGATCACATCTCCGACGCGGTGCCGGTGGCTGCCAAACATGGCTCGACGGTGGTCGCAATTTATGAACTGGCAGCCTATGTGGCCAGCAAGGGCGTGGCGCAAACGATCGGTATGAACCTGGGCGGAACGGTGCAACTGGACGACGTGGCGGCCACCATGGTGGAGGCCAAACATTCAGCGGCGGCGCAGGATGAGGAAGGAACACACGAAGTGGGAGTAGCGGCAGGATATGTGCTGACGATTACTGACGGTCCTGTGCTCTACCACGCCGGAGATACGGCGGTTTTCGGCGATATGAAACTGATCCGCGAGCTGTACCGGCCCCAGGTAGCGATGCTACCCATCGGAGGACATTACACCATGGGGCCGAAAGAGGCCGCGGTGGCAACGCGTTTTCTGGAGCCTGCGATGGTTCTTCCGCTGCACTTCGGCACATTTCCGCCGCTGAAGGGAACACCGGCGGAGTTGGCTGCGCTAGTGGATGCCAATGTGCAGGTTGTGGAGTGGACACCGGGGGAATCTATCCAGTCTGAGAGTGCCTAGGCTGAGAGTGCGCCGCGGATGAGGATGACGTGAAGGCTGGGCCGGCGTCGAGGCCGGCCCGCCGCCTTCAAAGTCGAGTTACTTTGCAGCTGCCTTCTTCTGCTCTGCCCAGCGCCGCTTCACGGCCTCGGCAATCCGCTTCCGCCCTTCAGGGGTAAGATTTCTCTTTTTCTTGGCTGGTTTCCTTGCGGCCTTGGCTGCCGCGGCTTTTTTGGACGTCGAAACGGCAGCGCCGCCCAGCAGAGAACGCGCCTGTTGCAATTGCGCGATCTCCCGATCAATTTGTGTCAGAATTTCCGAAACTCCCACAGCTCCTCCTATCAGGCGTCCATAAGTGGTCTAGTGCGAAACAGGAGTCAACGTACCGTATTCAGAGATTCCTCCGGCTGGCTGTAACTCCACCCCATCGACGTGGACCTGTCGCCGGGGACCCTGGAAAGAAAAAGCCATCTAGCGGCAGTGGTCTCTGGCTACATCTACTCTGAATTCACTGTTATCCCCGACGTGACTAAGTCGCAAATCGCACATAAACTACCCACCGGTCCTGTGACAACACAATACCCATCTGCACACTAATTTACAAACAAAAAATGCGAAAAGTTAATGTAGCTGAGAACCGAGGCATCAAACGCGCAGATCGATAGAAAGATTGCCATGCTTACATTGGACCTGCAACTAACCTACGCATGCCAAGTTTCTTCAAGGCACGTCTGCATTGGGAGTAATCACTTGGCGTCGTGTCTTTGATGGAGAGCAAACTCAGAAGAGATTTAGAGCATGGCGGGCAATGCGACGGCGGAATCCACCGGATGATATGAGAGTTACCGTCGGGTGAGTTATGGACTTTTCGATTTAACCGGGGGTGTTCTTGCTTATAGTGGAAACCATTGCGATGGGGTACAACAGGTTCCAGTGCGCAACGAGAAAGATGGGTCGATTAGAGGGACGTTTTGGGTGGGAGCGGGGGTTTGCCGGCTGCAGGTGGTGTGGCAGGGATGTTGGAAAGATTGGGACCGCCAAGGCGGGCGGAGGCAGGTGACTCGGCCGCGCGATAGTTACGCAGATCGCGCAGGATTTCCTGCTTCTCGCGGGCATACTGGCCAGCCAGCCGGGTGAGTGCGTAGGTGATGATGTCACTGTGGTGAAGGTCGGATACGGAAGGATCGCGGCGCATATTGAGCCACAGGCGATGGACCAGTTGTACGTCATCCGGGCTGAGCGCGGGAGCGTGGGGTCCAATGTAAAAAACCTTCACGTCGCCGGCGGGATCGATGACATAAAAGTTGAACTGGCGCTTGGGCTCGGGCAGTGCTTCCCACGCCTGACCCATGTGGAAGGCCTGGTCCTCCACGGTCATCTTGGAAGAAACGCTGGAGACGACTGAGTCCACCTCGAGCGAGTTTGCACCCTGGACCAATGCGGCGAAGACGTCGCCTGCGGGAACGACGAGGAGTGAAACTTTTTTTCCAAAACTCTCGGCGACGGAGACGGCCTTGGTGAAGACCATCTGCTCGTGTTCACTGAAGCTCTGTTCTTCTGCGTTGAGATACTCGGGCCCGCCGACGCCCATCATGCGTACGCTGATAACTACGATGTCCCGTTCATCGGTGCTGGTGCGGGAAAGGGTCCATTTAAGTGCGAGGGGATTTGAGGGGTCGCGCATGGTGACCATGACACCGCCGGGGCGGATAGCTGCCGACTCGCGACTGATAGTGTCCTGGTGTTCCAGTTGGAAGTGGTCCTTCATCTGCCGTGCCGTGATTGCATGCCTGCGCATGTTCTGGCGCTCAGAAATGGAGAAGATGATGAAAAAGGCCAGGGCGAAGACAATGCCGCTGACGGTGGCAACGGACTTGGTGAAGAGATTGACGATGGCGACCGAGAGCAGCACCAGGAAGACCGACAGCAGGCCGATGGGGAACTCGAATCTTCCGATGCGCAAATTGGGAGGTACCTTCCAGCCGCGTTCGCCATGGTATTTCCAGCGCAGCACGAGCATGGCAAGGCTGTTGAAGGTGAATGACCAGATGACACCGAAGGCATAGGCTTCGCCGAGGGTGATGATGTTTCCGCGGCTGGCGACGATGGTGATCATCTGCAGGATAAAAACGAGATTGATAATGCGATGGCTGGTGCCAAACTTGAGGTGCGGCTTGCGGAACCAGTCCGTGAGCACGCCGTCTTCGGCGACGCGCATCAATACGCCGGTCGAGCCGATCATGGAGGTATTGATGGCGCCGGACAGAATGAGGAAGCCGACAATGACGACGAAGATACGGAAGGCAATGCGCCAGAACATGGGGCCAACCATGTACATGGCCAGTCCGGCGATCAGGTTGTCCTGGTAGATTTGCGTGCGCGGCCCGATGGGAATGAGCATGGACGCCAGCAGCGTGGCGCCGCCGGTGAAGATCAAGCTGTAAATGGCAATAACGATGGCCGCACGCTTGAGGTTCTTGAGTTTTGGATGCTCGATTTCGCGATTAACCTGGGCCAGGCTCTCCTCGCCGCTCATCGCCAGAACAGAGTGGCCGAAGGCCATGAGAATGCCGAAGAACCCGAAGATAGGCAGCCCTCTGCCCTTCAGGAAGCCGAGCGCCTCGTTACTGAAGTGGAGGTGAGAAGGGATGGGTGACGGTGGAAGGACTGCGCCGCGGATGAACACCGAGTAAACGCCCCATATCAACAGAATCACCACCATGACGGTGGTAATTTGCATAACCCGCAGGGCCTTGCCGCTGGACTCTTCAATACCCTTGATGTTCTGCCACCAATAGTAGATGGTGACCACCGCGGCGAATACTGCCGAAGTGTAGTCCATGTTGAACTGGAAAGGGTTGTTTTGCGCGTCCATCAGAGCCGGAGGAAGCCAGTGGCTTTGGGCTGCAACCACCATCAGCTCGTTCATCAAACCTGTAATGTATTGGCCTGCCGAAACACCTGAAATTGGACCTGTAAGGATGTAATCGAACATGAGTGCGGAGACGCTCAGCTTGGCAAATGTGCCTCCCAGGGCCTCCTTGACGACGCGGTAGACGCCGCCTCGGGTGAACATGGAACAGCTTTCGACGTAAACCGCGCGCACCGCAAAGCTGAACAGCATAATGCCGAGAATGAACCACGGCGCGGCCGCCCCCACAGCCTGCTCGGCAATGCCCCCCGCATAGAAAGCGGATGAGCCAAGATCGCAGAGAACGATTGCTGCCGCGCGCCAAAAAGAGATGAATGTGAGCATCACGGAAGATGCCACAATGAGGCGGACGCGGTTTGAGGGTGGGGCAACGGTCGTTCGAGTGGATGCCATCGCGAGGGTGCCGGCGCGATGGCCGGCCATCTGTAATCCAAAGAGCGGCATCATCGCCCGCCCTGCGGTGAGTGTATGTCTGAATCAAAGGTGAGTCAATGAAAATAAAAGCCCAGGCCACGGAGCGCCCGGGGGAGGCTCATTCGTCTTTTCCGAAGAGCTCAATCGCGTCCTCGTAAAAACTGATAAGCACCACCACAGTCGAGCCCACCAGGCCAACGAAGAACATCCATTCAAGCATTCGAATTGCGAAGCTCGCGAATAGCATATGAACAATTGTAGCTTGTTTTCTATTCTTTCGACGACAATTTGCGCGAGGGATTGAGGCTGGAGCGAGCGACCGGAGGCACGCCCGATGCGATAGACTCGGGGCTGTATGCAGCGCCAATTCTTGAAGATGGAAGGCTGGAAGTTGTGGGCTGCAGCCGGTCTTTCAGCCGGATTGCTGGAGCTGCCGTTTCCGCTGGCCGGGCCGCTGCCGGTGTGGCGCAGCGTGTTTGCGTGGTTTGGATTGGTGCCGCTGCTTTGCGCGACTCTTTCCACGGCTGTGACGGACGGGCCGCGGCCGGTGCGACGCGCTTTCCTGCTGGCCTACTTCTGCGGCTTCCTCTGGTACGCAGGTAACTGTTACTGGGTCCGCGATGTAATGGGCAGCTATGGAGACATGCCGCCGTTTGCGCCAACGCTGCTACTGGCGGGATTCAGCGCGGTGCTGGGACTCTACTTTGGACTCTTCGGGCTGGGCGTGGCTCTGGTGCGGAGGGCGAGCGGCAGTACACGGCTGGCGCTGGCTGCTGCGCCGATTCTGTGGGCCGGGCTGGAGCTTGCGGCTTCGCGCATCACCAGCGTTCCGTGGGATCAACTGGGCTACTCGCAGGTGGATAACGGGCTGGTAAACCAACTGGCGCCGTGGACCGGGGTTTACGGGATCAGCTTTCTGCTGGTCGCCGCGAATGCACTCATCGCGGGTGGCATGGTGCTGAAGCCGTGTGAAGGGCGGAGGCCGTTCGGCATTGCAGGATTGATTCTGATGGTGGGCGGAACGGCGGGGATTTTCCTTGTGCCGTCCAGGCCCCCGGCGACAGCGACCGCCGTGCTGGTGCAGCCGAATCTCGACGTGGCGACCGACAACCGGTGGCTGAAACCGGGCGAGTGGGACCGGCACATTGCCGACTTTACCCGGCTGGCCGGCGAGCAATGCAAGACCTATATCGCGGGCATTCCGCAGACTGGCGCGAGCAACGGAGAGATAGTTTGCCCTCCATACCCAACGCATCCAGACCTGGTGGCATGGCCGGAGTCACCTGCGCCATTTCTTGAAGAAGACGCGCGATTCGCGCAGGCGCTGATGAGCTTGGCGGGTAAGTTACAGGCGCCGCTGGTGGTGGGGAGCCTGGGCACGGACTACTCAGCCAGCGAGGGCGGCTGGCGCTTCTATAACTCCGCGCTGGTGGTTGGGGTCCATGGGGAGCGGGTGGGCCGCTATGACAAAATCCACCTGGTGCCGTTTGGCGAGTATGTTCCTTTCCAGCGCTGGCTTACTTTTGCGCGCAAGCTTACGGGCAAGGTTTCGGCGTTCACGCGCGGAGACGAGCGCAAAGTATTTCTGCTGAACGGACACCGGTATGGAGTCTTCATCTGCTACGAGGCGGTGTTTGCCGACGAGGTACGGGAGTTTGCGAAGCTTGGCGCCGAAGTACTGGTGAACATTAGCGACGACGGCTGGTACGGCGACACCAGTGCCCCGTGGCAGCACCTGAACATGGCACGGATGCGCGCAATTGAAAATCGGCGCTGGATTTTGCGCGATACCAACAACGGAGTGACGGCGGCTATCGATCCATATGGCCGCGTCCGCCAGAGCATTCCGCGGCACCAGGTGGATGCGCTGCCTGCGGGCTACGGCTTCCGCAGCGATGTAACGTTCTACACGGCACATGGCGACGTGTTTGGGTGGGTATGTGCCATACTTGGTTTGGGGATTGTCAGCTGGGCGGGCGGAAGTTGCCTGAGCGAGCCGGCGGCCTCACAGTCCACAAAAAAGTCAGGTCATTAGAGCATGTCATTGAACGATCTCGAATTCGCCTATGCTCCCGTGCGCGATCAAGTCCGCGACCTGCGGGAGTATCTTTGACCCGGCTCGCATCCGCAGGGAATTAGCCGAGATAGAAACCAAGCTGGCCGATCCGGCCCTCTGGTCCAATCCCAACGCCACCAAACCGCTCATGCGCGACAAGAAGCGCCTGGAAACAATGGTCGCCGACGACGAAGAGATGGTGCGCCGCTCCGGCGACATCGAGGCGTACTTCGAGCTGGCCCGCGAGGGCGAAGACGTGCTCGTCGATCTGGAGCGTGACATCAAGGCACTGGCTGCCTTCAACGAGGCGCTGGAAGCGCGCACAATGCTGAATGGAGAGGCCGATCCGCTCAACGCCATCGTCACCGTGCACCCAGGCGCCGGCGGAACGGAAAGCCAGGACTGGGCGGAGATGCTGATGCGCATGTACCTGCGCTGGGCTGAGCAGCAGGGCTTCAAAACTGAGATGAACGACTACCAGGACGGCGAAGAGGCGGGCATCAAGTCGGCCACGTTCACCATCATTGGCGAATACGCGTTCGGCCAGCTTGCCGGCGAAAGCGGCGTACACAGGCTGGTGCGGATATCGCCGTTCGACCAGGCCAAGCGGCGGCATACGTCGTTCGCGTCGGTCTATGTGTCGCCGGAGATCGACGACACGATTCATGTGGATTTGAAGGTGGAAGACCTGCGCATCGATACGTACCGCTCCGGCGGCAAGGGCGGGCAGCACGTCAACACAACCGACTCCGCCGTGCGCATGACGCACCTGCCCACGGGAATTGTGGTGCAGTGCCAGAACGAGCGCTCGCAGCACAAGAATCGCGAAAGGGCGATGAAGATGCTGCGGTCCCGGTTGTATGAGTACGAGCTGGACAAGAAGAAGGCAGTGAGCAAGAAGCTCGAGGATTCGAAGCTGGAAATCAACTTCGGTTCACAGATCCGGTCGTACGTTCTGCAGCCGTACCGCATTGCCAAGGATCACCGAACCAAGGTGGAAGTGGGCGACGTGGATAAGGTGCTGGATGGATACCTGGAGCCGTTTCTGCGGGGGTATCTGCTGGCCAAGCGGCGTGGGACGGCGGTGGTCGCCGAGGCGGATGACGATCTCGACGTATAAACGATGGCGCATCGGAGAAGGCTAAGAATCGCGTGGCCGCGTTTGCCGATTACTTCGCGCATTCTGCTAGCGTGGAAACAAGGCTTGCTCTCAACTTCAAGCGGGGCCGAGGTCGGGTGAACACAGTTTGAGGCAGTTGACCCACCCCTCCCCCAACCGAAATGAATGTTTTCTTGCCCGGGCGAAGATTCAAGTATCATGGAATGAGCAAGTTAAGAAGACAGCCTGTTGACTGATCAGTAATCAGCAATGACCATTTTCAGCCAGTTTTGAGTCAAAAATAGGCCTTTTTCGTGCCAAAACCACGTTTTTTCGCATGGAAGTGGCCTCTTCTTGTGAGCATGGGAGCGCATGAACAACGATCCCGCAGTCATCGACGAGATGCTGAACACGGCCAAGACCATTGCCGTGGTCGGCATGAGTGACAAGACCTGGCGGGCGAGCCATCACATCGGGCGCTACCTGGCAGAGAACGGGTATCGGGTGCTCCCGGTCAATCCGGCGTTGGCCGAGGTGCTGGGGATGAAAAGCTATCCTGACCTCGATGCGGCGCAGGCTGCCGCGCGCCAGGAGACTGGGGCGGGAATCGACCTGGTGGATGTGTTTCGGGCCTCGGAGTATGTTCCGGCGATTGTGGACGATGTGATCCGGTTGGGCATTCCGTACCTGTGGCTGCAGGATGAGGTGATCCACGAAGAGGCCGTGGCGCGGGCGCGGGCGGCCGGGGTGAAGTGCGTGGAGAACAACTGCATCTTCAGGGAACATGCCAAGCGGGCCGATTTGCATTCGCGGCAGTGAAAGTCGGAACTCGCTGCGACTATCGTTCGGTACACTGAGTCAAACAAGCAGGTGCCCGTTCCCTCACACATGCGCGTTTTCCGTTTGATCTTCGTGATTCTTTTGTTGCTTGGTGTTGGGCGGCCAATGTCGGCGGTGCCCACCTCTGTGAGCACGCCGATCGAAACCCCCCATGTGACCGTGCAATTGGTGAATGAAGAATTTGCGGTATATGCGCCTGACGCAATCGACGCAGGACTTTACTTCAAGCTCGAACCGGGCTGGCATGTTTATTGGAAGAATGCAGGTGACTCAGGCGAGCCGCCAAAGATTGATTGGACTTTACCGAAGGGTGTCCAGGCCGAACCAATGCAGTTTCCCGCTCCGAAAAGGCTGCCACTTGGTCCGCTGATGGATTTCGGATATGAGGACGAGGTTCTATTTCCTGTCCGCCTCCTCGTCGATTCGACGCTCAAAGCGGGTTCGACGGTTCACTTAGCCGCAAAGGTTAGTTGGCTGGTTTGCCGTGAGGTGTGCATTCCAGGCAAGGCGAACCTGGAACTTGATGTTCCCGTTGCGGCCTCCAAGCCTATGGGGAATGGCATTGTTATCGCCCTCTTCAAGCGGCTCGGGAGCGCGATGCCGCAACCGCTGCCGGAAAACGAAAAGACCGTTTTCCCCCCCCCGCCAACTGGTTTCCGTCTTGGTGTGGAGACTGGACAACGGGAGGCGACGGCCGAGTTCTTCCCTGCCGATCAGGACGTACTAGACAATCCGGCACCGCAAAAGCTGACGCCGACAGCGAAAGGCTTTGTGCTGGACCTGAAGAAGGACGCGAACCTCACCGCGAATCCGGCGCAGTTGAAGGGTGTTCTTGAGCTTGCCGGTGGGCGTGCCTACGAGATTGCAGCCATTCCGGGAACCGTTGCGGCTGGAGCGCCAACGCTCGCCTGGGCATTGCTTGCGCGCGCCACGGGCCTTGCATTCCTGGGCGGGCTGCTGCTGAACCTGATGCCGTGCGTGTTTCCGGTGCTGTTCCTGAAAGGGCTGGCGCTGGTTAACTCCGGCAACGAAGAACGCCACAGGCTGCGCTTGCATGGGTTTGTGTATGCGGCGGGCATCCTGGTTTCATTCTGGGCGCTGGTGGCTGCGCTGCTCGGGTTGCGGGCGACAGGAGCCACGCTGGGTTGGGGATTCCAGTTCCAGTCGCCGGTGTTCCTGGCGCTGATGGCGGGGCTGCTGTTCTTCCTCGGACTTTCATTGGCGGGGCAGTTTGAGATTGGACTGACACTGACGAGCGCAGGTGGTTCGCTGGCGCAAAAGCAGGGTTATACCGGCAGCTTTTTTACGGGCGTCCTGGCGGTGGTGGTGGCTACGCCTTGCACGGCTCCGTTTATGGGCGCGGCGATTGGATATGCGCTGGCGCAGTCGTCGGCGGTGACCTTTGCGGTGTTTACGGCGCTGGCGCTGGGCCTTGCTGCGCCGTATGTAGCGCTGACGCTTCAACCTGCGTGGACGCGCCTGTTGCCCAAACCCGGGGCATGGATGGAAGTGCTGAAGCAGGTAGTGGCCGTACCAATTTTTGCCACGGTCATCTGGCTGGCGTGGGCGTTGACGCGAGGGTACGGCGCCGGTCTGCTGGTTTCGCTGCTTTGCTGCCTGCTTCTGCTGGCTATCGCAGGATGGTTTCTGGGGCGGTGGCCGGCCACGCGCTGGGCAAGCGCGGTTTCGGCTCTGATTGTCTTGATTGTGATTGCCGTCAGCGTGGTCGCGCCGAAAAAGCTTGAAGCTGCGCCGGATAGTTCATCCGCGACAGGGAGTTCAGCCGGGACAGTGGCGAACGGCGGCTGGGAGCCGTGGTCGGCTGATGCGGTGAGTCGCTACCAGGCGCAAGGCAGGCCGGTGTTCGTGGACTTTACCGCGAGCTGGTGTCTGAGCTGCCAGGTAAATGAGCGCGTGGCGCTCGGGCAGCCGCAGGTGCAGCAGGCTTTCAAAGACGCAAACGTGGCATTGCTCAAGGCCGATTGGACCAGGGGCGACGATGCGATTGCGCAGGCGCTGACGGCACTCGGACGGAGCGGGGTTCCCGCTTATGCGTTGTATACGCCGGGGCAGAGCGATCCGCAACTGCTGCCGGAGGTGCTGACGCCGGGGATTGTGACGGACGCTCTGGGAAAGCTGCCGAAGACGAATGCTGCCAGGTGCGCTGACGAGGGTTGGCGTCGACATTTTTGTTTTTTATCAGGCTCCGCGAGCGAGACCTTGGGCACACGGGTATCGTCCAATTTGAGGTAACGAAGCGAAAGTGGGTAAACGGGCAAGTCGGGCAAGTCGATCTTACGAATTCCCCTCAGGAGGTTGACTCACATGGGTAAATTGTCTCGTCTCTCAGGATGCGCGGCTCTTGCGGCCGCGTTGCTGCCGCTCTCCAGCGTTGCGCAAGAGGTGCACGTTGGCGCACCTGCGCCGGCGTTCACAGCTACCGACTCCCGCGGCCAGACGGAAACGCTGGCGCAGTATCGTGGCAAGTATGTAGTGCTGGAGTGGCATAACCAGGGGTGTCCCTACACGAAGAAGCATTATGTCTCCGGGAATATGCAGGCGCTGCAGAAGGAGTGGACCGCGAAGGGCGTGGTGTGGTTCACGGTGATCTCGTCGGCGCGGGGCGAACAGGGTTATGTGACCCCGGCTGCGGAAAATGAGTACCTGGAAAAAATGCATGCGGTGCCGACGGCGGTGCTGATGGACGCGGAAGCCAAGTTAGCCCGTCTGTACAACGCCAAGACGACTCCACAGATGGTGGTTATCGACCCGACGGGAAAGGTGATCTATGACGGAGCCATCG
>Ga0302320_10027291_pt1 | contig 11008 bp, 10 predicted proteins | sample Bog_T0_3_FD_202130 | JGI IMG/M metagenome (GOLD analysis project Ga0302320, IMG submission 202130) | Peat permafrost microbial communities from Stordalen Mire near Abisko, Sweden - Bog_T0_3 | ecosystem: Environmental > Terrestrial > Soil > Wetlands > Peat | place: Sweden: Abisko, Stordalen Mire... | reverse complement strand
GGGAGGCAGGACGGTGGTTACAAACCCACCTCGATCTTCGGTTGGCGAGTGTCTGGAACCACCGTCCTGCCTCCCTGGTAGTCGCCGGCGGCGGCGGCTGAAACCCGTCGCGCGCCAATCTCCGGCGTCTCTTTCGGTGCTTTACCCGGCGCTACCATGGTAATCCGCGATGGCCGTCCTGGCGACGCCAGCCCCACCATGCTCCAGCTTAATGTACCCGCGCATTCCATATTGCGCTAGTACGCAGGATTTTTGCGATTAGTTCCGTCCGCCGGGATTTGCCGCCGGAGTTTACCCGGCTCTTCACCCCGCGCCTCGCCGTTGGTTAGGATAGAACCATGACTCTCAAAGGAAAGATCGTCTTCATTACCGGAGCCTCGGCTGGCATCGGCGCGGCTACCGCGCTGGCCTTTGCGGCCGAGGGAGCGCGGCTGCTGCTGGCCGCTCGCCGCGCGGACAAACTGGCTCAGGTTGCCTCGATAGCCTTGGAAGGCGGAGCCGAGGCGGTTCATTGCATTGGTCTGGATGTCCGCAACCGCGAAGCCGTCGCGCAGGCCTTCGCCGTGCTGCCCGCCGAGTGGGCCGCGATCGATATTCTGGTCAATAACGCCGGCCTCAGCCGCGGACTCGACAAGCTCTACCAGGGCAAAATCGAAGACTGGGAAGAGATGCTCGACACCAACGTCAAGGGCCTGCTCTACGTGACCCGCGCCGTGGTGCCGGGAATGGTGGAGCGTGGCCGCGGCCACGTGGTGAACCTGGGATCGACGGCCGGCGAGCTGACCTACCCCGGCGGCGCGGTCTATTGCGCCAGCAAGGCCGCCGAACGGGCCATCAACGACGGCCTCCGCCAGGACGTACTGGGTACGCCGATCCGCGTCACCACCGTTGACCCAGGGATGGTCGAGACAGACTTCAGCCTGGTCCGCTTTCACGGCGATGCCGAGCGGGCAGCCAAAGTGTACAAGGGGGTCAAGCCGCTTACAGCGGAAGACGTAGCCGACGCAATTCTCTGGGCCGTCAGCCGGCCTCAGCATGTGAACATCGCGCGGATTCAACTGACCCCAGTGCAGCAGGCCAATTCCCTGCTCTTCCACCGTGAGCCTTGACCGTCAGGCGGTGAAGAGTCCAAAGCCGCGGGCAATAAAAAAACCCGCGCTTTGCGGGCCGGTCTAGTTCATTGCCTCGATCTGCCCTTCAATCTGTGCCAAGGCGGCCACCAGCGCGGCTCGGCGCGCCGGATGATTGGTTCTTTGCGAGAGGATATTCTCGCGCTGCAAATTGAGTTCCTGTCTCTGACGCGCTCGTTCTGTGCGCCTCATGTCGGCTTGACGCCGCGCTTCCTCGCTTACACGACCGTTGCCGGGGGCGACCGCCGGTTGCTGCAAGGCACTTGACATTTGCTCCTCCAAGGACTCATTTTCTCGCTCAGATCATGAGGCCTGTCCTTATTCTACGAGATTTTGGCAACCCGCCGTCCCGCGAAATGGACTGCCGTGCATCGATGCATGGCATCATCCCCCTGCTTCTCCAGAAAAATCAACCGTTTGGTGTTGATTTGCTGGAGTTTGCGCAGCACACGATTTCTTGTAAAGGCGGCAATTCCTGAATTGCAACAGATTCCGGAAACGCCATAGAACAGACCGGTGGCGAAGCTGTCTTCGCTTCGCGTTCATGGCAGTCGAATATAATGGATAAGAGTAGAGCGTGGTCAGCAGCGCCGGCGGTGCAAGTGCGTTGCTGGAAAATCTTACGGTACGTTGAGCCAATCCCCTAAATCCTATGGATTCGATTCGCGATTTATACATGTCGGGACTGCTCGTCTACGCAGTTGCGGCGTTGACAGGTCTAGCCTTTTATTCTCGCAAGATCACCGCGGACTGGATGGTGCGGCTGCTCTGCTATGCAAGCCTGGTGGCCGCGGCGCTCGAGTTTGCAGCATCGGTGGCAACTTTGCTTTCCGGCGCGGAATTCAATTGGTCCGTGCCCTCCGGTGTGCCGTTTGTCCATTACGGCGTTCGCATGGACCCGCTCTCAGCATTTTTCAACCTTGCGCTCTCACTTCTAGCTGGCTGCGTGGCCGTTTATTCCGTTGGCTACCTCAAGCACAGCGCGGCTCGGCGCAGTCCAGGCCTCTTTTGCTGCTTCTTCAATCTGCTGCTGCTCTCTCTCTCACTGGTCTTCACGGCATCGAACATTCTCTTCTTTCTGATTGCCTGGGAAGTGATGGTCGTGGCCTCTTATTTCCTTATTGTTGCGGATCATGAATCGCAGGAATCGCGCCAGGGCGGATTGCTTTTTATCCTGATGTCGCGCGGCGGCACAGGCCTTCTATATATCGGATTTCTGCTGATCGCCTCCGTCAGCGGGAGCATGGAATTCCAAGCCCTGCACGGCAGCGGTCAGAAGCTATCTCCGGCTCTGGGCGCGGCGGCGTTCCTGCTGCTCTTCTTCGGATTTGGCGTCAAGGCCGGCATTATTCCGCTGCACATCTGGCTGCCGGCCGCGCATCCTGTCGCGCCCAGCAACATCTCGGCGCTCATGTCGGGCATCGTAATCAAGTGCGGCATCTACGGCATGGCGCGCGTCTTCTTCGACTTCTATACAGTTACCCCAGTCTGGGCAGGAATGCTGGTGCTGGCCGTGGGAGTGGTCTCGGCGCTGCTGGGCGTGCTTTACGCGCTGATGGAGCACGATCTGAAGCGATTGCTGGCCTATCACAGCATTGAAAATATCGGCATCATCCTCATGGGTTTTGGGTCGGCGCTGCTTTTCCGCTCCTTTGGGCACCCTCAACTTGCCGCTCTGGCACTGATCGCCGGGCTCTTTCACACCCTCAATCATGGCATCTTCAAATGCCTGCTTTTCCTGGGCGCGGGCAGCATTCTGCAAGGCGCGGGGACGCGCAATATGGAGGAGATGGGGGGCTTGATCCGCCGCATGCCCTGGACCGCGCTCTTCTTCCTCATCGGGGCCGTCGCCATCTCGGGGCTTCCTCCGCTGAATGGATTTGTCAGCGAATGGTTCACCTACCAGGGGCTTCTGGCGGGCTTTGGCGCTACGCCAACCTTGACCCGCATGGCATTTCCCATTGCCGGGGCGCTGCTGGCCCTGACTGCCGCGCTGGCCGCAACTTGTTTTGTGAAGGCCTTCGGAATCGCATTTCTGGCCCGGCCGCGCAGCGAAAATGCTCAGCAAGCCTGCGAATCTCCGCTTTCAATGAGAGCTGGAATGGCGGCTCTGGCGCTGGCCTGCATTCTCCTGGGACTCGGCGCCACATGGTTCATTCCGGTCTTTGCTCCCATCACGCAAAACGCTTTCGGAATTCAAATCACCCAGCAACTGGTCTCCGGCAGCGGCCTGCTGCTGACCGCCGGGTCGGTGCGCAGTGGAAGCGTCTCGCCGCTGCTGCTGACGCTGGCATTGGTCTTGCTCGGCGCGGTTCCATTTGCGCTTTGGCTGGCATTGGGACGCAAATCTGGACTCAAATTTGAGCGCGCCGCCGGTCCGGCTTGGGACTGCGGCCTGCCCGGCCTGACCGCTGCCAACCAGTACACCGCCACCGCTTTTTCCAAGCCGCTGCGCATGATCTTTGGAGCCATCTTTCGTCCCCGGCGCGAGATCCATTCGGACTTCGATGTTTCGCCCTACTATCCCAAGGCAATTCACTTCGAGTCGGAGATTGAACCCACCTTCGAGACGCATTTCTATCAACCCCTTTGGGCGGCAATCCTGGCTCTGGCCGCGCGCATGAGAAGGATTCAAACCGGCAGCATCCACGCCTATCTGGCCTACATTTTTGTTACGCTGATTCTGCTGCTGATCTTCGCGGTGCGCCCATGATCGATCTGATTATTTCGGTCATCGTTCAGGCGGTATTCGTGCTGCTGCTGGCGCCGCTCATCACCGGATTCAACCGCGCCTTCAAGGCGCGTGTGCAGACCCGGCGCGGACCCAGCCTCTTTCAGCCTTATCGCGATCTGCACAAGCTGCTGCGCAAAAGCATGGTCATTCCCGATACCGCTTCGTGGATCTTCAGCGCCACGCCTTATGTGCTCTTTGTCACCACGCTGCTGGCCAGCCTGCTGATTCCCACCATCTCCGCCCGCGCGCCCCTCAGCCTGTACGGCGGCGTTCTGGCCGTGGTCTATCTGCTGGCTCTGGGACGCTTCTTTCTGGCTCTGGCCGGTCTGGACGCGGGCAGCTCCTTTGGCGGCCTGGGCAGCAGCCGTGAGATGACCATCTCCGCCATTGCCGAGCCGGCGTTGATGCTGGCCGTCTTCACGGTTGCCATCGGCGCCGGTTCCACCAATCTCAGCTTCGTAGTGCAGTCGGCGCTGGGCCAGAGCTGGCGATTTCTGGCCCCGTCGCAGATGCTGGCCTTTGCCGCCTTGTTCATCGTCCTCATTGCCGAAACTGGACGGATTCCCGTTGACAATCCTGCCACTCACCTCGAGCTCACCATGATTCACGAGGCGATGATCCTGGAATACTCCGGACCGTACCTGGCTCTGATCGAGTGGGCCGCAGCCATCAAGCAATTGGTGCTGATGACCATTCTGGTGAATGTCTTCTTCCCCTTCGGCCTCAGCACGGATGGATCGCCGGGAGCGGCTATCTTCAGTCTGGCCTTGTTTCTTTTCAAGATTCTGCTGCTCACCGTGGTAGTGGCAATCGTCGAGGTCACAAACGCCAAGATGCGGCTCTTTCGCGTACCGGAGCTGCTGGCGATCGCTTTCGTTTTAGGCGCATTGGCGCTGGTTTCCACCTTTCTTTTTCAGGGATAGCAACGGCAGAGAAGGAATAATCGGATGTATTTCTGGCAGGATCCTCAATTCGGAAGCCGCATGATCACGCTGATGGCGTCGCTGGTGCTTGTGCTGCAGATCATGATGGTGACGCAGAGGTGGTTGATTACCAACATCCGCGCCTTTGCCTTGCAGTCGTTTCTGCTGGCATGTATCGCCAACACCATCGCCTATTACAACCACGCGCCGCATATTTATGCTGCCGCGGTTTTTATGCTGGTGGTCAAGGCGATCCTTCTGCCCATCGTCTTCGAGCGCCTGGTTACAAAGATCGAAATCCGCCAGGAGATCGAGCCTCTGATCAATGCGCCCCTCTCGGTGATTGTTACCGGTCTGCTGACGCTGCTTGCCTACGTGGTGGCGGAGTCATTCCACCGCCCGGATGAGCCCATGGGCCCGGCCAGCCTTGGCCACAACACTCTGGCCGTTGCAATTGCTCTTTTTCTGATTGGTTTTTTCATGATGGTGAACCGGCGCAAGGCGCTCACGCAGGTACTGGCGCTGCTTTCGGCGGAAAACGGCATATTTCTCGCCGCCATTTCACTCACCTATGGAATGCCCATGATTGTCGAGTTGGGTATCTTTTTCGATGTTCTGGTGGCGGGAATGGTGCTGGCCATTCTCGTCTACCGCATTCGCGAGACCTTCGACTCCATGGACGTCAGCCGGCTCAGCCGGTTGAGAGGCTAGAGACCCGATGACGATTTACATTTTGCTTTCGATCCCTCTGCTGGCATGTGGCCTGACGGCCGTGGTGCCCAGCCGGCGTTGGATGGAGGCAATTCACCTGGCGTCGGCGGCCTGCTCACTGGCAGCGGCCATTTTTCTTGCCTGGGAAGTTCTGCGTCAAGGCGTCGTCTCCAGCGGCAACGGATTTCTCTATGCCGATCCGCTCAGCGCTCTGGTCGCGCTTCTCACTGCCTTTGTTTTTCTGGTTTGCGCCCCTTACGCCGTCGGCTATCTGCGCCGCGATCAGGCCGATGGAAATCTCGGTCCTTTGGGCGACGCTCCCGCCGCACTCAGTAAGTTGCGCATGTACTATACCCTGACGCCACTGTTCGCCTTTTGCATGTACCTGGTTGTAGTGGCCAACAATCTGGGCGTCATGTGGATCGCCATTGAAGGCACCACGCTCGCTTCGATTTTTCTGGTCACGTTTTACGGCAAGCCCACCTCCCTTGAAGCGGCCTGGAAGTACGCCATGATCGGCGGCGTCGGGCTGTCGATGGCGCTCTTTGGAACCGTTCTCACCTATTACTCGGCGCATCTGGTTCTGGGCGGGGATAGCGTCAGCGCCCTCAACTGGTCGGTGCTGGTGCTGCAAGCTTCGCACTTTGACAAAGGCGTAATGCGCCTCGCCTTCATTCTCATCCTGCTCGGCTTCGGAACCAAAGCCGGCCTTGCGCCGATGCACACCTGGAAGCCGGACGCCTACTGCGAAGCGCCGGTTCCGGTTGCCACGCTGATGGCTACAGCGGTTTTGAACTGCGCCGTCTACGGACTGGCTCGCTTCTATGTGCTCACCGTACGCTGCCTGGGGCCGGCCTTCGCATCGAATTTGCTCATTCTCTTCGGCCTCCTCTCGGTCGCCATTGCGGTGCCGTTCATCCTGGTGCAGAGAAGCTCCCGCCGGCTGCTGGCTTACTCCAGCATCGATAATGGCGGCATCATGGTTCTCGGTCTCGGCTTTGGCGGAGTCTTTGGCATTCTAGGCATGTTGCTGCACATGACTTACCACACCGTCACCAAGCCGCTGCTCTTCCTCTCCGTGGGCAACGTCCAGCAGCACACCGGCAACGACGCCCTCAAGAAAGGCAACAGCGGCCTGCTGCACGTTCTTCCTGTCTCCGCGCCCATATTTCTGCTGGGCGCGCTAGCCGTCACCGGAACCCCGCCTTTCAGCATGTTTCAGAGCGAATTCATGGTTCTTCGCGCCGGCTTCGCGGCTCAGCATCTGGCTCTGTCGATCCTCTTTGTCGCCTGCCTGGTAGCCATCTTCTGCGGCTTCTTTCACCATGTCACGCAATTGGTTCTCGGCCCTCCCAGCGGTGCCCCGCGTGAGGTGATCTGCCCCTGGAAGACCTACCCAATCGTCGTGCTTTCCCTGCTGGTCATTGCGATAGGACTCTGGTTTCCAGCTCCGTTGTATCAGCTCGTGGATGGCGCGGCGCGCATATTGGCGGTGCCGCAATGACCCAGACCTCACAAATTCCTGTCCGCAAATTCGATGAAATCCTCGCCCGCTGCGGCCACATTTTCACAGCCTGGTTTGAAGCCAATGATGCGGAGATCCACGCCGAGGCCGCGCTCAATGACGTCCGTTCCTTTGTCGCTCTTCTTATCCAGAATGGCTGCCGCCTGGCCTCCGTCTTTGCCGAGGACAGAACCGCCGCCGACTCCTGCTTCCTGCTCTACCATCTCTTCGAGCACCCGGAAGACCGGCGCTTTTTGCTGGTACGTACCGAAATTGCTTGTACCGCCATCGCCACCGCAACTCCCACATTCCCTTCCGTCGCCGCCGAAGTTCCCGCCGTCAACTGGCAGGAGCGCGAAATACAGGACTGGTTTGGCCTGATCGCCGAAGGCCACCCCAACCCGCGCCGCGTCGCTCTGCATGACAACTGGCCGGAGATCCATCCTTTGCGGAAGGATTTCCCCATCGATACCGTGCTGCCGCCCTTTGAAGGCGAACAGCACCTCTACCGGCCCACGCTTGGCGAAGGCGTCTTTCACATTCCCGTCGGTCCGGTCCATGCGGGAATCATCGAGCCCGGCCATTTCAACTTCGCTGTCGCTGGCGAGCCGATTATTTATCTGCAATTGCGCATGTTTTATACCCACAAAGGAATCGAAAAGCGCTTCGAACAACTGCCGGTGAATCGTGCGGTTTTTCTGGCCGAGAGCATCTCCGGGGATTCCAGCTTCTCGCATGGCACAGCCTTTTGCCAAGCCGTTGAACAAGCGGCGGACGTCCAGATTCCAGCCCGCGCCAAACGCATGAGGACGATCCTGCTTGAGCTTGAGCGGCTTCATAATCACGTCGGCGATATCGGCGCAATCGCCAACGATGTCGGATTCGCCGTGGCCAACGCCCACGCTTCTCGGCTGCGCGAATTCATACTCAACCTGAATGAAGAGTTGACGGGCAGCCGCCTGCTCCGCGGCATTGTTTGCCCCGGCGGACTGCGCCATGATTGGCAGCCTTTGCAGATCGAATCTTGCATCGTCGCTCTCAATCAATTTGAAATGCAGTTTGCCGCCCTCATGCAGATCATCGACGCCTCTGACTCGCTGCGCGACCGCCTGGAACACACCGGAATTCTGCACCCCGGCCAGGCGCGCGATCTGGGCATCGTCGGCGTTGCCGGCCGTGCCTCGGGCGTGGATCGCGACCTGCGGCGAGACCATCCCTATGCCGCTTATGACGAGGTATCCTTCGACGTGCCGGTCTATCAGGAGGGCGATGTCTTGCGGCGCATGCGCGTCCGCGTCGATGAGATCGCTCAATCGCTCAGAATCGTGCGTCAGATTGTGCCTCAACTTGCCCCCGGCTCCTGCCGCATTGCCCTTCCGCCCCTGCCGCCCGACTGCGTTGCCCTGGGCGCGGTTGAAGGTTGGCGCGGCGAGATTCTGCACTGGATTCGTACCGGATCGAATGGCCGCCTCGAGCGCTGCAAGATCAAAGACCCGTCGCTGAACAATTGGCCCGCGTTGGTCGAGGCCGTTCAGGGCAACATCGTGCCTGACTTTCCTGTGATCAACAAAAGCTTCAACCTCTCTTACTCCGGGACGGACCGCTAACCCATGTTCCATATCTTCAAAAACGCCGCCCAGACTCACCTCGTCACCATCGGGTATCCGCACACGCCCGCGCAGATTCCGGAGAACTTCCGAGGCGCGCCCTCCTTTGATTTCCCCATCTGGCAAGATGCGCGCCCGGCGGCTGAGGCCTGCCCAACCTGCGCAATTTCTATCGAAGAATCGGCTGGAGTGCGGCGAGTCACCGTCGATTACGGGCTCTGCATCTTTTGCGGAGAATGCGCCCAGGTCGAGGCCAGTGACGCAGTGCGGATAACGCGCGACTTCGAGCTTGCCGTCCGTAATCGCAACGACCTGATCGTAACTGCCGAGTATGCGCTCCATCCCGATGGAAGCCAGCGCGAGCTTACCGCCCTGCGCCAGGGGACTTCCTCAGAGCATGAGCCGTTGCAGTCCTTGGAACGCAAACTAAGTCAGAGTATCCACAAAGTTCTGGGCCGCTCCCTCGCCATTCGCCAGGTCGATGCCGGTTCCTGCAACGGCTGTGAGATCGAAATCGGCGCGCTCAACAACCCGGTCTACGATCTGGAGCGTTTGGGAATCCACTTTGTCGCTTCGCCCCGCCACGCCGACATGCTGCTCGTCACTGGGCCGGTCACGCGCAACATGGAGCTGGCGTTATTGAAGACCTACCGCGCCACGCCCGAGCCCAGGATGGTCGTCGCCGTCGGAGCCTGCGGCATCAGCGGTGGAATCTTTGGCCGCAACTATGCCACCGTGGGTGCGGTGGATGCGGTGCTTCCGGTCGATGTCTACATTCCCGGCTGTCCGCCGCGGCCCCATGCGCTGCTCCACGGAATCCTTCTGGCACTTGGCCGGATGCGGCAGCGGGGCATCGTCGCGCGATCTTCCGGCTCGGAATCGGCCTGATGCATTCATTTGCTACTCGACCTTGATCGTCGCGGCCTGGTTCCTCACAAAGGTCACCGTCCAATGCTTGCCGTTCTGGTCGTAGTGAATCGTCCGTTCGCCGGGCGTTTCGCCGTCGGGCTCCATGTTTCTGCCAACAGCCATCGCGGCCTCGTTCTCGCTCATTCCGGGCTTCACTTGATGCGCGTCGACGGCGGCCCAGACGTCTTTGGGCCAGTGATCGTAGATGGTGTGCGGATCGTCGTAGTAGAAGAGCAGGTCAGAGTAATAGCCCTCCTCACTGCCGCGCATGTAGCCGATGGGAGTGGCATAGAGTGCGGGGCTGCCAGGCATGGTGAAGACAACAAAGGCTTGGCGGCTGCCGTGCTCGATCTTGTCCTGCTCGGCGGCGGGAACGGCGGCTTTGACGATCTTTTTCACGTCCATGCGCTGAGCGGCGGGTATAACGCCAACGCGCTTGGCGAAGAGCACATTGCCGCCCACGTAGGGATAGTAGGGCATCATGTAGCCGTTCTTCTCCCATACCGTGGTCCCCTCAAGGCGCAGGGTCTGCTCGAAGTGGACGGGGAAGAACTCGCGCATCACAACCAGTTCGTCCTGGCTGAAGACCTGGCGCTGGGCGTCCTGGGGAATCACGCCGGGATTGTGGCGGCGCTGCCAGACGGTAAACAGATAGATGCCGCCGATGGTGAGCGAAACGAGCGTAACAATGAGCGATTTCTGCCAGTATTTCATGCAGCCTCCGGGTGGGGTTTGAGAGCGGATGAAGTTGCGCGCAACCACCTGCGGTGGGGATGACTGCTCGCCATCCGCTCGCTTTGGATCAGTCGATTTCCACCCGCAAGGAGATTATAGAGTTGAGGACTGGCAGCGGCAGTTGGGTTGAAATGTCAGAGTGCGGCTGCGGCTAAAGTTCTTCCGATATGCGAAGTTGTGGACCTTTTAACACTCTTGGCAGGAATTCGAGACGCGGTCGAGAGACTTACGCGAAGGTTGAGCCGGTCAGAATAATAGAGCAGCTTTTCGATGCTCACTTTGGCGATCTTGCCTTGTAGAAGGTTGCTGACGGAGGGTTGGTACTCGTCGAGCAGGTTTACAAGTTGGCGCTGGTTATAGCCGCGTTTTTCGATTTCGCGCAGGATGGCGTCGAGCAGGTCGGCTTTGATCTTCAACGCCGACGCCTCGGCGCAAGAATAGCCCAGGTCATCGAGTACGTCACCCTTGGTGATGTGGCTCGGTTTGGTGGTCATTGAATCTTACCTTCGAGCCGCCTTCCCACGCGATTTCAGCTAGCGGCTTGCTCATCCTGCCTCCGCTTCGTGGATTTTACAACAAATTCTATAAACCGAGATTGGAATGCGGATTCTTCGATTCACTTGTTGGAGATTGATGATTTTCCACCTTTCGCGAGAAAAAAGTGAAAAAATGGGGCACCCAGATTCTTTGACTTACCGGCATTTCGGCGGAGGCTGAAGAAGCTGCGGAAAAAGGGCTACTCGGGAGTTGCAATC
>Ga0302320_10027287_pt1 | contig 11009 bp, 5 predicted proteins | sample Bog_T0_3_FD_202130 | JGI IMG/M metagenome (GOLD analysis project Ga0302320, IMG submission 202130) | Peat permafrost microbial communities from Stordalen Mire near Abisko, Sweden - Bog_T0_3 | ecosystem: Environmental > Terrestrial > Soil > Wetlands > Peat | place: Sweden: Abisko, Stordalen Mire... | reverse complement strand
CGTCTCGATTTCAGTCTCGTCGTCGGACAGGCCACGCAAACCATCGAGGTCTCTGGCGTCGCCGCCACGCTGAATACGGAAGATGCCACCGTCGGCACCGTCATCGAGGAAAAGCGCATCGTCGATCTGCCGCTCAGCAGCCGCGACTTCTTTCAGTTAGTGGCGCTGAGTCCCAACGTGAATTACGGCTTCACGGCCCCCGCGCAGGCCTCCGGCCGCGAAGGCGGCACGCGCGCATCCATCACGATCTCCACGGCTGGATCGCGCTCCGCATGGCAGAACTACACGCTCGATGGCGTCACCAACACCGACATCGACTTCAATCTTTACATCATTCTTCCCTCCATCGACATGATCCAGGAGTTCAAGTCGCAGAGCGGCGTCTATCCCGCCGAGTTCGGACGCGACGCCGGTCAGGTCAACGTTTCAACCAAATCCGGCACGAACAATCTGCATGGCGCGGTCTTCGATTTTCTGCGCAACATCGATCTTGATGCCCGCGGCCGCAACTTCATTCTGCCCGTGGCCACCAAGAACCCCTACCAGCAGAATCAGTTTGGCTTCGCCGTCGGCGGCCCGGTCTGGATCCCCAAGGTGTACAACGGAAAAAACAAGCTTTTCTGGGAGACCAACTGGGAAGGGCTGAAGATCAAACAGGTCAATTTCAATACCAGCACCTTTTTGACTCCGGCCATGCGCAGCGGCGATTTTTCGGCTTTCGGTTTCCCGCTCTATAATCCCAACAGCCGTACCTGCACCGCCGCCGCCGGCTCCACATGCCCCATCTCCACGCCGGTCTCTACCGTCGGAGGCACTGGCACCCAGACCTATACGGCCGCCCCGTTCCCCAACAACCAGATCCCCGTCAGCATGTTCCCCCCGTCCACCGCGACTTTCCTGGCTATCATGCCGCTGCCGAATGGCCCCGGGTCGCCCAACCAGCCCGGCAACGCGCCCATCGCCAACAATTACACCTGGACCGGTTTGAGCCCCACCACCAAGTGGCAGTACAATCAGCGTGTCGACTGGAACGAGAACTCGAATACACAATGGTTTGGGCGCTATAGCTGGACCACGGAATCCCTGTTTTCGCCAGGCGCGACCGGCTTTGACGGATCTCTTACCAACACGTCGGCGCAGCAATGGGTTGTTTCCAACACCCACATCTTCTCCCCCACCAAGGTGAACGAAGCGCGCTGGGGCTACAGCAAGCTGCAGAACACGATCGCGCAACAGCTGGCCGGTGTCACCAACTTCACCCAGGAGCTCGGAATTCCGATTTCCCTTACCACGGGAAGCCTTTGGGGCATTCCCCAGATCAACATGGGCGAAAGTCTCTCCGGTTTCGGTAACAGCACCAACGGACCCTACATTTTCAACAACAAGTATCACCAGTTCGTGGATAACTTCACGTGGACCCTGGGTAAGCACGCCGTCCGGTTTGGCGGCGAGTACCGCCATAACGAGTTCCCGTCGTTCGGCAACGAATACACGCGCGGCTCTTTCACCTACAACGGCGATTACACGGCGGACCCCACCGGCGCCGGCACCAACAAGGCCTCGCCCGGCTACATCGGCGCGGATTTCCTGCTCGGCGATTTCGACCAGGCCAGCATGGCGGTCAGCGCCGCCAACACCGACTACACCTCCAACGAGTGGGCGCTATATATCGACGACACCTGGAAGGTGACTCCGAAGCTCACCGTTACCGCGGGGCTGCGCTGGGAAGTGGCGCAGCCGCTGCTCGATACCGACGGCAACATGGAGAGCGCCGAGCTCCGCGCCCCCGCCTACAACTATCAGACCCTCTGCGCGCCTAATTGCGGACCTCCGGGGGCGGGGCTGAACGTCGCCAATCTCGCCCTGCATCCCATTTACGACCGTACCGGCACCAACGGCAATTACTGGCAAGGCGTCAACTTTATTAACCCGGCGCTGGCCGTAGAGCGCAACGGGCAGTACGGCGGCCGCCTCGTCAATACCTACTATAAGAACTTCGCCCCCCGGCTCGGCGTCGCCTATAGCCCCAACTCCAAGTGGGTGATCCGCACCGGGTTTGGTATCTTCTACGATCAGGAAAGTAAGAACTCGATCTTCGACACCAACCGCAACCAGGCTGGCCGCTTCACTTCAAACCAGAATCTGCACATCGCCCCGACGTTCACTTACACCAACTTCATCAGTACGGCCTCGCTTCCGTTCGTGATCGACCCGTCGGGCCTGTCCTGGGGCGTCGATCCTCAATTACCGACCACCTACACCGAGCAGTGGCTGATGAACGTCCAGCGCCAGTTCGGAACCGGAACCACCATCGAAGCCGGCTACAACGGCAACATGGACATTCATACCGACTATCTGACCAACCAGAACCAGGCGCTGCCCGGCTATGTCGGCCTGTCTCTCCCCACCATCGTGCCTTATCCGGAACTCAATGCCATCCAGTACCTGGTAGCCCAGGGTACCGGCAACTACAATGGCCTCGGTGTCAAGGTAACCCAGAAGCTCGGCAAGAATGCGACTCTTCTGGCCGGCTATACCTGGTCGAAGGCAATCACCCAGATCAGCGCCATCCGCGGCTCCAGCGGCTCTTTCTCGCCGCAGAATAACCTCTGCCGCAACTGCGATACCGCGGTGGCGGACTTCAACGTTCCGCAGCGTCTGGTCATCTCCGCTATCTACAGCGTTCCGGCTGGGAAAGGCCAGCGCTACCTCAACCACGGCGGCATCGTCAACCAGATCGTAGGTGGCTGGCAGACCAGTTCCATCTTCACCATGCAGAGCGGGGCGCCCGTCAACCTGGCTTCGGGTCTCGACGCGTTGGGCAATACCGGCTACTCGCCTGACAACAACCGGATGAACTGCACCGGGATCAACCCCCTCACGACGTTTAACAACCAAACGGACCAGTATCTCAACGTAGCCGCCTTCGCCAACGAGGTAGCGATACCAGGTTCCTACGCGACGGAAGGCACCTGCGGGCAAAACGCCTTTAATGCGATGCGCTGGTGGAACTGGGATGCCTCGGCCATCAAGGACTTCCAGGTCCGCGAAGGCCAGAAACTGCAGTTGCGCGTCGAAGGCTTCAACCCGCTGAACCACGTTGCCATTGGCGGCGGCCCCAGCGGTTGGGGAACGCAGACCACCACGCCGAGCCCCACGTTCGGCATCACCCGCGGCACATCAACCGGCCAGCGAATCATACAAGTGGCCTTGAAGTACGTCTTCTAGCTCAGTCCAACCCCTGACTCAATGCGCGGCCCGCCAAAAGCGGGCCGCGCTTTTTCTTGCCAACTTCTCCGCCGCTCCCGGCGATTCGGTTGCAGCGCGCTTGTGGGGCAGATTGAGAATCTGCAGGCCGATTGTGAATCGGCCTTGCTGTTTTTCGCGAGAATCTTTCTGCAACGGGCCACTATATGTTCACAAGTGAGCGCCTTTCATACTCGTCGCCTGCCGCATTACTTTTCCCCAGGCCAGCCTGTCTTTCTCACAGGGCGGCTGAACGGAAGTCTGCCGGCGAATCGCACTTTCCCTGCCACCACCACGTCCGGAAACGCCTTCGTTGCGATGGATCGTCTCCTCGACACCGTTCGGTGCGGTCCTTTCTACCTCCGCCATCCGGAGATCGCCGCTATGGTGGCGGACGCTATTCGCTGCCGCGATACGGCCACCGGGCACTATCGGCTGCACGCGTATGTGGTTATGCCCAACCACGTTCACATGCTCGTCACTCCCCGCGTGCCGGTCTCCGTGCTGATGCAATCCCTCAAGAGATTCACCGCCAGACAAGGCAATCGAATGCTGGCTCGCACCGGACAGCCGTTTTGGCAGGACGAAAGTTATGATCGGCTGGTTCGCGGTCAGACAGAGTTTGAACGCATCGCTTCGTATATCGAGATGAATCCGGTGACCGCCGGACTGGTAGCCAGCTCAGAGCTGTTCCCGTGGTCGAGCGCCGGGCCGATTCACAATCGGCCGCAGGTTCCCAACCTGCCCCACTCCCCCGCCTGAAATGTAGAAACTTGAGCGGGGGGCTTCAGCCCGCCCACACGCGGCGTTCATCCGCCTCTCTTGATCCACGCCGCATTCCGAGCCGCGACCGCGAGGGAGCGTTCTTCACTCCAACCTTGCTATCCTGACGTATTTGAATGAAGCCGAAGCCAGCCAGAATCCGTCGCCCGCCTGCGCCGAGATCCGCACTCTCCACTCCCGGCGTCAAGCCGCGTAACCCATACCTTCTGCCCGCGCTCGCTCTCATTGTTCTCACGTTGGTGGCGTACGCGAATTCATTTGATGGCGGATTCGTAATGGATGACCGCGGTCTCCTGGTGAGCGATCCGCGCGTCCATGAGGCTTCCGCCGGGAACATCCGGCTCATCGTCGATCATACTTATTGGTGGCCGAGCGGCGAGACCGGCCTCTATCGCCCCTTCACTACGCTTTCCTGGCTGTTCAACTACGCCGTTCTGGGAAACCGCGAACAGCCCGCCGGCTATCACTGGATCAATTTCCTGCTGCACGCGGGCAATGTGCTGCTGGTGTACGCTCTGGCGCTCCGGTTCACGCGCCGGTCCTCGACGGCGTTTTTCGTTGCCGCCGTCTGGGCCGTGCATCCGGTCCTGACGGAATCGGTCGCGAACATCGCCGGCCGTCCGGATTTGCTTGCCTCCGGCGCTGTGCTCGGCGCCCTTCTCATGTATCTCAGGAGCGTGGAAACGCAAGGCTGGCAGCGGCCGGCGTGGCTTGCCGGGCTCGCGCTGGTTACCGCCGTCGGAGTGTTTTCGAAGGAAAGCGCGGCTGTCATTCCCGGTGTGATCCTTCTGTACGAGCTCACATTCCGCGCCACCGGTCAAACAGGCCGCCGCTGGGGCCGGAATCAACTGATGGGATTACTGGCCACCCTGGTGCCCATCGCGCTCATGCTCTATCAGCGCTCGAGCGTGCTTGCGGGTACGCCTCCCTACGAAATTCCGTTCACCGACAACCCCATCGGGGGGGCCGATTTCGTTGTCGGGCGGCTCACCGCGCTCGGCGTCATTGCCCGTTATTTCCGGTTGATCGCATGGCCCGACAAACTTTCGGCCGATTACTCGTGGGCGCAGATACCCCTCGCCCAGGGCGGCGGTCTGCGGGACTGGGCCGTGGCCATCGCCGTCCTCGCCATCGTTCCCGCGACGATATTCCTGTATCGCCGATTTGAAAATAAGTCCTGGACCCGCGCCGCGTTCTTCTTCTTCTGGTTGGGGCTGGTCTCGCTCGCGCCGGTATCGAACCTGCTGTTTCCCGTCGCCATCGCGGCCGAGCATTACCTCTATCTTCCGGCGCTCGGAGTCGTCGCGTGCCTCGTGCCGCTGGTCTATTGGGTAGCGCAACGGGCCCGCGCCCCGAAGTGTGCGCCAGCCTTGCTGTGCGTGTTGATGGCGGCGCTCGCCGCCCGTACGTTGGTGCGAAACGCCGATTGGAAAGACGATATGAGCATCGCGGTCGCCTCGGTCCGCTTCAGCCCCGGAAGCTACAAGACTCACGATATGCTGGCGAACGCTCTTTTTGCGTCCGATCCCTCCCATGGCAATATCGGCCGCGTGATCGACGAGTCGGAAAAGAGCCGCGCCATTCTCGACCCTCTGCCGGACGCCCGCAAGCCGGCGCACCCCTATATATTCGCGGCCTCCTGCTATGTGGCACGCGGAGATTACCGCAAAGCCATCGCCGTGCTGCTCAAATTCGTCTCCGTTGAAGCCGCCAGCCCCGGGCGCCTCAACGATCTCCGTCAAGCCTATGGGTACCTGATGCTCTCCTCGGCATACCTCACGACAGGCGACACCAGCAAGGCCGCGGATGCGGCGGCCCACTCGCGCGCCCTCGATCCGTCCGACCCGAAGGTTTATCTGCAAATGGCCGAAATTGCCGCGACCACCAAACGGATGGACGATGCGTTCGTTCGTTTAGCGGAAGGCGAGTTCGTGACCGACGACACGAACCTCCGGCACGCCTGGGTGGAGTTGTATCAACGCGCGCTGGACCCAGGGAGCTGCGCGCTCCAGCCGGGGACGGACGGGCCGGAGATAAATCCCGCCTGCCCCCTCGTCCGCGCGCATGTCTGCGCGGCATCGGTCTGGGTTGTCGGGACCCTCGCGGCCGCGCAACAGCGGGATGCGGCGCTCGCGAAGAAGAAGCTGTTCATCGAACAGTTCGGATGCCCGCAAGGTCCATTGGACGGCGCTGTCCCCTGACTGTGGCACACGCCTTCAGAGCCGCGCGCGTAAGCAAGCGGTGGCGTGAGTCCGCGCCCTCAGCCGAGTTGACAGAAGACAGCAAGATCCCTACATTTGGGGTATGGAAGTACATTTCACTTCGGAGCAGGAAGCACGGCTTTCCCAGATCGCCAGCCACAGCGGTACCGACCCGGAACAGCTTGTGAAGAGTGCCGCCTTGCGCCTTCTCGAAGACGATGCCCGCTTCCGCGCCGGAGTGAAAAAAGGTCTGGCGGCTGCCGCCCGGGGCGATTTCATCGAGGAAGAAGAAATGGACGTCCGCATCGAGCGGATGCTTCAGCCCTGAATGCGAATCCGCTGGACAACACCCGCCGCCGAGGATTTAGAAAGCATTCACGAGTATCTGAAGGAACACCAGCCGCATCTGGCACGTTCCACGGTCGTCGAACTTCACAAGGCCATCCGCTCTCTCAAAAAGTTTCCAAATCGCGGGCGCAAAGGTGGCGAGGAGGGCACCCGCGAATTACTGCATGAGCGATTGCCTCACATCGTGGCCTACTGCGTGAAGGAAGACACCATCGAAATCCTTCACATCTGGCATCCGGCACAGGACAGATAGCGTCCCGCGACCGCAAGGGAGCGTTCTTCACTCCACCCGGCACCCAAACTCCTGCACAAACATCTTCCGCCGCGTCTGAGCCAAATCCGCCTGGTCCGCCCCGGTAAGCGCAGCGATGGTTCCCGCCGCCGCGCCACACAGGTGCGCATGCACCATCGGGCAAGCCGGATTAATCGCCGGCCCGCGCGGCCCCGGCTTCAGCGCGCAGCTCGCCGGACCCATCCGCCGGTAAAGATCCAGCAGGTCCTGCCGCAGGCTCCCGTCGCCGGTAACAAACGCCCCCTCCACATAAGCGACGGCCGCCTCGTCCACCCGCCCGCCCGCCAGCGCGATGTCGGCCAGTTGCCGGTAAAACTGCGCACTCACCGGATTCAGCCCGCGCGCCTGCGCCGCCGCGTCCGCCGCCTTGCCCGCATCGCCCGACCTTAGATACGCCATCGACAGCAGCGTCCACGCATCGCCTTGCCGCACCGCCGTGATCCGCCGGGCCGATCTCGGCGATGGCCCGCCCGGAACTAACTTCCGCTCAAACTCGGCGAACTTTGCCTTCTCAATAGCAAGGAAGCGAAGCAGCGCGGCAATAGCTTTCCCGTAATCCTTCCGCAGAAGATAGCAGGTACCGGCCAACTGATAAGGATCCGGCAGGTTTTCCGCATCGGGCAGCGGGTCGAGGATCGCGAGGCTCTTCTCCGATTCCGCGAGCACCTGATCGATATTGCCATGCGCCGGATCGGACGCATACAGCACATTGGCCAGCAAATCGTGCGTCTTAAAGCTGCCGGGCGCCGCACTCACCGACGCCCGCGCCATCGAGATGTCGTCCTTCCAGTCGGCATTTCGCACCCATGTGCGCACGGTGAGCGTTGCCACGATCAGCAGGCACAAAACCACCGGCTGGTACGCCGGCACCCGCGTCCTCTCCGCAACCGCGTAGATGCCCAGCACCACGCACGCAATCACCCCCACCGCCGGCACGTAAAGGAAACGCTCCGCCATGATCGTGCCGATGGGAAACACGATATTGGCGACCGGCGCCATCCACGCCAGCGCCACACACGCCAGCATAAACGCGCCGCGCTCCCGCCGGTACAGCAGCACCAGCGCGGGGATGAGAGCCAGAACCACAACCAGCGCCATCCAATCCCCGAACGTCCCGCGCGCGATAGGAATCTGCGACCACGAATAATCGCTCGATAACCGCACCGGCCAGACGATCAGCCCGAGGTAGCGCACGACCACATCGACCGCCGTCAGCCGCCCCGCCCAGAATCCCGCGCCCAGTATCGGATTGTCGGTAATCGGCACTTCCTTGGGCAGCGACGCCGCCAGCACCTGCGCCCGCTGATAAAACATCACCGCCAGGGGCGCCAGCGTGGCCAGCAGTCCCGTCAGGCTCCGCCCCCATCGGCTTTTGTCCGGGAAAATGGCTTCATATGCCACGATGACCGCCGGCAGAACAACCGCGTTCTCCTTCGAAAACACACCCACGGCAGTGAACGCCGCCACCCCTGCCAGCCACGCCCACCTGCGCCATCCGCTGGCCTCCACGTATTTCAGATACGCCAGAAATCCGCCCAGCAGACCCGTGGCGGCCAGGATGTCCGCCCGTCCGACCATGTTCGTGACCGCTTCCGTCAGCACCGGATGAACCGCCCAGATGGCGGCAATGAAGAACGCCGGCCAGAGCCTCCGCACGAAGCGAATCGCCAGTGCATACACCAGCAGAACGTTGCCGGCGTGCAGCAGGAAATTCAACCAGTGATAGCCGCCGGGCCGCTCGCCGTTCCCGAGAATCGCATAGTTAAACAGGTAAGAAAGCGTCGTGAACGGGCGATAAACCCCACCTTCGCCGGTCGGCCACCAGTAGGTATGGTCGAGAATCAGACGCAGGTTGGCGGCCGTGGCTTCGCGCAGGCGCGGATCGTTCAGCAGCAGCGCCCGGTTATCCAGAACGAAGCCACCGTCGAACGAATTCGCATATGCCAGCAGCGTAAGCGCCACCAGCGCGAGAGCCGCCATCGGATAAGGCGGGCGCACCTTCTTAGTGTTAACGGGTGGGACGGGTTTCGGTGGCGCGCCGCCGCGCTTCTTGCTGAGCTGCACGGAAAACGTCAGAGTAGCAGAAGGCGCCGGCAGGCTTCCCGGCGCCTTCCCACCATGCACAATAGAGGTTTCCACATGAATCGGGGGAAGATCATTCGTGTCGCCCGCTGATACGGCCTCGACGCCGCTCATGCGCCAATACCACGCGGTGAAGCAGCAGGTCCCCGGCGCCCTGCTGATGTTTCGCCTCGGCGATTTCTACGAACTTTTTTTCGAAGACGCCGTCACCGCCGCGCGCGAACTCGAAATCACCCTCACCGCGCGCAACAAGGAAAAAGGCACGCCCGTGCCCATGTGCGGCGTCCCGTACCATGCGGCCGAGGGCTACATCGCGCGACTGATCGGACGCGGCTATCGCGTCGCCATCTGCGATCAGATGGAAGAAGCCAGCGCCGGAAAGAAACTGGTGCGCCGCGAAGTTACGCGCATCGTCACCCCGGGCACCGCCACCGATTCGCACCTGCTGCGCTCACACGAGAACAACTACCTCGCGGCCATCGCGCGCAGCGGATCGCGCGCCGGCCTCGCATACGTCGACGTCTCGACCGGCGAATTCCGCGCCACCGAAGCCGACCTCGCCGAGCTGCCCGGGCTCCTCGAAAGTATCGGAGCACGAGAGATTCTGGTGGCCGCCGAAGCGCCCCTCCTGCCCGCGCCCGAGCCGAAGCGCTGGATCGTCACCGAGCTCGAAGACTGGATTCTGACCTTCGATTACGCCGACCGCATCCTGCGCGAGCACTTCAAACTCCTCTCGCTCGATGGCTGCGGCCTCGCCGGGAAAAGCGGCGCCGTCGCGGCCGCCGGGGCCGTGCTGCACTACCTGCGCGACACGCAGCGCGCCGCGCTCGATCATCTCGATCCACCGCGCCACTTCGACCGCGCCGACACCATGGTGCTCGACGCCGTCACCGTGCGCAATCTCGAGCTCGTCGAACCGATCTTCTCCGACGGCGGCGCGACTCTCATCCGCATTCTCGACCAGACCGCCACCGGCATGGGCGGCCGCCTGCTGCGCCAGCGCCTGCTGCGCCCCTCGCTCGACGAGAGCGAGATCGAAGCCCGCCTCGACGCCGTGGGCGACCTCGTGCGCGAGACCATTCTGCGCGCCGAGCTGCGCAAGCAGCTGGGACCCGTGCTCGACGTCGAGCGCCTGCTCGCCAAGGTCATGATCGGCAGCGCCGGCCCGCGCGATCTGCTGGCCCTCGGCCGGTCGCTCGATCAGACGCCGAAGCTGGCGGATTGCGCGCGCCTCGCAGCCCGCGCTTTATCTTCCCGGCTCAGCGATACATTCGGCCGCCTCGACCCGGTGCCCGAAGCCTCCTGCGCCATCATCGCCGCGCTCTGCGATACCCCGCCCATCGCGGTCGGCGACGCACCGACCGTACGCGCCGGTTACGACGCCGAGCTCGACGAACTGCGCGACCTCAGCCAGAACGGCCGTCAGTACATCGCGCAGATTGAAGCGCGCGAGCGCCAGCGCACCGGCATCGCCTCGCTCAAGGTGCGCTTCAATAACGTCTTCGGCTATTACATCGAGATCTCCAAGGCCAACCTGCACAACGCGCCCGCCGATTATGAGCGCAAGCAGACGCTGGTCAACGCCGAGCGCTTCACCACGCCCGAGCTCAAGGAGTACGAGCGCAAGGTGCTCGTAGCCGAGGAGAAGATTCTCGAAATCGAGAAGCGCATCTTCGGCGAGATCCGCCAGAAAACCGCCGACCACGCGCAGAGGATACGCGCCACCGCCGCCGCCATCGCGGAGCTCGACGTCGCGGCCGCCCTCGCGCAGGTAGCGGCCGAGAACCGCTACGCGCGCCCGCAGTTCTCGCAGTCCGGCGAAATGCGCATCGCCGCCGGACGCCATCCGGTGATCGAAAAAATCGCCGGCGAAGAAGCGGGCCGCTTCATTCCCAACGACCTCTATCTGAACGATTCGACCGACCAGATCGCCATCATCACCGGCCCCAACATGGGCGGCAAGAGCACGTACCTGAGGCAGGCGGCGCTCATCGCCATCCTCGCGCAGATGGGCTCCTGGGTGCCCGCGGACTCGGCGCTGCTGCCCGTCGTCGACC
>Ga0302320_10027286_pt1 | contig 11009 bp, 10 predicted proteins | sample Bog_T0_3_FD_202130 | JGI IMG/M metagenome (GOLD analysis project Ga0302320, IMG submission 202130) | Peat permafrost microbial communities from Stordalen Mire near Abisko, Sweden - Bog_T0_3 | ecosystem: Environmental > Terrestrial > Soil > Wetlands > Peat | place: Sweden: Abisko, Stordalen Mire... | reverse complement strand
GTGGTGGAAGACTGCAGCTCAAACATTCGCCTCAAAATCGATTCTCGCCAGTGAAAAATTGAGGCGTGAATCCAATTATCGAGCCCCTGGCCTTCAGTGGCGGTTGTCATAAAATGTCCTGGAACTCCTGGGTTCCGGACTTGTCAGGCCTGGGTCGGTCGCTTGAGATTCGCGAGGATGAAATCGACGGTGCGACGATGGCTTTCGTACGTGACCGGGCCGCAGTGCCTCATGAGCGGGCATTCCATGTAATCGACGTTAAGTTTGCGCTGCCGCATCGCCGCCACCATCGGATCGGAATGGGCTTCCTTGCTCACCGAGGGGTCCTTCACGGCGTGCAGGATGAGATACGGGATATCGGGCAGCGCCTGCACCTGATGCAGCGGTGAATGTTCCCGCAACGCCTCCGCGATATTTTCGTAATTGTCGAAGGCGTGGTGCATCGTCCTGGGCAGATCGGGCCGCTCGGTATAATGAAAGGTGAGATCACAAACCGGGCATACCGCCATGCAGGCGGCGACTTGATGGCGTGATTTGATCGAATAAAGCAGTGCGGCGTGTCCACCCATGCTGCCGCCCGTCGAGAAAAGTGGTATCCCGGGACCAAGGTTATATTTTTGCCGAATGGCCTCGACCACATCGTTGACCAGGTTCTGCGTCCGCCGGTTCATCCATCCCCACGGATCGTGATAAACCACCACCGTCAATACCCCGGCGTGGCTTAACTCGATTTCAAACCCATCCAATTCCGACTTCATGCCGGTGTACCCGAGTCCGGCAAACCGCAGCATGATCGCCGAGATGGGACGGTTCACAAAATCAAGACCAAGCCAGGCGACTTTTTCCAGCAGGGAGGGAGCGAGCATGGCGTTACTTCACTGGCTTAGCGGAAGATGTCAAGAAAACGGTCGATGATGCTCCTGCCCTGGGCTTGGGGCTGATTTTCCCCGGGAGCTGAAGGCGCGTTCTGGTCGAGCAGCCCCCGCTGCTCGGGTGTCAGGTAATACCGCTCACCATGGCTGAAAAATCCACCGCCGATCTCGGTCATTTGCAACCCGGCGGGTACGGGAAATTCCGCCATGGGATACTGACCCTGCTCCTGCTTCATCACATTGGCCCAGACTGGAAGAGCGACCGTGGCCGCGTAGCCGGCCGGCATGATTTCCCGCGGTTTATCGTACCCGATCCACACTCCCGCCACCAAGTGAGAGGTGAATCCCTCGAACCAGGCATCCTTGTAGTCGTTCGTCGTGCCGGTCTTGCCTGCGGCAGGCGCGGTGAAGTGATAGGTCTGTCGCACCGGCGCGCCCGTGCCGAAATCGAGCACGTTTTCCAGAACGCCGGTGATCTGCCGGGCGACCTGCGGCGTAAAGACGCGATGCCCTTCCGGTTGGTACTGGTAGATGACATTGTCCTTGTCGTCCTTCACCTGCACAACGATGTGCTGGTGCACGCAGACGCCCTCGTCGGCCAACGTGGCGTAGATCCCGGTCAACTCGTTCAGGCTCAGGTCGCAGGCGCCGAGATAACTCGAGGGATAAGGTGGAATATCGGTGGTGACACCGCAACGGTGTGCGTAGTCGTTCAGCAATTCCGGGCCGACGATGGTTCCCATCCGCATGGCCGCGTAGTTGTCGGAATGGACAAGGGCGTCGTTGATGCGAATGGGGTTGCCGGGTTCATCACTCGTTGCCGGCACGCCCTTGCTCGAAGTCAGATCAAATTTGGACGCGTCGATCATGTTGGCCGGGCAATAGCCTTTCTCGGCAAAGGCCGTGGCATAGATCAGTGGCTTAAGCGCCGAGCCGACCTGACGCCGGGCCTGCATCGCGCGGTTGTACTCGCTTAACGCAAAATCGCGCGACCCCACCACGGCGCGGATGGCACCATTGGACGGGTCCATGGCGAAGAAGGCGCCTTCGAGGACGTCTTCGTCCGGCAGGCCCGTATTCGGATCGCCAAAGCCATTGGGATGTGTCTCGCCCTTGGCCGCCTCGATCTCGTTGATGCGAGTTACCAGCGCATTTTCGGCGATCCCTTGCAGGCGCGGATCGATCGTGGTGAAAATATTGAGACCACCCTTCTGGATCAGCGTCGGGTCGAGAGTGAGTTCGAGTTGATGGCGCACTTCGCTGGTGGCGAAACCGCCGCCGAAATCGGGCCGGGGCCTGAGGGCCAGCGGCACCTTTTGGGCCTGGTCCGCCTGCGTCCGGGTGATGTACCCGGCCTTGACCATCCGGTCGAGTGCGCGATCCCTCGCTTCGCGCGCGGCCTTGATGTCCTTCCAGGGAGAGGAGGCGTTGGGACTCGAAATCATGCCGGCAAGCAGCGCGGCCTGCGCCAGGTTAAGCTTGGCCGCCGGAATCCCGAAAAAGGCGTTGGCGGTTGTCTCGGCTCCATAAAGTCCCTGGCCAAAATAGATGCGATCAAGGTAATAGCGGAGAATCTGCTCTTTCGTGTAATTTTCTTCGATGCGGTGGGCGAGGAAGATTTCCAGCAGCTTGCGGTCGTAGGTACGCTGGAGCTGGCCAATGCTGTTGCGCGCCAATTGTTGCGTGATGGTGCTGCCACCCTGCCGGGAACCGTGACCGATAAAATCAGACAATGCCGCGCGCGCCATTCCCCACGGATCAATGGCGCCATGAGAGTAAAAGCGGCGGTCTTCGGTTGCAACCACTGCTTGGGCCAAAAGCTTCGGTACGGGCTCGTTCACCGGCAGCGCGATACGGTTCTCGTCGAAGAACCGGCTGAAAGCGTGTCCCTGGTAATCGTACAGAATCGAGGCCTTGGGCATCTCCTTGATCACGTTGATGTCGATAAGGCCGGCCCGGGCGCTGTAGTACATGTAAGTCAGCGTGAAAGCCGTGATCCCGGCGATGAGCGTCCCCGCTAAAAGCCAGACCCGAAAATTCGTCCTCGGCTTGCGGCGTGACGGCTTCATTCGGGTCAATTGCGGTCTTTGTGACGTGCTCATGGAAACGGATATCAACTTAGCAAGACCGAAGGGAGAGTCCACCCGCACCAGGGACAACTCCAGGGCGGCCTATCTCGGTTTATGTACGGGTTTTCCGACCACGAGCTGCCGGACGAGAAAGGCGATGACCGCCAGATTGCCGGCCGTGAAGACGATCTTCCACCAGGCGAATTTATGAAGGATTTCGTAAATCTCAAACGGCAACAGCGACGTGACCACTACCACCACCATGTATTCCGCCCAGCGTTTGCGCAGGTAAAGACCGACACCTTCAATGGCAAAAATCAAGCTGTAGCTGAAGGCCAGATAGCTGAAAAACCGGAACGTGTGCGGCTGAATATTCGCCACCTTTTCCAGCAGCAACTTTAAATAGGGGCTGTCCGAATCGAAATGGAGCGGTTCAATAACGTAATCGTTCAAAAAATCGGTGATACTGTGATGGAGAAAATGCAACAGGCCGAAACCCAAGGCAAAAAAGAAAACCGCCTTGAGCAAATGATAAACCGCGATGACGCGCAGGATCAAAAAGTCCCAGCGGGTTAAATGTCTTTCCGGAGCCATCTTAAAAGGAGGGAGAGTTCAAACGCGAAAAGGACAGTTATAAGCTCGATCGCGAAATTTACAACTTGTTCGGACGTTTAATCGGGCAGCGCCATTACGGATGCGAAAGGTTCAGGGGCGAAGGCCGGGGAATTGTCGCCGGAGGGTCTGAATTTCCCGGAGGTAATTCAGCTTCTCTTCTGCCGAAAGGGAATCGGTCTTGCTGGCTTGCTCGAGAATCTGCAGGCGTTGCTGCTTCCACCGTTTTTCGATATTTTGGACCAGTTTGGCGGCATACGTTTCCAGTTTTGTTTCGGCCGGGATTGGAACCGGGGAAAAAAGCAATCCGGCGAGAAAGTTTTTCGTCCGCTCGTCCCCTTCCTCCATGAACTGAGCCGCATTTTCCCAGGCGTCGTGGGAATGGGCGTCGAGCAATTTTACCAGCACCTCGGCCCCGCCGAGACCCTCCACCCAGGAGGTGTTAAGCTCGCGGCTGACCTCGGGAACAAGCTCCGGGCTGGAGAGCAACAGCGAAAGCATCGCTTCGATCAATTTGTCAGGCTGCAAGGGTTCGAGGGGCGCGGCCTCCGCCCCGTCAGCGGACGGTTCCTGCACCGGCGCCTGGCCGCGATTCTGCATCGCTTCGGTTCGGCGTTGCTGGGTCTCAACCTTGCGCACTTCCTCTTCCAGGGCAGAGCGGGGAACCTGGAGCCGCCGCGCCGCTTCAAGTAGAAAACCTTCGCGCTGGACGGCATTCGGAATCTTCGCAATGACTTGGGCGATCTTCTGGGCCACCGCGCCCCGCCCGCGCGGACTGGAGACGTCCTCTTCTTCGCAGAAGGTGTCGAGTAAATGGCGGGTGTAGTCTTTTGCCTCGCGTAGAATCGTGTCGAAGACGGCCACCGGTTGCTTCCGGAGCAGGCTGTCGGGATCTTCACCCTGTGGGATGCGGGCGATGCGGATTTGCAGTCCCTCCTTGAGCAGCACGTCAATCGAGCGTTGCGCGGCATTTTGCCCGGCACGGTCGGCGTCGAAGCAGACGATGACCTCTTTGGCCAGACGCTTGAGGATGCGTGCATGCTGGTCGGTGAAGGCAGTGCCTTGCGGTGCGACGACGTTGTGAATGCCTTTTTGCCAGCAACGCATCAGGTCAATCTGGCCTTCGCAGAGGATGGCGCTGCCAGCCTCGATAATGGCACGCTTCGTTTTGTTCAGGCCGAACAGGATGCGGCTTTTGACGAAGATCGGCGTTTCGGACGAATTGACATATTTCTGCGCCTTCGCCTCGGGATCAAGCAGTCGCCCGCTGAAGGCGACCACCTGTCCCGATTCATCGTGAATCGGTATCATCAACCTGCCGCGAAAGAAATCGTACCGCTTGCCCGATTCTGAAGTGGCGATGAGCTTTCCGGTTTCGAGCGCTTCGAGGCTGTAACCTGCTTTCTTTGCCCAGTTCAGCGTGGTGTCCCATCCGTCGGGTGCGTAGCCGAGGCCGAATTCCTCCGCGAGCGGAGTGGGAAAATCGCGGCTCTGGAGATAGGCCCGGGCCGGTTCCGCCGCTGAATCAGTCTTAAGCAGCTTCTGCCACCAGGCCGCGATGGCGGCGTAGAGCGCCAGCAATTCCTCGCGCCGGCTGCGGGCCTGCGGATCGTGCGGGCCGGTTTCCGGAATGACGACGCCTGTCCGCTGCGCCAGACGCCGCACCGCTTCGGGGAAGGTCATGTTTTCCATCAACATGAGAAACTTGAAGACATCGCCGCCATGGCCGCTGCTGAAGCATTTGAACATCTGCCGGGTCGGATCGACATAAAAGGAGGGCGTTTTCTCCTTGTTGAAAGGGCTGAGGGCCTTGAATTTCGACCCTGCTTTTTTCAACGGCACGTAGCTGCCGATGACGTCGACAATGTCACAGGTGTGGCGGACCTGCTCGACAATCTCAGGGGGAATCATACCGGACATGGCAGTGATTGGACTTTAGATGAACTCTCCGCCAATTCCCATCCTGCTGATTCGACCCTTCGCCATCCGCGTCGCTTTCAAGATATGCTCATGAGGAAAGTTTGACTTAACTCAAGGAGGTGAATGGGCTACTTTGGGTGAAAGCAAACGGACCGGCTTGGCCTCAGGAGGTCTCAGGATGATCACCTCGTACGAAGAATTATTCGACCGCCCTGGCAAAGAGCAGGTCAAGTTCGCCTAAGCTCATGCCGGTGAAATACGAATCAATTCGCGAGGGGTTGGAGGCGGCTCACGTCGCGCAGGCGGGGCGCCATCTCTTTCTGTGTCTTGGCCCTGACTGTGCGCCCATCGAGGCCGGGCAGGCCACGTGGGATTATCTGAAGCGCCGTTGCGCTGACTTGAGCCTTCCGGTGATGCGGACAAAAGCCGGCTGTTTTCGCATCTGTGTCGGGGGACCCTGGTTGCTCATTTATCCCGAAGGCGTCTGGTACGGTGCGGTTACACCGGAACGGTGCGAACGTATTCTTCAGGAACACATCCTCGCCAACCGGCCGATCACCGGGTGGATCGAATGTACCCATCCGCTTTGCGGCGGGACGATCGAGTAGCCGATTGATTCAAGGCAACTCAACTGCAGGATTTGCGTCGAAAACAGTCGTCGGTATGGTCATTAACCATGCCGACGGCCTGCATGAAGGCGTAGCAGATGGTGGGGCCGACAAACCGAAAGCCCCTTTTCTTCAAATCTTTGCTCATTGCTTCGGCTTCGGGAGTTTGGACGGGGAGGATTTCGCCGGATCCGCGAGGCTGGCGCATCGGTTTTCCACCGACGAATGACCAGAGGTAGCGGTCGAAGCCGCCCGGATCTTTTTGTACCTGGAGAAAAGCCTGCGCATTGGTGACGGTGGCGGCGATTTTCAGGCGGTTGCGAATGATGCCCGGGTTTTTCATGAGAGCCGCCTGCTTTCGGGCGTCATATCGCACTATTTTTTTGGCGTCGAAGTGATCGAAGGCCTCGCGATAACCCTCGCGGCGCTTGAGGATGGTGAGCCAACTCAACCCGGCCTGCGCGCCCTCGAGGATGAGCATTTCAAGGAGCTCGCGGTCATTATGCACCGGCACGCCCCATTCCTCGTCGTGGTAACGGATATAAATCGGATCGGAGAGGCACCAGGCGCAGCGGGTTTTCATGCGAGCTTCCATCATGCTTGGCTTTTAAATGGGGTGTCATCAAGAAATTCCTTCCGTGCGTGGCGCAAGGAAGCAGGCTAAAAGCAAAGGGTGTCCGAACCGGTCTTTCATCTTAACGGTCCGCTGGTGGTGCGCAGCCCCAACTGGCTGGGCGATGCCGTAATGGCGCTGCCCGCCGTGCGCAACCTGAAGACGATGCTGGGAAAGGACCTGCTCACGGTCGCTACTCCGGCCAAACTGGCCGCGCTCTGGCGGGCCTGTCCATTCGTTGACCAGGTGATTGCGCTAGAGCAACCGAAAAGCCTCCCGACCACGGCGCACGAATTGCAAGCCGGTAAGTTCGGATCCACCGTGCTCCTGCCCAATTCGCTCCGGGTTGCGGCTGAGGCGTTGCTGGCTGGCATTCCACAGCGGGCCGGTTATGCGCGGGGCGGGCGCCGCTTGCTTCTGACCAAGGCCGTGCCGGTTCCCCCCCGCAATCCGGTCCGCCTGCACCAGCGCTATTATTATCTCGATCTGGTCGCAGCCTTGGGTGGGTCCAGCGACGACTCGATGCCCGAATTGCGTAAGGAACCTCTCGCCCCGGGCACCGGTTCACGACCCATCGTGGCGATCTGTCCGGGCGCTGAATACGGCCCGGCCAAACGCTGGCCGATCGCGAGCTTTCTTGCCGTGGCGAGGTACTTCGTCGCGAAGCATAACGCGAAAATCGTGTTGCTTGGAGCGGAAGTCGATGCGCCGCTGGCGTTTGAGTTCGCCCAACAACTGCCCGAAGCCGAGAACCGTGCGGGGAAAACGTCGCTCGCGGAATTCATGGCGGCGCTCGCCTCGGCCCGGGTCGCGCTGTGTAACGACAGCGGCGCAATGCACGTCGCCTCGGCGCTCGGCGTGCCGACCGTGGCGATTTTTGGTTCCACGGAACCGCTCCTGACCGGGCCGCTGGGCGGGCGCACGGAGGTGCTGCGGCACCATGTCCCCTGCAGCCCCTGCTTCCTGCGCGAATGCCCGATCGATTTCGCCTGTATGACGAGCATCACGCCGGAGATGGTTATTGCGGCGGGGGAGAAGCTTTTTAAATCCTAAAGCCATGGTCATTTATTCGCGGCGGGCGAAAGAATCCGATGTGGCGTCGCTTGGCGAACTCAATCACCAACTGATCCAGGACGAAGGCCATTCCAACCCGATGACGGTGCCGCAATTCCAGGAAAGAATGCGCGATTGGCTGGCCGGCGATTATGAGGCCACACTCTTTGAAAGCGAGGGCGAGGTCGTTGCTTATGCTCTTTACCGGGAAGAGCCGGACCTGATTTATCTCCGGCAACTTTATGTGCAACGACATTGCCGCCGTCAAGGCTTGGGCAGGGAGGCTCTGCGCTTGCTGCGCGCCGAAGTCTGGCCCACGAACAAGCGGCTAACGGTGGAGGTGCTCAGTGGCAACGAGGCCGCCATTTCCTTTTATAAATCGGCTGGATTTCGCGATTATTGTGTGACCCTGGAAATACCGGGGGACGAATCAGCTTCCAGGCAGCGACGGTCATAGACCGCCGCTACAATCAACAATGAAAATTTCCGCGTGCATCATCACCCTCAACGAGGAGCGCGATTTGCCACGCTGCTTGAAGAGTGTAGCGCCCGTCGTGGAGGAGATCCTTATCGTTGATTCGGGGAGCACCGACAAGACCCTCGAAATCGCGCAGCAATTCGGTGCGCGCGTGGTGGCGCAGGACTGGCTTGGGTATGTCGGGCAGAAGAATTTCGCGCTCGGGCAGGCTGCGCATCCATGGGTGCTGAGTATTGATGCGGATGAGGAGTTGTCGGCGGAACTGACCGGCTCCATCGCGCGGCTCAAGGAGGATCCGGCGGCGGATGGGCCCGGCGCTCCGAACGGCTACGAGATTTCGCGTCTCGTTTTTTACCGGGGCCGCTGGATCCGGCACGGCGACTGGTATCCCGACCGGTTGGTGCGACTTTTCCGGCGGGCCGGGGCCCGCTTCAGCGGCGGGCGTGTGCACGAGAAGCTTGAACTTCCCGGCGCGCATCCCATCCTGCCGGGGCATCTGCACCATTTCACTTATGCCAACGCTGCCGACCGCGCCGAGCGATGCGCCAGGTATGCTGCGCTCTGGGCCCAGACGGCCCGCGACGAGGGCCGCCGCGCTGCCGCATGGAGTCCGCCACTGCACGCCGCCGCTCGCTTCGCCAAGGGTTTCCTGCTCAAGGCCGGCTTTCTCGACGGTGCCATCGGCTGGGACATCGCGATGGGCAATGCCCGGGAAGTCTGGCTCAAGTACAAACTCCTGCGGGAACTGAACCGGCGCACCCCATGAATCGTCCCAAGAACAGTAAGCGTTCCGCCATTGTGGTCGGCGCGGCCGTAATGGGTTCGCGCCTGATGGGCGTGGTGCGCGAACAGGTGTTCGCGTACATGTTCGGCGCGTCGAAACTCTCTGACGTTTTCATCGCGGCGTTCCGGATTCCGAATCTACTGCGTGATCTTTTCGCCGAAGGCGCGCTTTCGACCGCCTTTACCTCGACGTTCACCAAGACTTGGGAAAAGGAAGGTTCCGCGGCTTCGTGGCGTTTGGCGCAACTGGTGATCTCCACGTTGATCCTCATTTTGGGGCTGATCTGTCTCATCGGCATGGCGGTGACTCCCTGGGTTGTCGATTTGACCAGCTATGGATTCGACGGCATTGAAGGCAAATTCGACCTGACCGTTTCGATGACGCGGTTGTTGTTTCCCTTCATTCTCTTCGTTTCCGTTGCGGCCGTCGTGATGGGGATGCTGAATGCGCGCAATATTTTTGGTCTGCCCGCCAGCGCCAGCACCGTTTTCAATATCGTCTCAATTGTCAGTGGCACGGCGCTCGCCTATTTCTTCACCTGTCTCTTTGACCCCCATCATGATTGGCGGCATCCCCGCTTCGACGAGTGGGCGCTTTACGGCTGGTGTTTCGGCGTGCTGCTCGGCGGTGTGGCGCAACTCGGCGTGCAGTTGCCCGCGTTGTGGCGTCTCGGCTTTCGCTTCAAATGGAAACTCGATTTTCGCGATCCCGCCCTGCAAACCGTTTTGATGCTGATGGTGCCGAGCGCGATTGCCGGCTCGGCGGTGCAGGTCAACGTGTTGGTCAACGGCCAGTTTGCCTCTCATATCAACGGCGCGGTCTCCTGGCTCTATTATGCCTTTCGCCTCGTTCAATTGCCCATCGGCATTTTCGGCGTGGCCATCGCGACCGTCACGCTGCCCGCCGTGGCCCGGCAGCACGCGCTCGACGATCTCAAGGCGTTTGGCAAGACGGTCGAGGAAGCGTTGCGCTTTGGATTTTATCTGACACTGCCTGCGTCGGTGGGGTTGGCCGTTGTCGCGCAGCCGGTGATCCAGCTTATCTATGAGCACGGGACATTCACGGCGATCAGCACGGCACAAACTGCGCTGGCGCTGCAGGCCTACACCATCGGCCTCGCCGGTTATTCAGGCATCAAGATCCTCGTGCCTTGTTTCTACGCCATGCAGCCGCCCCGCTTCGAGGCGCAGCCGCAAACGACTTTCTGGCGCTCCTTCACCCATTTCGTGTGGAATGTGGTTCTCTTCACCCCGGCGCGTGTCAGCCTCATCGGCATCGCACTGAACCTCGTGCTTTGTTTCGTGCTCTATTATTGGCTGGGGCTTGGCCATGTCGGGCTGGCGCTCACGACCGGCTTCGTCGCAATCATCAATTTCTTGCAGCTGCTCTATGCGATCCAGAAAAAGATCGATCTGGGTCAGACGGGCGAATGGATTTCCTTCTTCGCGCGGGTGACGGCGGCGACATTCCTCTGCGGGCTGGCCGCGTTCCTGGGTGACCACTATTTCCTGGCGACCAGGACGACCCACTCGCTGCTCGGTGCAGCAATTCTTTTCGTCAACATTGCCACAGCCGGAGTGGTTTATTTTGGCCTCACGGTGCTATTCCGCGTGCCGGAATCCATGGAACTGATTGCGTTTCTCAAGCGGAAGTTTGGCCCGCCGCCTGGCACGACTCCGCGGATTTAATGATTCCTCAAATTTAGGGTTCATTGCCAAGGCTTGGTTCGGGTTTATTTTTCTAAAGAGGCTCCATTGCCTCCAGAAAGTGACTCTTATGAAATCAACATTACTTTCCCTGGCGTTGCTGCCGTTCCTGCTGACCGGTTGTGCAACGGGAGGTTACTATACAGATTATCCCGGTTATTACGGCCCCTCCTATTATGACGGCCCCTACTACGACGGAGGGTTGGTAGGCATTTCCTACTATGATCACAATGGCTACCACGGCTACCATCACTACGATTCCGGTGGGTATGCTGCCGGCACCACGACGCATGG
>Ga0302320_10027285_pt1 | contig 11009 bp, 9 predicted proteins | sample Bog_T0_3_FD_202130 | JGI IMG/M metagenome (GOLD analysis project Ga0302320, IMG submission 202130) | Peat permafrost microbial communities from Stordalen Mire near Abisko, Sweden - Bog_T0_3 | ecosystem: Environmental > Terrestrial > Soil > Wetlands > Peat | place: Sweden: Abisko, Stordalen Mire... | reverse complement strand
CGTCACCACCGAGGCCGTCCAGGTGCTCGGCGGGTACGGCTATATCAAGGAGTACCCGGTGGAGCGCTTCATGCGCGACGCCAAGGTCTATCAGATCTGGGAGGGGACGGCGGAGATCCAGCGCCTGGTCATCTCCCGCCGCCTCCTCGGCGAGCGTCAGCCCCTCGCGCGGCCGGCCGCCGCCGGGAGGGGAGCGGTCCCCCCATGGTCAGCGCCGGGCTGAGCCGGGCCTCCGACCGGTAGGGCCGAAGGGCACCCCTCCTCTGGTCAGGGATCCAGCTCGAACCCTTCCGCCAGCCTCTTGCGGCGTGGTTCTTCGGCACTTGGACCGCCGGCCCCTCCCATCGCCGGGCTCCGGCCCCGAACGCGGTTATCGGCGTTCCGCGACACGGATATCGGCGATCGGTGACAGGTGTAACGAACCGTGCTACACTCCCATACGTCGCTAAAGCGGCGATAGCTCCACTGGGACCGAGTGGAGCGTAGCGTGTGTTCAGGTCGAAGGGGGAAGTCATGCGCGGGACTTTCGGCTCTCCAGTTATTACTGGAATGCCGGGCCGCTCGGGAACGCCCAGCGGTGGGTTCGAGGAGGTTCCCGCAGCCAAAGCTGGACGCCAGCGCCGGTTGCGTGACCGTGCGACAGATCCAAGAGGGAGAGAGCAGAGATGATCAAGAGAATCGCCAGCGGGAGGAAGCTGCTGGGCGTCAGTGGCGTTGTCGCTGCCCTCGGCCTGGGCGGGATGGCCTCGGTTGTGACTGCATACGCGAACACCGGCCTGGTCACCGCCACCGAGAACTGCACGTCCTGGAGCGCGGCCGTCTACCTGAACAACAACGTGAGCCCCGACCACACGGTCGATGTCACGAGCACCATCCCGGGGACGCCCAACATCTCCAACGGTCACTACACGACGACCGGGGACTCGGGCAACACGCTGATCTGGAACTACTCCGGCGCGGCGCCCGCCGCGGGCACCGTGACGCTCGACATCTTCAACTCCAACGGCAGCCTTGACTCCTCGGCGGAGGGCGGGATCGCGCCGGCCACGGGCTGCTCGACGCCGACGCCCAAGCCGACGCCGACGCCGACACCCAAGCCGACGCCGACGCCTACGCCTACGCCTAAGCCGACGCCCACGCCTACGCCTAAGCCGACGCCCACGCCCACGCCCACGCCCACGCCCAAGCCGACGCTCACGCCGACGCCCAAGCCGACGCCCACGCCGACGCCCAAGCCGACACCTACGCCAACGTCCAAGCCGACGCCCACTCCCACTCCCGACCCAACCTTCACTCCGACGCCCAGTCCCAGCGGCAACGTGCTGGGGATCACGGTCCCGGACACCGGAGGGGCGGGACCCACGGGCGGCGGATGGGGCGGCCTGAGCTCGATCCTCGTCCTTCTCGGGAGTCTCGTCCTCGTGGCCCAGTTCGTGGTCCGGCGGCGGGTCCGGAGCGGCAAGATCAAGGTCCAGGACATCTAACGGCCGGCGGGGAGGCGCACGCCATCTCCGCCAAATCTCAAGCCCAGAAGGAGGCCGGCGCGATCGCCCGGCCTCCTTCTCGTGTTTCCGGCGGACACCCCGCCCATCACATCGCCACGCGCAGGCTCGCCTTCACCATAATCGGAGCGGGGGATCCGGGTTGGAGGCAGCGATGTTCGATCTGAGTGGCAAGGTGGCGGTGGTGACCGGCGGCTCGCGCGGGCTGGGGCGGGCCGACTGCCTGGCGCTCGCCCGAGCCGGGGCCGACGTGGTGGTCACCGACATCCTCCTCGAGTCCGACCCCGAGCTCCCGCGGATCGCCGAGGCGTCGCAGTCGGCGCTGGCCCAGCTCTTCACGTCCCACAACGTGATCTACGCGGAGCGCACCAGCGCCGAGATCCGGGCCATGGGGCGGCGCTCGATGGCGATCAAGATGGACGTCACCGACCGCGACCAGGTAGCCGCGGTCTTCGCCGAGGTCAAGCGCGAGTTCGGCTCGCTCGACATCCTGGTCAACAACGCCGGCACCCTCGATCACATGGGGCAGATCGAGGACCAGAGCGACGATCTGTGGGAGCGCGACCTGCGCGTCAATCTCACCGGCGCCTACAACTGCACCAAGGCTGCGTGGCACCACATGCGGGAGCAGAACTGGGGCCGCATCATATTCATGTCATCCGTGGCTGGAACTCTTGGAGGCTTTGGTCAGGCGTCATATTCCGCGACCAAGGCAGGGCTCAACGGGCTGGGTAAGTCGATGGCGCTGGAGGGGGCACGCTTCGGCATCACCAGCAACATGATCGCCCCCGGTATCATCGCCACCGAGGCGTTCACCGCCGGCAACCCGCGGATGAACGAGCGCATGGTGCTGCGCACGGCCATGCGGAGCATGGGCGAGCCGGAGGACGTGGCCGCCCTCGTCGTCTTCCTCGCCTCACCGGAGGCGCGCTACATCACCGGTCAGGTCATCCACGTCGGGGGCGGGATCGACCTCTTCGTCTATTGACCGCAGCACTGACCGTCAGCGTCGACTACCAACCTGCCGCCACCGGACCCTTCCTCTGGCAGGCGTTCGACACCGCGACGGTGACCTCCGACCTGGCGGCGATCGCACGAGCGGGGTTCCGGGAGGTCCGCGTCGGGCTGGCCTGGGACAGCTTCATGCCCGATGCCCGCGGGGTCGACCCCCGGCGGATGGGCGAGTTCGACACCCTGCTCCGCGTCGCCGGCGCTCACGGCATGGCGATCGTCCCGGTGCTCTTCGTCCAGGCTCACGGCGACTGCGTGTTCCTGCCCAGCCGGGTGGTGATGCGGGACGCCCGGCGGCGCGGGGTCCGCGTGCTGAGCGAGGGGATGTTGGAGCCTGGAGGCCCGCGCGACGCCTGGACGGACCCGCTCATGCTCGAGCTCGCCGACCGCTGGGCGAGGGGGATGGCGGTGGGCTTCGCCAACCATCCCGCGCTTGCCGCCTGGGACCTGGGCGACGATCCGGCGAGGGTCATCCGACCGCGGAGGATTCCCGACCTCGCTGCCTGGGTCGCACTGGCGGGGGCGCCGTTCCGGCAGCGGGGCGACCGCGTCCAGATGACGCTCGGTGCCGACGACCTGCTCCGCGGCCGCGGGGTGAGGCTCGGGTCCCTTTCCGGTCTCCTCGACAGGATCGACATCGGCATCCGCCCGGCTCAGTTGCGCCGCCTCCAGCTGCCGGAGCCGGAGGCGCTCCTCTTCATCACCCAGCTGGCCCAGGCGCTCGCCGGCGACCAGGGTGGCCAGCTCGGTCTGGCGCTGGCGATGCCGTCGCCGGGCGACGACGAGGAGGGGATGGACGAGCTGGCAGCCGCGGCCACCGTCGATCAGCTGGTCGAGCGCCGCAGCGAGGCCGGGGCCGGCGCCGTGCGGGCGACCGCGTGGTGCGATCTCCACCCGCGGCTCCGCGAGCGGGCTCCCTACGACCGGCATGACTGGCGGCGGCGTTGTGGCCTGGTGAGGCTGGACGGCGCCGAGAAGCCGGTTCTCGGCCCCTGGTCGCGGCTCGCGCGGGCCGACCTGGCGGCCCCCCCGCCCAACCCCTGGCCACCACGCCTGGACGTCGAGGCGTTCTACGCAAACCTCCCCGACAGCGTGCTCGACCTGGCCGCCGCCTGGCACCGCGAGCAGGAGGATCGGCCTGCTATTCTCGACCGCGGTGAGGCGTGAGGGCGCTCCAAACCCCCGCGTCGCTCAACACTGCGGCCGCAGCCCTGGCGCTGACCCGGGGAAGGTTCTGAGGTCGTCAGCGTTTGCCCGTGTGATTGCATGTCAGCGTCCGCCCTTGGAGGGATTCGCGAAGTGACCGCTGGCCGAATCAAGAAGATCATCCCTGACCGCGGTTTTGGCTTTGTTCGCGCCGACGACGGTGCCGAGGCCTTCTTTCACCGCACTGAGGTGACCCTGGTCGATTTCGACTCCCTGGAGGAGGGAGAGGCGGTCACCTTCGACCTCGTCGACAGCCCCAAGGGTCCGAGGGTTCACAACCTCCAGAAGAGCGCCTGAGCCTGCGCTCCGGTCCTGGGCGCCGCTGGACAGACCGGCGGCCGGTGACCACCCGTGGACTGACCGTGGTGGACGTTGTCAGTCCTCCCGGCGTGAGGCTCGCCTGCTTGCCACTGCCATGTCCATGCTGGTCCGGGTGAGACAGGACTGCGACACGATCGTGTGCAACGAACGGAATCCGCACCTAAGATCGGACCTTAGCGATGCCGTTCTGGAAGAAGGAGGCCGGGCCGCCTTCCCCTTCTGATCCCAACGTGCCCGCCGGACCCCGCCCTGTGCGCGGAGTCCTGGCGTGCTCGGAATACGCGTGTGGCCGCCATGACGCCGCCTCGTGCGCTTATGTCGACCGGCGGGGCCGGGCCTGCCCGACTGCGTGGTGCCCCGCCCACCAGGTGGTGATGGAGGGCCGTGCCTTCTGTCGCCGCCATGCGCGCACCTTCGGGGCCGCCGGCGGTGGGGAGTTCCAGATGGGGCAGTCCCTTCCCGATCTCGACAACCGCTCGCCGTCCCTGGCGGACTACGTCGGCGATGCCCTTGAACCGCGTGTCCTGCAGTTTCTCTGGAGCCTCTGCCGGCCGGGGACCAACGACCAGGTGGGATCGGAGCCCCTGCGCGTGGTCCATCCGACAGGCGGCGGTTCCCGGCGATGGGACCGGACCTGGAAGATCTACGACCACACCGGGGTCATCGTCCAGGTGACGGTCGAGGCGGACGAGAGCCGTGACCCGGAGGTCGACCTCAAGGTCGGGCGGAACACCGTCGGCCAGGCGATCCCGCCCTGGATTGCCCGCCGGCTTCAGGGCCTCCCCGCCCTCGCGGTGGACGCTGACGCCCAGGAGCGCGAGCTCTTCTACAACGCCCTCTGGCAGGCGGCGCCGGGGCAGATCGTCCTCGAGGTCCAGCAGAGCCGGAGCGCCCTCGGCTACCTGGGTCGCTGAACCGCGCCGGGGGACGTCGGCCCGTCGGGCCCCGACCTCAGCTCGCCGAGCCGCTGCTCGGCGGCGCGCACCCGCTCCGGATCCTCTCCTCTCAGCCGGATGATCAGGTCGCGACCCTGCTGCGGGGGGTAGGAGCCGACCGCAACGTCGGGGAACTCCATCTCCAGCCGCCGCATCGGCTCGGCAAACTCGGCCTCGATGGCGCCCGGATGGCGTGACTCGACGACCGTCAGAGCACGGCTGCCGGAGAAGTACTCGGGGATCAGCACCTCCTCGAGCACCGCCTCGAACTCGCGCGGCACTCCGGGGAGGACGAAGAGCCACCGACCCGGGGGCGCCTCCAACTCGACGGCGAGCGGGGGCGCCATGCCCCGCCGGTTGTCCAGGATCCGCCCGCCGGTCGCCATCCGGGCCATCCTCCGGTTGGCCGGGGTGGGGGTCGGGCTCGCCACCCAGCCGGCGGCGTGCATCCGGGCCACCATCGCCTCGATCCGGCGGAGAGCCGCGGGATCCTCTGCCAGATCGCGTCCCAGGGCCTTGGCAACCGCCTCGTGGGTGCGATCGTCGGGGGTCGGACCGATGCCTCCAGAGACGATCACCCTGGCCGCGCACGGATCGTCGATCGCCCTCCGCACGGCCGCGGCGATGTCGTCGATCGAGTCACCGACGACCTCGATGCGGCGAACGGGATAGCCGGCCTCGAAGAGGCGTCGTGCGGCAAGAGTTCCGTTCACGTCGGTCGTGAAACCGCCCAGCAGCTCGTCGCCCACGATGATCAAGAGGGTTTCGGGAAGGGGCATCTCCCCCGATGGTGCCAGACTGGACGCACGTGCGGCGACCCCGGAGGCACGCCGTCACGCTGTGGTCGCGGCGGCCGCAGGACCATTGTTCCCCTGCGGTAGGGACGGACGTCCCGGATTGGAGTGGCCATTGGTCAGAACGGGCGGGTCCCGCCGGCCGTCTGGCTACAATCCCAGCGACCACGCCAATTCCGGATGGGGCAATCAGATGTCCTGCCCGGGCCCACGGGATGGATCGATGCTTGGAATGGTGACTGAAAGCGTGCTCTGGCCGGTGGCGGCCGCTGGTGTGATCGCTCTGCTCTGGGCTGTCGGGCTCATCGTTTGGGTGCTCCGCCAGCCGCAGGGCAACGAGAAGATGCGCGAGATCTCCAAGGCGATCCAGGAAGGTGCTCAGGCCTACCTGATGCGCCAGTACAGCTACGTCGCGGCCATCGGCGTGGTCATCGCCGTCGTCCTCATCTTCGTCGTCTCCTTCAAGGCGGCGATCCTCTTTGTGATCGGGGCTCTCCTCTCCGGCGCCGCCGGCTACATCGGCATGAACATCTCAGTGCGCGCCAACCTGCGCACCGCCGAGGCCGCGCGCGGCGGCGTCAACCCGGCCCTCAAGATGGCCTTCCGCGCCGGTTCGGTCACCGGGCTGTTCGTGGTCGGCTTTGGCCTCATCGGGGTGACCATCGCCTACGCGTCCTTCGGGGACTTCACCGCGATCATCGGCTTCGCGTTCGGCGCCTCCCTGATCTCGGTCTTCGCCCGGTTGGGCGGAGGCATCTACACCAAGGCCGCCGATGTCGGCGCCGACCTGGTCGGCAAGATCGAGGCGGGCATCCCCGAGGACGACCCCCGCAACCCAGCGGTCATCGCCGACAACGTCGGTGACAACGTCGGCGACTGTGCGGGCATGGCGGCCGACCTCTTCGAGACCTACGCGGTCACCGCGGTCGCGACCATGCTGCTCGGCAGCCTGCTCTACCGCGACGCCGCCGGCACGCCGATCTTCGCCTTCATCGCCTACCCGCTCCTGCTCGGTGCGGCGAGCATCATCGCCACCCTGATCGGCTCGCTCTTCGTGCGGATGGGCAAGGGCAAGTGGATCATGGGCGCCCTCTACCGCGGCCTGGCGGTCTCGGTGATCATCGCCCTGCCGCTCTTCTTCCTGGTCACCCACCTGCTGTACAGCGACTTCCAGATTCCGGCCTTCACCCACTCGGTCAACAACCTCTTCTGGTGCGCGGTGATCGGGATTGCCATCACCGTGGTCCTGGTCGTGGCCACCGAGTTCTTCACCGGCGCCCAGTTCTGGCCGGTCCGGGCAATCGCCAAGGCGTCGCAGACCGGGCACGCGACCAACATCATCGCGGGCCAGGCGATCGGGATGCAGGGCACCGCCATCCCGGTGCTGACCATCGCCCTGGGCATCCTCGCCTCCTACAGCCTGGGCGGTCTGTACGGCATCGGTATCGCCGCCATGGCGATGCTCTCGATGACCGGGATCATCGTGGCCATCGACTCCTACGGGCCGATCACCGACAACGCGGGCGGCATCGCCGAGATGGCCGATCTGCCCGAGGCGGTGCGGAATGTCACCGACCCGCTGGATGCCGTCGGCAACACCACCAAGGCGGTGACCAAGGGGTACGCCATCGGCTCGGCCGGGCTCGCCGCGCTGGTCCTCTTCGCCTCCTACACGGATGTGGTCAACAACCATCTGAGCTCCGCACACGTGAGCCTGCTGAGCTTCAACCTGACCGACGCCAAGGTCATCGCCGGCCTCTTCCTCGGCGGCATCATGCCGTTCCTCTTCGGCTCGCTGGCGATGCTCGCCGTGGGGCGGGCCGCAGGTGGCGTCGTGACCGAGGTTCGCCGTCAGTTCAAGGAGATTCCCGGGATCATGGAGGGGACCGGCCGTCCGGAGTACGCCAAGTGCGTCGCCCTGGTCACCGCCGCCGCCCAGCGGGAGATGATCATCCCCGCCCTCCTACCCGTCGTCGCCCCCATCCTGGTCGGATTCATCTTCGGTCCGGAGGTCCTCGGGGCCATGCTCCTCGGCGTCATCGTCGTCGGCATCTTCCTGGCCATCCAGATGACCACCGGCGGCGGCGCCTGGGACAACGCCAAGAAGTACATCGAGGACGGCCATTACGGTGGCAAGGGCAGCGCCACGCACGCCGCCGCGGTCACCGGTGACACCGTGGGTGATCCCAACAAGGACACCGCCGGGCCGGCCATCAACCCGATGATCAAGGTGATGAACATCGTGGCCATCCTGCTGGCCCCGGTCATCGCCACTCATCACCTCTTCTTCTAGCCACCAACTCGTGCGATTGCCCGCCGGGCCATCCGCCGTTCGCGGCAGGTGGCGCCGGCGGGCGTTCGCGTCTGCAGAGTCCGCGTGGGTGCGGTATCTTCCGACCTGATGGGAGGGCGCTGGCTCTGCAGGCTTGGCCGGGGTGCGGTCCGCACCGCCGATGCCAACCCCTGGGACTGGGTGCCGACCCTGGCGGCGGTCCTCCTTGTCGCCGGTCTCGCCCTCCGGCTGCACGGCTACACCTCCTATCCGCGCTTCGGGGCCAACGAGGACGAGGTCGCGTGGACCTGGCTGGGTCAGAGCCTCTGGCTCTTCCACTGGCCGGCGTCCTGGTCCTACCTTCCCGAACATCTGCCCGTCACCGCCGTGGCGACGTCGCAGGGGGTGTACATGCCCGGGGTCAGCCCCTGGCTGGACCATCCCCCTCTCTTTGGCCTGCTGGTCGGCGGCGTGGCCCTTCTCGCCGGTGAGCACACCCCGGCGGCGGTCGGACCCTCCGCCATCCGGCTGGTCCCCGTCCTGCTCAGCATCCTGAGCGGGTGGCTTCTCTACGTGCTCGCCGCCCGTCACCTCGGCCGCGTCACCGCTCTGGTGGCGCTGGGCGTCTTCTGCCTCTCGCCATGGATGATCTCCGCCAGCCGGTTGGTCGAGAGCGAATGGCTCCTCGCCCCGATGCTGCTCGGCGTCCTGGTGCTCGCGAGCCATCGCGGTCGCCTTCCGACTGCTCTGCTGCTCGCCCTCTGCGTGCTCGCCCCGCTGGTCAAGGTGCCCGGTGTGATCGTCGGGGCCGCTGCCGCGGTGGCGTTGCTCACCGAACGGCGCTGGGCCGTGGCACCGCTGGCCCTGCTCGGAGCGCCGATCGGCATCGGTCTGTTCGCGGCCTACGGAGCGGCTGTGGACTGGCACCAATTCGTGCTGGTGTGGCAGGTGCAGGCGGCCAGGCACGCAAGCCTCATCGCGGGGCGCGACTTCCTCTTCTCCGGCGACGCCGGGCTCTGGAACTTCGTCCCGCTCAACGACCCCTTCTGGACGGTGGGGATGGTCGGGCTGGCGGTGATGCTGCTGCGGCGCCCCCTGGGTACCGAGTCGCGAATCCCGCTTGCCTTTGCCGGGTACGCGCTGCTGATGGCGCTCACCGCCGGGATCGAGGGCGCCGAGTACTACGACTGGTACCGCTTCGCGGTTTACCCCCTCATCTGCATCGGAGTGGGGGATCTGGTAGGGCAGAACCTGCCGCGACTGCGCCTTCCGCTCGTCGACCGTCTCCGGACGCGGATCGACGCGCTGCGTGCGTCACGTCCGGCGGGGTCCGACGCCGCCACCTGAGCGCACCCTGAGGGCACTCCGTGTGCGGCACTAGACTGGTGGCGTGGACGAGTACGCGCTCGAGATCGACTCGCTGCGGCGCACCCTGGCTCGGCTCCGTGTCGAGGAGGCCGCCCCACCGCTTATCGACGAGTACGAGGTGGAGCTGCGCATCCTGGTCGCCCTGTACGAGGCGGCGAATCGGACCATGGACGCGCGCGACGGCGATGCCGGGCTCGCCCGCGCCCTGGCTCTCCTCGGCTTCGGCGCATGGGACCTCAACAACGTCTATGCCTTCGTCTACGAGGTGGCCATGGAGGTCGACACCGACGGTCGGGACCTGGGCGCGCTCATCGGCGAGATGGACTTCCCCGCTTTGATGCTGACCGCGGCGGACGGCCGTCGGACCTGAGCCGGGTACGGGCTCGCCCGTCAGGCGATCCCGACCTCGGCGGTGCCGGGCTCGGGAAGCTTGATGCCGGGGTTGAGCAGGCCGCCGGGGTCGTAGCGCTGCTTCAGCCGGCGCATCAATCCCATCCCCGCAGCGCCCAGCTGCCGCTCGGCGTAGGCGAGCTTGGTGGTGCCCACTCCGTGCTCGCCGGAGAGCGAGCCCCCCATCCCGAGCACGGTTTCCATGAGGTCCGCCCCGGCCGCGTCACCTCGGGCACGCTCTCCGGGCAGCCGGGGGTCGATGAGGAAGGTCACATGGAGGTTGCCGTCGCCCAGGTGACCGAAGTTGACGACCGGAACGAGATGACGGGCACCGATCTCCTCGGTCCGCGCCACCAGCTCGGCGATGCGAGCGCGGGGGACGACGACGTCTTCGTTGATCTTGCCGACCATCACCGTCGCCACCGCGGCACTGACGGCCTTGCGGACCTCCCACAGCCGCGCGGCTTGCGCGGAGTCGGCGGCTTGATCCAGATGGACGGCGCCGGCCGAGCTGAGCGCCGACCCGGCCGCTGCGACCTCCGATCGCACCGTCGCCCCGTCTCCCTCCAACTCCACCAGGACCATGGCCGCGCCTCGCGGCACCTCCACGATCCCGGTCCGGGCGACGGCCTCGAGGGCACTCCGGTCGAGGAACTCCAGGGCGGCGGGCACCAAACCCTGCCGGGCGATCTCCGCCACTGCACCGAAGGCCGCCTCCAGACCGGCGAAGCGGCCCGCCAGAGTGGCCCGGGCAGCCGGCGCCGCAAGGAGACGGAGCGTGACCTCGGTGATCACGGCGAGGGTGCCCTCGGAGCCCGCCAGCAGTCCCAGCAGGGGAGGGGCATCCGATCTCCCGCCCGCCTCACCGAGGTGCACGATCTCGCCGTCGCCGAGCACCGCTGTGGCACCCACCAGGAAGTCGGCGGTGGTCCCGTAACGGAAGGCATGGGGCCCGGCGGCGTTGCAGGCGACGTTGCCGCCGATGGTGCTGGTGGTCGCCGAACCCGGATCGGGCGGGTAGTGGAGACCGGCGTTGGCGGCGCGCCGATGGATGGCCGCCGTCACCACCCCGGCTTCGGCGTGCAGGCGCTGCTCCTCCACGTCAAGTTCGAGGATGCGGTTCATCCTGCAGAGGTCGAGGATGACTCCCCCGTGGAGCGCCACCGCCCCGGCCGCATAGCCCGTGCCCGCGCCCCGAGGCACGACCGGC
>Ga0302320_10027284_pt1 | contig 11009 bp, 8 predicted proteins | sample Bog_T0_3_FD_202130 | JGI IMG/M metagenome (GOLD analysis project Ga0302320, IMG submission 202130) | Peat permafrost microbial communities from Stordalen Mire near Abisko, Sweden - Bog_T0_3 | ecosystem: Environmental > Terrestrial > Soil > Wetlands > Peat | place: Sweden: Abisko, Stordalen Mire... | reverse complement strand
GGCCCCAGAAGATGACCCAGGTCTCGAATTCCTCGCTGAAGGTCTCAAAGCGGTGTTCGGTCTTGGCTTCGACGAAGATCACGTCGCCGGCGTTGAAGGGGCGGACGACGCCGGCCTTGGAAAAGGTGCCTGAGCCCCGCAGCACGATGTAGAGCTCGTCCTGAAGGTGGGGTTGCTGGGAATCGTGTCCGCAAGGCTTATAGAGCTCGACGCGCATGGTTCCGTGGCGCAGGCCGATGAAAAATCGTGCGCCGAAATCCACGATACCGCGGCTAAACTGACCCAAGCTTACAATCCAATCGTCTTTCATTGGCTTTCTCCGATGGGATATGGGGTTGCGTAAGAATAACGACGGAGAGCCGGAGTTGGGGAGGTTGCGCGGCAGAAAAAAAACGGCCCCCGTCAGAAACGGGGGCCAAGTTGCCTTGGTTCTCTCGTGTTGAGAGCTTTTTTGGCGGCCGAACGGCCTGGAGCCGTCGGCGCAAGAATGCCTCGGGGGAGGGCTAATGGCCTTTTAAGGCCGCTCCGCGCCTGTCGAAGCAGCGGCGCCCTGGGGTGGCGCAGCTCCTTGGGCCGCCAAACTGTTTTCCATCAAGCGGATGTGCACGGTGCTTGTCTTCACGCGGGCAGGCTTGGCGCCGGGATCTTGCGGGACGGCGGGGTCTGCAACCACAGCGTTTCCGAGAGCAACGGCATGCATCCGGTAGACGGGAATCTCGTGTTCAGTGACTAAATAGCGCTTCACGGCTTCGGCGAGGCGCTGAGAGCTCTGGATACCGGCGCTTCCGGCCAGAGGTGAGTGGCCTTCTACCTCAAGGACGTAACCCTTCTGGCCATTCAGTGTGGTGGCCAGATCATCCAGCTGCTTCCGAGCGTCGTCAGAGAGCTTGGGGGAACCGGCTTTGAAGAGGATGTCCGCCTCGGTAACTTTCTGGTATTGATCGAGGCCGTTGACGGTGGTGGCAATCTGACTCACATGGCCGGAGGCGGTTTGTGCGGTCGTGCTGGCTTGCTGCGCCTGGGACCCGGCTGCCGTGGCCACCTGGTTGGCAGCATCCGCGGAAGCTTGTGCCTTCTGGATGCCGGCCTGCGCACGGCTATCCACGTCTTGAATGTCTTTGGCGTTCTTTGAGGTCACTGCATCGAGTTCGGTAAGCCGATCGTTGATGGGATCGATCTGCTTTTTCACCCACTTCTTGCGCGCCATGGGATTGATTCGTCCCCAAAAACCTTCGCGCGCGGGAGGAGCGGTCTTAGTGCTTGTCGCCTGGGGAGCCGTTGCGGGATCTTGAGGGGTCGTACCAGGAGCAGATTGCGCAAGAGCAGGGATCCCCACGGCAGTTGCCAGCAACAACGTTGCCATTCGGCCGGAGAGCGAGCTTGAAATAGATGCATTCATTGGACTGATGTCCTCGGTCAAAACTTGGTTTCTGTGGAGACCCTCATGGTCTGCCAGAGGAGCTATGTCAACGGCTCGATTTCGTATATGCAAGATGGATGCCAAACGAAGAAGAGATCCATCTGAAACATAGAGTATTGATAAATATGGCTTTGCCCTGAACGGTCGACAGGACATCCGCGACGAAGGACATAGAAACCGTCGGGCGCCTATGTAGGAATTTCCGGGGGGGTGTATTTTCTACGCTTGGCATCGGGAGAGGGAGGGAAAAACTGCGCCAGAATTCTCGACAAAGGCGGGAACCGCGTTTATGGCAGTTTCTGAAACGGTATAGACCTGGAATTCATGGGTTTCCCAACCTTTCCGCAGGAAAAAGCGGAAAGGTTGGGGCACGGAAGTCTACGGCAAAAGCAAAAATGCCTTAGTCGTTGAGTTCCCCGAGCAACACTTTGGCCTTGAGAGCAAGGGTGTAGGCGCCATCGACATCGCCGGAAACAAGAGCCTTTCTGGCTTGGTGGACGAACTGCCGAATCTGCGCAACCGTTTTCTGCTCCTGCGAATTGAGGGGGCGTCCGATGCCTTTAAGGCCACGCTCGGTATCTGCAATGGAATCGGCGGTTTCGCGGCGCCTGTCGGAGGAAACTGCTTCACCGGAGGTGAGGTCGCCAATGGCGGGGACCTCCCCATCGTCGGCCGCTGGCGGCGCGGACGCGGCCGGCGGAGCGTTTTCGGTGACTTCCGGAGCCGGGGGCTTGGCGGGAATTCTGCGACGCCGAAACGCGGGTTTTGCGGCTTCTTCCAGGATCTTGTCCGTATCGGTGTCGAGGGCCACGGTAGGCAAAGTGACTGCCTCCTCGGGAAGAGTGGGATGCAGCGCCGGAGGCTTGGGCACGGTGCTGACTGGCGGCGCAAACTGCTGATTCTGCGTCTGGTTCGTCTTTCCGAGACATCCCGTTAGGGAGATGGGCAGGACGAGTGTTAGCAGCCATGCGACGTTCTTGGCATGCACCTTCATCCGGAAAGCCCTTCCTCGTCCTGCACGGTAGCCGGCTGCAAGTAGCGGCGGCTCCACTCCGGCGCCGCAAGCGGGATCCTCAATAGGAATTCCGTTCCTTGCGCTGGACTCGATTGTACTTCGATGCTTCCATAGTGCAACTGGAGAATGCGGTAGGTCATGGCCAAGCCTATGCCGCTGCCACCGCTCTTGGTGGTGAAATACAGATCGAAGATCTTCTCGCGAATCTCTTCGGGAATGCCGGGGCCCTCGTCCGTAATGCGGATTACCGCGAATTTTCGATACTCCTCGAGCGAAACGTGCAACTTGCCTCCGTTGGGCATGGCCTGTGCCCCGTTTTGGATGACGTTCAGGGCAGCCTGCTTCAGCAGGTCGGAGTCAATATTGACCATCATAGGCTTGTGGGGAATATTGCTGACCAAAGTCACCTGATGCGTGGACAGCTCGGCGGAGGAGAGCGCCAGGACATCGCCGATGACCTGGCGAAGGTCCTGCTCGCGCAGGCGGAGTTCGACGGGCCGGCTGAAATCGACCAGCAACTGGACCACGCGGTCAAGGCGGCGAATCTCGGTTTCAATGATCTCGACGTGACGGATGGCGGAGGCACCGGCGCCCGTGAGTTTGCTTTTGAGCAGCTCGACGTGAACAACGATCGCGTTGATGGGGTTTTTGACTTCGTGCCCAACGCCGGAAGTGAGCCGACCGATCGCGGCCATGCGACGTGAGAGTTCCAGCTCCGACTCGATAGCCTCGGCCGACTCGAGGTCGTGCAAGGTGAGCAAGGCCCCGAGTCCCCGCTTGACCTTGTCTTCGTGGATGAAGTCCAGAGACGCCTGAATGCGGCGGCCCGTCTCGGTGAGGATCTCTTCCTGGATGAGCGGGACGCCAGCGTCGAAAGCATCGTACAGCGCACGGCCCAGGACGGTGGACCGATCGAAAATCTCGTGGGCGTGCTTTCCCAGGATGCTCTCGCGCCCGATGGTGAGAAAGCGGCGGGCCGACTCGGAGACCAGCACCGCTCGGCCATCCCCGGTGAACAGGAGAATGCCATCCTGCAGGTTTCCGAGGATCTGATCGAGATTCTCCTTGAGCGCGGAGAACACTTCTTCGACATTGCGCATGCGCTGGCCGAACCGCTGGATCTTGTGCGAGACCCGCACGGCCATATCCTGGCGCGGAGCTTTCTCTTCCTCTGTAGCCGACTCGCTGGCCAGGTTGAGTGCATCGAGTTGGAGACTGATCTGCTCCATGGGTTGAAGAGCCAAGTTACTCAGTAGAAAGCCTACCAACAGCGCGGCGCCGAGAACAAACCCCATGAGGGTGAAGGCTTCTCCCAGCAAGGGCGCGTAGACGGCACGCAGCAGCGTGGTCCGGACTCCGACATGCACGGAAATAAAAGGCGCTCCGTTATTGGTCATGTCGACAACCACTTCAAAGACCCGCGGCTTGCCGAAGACCTCCTTCATCAGTTGCACGGGATTGGCGTTCAGCAACTGCTGGTAGTTGGGCCGAGCGGGGAGGGGCTTGTCTTCGTTGTCGGGATTTGTGCTGAGGATGGTGTTGGCCTGGCTGTCGCCGATATTGATGTCGTACACCGTCAGCGAATAGCGATTCACGGACTCGACCACGGCTTGCAAGGCGGCATTGTCGCGCACCGCCTCGGCGGCCAGGTTGCGCAACTCGCCTGGCTTGTTGGGGTCGACCTTCTTGCCGACGAGCTCGGTTTCAAGAGCATTGCGCACGGCAAACTGCACCTGGTTGGCGACCAGGTGGTCCGTGTCATACGACTGCTGAACCGCGGAGTGAAGCAGGGTGTAAACATAGACGAGCGAGAGCAGCCCGGCGATAACGAACACGAGCGAGGTGATGGCCAGAACGAGTTTGGTCTTCAGGCGCATGGGTGCATCCTGCCGGTTACGGGGCAAACTCAGGCAGCGCGGCTCCTTCTTCGATTATGGGCCATCGAGTGCGCAATGCGCGGGGGATATCGAGTTGCCGGCGGCTTGCGTATGGGTATTTGGGAAGCTCATCAGGAGAATCCCGCAGTGCAATCGCCGGTCCTTCGACTCGCTTTGCCCGCTCCGGATGAGCACGGATGGTTCAAGTGGGAGGCTTCCCACCCTTCCGCAAGAGACGCGGAAGGATGGGGCACGGGCGTTTGTCGTTGCCCACACAATGTTCACATGGAGCGATGACGAAATTCAGTCCTGCAGGTCATCAGGGGATTTGTTGTACTCCTTGAGCTTGTTGTGCAGTGTCTTCAGACTGACGCCAAGGATCTCAGCAGCCCGTGTCTTGTTTCCGCCGGTGGCTTCCAGGGTTCGGACGATGAGCATTCTTTCAGCATCATCCACGGTGGATCCGACGCGGACCTGGATGAGGCTGGCGTCGGCAGGCTGGGCGACGTTCAAGGACGATGCGCCGAACCCAGGAGCCAGATGGCCGGCATCGAGCGGAGCGCCATCCTGGCAAAGAATGACCGCGCGTTCCACGGTATTGCGCAGTTCGCGAGCATTGCCGGGCCATTCGTAGACCATCAGGCGGTCGAGCAAGGAGGACGCGACGCCGGAGACGCGGCGGCCATGCTTGGCGTTCATTTCGTTGACCATGGCATCGACCATGGGAGGCAGGTCTTCCATGTGCTCGCGGAGTGGGGGCATGGCGATGTGGAAGACATTGAGACGATAGAAAAGATCGGCTCGCAGGTGCCCATCGGCGACTGCCTTGTCGGGCTCGCGGTTGGTCGCAGCCAGGACCCGCACATCGATGTCCTGCTCGCTCCGCGCACCGAGACGGCGCAGCTTGCGCTCCTCCAGAACGCGGAGGAGCTTGGCCTGCGTCGCAATGGGCATTTCAGCTAATTCGTCGAGCAGGAGAGTGCCTCCGGAAGCAAGCTCAAAACAGCCGGCGCGGCGCTCAACGGCCCCGGTAAAGGCGCCCTTTTCGTGACCGAAGATCTCGCTCTCGATGAGAGTCTCCGGAATGGCAGCGCAATTAACGGCTACAAAGGGCTGAGCCTTGCGGGGACTGAGGGCGTGGAGGGTGCGGGCGACAAGCTCCTTGCCGGTGCCGCTTTCGCCGGTGATCAGGACAGAGACATTAGACGGTGCGATCTGCTCGATGAGGCCAAAGATGGCACGCATGGACTTGGAGTTACCCACTAGGCCGCCCAGCACGCCGGTTTCGCGGAGGCGACGGCGCGCCACTTCGAGCTCAATCTCGGTTTCGCGCTGGCGGGTGGCGTTGGCCAGGATGGTGCGCAGGCGGGTAGCATCCACCGGCTTCTGCAGAAAGTCGTAGGCTCCGAGCTTCATTGCGTCTACGGCAAGCTCAATGGAACCCATGGCCGTGAGTACGACGACGGCGGGGTTGGAGCCAAGCCCGGAGCTTTCTTCCGACAGCTTGGTCAGGAGGCCGATCCCGTCCATGCGCGGCATTTTGAGGTCGGTGACGACGATGCCAGGGCTCCAGGAGACGGCCTTCTCCCAGCCTTCGACGCCGTCACGAGCTGTCTCGGTGCGATAGCCCCATCCGGAGATCAGTTCCGCAAGTCCCATCAGCGCATGGGGTTCGTCTTCGACAATGAGCACTTTGACAGAACTAGGCATGGGAACTCCGGACAAAGATGGATCGTCATCGACACGCGCTACCGCAAAACCCTTTGGCCGCTGGCAGAATGAGCTTTCAAGTCTGCACTGCGTGGCACGAGACTGTCTCCGCGGAGGAATGTCTCTCTAAAGTCTAGTACACACGCTTGGAATCTCGTGCCGTCCTCCCCGACCGCGCGTGAAACCAGGCGGTCACTCGATCCGGTTTCGGGTGAGCGGCAGAGCTCCGATCCGTTCGATGATTGCGTCGAGCGAGTGAAGGCGGGTATGGTACAGACACAAGTAGTCGGAGCCATGCATGCGCCCGTTCGATTCCCCGGAAAGGGACGCAGCGGATATGGCACAGCACGATCGGGCCCCGCTCGCTCACAGCGCACTGGAGAACCTGTTTGAGGTTTCGCCAGACGCGATCTTCGTCACGGATGCCCATGGAATTATCCATGGCGCGAATCCGCGCGCAGAGGAATTATTTCGTCACACGCAAGCGGATTTGCTGGGGCAATCGATTGACAAGCTAGTCCCCGAACGATTTCGCGGCCGGCACACCAGCCATCGGGAAAATTTCCACGCGCATCCCAGAGCCCGACAAATGGGCGCCGCCATGAACCTGTTCGGGTTGCGCAAAGACGGCACCGAGTTCCCTGTCGACATCATGTTGAAGCCGCTCGCTACGCCGTCGGGGACGGTGGTGCTGAGCTTTGTGCGGGACACGACGGAGCAGCATCTTGCCCAAGAGGCGCTGCGGCACAGCGACCAGCAACTGCGTTCGATCGTGGAAAGCGTGAACGACTACGCGATCTACCTGCTCGATCGCGACGGATGCGTGATGACCTGGAACCCCGGCGCTGAACGCATCAAGGGCTACACCACCGATGAGGTTCTAGGCCTGCACTTCTCCCGCTTCTTTACCCAGGAAGACGTGGAGCGCGGCAAACCCGCCGAGTTGCTCCGCCTGGCGGCGAGCCGCGGGCGCGTGGAACAGGAAGCTTGGCGGGTCCGCAAGGACGGTTCGCGATTCTGGGCGAATGTAGTCCTAACCGCCATTCGCGATGATTTGGGAAATACGACCGGCTATGCCAAGGTGACGCGGGACTTCACCGACCGCAAGCGGGCGGAAGAAGCCGTGACGCTGCAATTGACCACGGCGCTGATGGCCAATATGGATGTGAACAAACTGCTTGACGCCATCTCTGCCACCATTGGGGAGTTGATTCCGCACGATGCCGCAACGCTGGCGTTGCCGGATGTGGAAAGTGGGACCTTGCGCGTCCAATTCCTGGGTGTCGATGCAACAGGGCCCCGGCGGGGCGCGGTCCGACTGGCGAAGGATAGCTCCCCAGCAGGAAAGGCCATCCAGACACAGGAACCGATTCTCGTGGAGGACCTGCGGTTATCGCATTTCCCGGCGGAGACTGTGCAACACCTCACGGTGCTGGGCATGCGATCGGGTTGCTGGGTTCCACTGATTCATCACGGCGAGCCCATTGGAGTGCTTGCCACGGCAAGCCGCCGTCTATCCGCATTCGGCCAGCATGAGGCGGAGATGCTAAGCCAGATCGCGATCCGAGTCGCGGTCGCGGTGGACAATGCCATCGCCATGCGCAAGATCTCCGATTTGCGGGATCGGCTGGCGCAGGAAAAGCAATATCTGGAAGACGAAATCAACCTGGAAAACCGCTTTGAAGATATTGTGGGCGAGAGCTCCGGGTTACGACAAGTGCTGAAGGAGATTGAAACGGTTGCGCCGACGCAAGCGACCGTGCTCATTCAAGGAGAAACGGGGACGGGCAAAGAGTTGCTGGCGCGCGCCATTCATCGGCTCAGTCCGCGGAGCGGCCGCACTTTTATCAAGCTCAACTGCGCCGCGATTCCGGCGGGATTGCTGGAAAGCGAACTGTTCGGCCATGAGAAAGGCGCCTTCACGGGCGCCATCGCGCGCAAGATGGGCCGGGTGGAACTGGCGCATGACGGAACCCTGTTCCTGGATGAAGTGGGAGAGTTGCCGCTCGACCTGCAGCCGAAGCTGCTTCGCGCCTTGCAGGAACGCGAGATTGAGCGGCTGGGCAGCAACCGGCCCATTCCAGTGAACGTGCGCCTGATCGCGGCGACCAACCGCGACCTGGGGCAGATGGTGGCGGAGAAGCAATTTCGCAGCGATCTTTTCTATCGACTGAAGGTATTTCCCATCTTTGCGCCGCCGCTGCGCGAGCGCATCGGGGACATTCCGGTGCTGGTGCGGCATTTCGTTTCAACCCACAGCCGGCGCATGGGCAAGATGATTGACACCATTCCACCCAATGCCATGGAAGCGCTGACCAAGTGGCGCTGGCCAGGAAACATCCGCGAACTGGAGAATTTCCTGGAGCGGGCCGTCATCCTGACACGGGGGTCGGTGCTGTTTGTGCCATTGGCCGAGTTACAGATGGCTCCGAGTGAAGAACGTGCTGAGCCGGAGAACACCACGCTGGAAGAAGCGGACCGGGAACACATTTTGCGGGTCCTGGCAGAGGCGAACGGTCAAATAGGTGGGACAGACGGCGCAGCCGCGCGGCTGGGCCTGAAGCGAACGACGTTGAACTCCAAGCTGAGGAAGCTGGGGATCGAGCGAAGTGACTATATGCGGTCCAGGTGACTCTATTTCGTCATCGTCACTTCGTCATTTTTCCGAAGTCGCCGCGTCTTCCCATGGAAACAAACCCGCATAAGCCATTTAAATTCACAGACATTTGTCTTGTCATGGGGCCAGACACGAGATTGGCTCGGCACGTGCCAATAGTCAGGCATGGCGCGGGGTGGGCCAGCTTACGCTACGAATCACAATGCATGAAGAAGAGCAGAGTTTGACACTCAAGTTGGAGGGGCGGATCGCAGGCCCGTGGGTTGCAGAACTCCACAATGCGTGGCTGGATGCCGGGCCACGACTGGGCAAACGCACGCTTGTAATCGATTTGACGGATGTCATCTACGCGGATGAGCTGGGCAAGCAGGTCCTGAAGCTGATTCATGCACGAACCCGGACCGAGTTTGTGACCAGCACGCCGTGGACTCAATACCTTGCCGAGGAAGTGACGGCCAATCACAGGGATCATGCCGAAGGAGCCAAACATGCAGGAAACGAATGATGGGACGTGCCGGGGAAGTATTTCGGGCCAGAACCAGCGTCACAGCGAGTTCATGCAACATCTCTCCGCAGAAGCCAATCTTGAGTTGAAGTCGATGATGTTTGCGACTTCCTATCCTGCCGGGGCCATCCTGTTTGCGGAGAAGGATGCGCCGCGAATGGTCTTTGTTGTGCTCGAGGGCGAAGTCAAGTTGTCCATCAACTCATCCGATGGCAAGCGGTTGATTCTGCGCATTGCCAAGAAGGGCGAGATTATCGGAATTGCGGCGGCGCTGTCCGGCAATCCCCAGGACATGACCGCGGAGACTCTTTATCCGGCCAAGCTGGCACCGATTGGACGACGCGACTTTATGAATTTCCTGCTGCGGCATCCCGAAGCTTACCAGACCTTGACCGAAGAGTTGGGCCGGCAGTTCACGCTGGCGTGCGAGCAACTGCGAACCGTAGTTCTATCCACATCCGCACCGGAAAAACTGGCAAGGCTGCTCCTGGAATGGGGCGAAAGCGGCCAGACCACGGATTCGGGAATCCGTTTCCGGTTTTCGCTCACGCACGGCGAGATCGGTGAGTTCATTGGGGCGTCGCGCGAGACGGTTACACGCACGCTGAGTGTGTTCAAGAGCCGGCGGCTGGTGATGTTCAACGGGTCCACCCTGACGATTCCGAGCCGAACCGCGCTGGAACAGTATGCCGGCTGCTAACTCAGAGACGATACGTAAGGGTCAAGAGCCCATGGGTCCTCTAGCCGGGGTTGAATCCCCGGCCCACCGCTCCGAACGGATCGTTGGCACTATCCGATGGATTGCAGGTAATCGTAGTCCACTTTGGCTGCTTCCAAGGCCGTGAATTTGACGTACGGTGGTTCCTGCTCGACAAAGATGTGTTCCACGCCGGCGGCCGGCGCCGCGGCAAGAATGGCGCGATAATCCATGTGTCCTTTTCCCAGCTCGGTTGTCTCCGGATGGGTACGAGGGTCGAGCGTGGTGATCGGCATAGGAACGGCGACAAAGTCCTTGATGTGCAGCATGCGGACACGACCCGGATATTTCTTGAAGATGGACTGGGGCGAGTAGCCGCCCAGATCGGCCCATCCGCAATCCAACTCGATTTGGACCAAGGCAGGATCGGTTTCGGCCATCAGCGTGTCGTAGGTCGTCGTCCCGTCGCTCCACTGACGAAATTCCATGTTGTGGTTGTGATAGGCAAACCTGAGACCGGCTTGCTGGGCTTGACGGCCCAGGGTGTTGAGGTCCGCGGCCATTTTTTTGAAGTCATCTTGAGTCATGGACGAAATGATTCGGATGTAGTCGTTGGCGCTCTTGATGACGGCGTCGGGCTTGATCATCACGCTGGAGACAACATAATTCGAGCCGAGCGTCTTGACGCTGTCAAAGTACTGCACGGGAGTCTGTCCGGGAGCCACCCAGAGGTGGCTGCTGGGGCATTTCAAACCGGCTGCGTCGAGTGCTTTGCGGAAGTCGGCCGCACTTATGCCTGCCAAGCCCGCGCTCTCTACCGTGCGATAGCCGATGGCGGCGACGTTGCTGAGCGTGCCACTGAGATCTTCCTGGAGTTCTTTTCCAACCGTATACAGCTGAATGCCGGGGGACTTGGCCAGTGACTCGGCACGCAGGCGATGCGGCCACGCGGCCAAAGCGGATACGGAAGCGGTTGCGGCAGCGGTTTGCTTCAGGAAGTTGCGACGCGAGAAGCGATTCATGGCATGACTCCATTCGATCAGGCTCTGCAACCCGAAGATCCGGCGCGACGTGAGCATTCGAGCAAGTCTGCGGGCACGATTCCGAGGCGCCGATAACAATAACGACAGGGCGACTCGCGTGTCTACCCCTCAAGAGGAACAGGGGT
>Ga0302320_10027281_pt1 | contig 11010 bp, 9 predicted proteins | sample Bog_T0_3_FD_202130 | JGI IMG/M metagenome (GOLD analysis project Ga0302320, IMG submission 202130) | Peat permafrost microbial communities from Stordalen Mire near Abisko, Sweden - Bog_T0_3 | ecosystem: Environmental > Terrestrial > Soil > Wetlands > Peat | place: Sweden: Abisko, Stordalen Mire... | reverse complement strand
GCTTGACGATCAGGAAGAAGACCACCGCCGCGAGGATCAGGAAGCTGACGACGGTATTCAGAAAATCGCCAATCAAGATCCCATGGAAGTCAAGTTTTGAAAAATTCGGCATCCCGCCGAACAGGCCGATAAAGGGTGTAATGATGTCCTTGACCAAGGCATCGACGACACTCTTGAAGGCAGCCCCAACGATGAATCCGACGGCGAGATCCAGGACGTTGCCCTTCAAGATAAACGTTTTGAACTCTCCTAGTATGCTCATGGTGGAATACTTTATACCGTCGACGGTATCCTCAACGCCAGCAGGAATTTTCGCATGACATGCGCCGGGCCGGCCCGGGCAATTCGGCTCATGCCCAAATCCGGACAAAAAAAGAGAAGATTTCGCCAAAATTTTTGCATTTAAAAATCCTGCGTAAATAGGCATATAAGACGCGGCTTTTCTCCATTTTTCAGGCAGGTCGAAACATCCTCAAAATTCCCTTAACCGCATGAAGTTCAAAATCTCCCGAATAATGACCGCGCTGCTCTGCGCCGGCGCCATCGCGATACCGCGGGTCACTCACGCCCAGGACGGGGCGGGGACCGCTAACGTCACGGCTTTGGCTTCCGATGAAGGCGGCAGCCTTTCTGACGGTGCCAGCCTTACTATAGCTGGCGACGTTTCCGGTGCCAGCGACAACCTCAACCTCAGCAGAATTAACACTTTCAGCGGCGACACGTTTGTCGTCTCCGGCGGCACATTTGTCGTCTCCGGCAGCATAATTTCCGGTGCCCAAATACTTGGCTCCGGCGCGATGACCAACACCGGTAGCGGCACCCTCACGATTAACAATGACTCCGGTTATTCAGGCGGAACGATTGCCAGCATCCTCGCGGAACAGGGTGGGGCAGGGGTGGTGAACTCAAGCACCGACGCGATTTTATTGTCCGGATCGAATCTTGTGTTGAGCGGCTCCGGGCTTGTGCTCAACCTCGGCAATCTTGGGTCTACTTATTTGTTGAGTGGCTCCGGGTTCCTGATCAACTCCGGCAGTCTTGGCGCCGGGTTTGTGATCAACCTCGGCTATCTTGGGTCTTCTTCTTTGTTGAGCGGCTCCGGGATATTGGTCCTCTCCGGCAGTTGCCTGCCCCTTCCATTCACGTGGAACACGGTCGTCGCCGGCAGCGGCAATATAATTCCGCCTATTATTACCGGCTCCGGCGGGCCGCTGCCGCCGCCGTGGGCGGGCGGAACGGGCTTGCTGCCGAAGGGCAGTGTTGAATCGCTGACCATCGACGTTGGATTTACGGCAGCCTCGGGCACAACAACGAGCGCGAAGGGCGTGCTTGAGGCCACGAGCATTAACGGCACGGATCGCGGGTCGCTGGACGTGCGTACGACAGGGCTGGAGGCCGGGATTTATACCGTGAGCGCCGTGACCGAATCGAGTACCACGCCGGTGACGCTGGGCACGTTTGACGTGAGGGCGCCGCGGACCTCCGGGTCGGCGCCGGCGCCGATGGCACCGCGAAGAGTAACGACGAATTCGAGATTTGGAGGACCACGCGGAATCCCGTTCCCGAACGGCGTTGATCCCTTCGATCTCTCGTCGCTTGCGATCTCCGATTCGAATGCGAACGTGCTCTTCACCGCGGACCTCACGACCGCCACGAACGGAGCGTTTAGCGCCTCGACGCCGATTGTGAGCGGGTCCGGCGTGACGGCCATAGGATCCGCGCAAATCCATGCCCTCGCGAGAGACGGCGTGGTGAACGGCACGCTGACAGTGAAGGCCCGCGGACTCCCCGCGAACACAACCTATACATACGCGATCGATGGCGCCGACACCGGCACTGTGACGACGGGCAGCCGCGGCTCGCTCAGACTCGTGGCGACCGAGAAACCCGCCGGAGGAACGTTGCCGCCAACGGTAAACCTGTTCACCGTCACAAGCGTGGCCGTCCTTGACGGCTCAGGAAACGTGATCTTGAGCGGCAGCTTCTAGCCTCGAGTCCGTCAGAAGACCCTCCGCGAAAGCGAAGCAAGGAGGTGCTTTAGACGCTTCGCGGCCAGGAAGAAACTCTATGCCGTGACCTCGGCTTTGGAGGTGGACAATCACTTCACCTCGGCGACACGTCGGGATACGGCCCAAGAAACCGCTCGCCGTTGAAGTGGATCATATGGTCTGGGTCCTCCGCGATCCACACCTCGGACTCCCATGCGATATGCGACAGGAACGACTGCATAGTGCGGCGGGTTTCAAAAGCAGTGACAAATACAAGACCGGCTTTGCAGCCGGCAAATAACTCTTTGAGTTCCTTACGGCGCTTTCCGTCAACTGGTCCCGCGCTGGTTATGGCTTCGATAAGCAGCAGCCAATTCTTCGCGGTGTAATGAACGATTACATCGGGTATTTTTGCGGCGGATTCCAATGTCACTCCCAGCACGGCAAGACTATCGGTTTCCAGATGAACGAACTTGTTCTCCGTGTCGCCAATATAGATGACTACCCCGCCAGGGGCGAAGGCAGGGCAGAAATGTTCGATAATTGTCTTGATGAGGGGGTTCTGGCCTCCAGGGGATAATGCCACTTGTGACCCATCGGGGAGGGTTACGGGCACGCGCACCAAGTTTCGCTTTCGGGCAATCTCGTGTTTAAGGCTTTCACGGCTGGCCAGATATCTCTTCAAGCCTGTCTGCCATGCGGACGTTCCGACCTTGCGGAGAAGAGCCAAAGCCGAAGGTTCAATTTGATAGACTGTCTTGCCGCTGTTCGTCGGGCGGTTCGGCTTGTCGGGATTGCGAAGCAGCAAGCCAGCCTCGACAAAGAATTTCACCGCATCATCGCGAATTGTTTCGCGGGTGTTGGGGGCGTAGCGAACACCGTAAATCTCCGCGATAAAATCTATAACCGGAGTAATGCCACGCAGCGGCGCTTGAGCTTCTGCCCAAGGGGCGTCTGGTCGAAGGTCCAGCACGGCAAGCAATGTGTAGGCGGCAGTGTCGTTCCGTTGCTTGGGGCCGAACTGCATCGCGGTCAGGGCTTCGCTCGCCTCAGTGAGTCTCCGCTTTCTGACTTTATCCAAACGCTTCGGCGTATTAGCGGGCATCAAGGTATTTCTCTACGAGTTCGTCTATCTCGGCCTGTGACTGGTCAAGTCTCCTTATTTGGGCTCCAATTGCTTGCAAGGACCTGCGGTCGGGATAGGCCAGCTTCCGAAGGTCGGTGGCATTTACCTGGGTGTGACCACTGAAACGGCGAAAATACTGGTCGACGATGGTAGAGTTCAGGAATGCAAAAAGGCCAACCGCCAAATTTCGATCAAGTCCACGTCCGTTTGCGTGGAAATAATTGAGGTGGTTCTCAAAACCAATCCACTCTGCTTCCACGGTTGCCGGGTCGAATAGGCAAGCGACCAGGCGGCGGCGCTCCTCTTTGGACGTGAATCGCTTGGTGAGCAGATATACGCCGGAGCGCACGAGCCATGGACGGGTCTCATCGTTGTCGAGAATGGCGTTGGGTTTGCGCGCTTTGAATTTCGGCCAATGAACCGCACCACCGTTGAAATGGCAGGGATAGACCAAAGGCACCGTTCCTTTCTCCGGTTCCCGGCGAAGGGCGTCCTTCATGCGGAAATCGACTACGCGCCCGGTAGATACGCTCAACCCCAGCGAGGCAAGACTTGAGTGCAGATTATCCATTGCTCTCTTGGCCACCGCATGACCTGAAGTCGATGGGATATGGATAAATTTCTCGGCGTCCCGCGAATGAACGACTTCTGCGAAAGGGACAACCTTCTCCGCGATAACGGACTTGCTTTCTCCGCTGCTGCTGGAAATCACGATCATGGGCGGCTGACTGCGGCCCTTCACGGCGTGAAATATTATGTTCTCTTGCAACACGCTATCATCGCGGAAGGCGGCTTCGCGCGACTCAAAAACATGGAGCCTGCGGACCTCCAGGTTGCCAAGGAAGTCTTCGCGAAAGGATCGAAAATATGGGCCATTGCAAAAGCTTCGCGGCGTAATACCTACAAGTTGTCCGCCCGAAACCAGCAAGCGTTGGATGAGAGCAATGAATGCCGCATAGAGGTTGCTTGTTTCAACTCCGGCGTAACGCAGATTGCGTCTTTCAGCCGAGTCCGCGCGGATTTTCCGGTAGGGCGGATTTACAATCGCGGCATCAAAACCGGGCGGCGGCGCGCCGAATAAATTTTCGACAAGCCGGGGCGATATTTCTTGAATGAAATCTGTGGCGTGGATGGTGAATCCAAACCGAATCCCGGCCTCAGCGCAAAGACGCCGGCAATCCTGCATCGCTTCCAATAGCGCATCCTGAATAAGGGGATCGATCTCGTAGAGAGTCGCTTCGACGGCCCGAACACCGTCTTTCTTTTCACACAACCGCGAAACAAAAGCTGCGGTAAGCGCCCCGGCGCCTGCCGCGGCATCCAACAAGCGCACGACCCGGGGCAGCGGCCCGAACAACGAAGCCATAAAACCTGCCACTGGCGCCGGCGTGAGAAACTGCCCAAGATCCTCTTGCCGCTTACGGGCTCCTGCTATCGCGGCACTTCGCATGGAATCAGGGTATCGAACTCGGCGTAGCTTCGCAACCGACCAGTCGCAAATCCTGACTTCGCCCGCCTCGCAGGAACCCGACCCCGCGGCCCCCCTTCTTATACCTCCCGCCCCACCGCCTCCGCTACGGCGCGGATTCGCTTTACCAGGTCGCCAAATTCATCGGGGAGCAGCGCCTGCTCGCCGTCGCTCTTGGCAAGCTCGGGCGAGTCGTGGACCTCGATCATCAGCCCATCGGCGCCGGCGGCGATTGCGGCCAGCGCCATCGCGGGGACATGCTCGCGCAGGCCGATCCCGTGGGTCGGATCGACGATGACCGGCAGGTGCGTCTCGCGCTTGAGGACCGGAACGGCGTTGAGATCGAGCGTGTTGCGCGTGTAGGTCTCGAACGTGCGGATGCCGCGCTCACAAAGCAGGACGTTGAAATTGCCTTCGCTCAGGATGTACTCGGCGCTCATGAGCAGGTCTTTGATCGTGGCGCTCATGCCGCGCTTGAGCATGACCGGCAGCTTGCTGCGCCCCACTTCCTTGAGCAGCGCAAAGTTCTGCATGTTGCGCGCGCCGATCTGGAGGCAATCGGCGTATTGCTCGATCGCCTCGAGGTCCTTGGTATCCATGATCTCGGTGATCACCGGGAGGCCGGTGGCCTCGCGCGCCTCGGCCAGCAGCTTGAGGCCCTCGACGCCAAGGCCCTGGAATGTGTAGGGCGAGGTGCGGGGCTTGAACGCGCCGCCGCGCAGCACCCGGGCCCCGGCTTTCTTGACGCCGGCGGCGATGGCGATGATCTGCTCCCGGCTCTCGACGGAGCATGGCCCGGAAATTACGACGACCCGCGGCCCGCCAAAGGTGACTCCGCCGATCCCCACCAGCGAGGCGGTTTGCCGGAACTCGTGGGCGACGAGCTTGTACGGCTTCAGGACTGGCGTGACGGACTCGACGCCGGGGATTGCGGCGATGGGCTTCTCACGGATCGTATCCTCCGGGCCGACGACTCCGATGACGACGCGAATCGCGCCGCGGGAAACCTCGGGGCGCAGGCCCCATTCCTTGATGCGTTCGACGATGTGCTCGATTTGCTCCTCGGTCGCATCGGGTTTGGTGACAATGATCATGGTGGCAAAAAAAGGCGTACAAGTTAGCGGCTCGACGAAGCGCGGCAACACTTTTTCCGCAGTCAAAAAGCATCAAAATGCGGGTATCGCAGCGAAAGAGGGGGAGGCTCGTTGACACCGGGGGGTGAATTTGCTCCCATCGCCCGCGTGAAATACGTTCTCCCCGCCCTTTTGGCCGTGGTCTGCTCGCTGACGGCGTGCAAGACAACGGCGGATCGCTTCGACTTATTCTCCCCCGACAAGCCGCAAGGCCGCTATACGGCAATGTCGCGCGAGATGACGCTTGCGGGCCGGTCTAATCACCAGTCCACCACTTATACCGTACTGGTGACCACGCCCGCCACCACGCCGGCGCCGGAGCAGGGCCCAATCGCGCCTCCGCCACCAGTCATGCCCGATTCAAGCGTCGGCGCTCCTGCCCCGACTCCATTTCCCGGCGCTGTGCCCGGGCTGGTCCCCGCGCCCATGCCGGCTCCTGCGCCCGCGGCCACGCCGGCAAACGCCGAACCGGCGATCCCGGGCCTTTCCAACACTCCCGCACCGGCGGCCACTCCTGCCCCTGCCGCAAGCCCCGCCCCCGTGATCCCCGGCCTGAGCCAGTAACACGGAGTCTCAGGAAACGACCGCCGCCGCCGCCTGGTGATTGAGCCCGATGACGGGCACCAGAACCGATCCCTCCGGGTCCTGCCGCAAGCTCTGGACCGCGCAAATGATCTGCATGAGCGCTCCGGCGCCAAACGGATCCCCAAGCGAGATTTTCGGATAAATAACGGGAATGCCCGGCCCGTATGCCGCTTCGATGGCCGACTGCTCGGCGCGGTCCACGAAAGTGCCGTTCGCGCTGCTGATGACGCGCGCGGGCGCAACAGGCAACCGGAGCTGTCCCAATGCGGCCTCGAGGCTCGCTGCCGCCTCGGATTGGCGAAAGAACGGCACGCCGCAACTCACCGATTGAAGCCGGTACCGCCCCTCGCGGCTCAGGACAATGGCAGCGGCGCCATCGGCAATGAGCGCGCCGCGGTTCGAACCAACTCCGGAACCCGAAAGCCGCCATTGGCGGTAGGCTTCGCACAATATCCAATCCGCTTCTTCGGCTCCGACGACGAGGCATTGGTCCGCCTGGCCGGAGGCAAGCAACTGCACCCCAAGCTCGACGGCCGCCAGCCCCGCCGAGGCGTCGCCTACGAGCGTGTAAGTGATGCCATCCAAGCCCAGCAGAGCCGCCACGTGGCTGCCGGGCGCGTTGTAGACAGTCTCCGGGAACAGGAGCGGACTGCCGGCCCCGTCGCGCACCACCTGGTCGTAGAATTTGCGCGTATAAATCACGCCGCCATCGCACGTGGCGAAAATGATCGCGCATTTGCCGGCGCTGGCGGGATCGACCCCGGCGTCCGTCAATGCCGCGAGGCCGGCCGCAGCCGCAAAGAGGGAGATGTTGCTCGATCTCCGCAGCCGCGGATTGCGCGCCACCGAGTCAACGAGGTTCGCCGGAACGGGCGCCGCGAAATGTGCCCTGTGTCCCGGAGGCCCGGCCAGCTCGCGAACAGGCGCGGCCGTGCCGCACAGAACGGCATCCCAGACCTCAGCGAGGCCCGCGCCCAACGCCGTAATCCAGCCCGTCCCTGTAATAAATACGTCCATTTAGTTTGAGCCCGCCGACTCGATGACGAGGCTGGCATTGGTCCCCCCGAACCCGAACGAATTCGAGAGCACCCGGCGAACCGTCGCGACGCCCGGCCGATTGGCGACAATGCGCAAATCCCACGCCGGATCGCATGCGCTAAAGTTGATATTCGGCGGCAGCAACCCCTCGCGAATGGCGAGCAACGAGATGACGGCCTCGATGGCTCCGGCCCCGCCGAGCGCGTGGCCCATCATGGATTTTGTCGAGCTGACCGGCACGCGATTGCCGAAGAGCTGCGCGATGGCGAGCCCCTCCGTCGCGTCGTTGAACGTCGTCGCCGTCCCGTGCGCGTTGATGTAATCGACGCTTTCCGCCGCGCAGCCCGCGGAGCCGAGCGCCCGCTCCATGGCAAGCCGCGGCCCGATGCCGGAAGGATGCGGCTGCGTGATGTGATGCGTATCCGTCGATATGCCGTACCCGGTCACGAGCCCAAGGATGCGCGCCCCTCGGGCGAGGGCGTGCTCGCGATTCTCGAGGGCAAGGAGCGCGGCCCCTTCGCCAAGGACGAGGCCCGTGCGAGCCGCGTCAAAGGGCCGGATTTTTTCCGGCGTCGAAGCCTGGAGCGAATCGAATCCGCGAAACACCATCTCCGAGAGCGCATCGTAACCGCCGCACAGAATCGCGTCGTGCCGGCCGCAGCGGATCAGTTCGAACGCGTGCCCGATGGCGTTTGTGCCGGAGGCGCATGCATTGGCGATGATGATCGAAGGAACGCGGAAACCGGCATCCTCCTGCGCATCGAGAACCGGCTTCTGCGGATTATAATTGGCGAGCCAACCCGCGCGCCGCCGATCTTGCGCGCCGGCGCCCAGCGAGCGAAAAAACGCCTCGCCGAAAGTCATCCCGCCCCCCGTGGCTCCGATCACGACCTGCCTCGGAGCGAAGCCCGGATCCAGCGCGCGCAACTCGCGAATGGCGGCAATCATCATGAGGCTGGCGCGATGGAACCGCCGGCTTGCGCGGCTCGCCCGAAGGTCCTCGATCCACTCGTCGGGAATCTGCCCCGCCGTGTGGCAGCGGGCGCTCGAGACATCGAAGGCCGTCACCTGCGTGACGCAATCGCTCCCCGCTCTCAACGCCCGCGCCGTGGCCTCCAGCCCGCGTCCGAGCGGGCTGATGATCCCTGCCGCGACGATGGCGACGGAAGCTGAGCCTGTTGGTTCCGGGGAGGTCATTGCGAAAGCGGAGAGAATTCGCCGCCAAAGCACGGCAGGCAATTCCTAATTCCTCCAGAGTGAACTCCGTCCCGGGCGATGCGGAGATTGCTTTCACCCACGCAGCGCGTAAACTTGGGGGCAGTTATGAAATTGGTCTCTTGGACTCGCTTTACGTGGGATTTGGCCGGGCTTCCCGCGGAAGGGAGAGACCTCGATTCGCATTATCACATCCGCCCGGTGACTCGCGAGGAGGAGAAGACAGTGCGCGCCGTGATCTTGAGTTCCTTCGCACTCGACATGAACTTTTCGGATACGCTGAAGACCATCCAGGATTGGCTCGAGGCGCGGCTCGACGAAGTATTCGAGCACAAGGTCGCGCCCTGCCTGGTTGTCACCCACGGGACGCGCATCATCGGCGCCAGCCTGCTGAACCCGAGCCGCGAAGCGGAGTTCCACCTGCTGAGCGGCCCATGCATTCTCAACGAGTACCGGAACCGCGGAATCGGCACCGAGCTTTTGTTTCAATCCCTCAACGCCCTGCGCGAAGCCGGCTACGAAAAGGCGCTGGCTATCACCAAGAGCAACGTGCCCGTGGCGAAATTCGTTTACACGAAATTCAACTCCGTCAGCGAGCCGTGGGATTTCGAGCCCGCCCTCGTACGCTCCTGAGAGGCGCCCCCGGTCCACGCCGTCCACTGCTACGGCGCAACCCACTGCCAATAAGCGCTCAAGAGCACCGGCCCAAAGAAAATCCAGATCGCCGCGCCCAGCGCGAGATAAGGCCCGAAGGGAATCCGGGCGGACCATTCCCTGCGTCGAATGAGGATCATCAGCAGCCCGACGACCGCGCCGATGACCGACCCGGCCACAATCGTGAAAAAAACCGCGCCCATCCCAAGGAATGCGCCAATGGCCGCGATAAACTTCACGTCGCCAAAGCCCATCGCCTCGCGCGGAATGACCAGCGCGGTTACGGTCCCGGCAATCTGGTCGAGCTTGTCCAGCTCGTACTCGTCGCCTTCCACCAGCAGCCGGTCGTAGTAAAATGTGAGGGTCGTTTGCAGGTAGGTTTTTTCCGCGACCCGCGCCTCCGAGACATGCATGACGAGTATATCCGTGGGCCGCGAAAAAAGTTCGCTCCATTTCATCGTCTTGCCGCCGGCATCGAGGTCGGCGTCGTCGCCGTGGCGGATCCAGGTAAAGGCCTCGGGCTTTTCAAGAGCGATCCGTTTCTTGCCGAATACTTTTTTTCCCAGCTCGACCACGACCCAGAGCGTCCCGTACCCGGCGGCGGCCGCTGCCGCGGACCAGGCCAGCCCCATGAGATGCGACCCGGCTCCCATCATCGCCGGAAAGGCCAGTGAGAGCGCGATGCCGGCAACCACCCCGCCCCAGGTGATCTCGTTGGGAATGATGAAGTGCTCGAAGTCGATGAACGTGGCGACGATCATCAGCCCGAGCAATATCCAGAGCGGAAATGCGAGTTCCCAATGCTCCGAGTGCCAGCATTTGAGCCAGACGGCGAGGAACAGGAGCGCCGTGAGCAGTTCAACTCCGATGTACCGGAAGGCGATCGGCGCGCCGCAATTGGCGCATTTGCCACGCAGGAGGAGCCACGAGAAAATCGGGATGTTTTGAGACCAGGGGATTTGATGCTTGCAGTGCGGGCAGAACGAACGCTTCGGCTCATTCACCGAGAGATCGAGCGGCATCCGGTAGATGCAGACATTGAGGAATGAGCCGATCCCCGCGCCGAGCACGAAGGCGAACACGGCGAAGATTTTTTCGTAAACGGAGGGTTCCACGGACGATGAAGTAGGGCCGCGCGGCGCTATGAAGTCAAGCGGCGCAACCGGCCTCCCGCACGTGGAACCGGGGCGATTGGCTAAGAAATGTGCGCGGGTTTTCAAACACCAGCTTCTCGATCACCGCGTCCCCATAACCGCGCCGGCGCATCTCGAACGCCGCCTTGGGCACCGCCAGCGGATCGCTCTGCCCCCAGTCGCACGCGCAATTGAGCCAGAGCCGGTCCGCGCCCGCCGTCTCGAACATATCGACCGCCCGCGCCGGCGTGCACTTCGACTCGGGGTAAAGCGTGATCCCGGCCCAGAAACCGGCGTCGAGCACCATGCCGATGGTGTGCTCCTCGACGTGATCGATGATCACCCGCTCCGGGCTGATTCGCGGATCCGCCCGCAGCACGTCCAGGATCAGCCGTGTCCCCTTCCACTTGTCCTCTAGGTGCGGCGTGTGGACCAGGATCAACTGGCCGTGCTCAGCCGCGAGCCGGACGTGCTCCTCGAGGATTTGTATTTCGTTGCGCGTGTTCTTGTTCAGTCCGATCTCGCCGATCCCGAGCACATTCTCGCGGGTCAGGAATCCGGGGATGATCTCGAGTACCTCCCTCGCAAGGCCCATGTCCTCGGCTTCCTTGGGATTGATGCACAGCCACGAAAAATGCGGCAGCTGGTAGCGCGCGGCCCTGCGCGGCTC
>Ga0302320_10027279_pt1 | contig 11010 bp, 16 predicted proteins | sample Bog_T0_3_FD_202130 | JGI IMG/M metagenome (GOLD analysis project Ga0302320, IMG submission 202130) | Peat permafrost microbial communities from Stordalen Mire near Abisko, Sweden - Bog_T0_3 | ecosystem: Environmental > Terrestrial > Soil > Wetlands > Peat | place: Sweden: Abisko, Stordalen Mire... | reverse complement strand
CAGCAGCAATCGCAGCCCTTCCAGCAGCGCTCATCCTCCTCTTTGCTGGCTTCATTTCAGATTTGGCCGGCGATTCAGCTTTCTTCCCAGCGTTGACCTTAGCCCATCTCGCCTTTTGAGCCGCAGCAATCCGAGCACGACCAGCAGCACTCATCCCACCCTTCTTGGCAGCCTTTGGAGCAGTCTTGGCCTTGGCCGCATTGTGCTTTGCCCAGCGCAGTGCTTGAGCAGCCCGGATCGCGGCTTTGTGGGCCGGACTCATCGTGCGCTTGCCGGGTTTAGCAGGTGCCTCAGCCTCGACAGGTTCCGGGGCTTGGACGGTCTCGACTGCTGCGGCGGCTAGGAACAGTGTTGTGCCTCCGAACACGGCATCGAGTTCAGTGTTTAATGCCTCGATCTTTTCTTTAAGATCGGCGGCTTGACGTAGTTGTGATGGTGTCAAATGATGCATAGGTGGGGATTAAAACAGGAAATGGAGATTATGGGAAGCAGAAAATATTCGCTATCCTTAAGTCTTCGTCCTGTCCCTCAGACTGCGTTATGGTCTTGATCAACCAATCCCGATCAATTTGGCGTGGGCAGAGCGGCATTTGGCGGAGCACTTGCACCCCCACGCCAGCCCGCGATAGCAGCCACAAACCCCCAGATCAAAGACGTGGCGAAGCCAAAAATGCCGGCAGCCATAAGCAGAAACGAGCCGATCTCAGGCAGCATTTGCCAAGTGCTCACGGCCTCGAGTTGTCCTGCCTGTCCGTATGGGAAAATGCCGTAGTAGACACCATAGCCCACCAGTATTGCACCAAGACTCACGAATAATACCACCCAGGATGGGCGTTTGAAAATCATAGCGTTCGCGAGATGGCCCGACTTTGCTTCATTTTTCATTGATTAATTTCCTTTCACTTTGTTTTTTGGTTATGTTTGCGTTGATCGTGGCGGTCTCATTACCGCCCGTGCCATTACTAGACCACACCAGACTCTGACATGATACGGTTTTGTGACGAAGAGACCGATAAACTGGATGAAACGCTCCAAACTCGTGATGGCGGCTTGGGCCAAGAGCAATGGTTTGGAACATGATGACGAACATGGACATGTCAAGGGTGCTGGGGCCGGTCGAGCACTGGCAGTCACGCACATTGCAGCTTGATCAGCACACCAAGCCCACCTGAATGACCATCACTGGCACTCCCCAGTCCAGCTACGCACCACCTCCGCAATTGACGACCGCGAGCAGTTGTGGTTCACTCTGCATATGCAAAGCGAAAGTTCAAAGGTCTCTTGCAGCTTGGTCGAAAGCGAAAGCCTCACCAAACAAGAGCATTACCGGAGCAATCGACCATGACTACAACCGAGAAAATGGTGCAAGAGATCAACGGCCTCTTCAAATTGACCGGGGACGAGGAGCTTGTAATCCCGAAGTTTGCATCGGAACTGGAACTGCTCCAGGTGATCAAGGCGGAGTACAAGAGACGGCTGCTTGAGAAGGTCCCCAAATACAAGATGCTTCCGTTCGAGGCATTGATACCGGACATGTTTATCCAAGCACTGAGGAAGCGAGAAGGCGAATTGCAAAGCGAAAAGACCAAGTGAACCGGCCCCATTGAGGGATTCTGGCTCATTGTTCCCAACTCTCTGTCGCTCTAGCGGTTTAGGCAATCGGCGGCGGGGTTGACCCTTCATTAGCGTTTCTCGTTGACGACCCATCGCGCATCTGTTCAACTCCCTTCATGCAAATCGAAAGTTTAAAAGTTTATTGCGATCTGGTCGAAAGCGAGAGCTTCACCAAGACCGCCCAAATCAACGGCGTAACGCAATCCGCCGTCAGCCAGACCATGACCGCCTTGGAACGCACCTTCAAATCGCTGCTGGTTGAGCGCAGCAAGAAGTACTTCCGCCTCACCCGCGAAGGCCAAGTCGTGTACGATTGCAGCAAGGAAATCCTCCAGACCCATCAAGCGCTCGACAGCAAACTCCAGGAACTCAAGGAAGTCATCTCCGGCTCCATTCGGATAGCGACCATCTACACCATCGGCCTGCATGACCTCCCGCCCTACATCAAAAAGTTTATGCAGAGCCACCCCACCATGAGCATTCACGTTGAGTACCGCCACTCCAGCCAGGTTTATGAGGACGTGCTGAGCAACATCGTCGATCTGGGCCTGGTCGCCTATCCGGTGAAGAATGCCAAGTTGGAGATTTTTCCGCTGCACAAGGATCCCCTGGTCCTGATCTGCCATCCCCAGCATCCCTTCGCCAAGCTCAAAGGCATCAAGCTCAAGCAACTGGCAGACCAGAAGATGATCGGTTTCACGCCAGCCGACCCAACCCGCAATGCCCTCGACAAGATCTTCCGACAAAATGGCGTGGTGGTGCAATACGCCTCAGAGTTTGACAACGTGGAAACCATGAAGCGCGCGGTGGAAATTGACGGTGGTGTGGCGATTGTCCCGGAAGTGACGGTGAAGCAGGAAGTTGGAAAGAAATCCTTGGCAGCCGTTGAACTTGAAGGCGGCCAATTGTTCCGTCCTCTCGCTGCCCTCTATAAAAAGGACCGGGTGCTGTCGCCGGGGATGAAGCAGTTCTTGGAAGTGCTGAAGGGTGCGGAATGAGTTGCGGTTGGTTTTGCTATTTATGCATTTCAGTCCCTCCCTGCCGCCAGTTGAATTTTGCACACGTTGATTAACACTGCGGTTTTGTGATGGAAGGAAATGCAAGCAGTCTTTTGTAAACACGTTAATGTATTGGTCATCGTATTGTTTTGCTTATGCGGTTTGGCTTACGGATGGATAGAACGGCGAATCATAACAATCTGCGATATTATCTTTACCAATTCATTGACCGCAAATGCGATAAATAGAAAACTTCTCCCCTTTAAATGTCTATTATTTCTTAATTTGAAGAAACATGAATGTAAAGAAACATCCCGTTATAGCAATAAGGCCCAAGCAAACGATCGACGGATGCGCAGTTATAAAAGGCCACAGTCTGTACTTTACAAAGGATGTTACTATCCCGATAATTACAAAAGTTACGCAAAAAAACACTAAGCATCGACCAAAGGAAGGCTCGGTGTCAGTTTTTAGATAAAAAACCAATAGGATTAAACAACCGGTAACAAATGCAAGGAATGCCCATGGGTGAAATCTAAAATATTCCACCGCTCCTATGAAAAGCAAATAGAGGAAAACAAAACCTAAAATGATGCCAATCAGTAATTCTACGCTGCTCATTGCTCTGCAACGAACTTTTGGCTTAAAGATTTTCACTGGAGTTCCATAGGTCTGATCTTTGAAGGATAAAAAAAGGCTGGCTTGCCGGTTTGCGCCCTGACACAAGGTGGGCCTGAATAAATAAAAACGACACAAGCCAGTCGCCAGTTGGTATTCCTTGCCATGGCAGATTTGCCATCTGATTCGAAGCCATCTGATGCGGTGATTGGCACGGTCGACGGGCAGCGAAGCCCACGCCCGCGGGTTGAGACTGTGGGCACGTGTGGTCAGTTTGCTGTATGCCCAAACGACGCATATTGATGGCGACACTATTTAGTCTAAAAGAAACAACCAGTCAAATGTGCCGTTCCGTTACTGATATAATTCACTGTTCCTTTAATATGAATTTCGACACCTATTTTAAGCTTTGCCAATTCTTCCTTGTGCTCCATTGTAAATTTGCAGTTTGTGCCTGGAAAAAGTATGAGTTCACAACTATTGAAGGAGTTTCCGTCCTCGTGAATTGCTATTCCAGTCACTGTTCCAGTTAACTGAATAACTTTTTCGCCATAAGTGATCCTAGCTGATTCTTCGTTCGTACTACATTGTTTTGCCAAGACTTCTGACGTTAAGCTCACAATTTCTGATTCTGGCGTTGCTTTCCCTTTCGCTTCCGCTCTTTTTGGATCGTCGCACGATGTGAGATAGCAGATACCAACTAGCGAAGTTGCTAGAAGAATGACTGAAAAGATATTCCTTGTGATCTTCATATAAATAGTCGTTAAACTGTATTGTAAACACGGACTCCCGTTAAGTGTTATCATTCACGGACCCGTGATAATCATTTTACTAAGTGTCCGGTCAATACCAGTCAAGGCGACTCCCCAGTAATAGGTTGCAGTAACAGTATACTTTTGCTTGTTGCTTTTCTCATCTGGATATTCAAACGTCCATATAGAAGTAGCGTAATTGGCAAATGGAGGCGGTTTTTGATAGACAAACCCACCTTGAGCTGCTAGAGAGGCAACTTTTGATGGTTCAATTTGCGCCGTCGTGTCGAACCACAATGAATGTTTATGAATGATTATAACCTGATTATACATCCATCGTTTTAGGGTCTCAGCATTCGGCCTCACAATCGGCTCGCGGAGTGCATCACTATCGAAACATAAGCCTCGAACGGCAGTGACTAAAAACAATAAAGTTGAAAATAATGCTCTGTTCATAAACTTGTTATGTTTGTTTTGTCCATTTAGTGAAATGCGCAATGTCTGTATATTTCATTCCGTGATGTAATATCAAGGGACTTTTTTTTCAAGAATATTGTCGTCTGGACCATCAAGAATTACTTTGTGGTCGTCAAACCAAACAATTTGCCGATTGTCTATAAAGGTGAACGGATACGAAACACCAACTGGCCAGATTCCAACTTTGACCATTTGTATTCTCAAAACGCCGTCATTAATGCTCCAGTTACCCCATCCATTTGCCCAGGCTTCATTGAACCCTGCTTTGTCACGCCAATCACCTGGATTATCCGGAACAATCTCCGCCTGCATCGTGAAATCAGGCTTTAGTTCAAGGTTTACGGTCGCCGGCCCTTTACCCTTTGTCCAACGCCAACTCCAATTTCCGACCAGATCGCTGCTGCTGGCTAAGAGTCCCAAGCCATTAACTCGCAAATCATTTAAAAATGTGATGCGACTTTCCTCTCGTAACATGCGCAAATTGCGGTCGTTCATGCCGCCTTGGAATTTGATAACACGACTGCCCGTTTTGTTTGTAGAAATTGAGTGCTCCCAATCAAAATTCCCATTTGCATTGACTGAACTGCTTATGTTTGCCCTACCTTGAGCGTCAAGATGCAACTTTTTGACATCATTCAAAGTGTTGTTGTACGTAGTATTAAATTCCTCAACAATTGTGCCCGCTCTTTCCCCCAAACTCCACTGCCAAAGAAGTAAATAATTCTTCATGGATGTAAGATTGCCAATTTCTGTTCTGGCTGCCTCGTTTTGAAGTTCTGACAACTGTTCTTTAACAGAAGAAATGTCCGCATTTAGTTCATTGCTTTCGAGGTTCAGCACCAACTTAACAATTTTATTTGCGCTTGATCTGGATTCCGGCGTAAGCGATATTGAACTGGTTGATTCGGACTCGGATTGTTTAGCGGCTGGTGGTGTTGACGATGGGTAACTGTGTTCGGGCGTATAGCGATCATTAGCGGCGCATGCACCACCAAATAATGCCAGTATTAAAACAGCAACCGATTTCAATAGAGAGTCCGCACAGGCATAAAACCGGTTGGTTTGCATATCAGTTTCCTTTTTGCTAGTCATGGCGCAACAGGGTTTTCGCTTTTAGCTTTTGGCCACTTCGTGAAATGCGCGATGTCGGTATAGGTCATGCCGTAAGCCATCCACTTGTCAGAGGGATACGCCACTGAATATGATGCAAAGTAGCCATTTCTTTCATACAACGATATATCTGTATACGTCTTAGTGCCGGCAAGTGTGACTTTCATGCCATAGATGCCCCCTTGTTGTGGCGCAGCCCTAAACCGCATCTGTGCTCGAACCGCGATGCTGTCATCGGTTTTTAACACCCGGTTCTTGATGCTCTCAAATTCCTTCATTAAGCTCGGGCTGGCATCACTGGAGGAACCGCCAGTCTGCTGAGTCGGTCCGTGCGCATCTTTGGGCGCTGGATAAACTTTTACAATCACTCGCTGGCCGTCGGGATAAAGGTAATAAAAGTCGATGTTCTTGGATTTGGCTGCGTCTTCATCAACTGGGCCAAGGGTAAACTGTTCAATTCTCTGCGGGAAGACGATCCCGGAGGGCAGATGAACGAGATCGCCAGCCCAAAGATTCAGGGCGAACCCCAAGATCAGGCCAAGCGAAGCTGCCGCTGCTTTCATGTTTGGCATTTTAATTCTGCTCCCGGTTTTTTGTCAACATAAAACATAACACATACGTTAGGGCCTTTTTGCCACCTTTCTGCGGTGAGAAAAAGCCTGGACCGTCAACTGGCCCTGTTTTTGCGTAAAACCAGGGGCGCGATGTCGTATGCCCAATTTGCAAAGAAGACCGGTGTTTCGCACATGACCCTGTTCCGGATCGAGAAGGGTGAACACCACCTCACCCTGGACAAATTGGATACGGTGCTCAGGAAGCTCAAAATTCGGCTTTCAGACGTGTTTCCCGAAGAGTATTGAACGGGCTTCAGCTTAAATCTCTTTGCCCGGCAACGATTTCCGGGCCGCTTCTTTGCCCCTCCCCCATCCGCTAGACCTTCCGAAGAGCGGTATAATAATCTGAATCCGAGTCTTGGGCATCTGCTCAGGCACCAGATTCAAAGGGGCGGGAGGGGTGTTGCTGGTGGCGTTGTGCTGCTGGCAATATCCTTCCCGCCCCCTCCCCCCAAGTCATTGAGCTTGGGACGTTTAGCTATTTTCACCACAACCCACAACCAAGAGAAAGGACTCATCATGCTCATCATCGAAGCCAACTACAGCAAGAAGCTCGGCCTGCCCGGGTATTCTTCCCATCAATACAGCATCACCCTTCGCGCTGAGATCGCAGACGTGGCCCAGGTATCGCAAAAAAGCCAGGAACTCCACAACCTCATGCAATCCTGTGTTGACCGGGAGATCCAACAGACGGGATTTCTGCCTGGCGAGGTCGGGGCCACCTTCAACGGCAATGGGAACGGCAATGGCAACGGTCATCAACGTCAAGTCCGGCCCAGTGACGACTCCTGGAATTGCTCGCCGAAACAAAAGGACCTCATCCTCAAGATCACTGAGGAGCACAAATTGGACAAAACCAAAGTCGATCAGTTGGCCCAAGATCGGTTCGGCAAAGGCGTCAAAGCCCTCAACAAGCTCGAAGCCTCCGGTCTGATCGAAGAATTGTTGGAGCAGAACGGCCAGAGCAAACCCAGGAGTGCCAAATTCGGACAGAAAGCAGGTGGCCGATGATTGCCCTGATCGACAATGGGGCCGCCTCCACACCGCCTGCCCAAATTGAACGGAGGCTCAGGGACACGGTTTCAGCCTCAAGATTGAACTGCTGGCTCCAATGCCGGCTAAAGTTCTGCTTCCGGTACGTCCTGAAGATTCCAAAGCCCAAGACACCGGCCCTGCACTATGGTTCGGTCGTTCATCTGGTATTGCAGCAGTGGAATATGATGCGGTGGCGTCTGCAAGCCATTGATATGAATGGGCTCAAGCAGGTGTTTGAGACTGGCTGGAAGGATCAAGTCAATATCGACTGGGACGGCGAGGAGGAAGCACAGAAGACCTCGGCCTGGGCGGTGTTGCAGCAATACTTCACCGACACCCCCATCAAAGCCAACGAAATGCCCGAAGCCGTAGAAGTGCCCGTGGAGGCGGATCTGGCGAAACACGGCCTGCCAGTGCTCATCGGCGTTCTGGATCTGGTCAGGTTCGGCGGCAGGATCGTTGACTTCAAATCAGCGGCCAAGACCCCGGACAACAACATGGCGCTGCATCAAAATGGCGTGCAACTCGACTGCTACTCAGTTTTGTATAGGGAAAGCACCGGGAAACGAGAAGCTGGTCGGGAACTGCATCACCTCATCAAGACGAAAGTGCCGAAGATCATCATCACGGAAGCTGGCCCAATGCTGGAATATCAACAGAATCGGCTGTTCAGGCTCATGGAAGATTACGTTGAGGGCTTGGATCGCGGTGATTTTATTCCAGCGCCGGGCTTTGGGTGCATGGGGTGTGAATACCTTGGAAACTGCCGCCGGTGGGATGGAGGTCACTATGCCTAACTGGTGCGACAACCAACTCACGGTCAAGGGCGAGGAGCCCTTGGTGCAACAGTTCAAAGAGAAAGCTGTCGGCGTCAATCCTTGGGACGACCCAGAGCCACCTGATGAACCGCCGGCTGTCTTCAACTTCCACAGCCTCGTACCCATCCCCGCTCATGTCTTGCAGCAAAGCTATGAAAAGGCTGGTCTTGATTGGGAATGCCAGAACTGGGGCTGCCGCGATGGTGCCAGCTATGCAGAGTTGATGGACGACACCGGTGGCCAATTGGTTTACCGCTTTGGCACAGCTTGGGGTCCACCGATTCCATTCCTCAAACACCTGGGCAAGCTGTGGCCCGCTCTCAAGTTCCTGCTCGAATACAGCGAGCCGGGCAATGGGTTAAAGGGCATCTGCAAAGTCCACGGTGAACTATGTGAAAACTACAGCCTTCAAATCTGATTATGCACGACTATATCATCGAAGACATGGTCCGCAGGCTGAGGCCGGTGCTCAAGGACAAGGCCAGGGCGCAATGCATCCTGACCCGGTATTGGCGGGATAAAATGGCGCTGGTCTGGGATGTGGAAGACGTGCATAGGGCCGCGAATGAACGGGAGGTGGCGCTGACGAATGCTGAAGCCATCCACGTTCTCCAGACCTTGCACGATCACCACAACCCTCAATACGGAATTCGCTGGGAGGATTTGACCGCCCACATCGAAGACCGGGTATTGGGCCGGAAGCTGACCAAAGCTGAAATCAAACGCTTCGTGGAACGGGACATCCTCACCGTTCAGAAGCACAAACCATAACCAAACTAGCAGGCAGGTCGCTCATTCGGCCTGCCTGTCTTTCACCACAACGAATATGCCAGAGAAAGAAATGCGAACGTATTTTTGGACGGAATTCAAACTCATGGTGCTATCGGAAGGACCGCTGGAAACAAAAAACCTGAATGACCTGCCGGCGTTAGTGAATGACGGCCCCTGCGTCATGCACACGTTCAGCAGCCAATGCCAGCAGGTGAAGGCCCGCACCATCGCCCAAATGCTGAATAGCGCAGGCAGTGAACCCGTCTTTTTCGGGCTCAGTCCTACCGGAGCATTCAGCAACAATTAAACCAACCACAACCCCAGGGCCGCATCTATATCGATATGGTGCAGCCCTTCCAAAGCAACAACCACCATGAAATTGAACCTCGCATTGAAGATTGATCATTCTGGGTATGGCGATGGAGAACTACATGATAAAGTTGCAGGTATTCTCCGTGAAGCTGCCGACAAGATTGAACGCGGCGCATGGACCCACACCCTGTCCGACATCCAGGGTAAAAAGCTGGGTGACGTGAGAGTGGCTTTTGAGACGAACACAAAACATCTAACAAAACTTCACAACCCAGAGCCGGAGGCCTTCGTGTCTCCGGCTTCTTTAACCGAAAGGGCCAATGAAACCATACATTCCCCATGAATTCAAAGTGCAGTGTGTCCGTGAATGCGAGGCCATGACCGAACTGCTGGACACGCCGGATCAGGTGGCAGCATATTGGCGGCAGAACATCCCCCAGGCCGATTGGTACGATCCCATGAAAGAAGCACTGGTCGTCCTGGTCCTCAACACCCGGAAACGCATCATCGGCCATAATCTCGTGGCGCTGGGTGGGCTGGATTACTGTCCCGCCGTGCCACTATCGGTATTCAGGCCCGTCATCGTTGCCGCCGGGAGCGCTGTCGTTCTGGTACACAATCATCCATCCGGCATCCCAGAACCTTCAGCTGGTGACATCAAGGTAACCAGGGATATTATTCGGGCCGGTGAGCTGCTCAAGATAGAAATCGTTGACCATATAATAATGGGCGCCGGGAATGCCTATCAGAGTTTGAAGGCGCTCGGATATTTCGCGATTTAAGGAGCCACTGCATTCCATCACCCATCCCAGAGCCGGAGGTTGGCAGTGAACTTCCGGCTCTTCTCTTTTACGCCCCTGAATCCAAACCCAGCCTCATCGCTTGTCTGTCGCCATGAATTTGTCCAAAGACGCCATCGCCTCGGCCAAGAGCGGCAATTCTTTAAGCAATTTCAGATCAATGCCCAAAGCCTCGCAGAATGGCCCCAGCACTATCAGAAGGCGGGGATCAGCAATGAACAGAGCTTTCGGCAGTTCTCCGCGCTCAATTAGGAACTTCGCCAGCCAACCGCCCGCGCTTTGCTCAAAAGGTTCACCGGCGCAATACAGATGGTGGCTCAGTATTGACCCTTGCCGATGATCAATCAAGAGGCTGGCCCGAACATAGCAAAATCGCCCCTGGTCCAACACATTGCAGCCCATCACCCCGGTGCCATATTCATAGGCTGCTTTCGCACGTCGCAGCTTACGCAGTTTAATCAGGCTTGCTGGATCGATTTCGAACGAATTAATTGTCTCCGGGGGAACGATCAAGGGCTGCCAGTCCAGATCCTCAATTTTCAACGGGCGGTCTGGCGTGGGATTCGGCAGGTACGGAATCCCCACCCTCTCGTGAGCCTCAAAAAGATCCGGGCAGCGTCGGAACAAGGCGCAGAACTTGATCATGCGCGGAATGTCTGCCAGCAGTTCTTCCGCCTCGGCTTGGTTGATATGCCAGGGAACGTAACCTGGCTGGCAGGATTGAAACTGAGGCCACACCTTGCCTTGACCCACCGGATTAAAACCCACTGCTGTCAGAAGGTTCAGGTCGCCGGCTGGAATCTCGCCCTGCGATAAAAACTCAATTTTCAGGCAATCCATCATGATTGCATTCTCTCGGTCCGGGTGGAGGTCATTCATGATCCGCAATAGCCAGCGTATCCCGGTGGTGTGGCGGTAGAGGGTCAAACCGAAGACCTCGCCTGCGTTCCCCAGTACCGTGCCAATGCGAATCTCATGGGTTGTCGGATCAGTTAAACCCATTACGTGGCTGTCGAACATGTCTGCCCAGGGTTTGGCCGCCGCAAATTCAGTCACCACATTTAACAGGGCCAGCAGCGTTTCACGGGCAA
>Ga0302320_10027276_pt1 | contig 11011 bp, 3 predicted proteins | sample Bog_T0_3_FD_202130 | JGI IMG/M metagenome (GOLD analysis project Ga0302320, IMG submission 202130) | Peat permafrost microbial communities from Stordalen Mire near Abisko, Sweden - Bog_T0_3 | ecosystem: Environmental > Terrestrial > Soil > Wetlands > Peat | place: Sweden: Abisko, Stordalen Mire... | reverse complement strand
TGAATATGTCCATCAGCTCACCGAGGCGGGTGCTTCCGGCTATCTCGTTAAGCAGGAGGCGGCCAGCGAATTGATAAAGGCGGTTCGGGAAATTGCCAAGGGAAACGCGTATTTCAGCCCGTCAATATTGAGGCGGCTGCTCGAGCTCTATCGGGAGTCATACGTCAAAGGTCGGCCGGCAGGGCGACGAAATGAGCATCTGACCAGTCGCGAGCAGGAGGTTCTGCAAATGGTGGCCGAAGGCCACGTCAACAAGCAAATAGCGTCCACTCTGAATCTTAGCATCAAGACCATTGAGAAGCATCGCCAGCAGTTGATGGACAAGCTGGACATACACGAAGTTGCCGGCCTGACCCGCTACGCAGTCGCACATGGGGTTGTGGAAAGTGCGGAGCGAATAGCGGGCGTAACCGAGACGCCTAAGGGGCCCGGATCTGGCGGAGATGCCGCCGGGCCGTTGGAACCTGGTCTTGCGGCGCCTACTCGGAGCTAACGGGTTCGGCCGGCTGCGCCCCACGTTGCGCGACCGGCGACCAATGAAAAGCTCATGCCGCTTAGGGTGGAACCATCGAGACCGACTGCGCTGGCCGGGATCCTGAGCTGAACCCAGCGGCCCGCGGGCGGCAAAGCACCCATGGGATGGCGCCCGGACGACCCGCTTTTTCCGTAGGCAATCGTGTTGGCGCCCCAATAGGCGCGGTGCTCCCACGAGGAACCGTCATTCCAAGACAGCATGATCTCCAAGGGCGGATTGACGGGATCGAGACAGACCCAGGCAAAGAGAGAATCGCCGGCGTCGACCTTGAGAGTTGCGCTGGCGCCAGTGAACCCATGCTCGTGCAGGCCGGAGGCGAGGTTGGATTGAATCCAGAGAGAGCCGGAATGGAGCGCAGGATCGGCCGAAACCCACTTCCATTGGTCGCCACCGCTCGATGTGGTCACGGCATCTGCCGGCACAGCGCCGTCAATCCACGCGACCACTGCGCTGTCGGCCCGGAAGGAGCCAGCGGCGAAGGCGCGGCGGCCGTCGGGCCACTCGACCTCGGTCTCGACCCACTGCGAGCCGATGTTTTTCGGCGAGATGGTATAGGACGGACCAAGGGCCGGCTCCTGATCGCGGGCCTCCCAGACTATGCGCGCAAGGGAGAGATCCTCGCCGGGCACGTTGACGCGGAGGGTGACGGATGCGTTGAGCTGAACCGATACCTTCGGCGCGACGATTTCCGCGCGAGCATAGGTCCATTTCCGCTCTGACGACGGCGAGCGGGACGCCAAAAAGGCTGCTACCAGAAGGCTGCGGGCCTGGTTCACAGCTATGAACTCGGTGGTCACATTGTAGGCGTCGCTCCAACGGTCGTAAAACGGATAGGGGCCTGTGGCGGCGTTGTCGTCGGGATAAGTCGCTTCGCGGAGTTCGGATCCGTAATTAGGCATGAACTGGAATATAGTCTGGATGTTCCCGATTGGGACGCCCGAGGGCGGAAGGACGCGACGGTCGTTCTGTGAATATTGGTCGACGACCTCGCGCTGGCGCCTGAGCCCAAGCCCGGTGAGGTAGGTAACATTGACGGGATTGCAGCCGCCCTCATAGTTCATCGCGCCGACCATGGCGTCGATATAGGCGGGTTTCGGATCAATTAAGTATGCGACGGCCATGTCGGAAGCCTGGTCGAGGGAGAAATACCAGCCTGCGCGGTTTACCGCCTTTGTGGCGACAGGGAAGGGGGTGGCGTATGCATTTTTGACCGACCAATCGAGCGCGTCGTCGCCGGCGGCCACGACTTGCTCCTCGCAGAGGTGGAGATAGCGGGCATTGAGCGCATTTGCCGCCAGCCTGCCGCTGCGGGCGGCAAATGAGTAGCTTCGGATGGCGTTGCCCCAGCTCTCGGACATTCGCCACCATTCCCACCGGAAGGTCCTGGTGTCGGAGGGATTCGGGAACCAGTCGAGCAGTTGCTCTTGGAATTGGGTGTCGCCCGTGGCGAGGAAGAGCTCGCAGGCGGCCCACGCAAGTTCGTCGTCATGCGTGTAATGATCTCCGTAATGGGTAATTTTCTGGTAAGCGCCGGCCTTCCCGAGCCTCGTGATGGCGCTCATAAGAAAACGCCAGCCGAACCTTGCCTGACGCAGGTATTGGGCGGCCGACGCGGGATAGTGCCGCTTGAACTCCGGCGAGGAGGCGCACTGCGCGAGCGCCGCCACCGCGGCGGCAGTGCCGGACGTGTTTTTCGGCCATACAACCTGGGGGTCGCCGTCGTCAGGAAGGACGTCGCTCTCGTATTCGCGGTTCTTTGGGTAAACGAGGAAATAGAAGCCACCGTCGCTGTCCTGAAGCTTCGCGATGAAATCTGCCTCCCATTTTGCCTCCTCGAGAACGTCGCTGATGCCGTCGCCGCTCTCGGGAATTCCAAGGTTGTCGAGCTTTGCGACACCGGGGATAGAATCCACCGCGAAGATGAGATAATGGATGAGCTCGGCACTGTTGATCGTGTAACGGCTGTAATCGCCTGCGTCATGGTGGCCTCCAGATACATCCACGGTGCCGCGCCTCACGAAGGGATAAAGCTGGCTGGCCTCGCTAACGAGCGGCGGCGCGATCTGCGGCGGGTTGTCCGGATTGGGCGTGCCCCCATAGCTGGCAATGGCCGCCCAGGTGTGCGCGAACTGGGGATCCGACTGCGCGGGAACCTGCGCCGGGGCGATGTGGCAGGCGCCGTGAACGAAGCGCGTGAATGGCAGCTCGTTGCTGGTGCCGCAGCGCTGATGATAGAGGCCGAGGGCATACGTGCGGGCGAATCCCATCGCGATGCCGTCGTCAATGAGGAAGGGAAGCGATGCTCCGAGGCCGGGCACGAGCAAACGATATTCCCCGGGTGCCTTGAATGCGCTGAAGTCCGCCACGAGCACCTTCTGGTAAGGCGTCGGCGTCGTCTTGTAGCCGATGTCCATGCGGGGCGTCAGGCCGCCGATATAGACGGACTTTCCGCTTTTTGCATCGATGAGCGCGAATCCGAGCGAAGCGGGAATGTCCATTTCGCCCATGTCGCCGAGGTAATAGCCGACGATTGCCTTTTTCGGCAGCGACGGCACGTAGCCCTCCTGATTGACGTGGATTGCGGGGCTGTAGCGGAGCGGGTCACAGGCGACTCTCGCGACAATGGGTGGACTCCCGCCTGCAACGGTGAAATCCCGGACCTCTATGATTTTGGAGGAATCCGGCGAGCCGATGGCGTCAGCGATGCGAATGTAATATTCGGTGGCGATCCTCAGATCGCGGCGCGCAAGGGGCGCATAGGCCACTCTGCGCTTCATTCCAACAGCCGCGATCCGTGCCGTTTGGCCTCCAACGATGACTTGGAAGGCCTGCAACGCAGGCGGACCTTTCACGGCTGAGGATATCTGGGTAAATTCGAGAATCGACGGAGAGAGTATCCTCAGCGTGCAGTCGCCGACCGCCGGCAGACTCAGCGAATGGGTGTCCACATCCGCCCGCAGTTGGGCGCGAAGCTCGGTGGCGGATAGGAGGGCCCACAAGGTGCAGCAGGCGAATAAATAGCGATTCGGCACGCAACCCCATCCTACTGGGAGAGAAACGCCGGGGCCATGGGGTGCTCACCCCTTTGGCCCCGGCGGCAGTCAGCGAGAGGATTCACCTGGATTCTTTGAACGGAATTTCGGCAGCGGGAAAGGGGATACGGTCCGGTAGGTGCATAGTCGCCACGCTGGGACTGTGTGCGCATCTCGGAACCGTATGTGTTGGAAATGGTTGAGACTCGCTTGGAAATGGTCACGGGCTCGAGGACGACCTTCCGATCGCATCCCAGGTGACGCCTCCATTGTAGAGTGAGAAGGACATGCCGCTCACTGCAGCCCCCTCAAGGCCCACGGCGCTGGCTGGAACAGAGAGGATTGCCCACTTGCCCGTGGCGGGAAGCGGGCCGGCATAGTAACGGCTTGCAGTTCCACTATTGCCATTGGTGATCTCGTTGACGCCCCAGTAGGCGCGGTGCTCCCAGGATGAGCCGTCGTACCACGACAACATGATTTCCGATGGCGGACTGGCGCTATTCAGGTAAACCCATGCGAACACGGTGTCGCCGGCGTATACTTGCATGGTAGCTCCGACGGCTCCGTTGAACGAAAGCTCGTGGAGGCCGGAGGCAACGGTGGTTTGAAACTCGGCGGATCCCGACTCAGGTGTGGGATTTGATGAAACCCAGTTCCAGCTGTCGCCGCCGTCCGAGTTGGTGATTGCGCCCGCGGGCAGGGAATTGCCGATCCAGATCTGGAGCGGGCTGCTCGCCTGGAAATCGTTTTCGGCGAACGCGCGCCTACCATCCGGCCACTCGACTTCGGCCTCCACCCACTGGTCGCCGTTATTGACGGGCGTGACGGTGTAGGTGGAACCGAAGGCTGGCTGTTGGTCGCGTCCCTCCCAGACGATCCGGGCTCCGGTCAGGTCGAATCCGGGCACCTGCAGAGTGAGCGTGATAGGCGAGCCCAAAAGGACGGAAGCGCTCGGCACGGTGATGCTCGCCGCCGGGGCGGTCCAGGAACCGCCCGAACTCGAGGTGAAGGATGCGAGAAGAGCCGTGGCCATGAAGCTGCGCGCCTGGTTCACCGTTATGAACTCCTGCGTCACATTATAGGCGTCGCTCCACCGGTCATAATAGGGATAAGTGTCCGTCGTGCCGCCATCCGTCGGATAAGACAGTTCCGACAGTTCGGATCCATAGTTTGTAAGGTATTCGAACGAGGCTGTGACCTGACCCAGCGGGATGCCGGAGGGGGGAAGGACGCGGCGGGAATTGACGGCGAACTGGTCGACGATGTTGCGCTGGCGCTTGAGGCCAAGGCCGGTGAGATAGGTGACATTTACCGGATTGGTGCCGCCTTCGTAGTTCAGGGCGCTGACAAGGGCGTCCACAAAAGCCGGATTTGGACTAACGAGATAGGCAACGGCCGCGTCCGAAGCCTGGTCCAGCGAGAAGTACCAGCCGCCCCCAAGGACGGCCTTTGTGGCCGGAGGGAACGGCGTGCCGTAAGCACTGTCGGCCGCCCATGCGACCACATTTTTGCCTGCGGCCACAATCTGGCCCTGACACGCGGCAAGGTACAAGGCGTTGAGGTCGGACGCGGGCAGCCGGCCGCTCGAAGCGGCGAAGGCATAGTCCCTGATGGCGTTGCCCCAGCCCTCGGCCATTGACCACCAGCCCCAGCGGAAGGTCGATGGGTCGGCGGGGTTGGGAAAAAGGGCGAAGAGCTGCATCTGATAGGCTGCTGTGCCGGTGGCGGCATAAAGAGCCGAGGCCGCCCATGCGAATTCGTCGTTGTCCTGCCAGTCGTCGGAGTAGAAGGTGAGCTTTTGGTACCTGGAAGAGCCGTACTTGGTGTTGGCCGCCTGAAGGAAGGCCCAGCCCTTCTCCGCGGCGGCCAGATAGGCGGCGGCTTGGGCCGGGTAGTACTGCTTCATGGCCGGCGAGGATCCTGCCTCGGCCAGAGCGGCCGTAGCGGCTGCGCTCACCGAGGTGTTCTTGGGCCATACAACCTGCGCCTCCCCGTTCTGCGGAAGGGCGCTCTCATATTCCTCGTTGATGGGGTAGACAAGGAAGTAGAAGCCGCCGTCGGCATCCTGCATCTTTATGAGGAAATCGGCCTCCCACTTGGCCTCCTGAAGGACGTCTGGAATACCGTCGCCACTCTCGGGGATCCCCAGGTTGTCCAAGGTCGAGACACCCGGTATGTTGTCCACTGCGAAGATCAGCTCGTGGATGAGCTGGGCGCTATTCTCTGTGTACTTGCTGTAGTCGCCGGCGTCCCAGTGGCCGCCCGAGACGTCCACGGCACCCGTGTTGACGAAGGGATAAAGGGACGTCTCGTTGCTGGTAAGGGTCGGTGCAGTCTGGGGAAACTGCATTGGGGGGCTTTCGGGCGTGGCCTGGGTGGTGTAGCTGTTGATGCAGGTCCAGGTGAAGGCAAACGCGGGGCTGCTGTCGGGAACAGGCACCGAAGCCGGCGCGGTATGGTCGGCGGGGTGGGCGAACCGAGTGTAGGGAAGACCCACGGCCGTTCCACTGCGCTGCTCGTACATTCCCAGGGCATATGTGCGAACCCAGGCCATCGCTATGCCGTCGTTGATCACAAACGGCAGCGACGTGCCCATGCCCTCGACCTGGATCTGATATTCGCCGGGGGTGGCGAAGCTGCTGAAGTCGGCGACGTAGACCTGCTGATAAGGAAGCGGCTTTGTCTCATAGCCGACGTCTTGGCGCAATGCGAGCGAGCCCTGGTAGACCACCGCATTGGTGTTCACGTCAATGATGCTGAAACTCGTGGCGGTGACGGGCATCTCACCCAAGTCGCCCAGATAGTAGCCGACCATCGCCTTCTTCGAAAACGACGGCACGTAGCCCTCTTGGTTCACGTGTATCGCCGGGCTGTAGCGCAGCGGATCTGCCGTGACCGCGAAGACGGCGGTTGCCGGCCAGATTGTTCCGTCTGGGTTCGTGACCGCGACGGCCTGGCCATCGGTAATGGGTGCCGCGAGCTGCAGGTAAAGCGCGTTGTCGATCCTGAGGTCGTACGTATCGAGGGGCGCGTAGAACACGCGGCGCCTAAAGCCGACCTTTGTGACCGCAACTGCCTGTCCACCCACCGTCACGGTGAACTCGGTGGCCGAAGGGGCCGCGAACTGGTTGCTCGCGTTGACCAGGTTCCAGCTTGAGACCTGCGCGGGATCGGGCGCCTTGGTGTTGAGTTGCCTCAGTTCCAGCAATGTCGGCGTAAGCACGCGAAGCGCGTTGTCGCCCACCGAGGGTGCGACTAGATTTGTGTAGTCCATTTCGCTGCCCCCCGGAGGTGCCCCCGAGTTGGCCTGCGGATTGGTGGATATGACCGGCGCCGCGGGTGCCAACGGCGTGGCGGGAGGCGGGGGAGAGCCCCCGGTCGCTACAATCGTGATGGTGGCAGCATTGGCCGCTCCGACTGAGTATGCAGGGTCCGAGGACAGGGTGAAGATGGCCGTCTCGGGGCTGGCGCCGGTGCTGTTGGCCTTGGCGGTGATCGCCAGCGTCGTTGAGGAAGACCCCGCGGGAATCGTCACCGCGACCGGCATGTCGCCTTCAGGAAGGCGGTAGTAGTCGACCCACTTCACCGCGGTCCCAGCCAACGAGAAATTGACCGTCAGGCTGCCTGTGCTGGCGCCGGTGCGGGAAAAGCTGAGCAAGCCGGTTGACGATTTGTCTATGGCCGCGGTTGGTGCAGTGGCGACCACTGTGACGGAAGGCAGTGCGGGGGCGTCTGCTACAATCGTGATGGTAGCGGCATTGGCCGCTCCGACCGAGTATGCAGGGTCCGAGGACAGGATGAAGATGGCCGTCTCGGGGTTGGCGCCGGTGCTGTTGGCCTTGGCGGTGATCGCTAGCGTCGTTGAGGAAGACCCTGCGGGAATCGTCACCGCGACCGGCATGTCGCCTTCGGGAAGGCGGTAGTAGTCGACCCACTTCACCGCGGTGCCAGCCAACGCGAAGTTGACCGTCAGGCTGCCTGTGCTGGCGCCGGTGCGGGAAAAGCTGAGCAAGCCGGTTGACGATCCATCTATGGCGGCGGTGGGACGAGTGGCCACAATCGTGGCGGACGGCAGCGCAGGCGTGGATTGGGCATCGGATGAACTTGTGACGGCGGCGGCGGTCAGAAGGCATAACACAGACATCAGGGCATTTCCCGCGGCGATAGGGGTCTTCATCAGACCCGCAATTATGCCGGGTCGCCGCGGGCTCTTGTAGCCGTGTCTGTCTGATTACTCTGTCAGATGTTGCGCACTGTGCACGTAGGGCAATGCCGAATACCCTTGTCAGTATTTGTCTTACAGCCAGCTTCCCCGGACCCATCACCCGGGCGTTTTCGCGCGAACGCGAGCGCTACGGGGTGATGTTCACGCCGATCGAAATCGGCGCTGCCTTGCTGTTAATCGCGTACGCCCCCTCATTCACTCCGACTGTGCGAACGAAGGTGTCGAGGACGAGATTGGCATAGCGCGCAAGCACCAGATATGGCGAGTACGGGACGTATACGATATCGCCGGGCTCGAGCCGCACGTCGGGTGCGTTCCCCCTCAAGACCTGGTTCACGGCCACAATCGCGATTTGCGGATGGGCGAGCGAGCCTCGCAGAATCGCTACGTTCGGAAGGCATGCCTCCGGGATCGTGCCTCCCGCCAGCGCGATGGACTGGATCAGCGTCATCGACCCTATCATTCTCTCCGAGCGCGGTTGGAGCACCGCGCCAATGACGTGGACCTGCGCGCTGCGCAGCGACGGCATGAATACAAAATCATTGGGTTGGAGATAGACGTTCTGGGAGAGGTCGCCGTCGCGCAGCAGCCGTTGGAAGTCAACGGGGATGAGGTGACCGTTGCGCACGAGGAAGCTGCGGGAGAGGTCCGCGTTCTCGAAGGGCGCGCCGGCTGACGCGGCGTTGACTGCGAGTCCGCCCGCTTGGGCTACGGCGTCGAGCAGCGTTGTCGGGTGGCCGAGGGCGTAGACCCCCGGATTATTCAGGCGGCCGAGCATCCAGACCTGTTGGCTTTCGACCGATCGGAGAGCAAGCGTGACAACCGGTTTCTCACGGATGAATTTCTTCAGCTCATCTCCGAGACGGTCTCGTGCCTCTGGAAGCGTCAGGCCCCATACGTCGATGCCGGGCAGGATGCTGTAGTAGATCTTACCATCCGGACCCACGGCGACGGGCGTCAGTGTGGAGGTGTCCCCCATCACCTCGATATCCAGCTGGTCGCCCGGGCCGAGGCGAAAGGTGGTCTCCGCTGGCTGGAGCAATGCCGGATCGAGCGATTGTTCCGGAAGTGCATTGAAATCGGCGGCCACCGGTGCCGGTATGCCCTGCTTGGCAACCGGCAAGGGAGTGCTCTCGCAGCCTGAAAAGGAGACTAGGCCAGCGAAGAGAACGGGAACGAGCGAAAATCGGATACAGGGCGTCATCGCTTGGGTCTGGAGAAAATGTCGGGTCCGACGTTGATTCCGGCCCATTCGACAACGGCCGACTCCACGAACGCCGTGGCGGCCTCGTCAAGCAGCTCCTCTGCCCTGATCCATGGCCGGTTGGCCACGTAGACTAGGTCTCCGGGCTCTAGTGCTAGATTGGGCGAGTCGCCTGTGAGCGCTCCGTTGATGTCGACCTTGAATGCCACGGGGTGGTCCAGGGAGCCGCGAACCACTAGGACATGCGCCTTCCAGGCTCGGGGGGTGAAGCCGCCGCGCGAGGCGATGGCCGATAGCGCGCTGACATCCGGATCAAAGGTTACCGGACCTGGCGAACCCACTTCGCCGAGGACGAAGACCTGCCCCGAGGAGGCGACTGGAAAATAGAGATAATCGCCCGGTTCCAGCGCGATATTTTGTGAAAGATCGCCGTGCATGAAAAGGCGCTCGAAGTCCACCGGCACACGTTGGCCGCCCCGGGAAAGGAAGCTTCGCGAGAAGTCGGTAGCTTCGATCGTGTCGCCGCGGGACACTCCGGTTTCGAAGCCGCGCGCGCGGGCGACCGCCTCTATGACCGTGATCGGGCGATCGAGGGGAAAGACGCCCTTCCGAACGACTGTGCCCATCATATAGTATTTCTTGCTGCGATATGAGACAGGCGTGATGAATGCCTGCGGCGCGCGGCGGAATTTGCCTAGCTCGGCGTTAATTCGATCGCGAAGCTCGTCAACTGACAGACCGGCGGCGACAATGTTGTCCGCCTCGAGATATGAGACCCGTCCGTCAGGTCCTACGGACACATTATCGCGGGTAAGCTCCGGGTGGCCAAAAATGTGAAAGCTCAGCACGTCGCCTGGCCCGAGGGTCAGCCGCTGCTCCCACGCCGGGCGCGGCCCGGAGCTGACGGAAGAGAGCGCGTCCGGCGCCCCGGCGGACTGGGGAGATCCGACCGCTGCGGAGGCGTGCGGAGTCAGCATGCAGATTCCAAGGATAAACAGGGCCGCGCTACTCCCGAGCCAGCGGCTGAAATGCCCTCGCATCGGCGCCGCGCTTTCGCGGTTGAGAACAGCTCCCACGAGATTGCAGTTTGTATCGCGCAAAGTTCCCAGCTCGGCGAGTGTTTCCTCGGAGTCGGACTTGTTCCTGTCGACCAGCCACAGAAGATTTGGCATGTTTGCCGCGAGCAGCACGGATTCGGCAAGAAACGCGGGAGGAAGTTCCACAAGGATCACGACATGGTCGATCACGCGCCATGCCTCTAGCGCCGTCCCCCACTGCCCGCGGCGTTCCAGATTCCATACCCAGCCGCTGGGCAAGGGGATGCTCACCACCGGTGGACACTCCGCGCTTGTCAGCTGATCGGCGACAGGTCCGGGTTTCGACAGGGCATTTGTCGTCAAGGAAGGCTCGGGCTGGTCAGGTCTGGTCTGCGACCGACCCTCTCTGCGCGCAAGCTCTGCCAATTTCTCCCGCGAAGGCTGCGAGGTGATCGTCAGCACACGGAAACCGCAGCTGCTGGCGGCGCGCGATAGTAAGTCAATCCAGGTCGAACGACCATCGCCGCTATCTGATGAGGTGATGCCACAAACCATGCTGCGATTGGGTGAAATCGTAAGCCTGCTCTGCAGGGCGGTCCATGCGCGGAAAGCCCATTGGTCGCGGCTGGCGGGCGACATCAGCTTGAGATCACCCAGCGCAGCAAGGAGCGGCAGCCCAGTGACACGCAGCACGTCGGCACGAGTCTTGATGCGATTGTCCAGGAACTCTGCGAGCAGTATCTGAGCGGCCGAGCCGAAAAGGCCGATCATTGCGCCCAGGAAGGCGAAAAGCGCGGTCTCGAGCCGGTACCTATGAAGTTGCGTTGGATTGGCGCTGGCCGATAAAAGGAAGCGAAAGTATCCGGGTGGATTCTCGCTAAAAGGCTGGATCGCCCGCTGACGCGAGATGAGCAGCGCGCGGTTGAGCTCGAGGGTGCGGAGCCGCTCGCCCATCGCGACGTCCTCGGGTGTGACGCG
>Ga0302320_10027275_pt1 | contig 11011 bp, 10 predicted proteins | sample Bog_T0_3_FD_202130 | JGI IMG/M metagenome (GOLD analysis project Ga0302320, IMG submission 202130) | Peat permafrost microbial communities from Stordalen Mire near Abisko, Sweden - Bog_T0_3 | ecosystem: Environmental > Terrestrial > Soil > Wetlands > Peat | place: Sweden: Abisko, Stordalen Mire... | reverse complement strand
CGACAGTTGGCTATGCGCCGCCACATAATCGGCCTGAGCGGATATTGAAGCGGAATGCGCTCGACTGAGTTCGTCGACTCTCTGTCTCGCGGGCGACGCGGCAATCCGGTCCTTGATGTGAGCATGCGGGTCGATGGGATGGTACTTTCCGGTCGACGGACTCGCGACGGGCTTCGCAGGCGTCGTCGTCGGTTTCGTCGCGGTCGCCTGCACGATCGCCGGTTTCGACGGCGCCGGCGGCGGCGGCGGCTTGACGGGCGCTGGCTTGGGTGTCGGCGATGGAGCCACTGGCTTGACCGGCGCCGGCGGCGGCGGCTTGACGGGCGCTGGCTTGGGTGTCGGCGATGGAGCCACTGGCTTGACCGGCGCCGGCGTGACTAGGCCGGCCTTCTTGGCGGCGACCTCTGCGGCCTTTTGGGCCTTGCTGACTATGGAGTTCGCGCCATACCAAACCGACTGCTCCCGCTCCTTGAGAAACTTCTTGCCTTTCTCCGTCTCGGGGAGCTCGCCGAGTGTCGTCGTCGCCTTGAACCCCTTCGGTGGCTCGATCTGGAGCTGACCGAGCGTCATGTCAGTAGTCGCGAGACCGAAATCGCCCGGATGGATCGACTTCAAGAGTGTCTTTTCCGGTGCGGCAGGCGACGGCTTCATGACGACGGGCGCGGCGGCCTCCGGCTTACCCGGCGTGACAGCTCCACCTGCGACGGAGCCTTTCCCATGTTCGGTGGGCGGCGGCTTGCCGGGCGCTGGCTTGGGTGTCGGCGATGGAGCCACTGGCTTGACCGGCGCCGGCGGCGCCGGCTTGCCGACCACCGGCATCGGCTCGACCTGGAACGCTTCAGCAATGATCTTTCCCGGTCTTACTTCGACGACTTTTAGCCGCGTGTTCCTTCCCAGCAGGAACTCCTTCTCAGGGGCGTTTTCGACCAGGCTCGTATATGCCCCGGGAGTGCCCTTGGGTACTCGGATTTCGAGCTTATCGCCGCTCCATGCCCATTTTTCATCCGGGCTCGTCGAGATATATGCGCCGTCGGGAATGACCATGCCAGGGCGAAGTTCGTTTCTCCCGCTGATTCCTAGCTTTCTATAAGCGTCCTTCAAATCCGTGCCGCGATACAGGACCATATCTTCAGGAACCGGGTGCGAGTTGAGGGCCGCGTCAATGTCTTTGATCAGTCCCTCCGCTCGCTCCTTCGACCCATAGCCGCTTCCCTCGAACTCGAGATCGCCCCGAAGAATGGGATTGAGTTTGTGGTAAGCTGCTCCCATGTAATGTTCGATGCTTTCTCGCCGCTCAGGAGTGAGGTTATTAGCCCACGCGGAATAATTTTCCTTCGCCCACTCATTGAGATGCTTCGAGACGTCCCTGAATTCGGGCTTGCCGGGCGCTGGCTTGGGTGTCGGCGATGGAGCCACTGGCTTGACCGGCGGCGGCGGCCCAGATGGGATAGCCTCAGCTACGATTTGTCCTGGCTGGATCTCGATAATCCTGAGCTTTGTTCCCCGGGCCAATACGAACTCGTGCTCGCCTGGATGAAAACTCACCTGGTCGACGTAAGCGCCTGGTGTTCCTTTCCTCACGAGAATAGCGATCTTTCCGCCGGGCCATTTCTTATGCGCATCTATCGTCGTCGATACATAGCCTTCGTCGGGAATCATCATCCCCGGCTTCAAGTCCGAGCGACCCGATACTCCCAAACTGCGGTATACATCTTGTAGGTCAAGCCGACGATATACGACGATGTCCTCGGGCGTCGGTCTCGCGGCCAGCGCTTTATCGAGATGGCTAACCATATCCTCCAACCCGTGGGCACCAAGGTTGTCCGCTCCCCCATTCCGGAGCGCTCCATTGATCTTGCGATAGCCTTCCCGCGTGTAGTCTAAGAACGCTTCCTTTTCGTCGGGCGTCAATTGACGAGCCCATGCTCCGTAATTCTGGCGTCCCCACGAGTCAATATCTTTGGCCTTTATCTTCTTGTAATCGTCAACCGATGGCCCTTTCGGACCCGCAGAGGGTGGTCCAGCCGGTGCCGGGCCGCCAGTCGTGCTCGGTCCTTCAGGCGGAGGGGACGGCGGCTTCTTGGGCATCGCCGCCAGGAGCCGTGCGACGTGGTTCGCGTCGCCGAACGGGAACGGGGCGACCGGACCGCCGGACCACGCCGGGCCGTTGCCGTAGCTGTCGGGGCCGGCGGCGATCGTCACGCGAGACGCCAGGCCCTTGGCGATCGTGTCGACGACCGCCTGTTGATTGACGCCGGCCGTGTGCAGGTTCGCCAGAAGCTGTGCCCGATGCTGCTCGACGAGGATATGCTCGGGCGTGTTGACCGACGCGTGAGCGATCGCGGCGACTCGGGGCTTGATGCCGACGCCCTCGAGCGTTTTGACCGACAGGTTCTTGTTCGCGACGACTTCGCGGAGCGTCCGAACGCGAGACGGCGTGACGATGTCCGTCCAGTTAACGACTCCGGCCTTCAGGAGTTTGTTATTCGCGTCGCCGATCGCCGCGACCTGCTGGTCGTGCGGCATGTTGGCGAGCAACTCGCGGAAGTCGACGAACGCGTGCGGCGCGGTCGCGCCGACCTTGATCGCCCTTTGCTCGCACCGGCAACCGTAATGGAGCGGTATGCCCCAGACGGTGCCGATCGCCATGTGATACTGAAGGCAGAACCCGCAGGTGTTTTGCAGCGCGCAGACGAATTGGTATTTCGTGCGATCGGTGTCATTGACCCAGTATGTCCCGGGATCGCCGTTCCAGATCGGCTTCGATGATGTCGGCAAATGAGGTTGCTCAAGCGGCGATCGCGAGGCCGCTTACGCTAAATGCAGCGCGGGCCGGCGAATCGCGATGTTGAACCAGGTGCTCCTGGATCGCCGCCATGCTGACGTCCGTCGCCGTGATCGACGTCGCGAACGCGTCGGCGAGCGATGCCAGTTCGCCCGCCGTCAGCTCGGCATCGCGGAAGAACCAGAGGAAAAGCCGTCGGGCCTGGTCGGCGGTCGCGAACGTGAAATCGACGCGACGGTCGACGCGGCCGGCCCGCACGAGCGCCGGGTCGAGCTTCTCCGGGTGATTCGTCGTCATCACGAGCACGCGGCCCTCGGCCGCCGCGACGCCGTCGAGCGCGTTCAGGAACCCGGCGAACGTCACGCTGCATTTCGACTCGCGGTCGACGAATAATGCGTCGACGTCCTCGACCAGGAGCAGACTGTTCTTGGGCAGCGAGAGCATGAGGTTCGCGACGGCCTGGTCGTTCATGTCGCTCGAGGACAGCGAGACGATCGCGATGCTCAAACCGAGCTTGCCGGCGATCGCAAGGCTCGTTGACGTCTTGCCCGAACCGGGAATGCCCGCGAACAAATACCCGCGTTGCCAGGGGATGCCGCGATCGCGATACCAGTCGCCGGACGCGTAGAACTGGCGCAGGTCGCCGAGGATGTCGTCGAGCGATCCACGGTCGAGCATGACGGACTCGAGCGGTCGGCGGGGCTTGTAGCCCTGGTGGCCCCAGGCGCCGTGAGCCCCGACGAGTACCGGAACTCCGCGATCTTCGTCCGACTGGCTCGCGTCCCGTGCTTCGTCAAGCAAGGCCGTGATGTTCGCAAGCGGTCCCAGGCATGTAATCTTGAACGTGTCGGTGTAGGGAACTCCGTTGAACGCGGTCTCGTAATACCGGCGCTGGCGGTCGACCCAGAGCCGGTGATTGCCGTACCGCACGAGCCCGGAGCCAGGCGCGGGGGAGAGCACGACCCGGTCGCGGAATCGCAGGCTTGCGTGCGACGACGAGATCGAGCCGGGAGGGCACGCCGCGGGCATTCGCTCCGGAATGGCCTCCGTTTTCACGATGTAGGCCCGTTTGCCGTGCGACTCCGGGTGAGCGGCCAACCAGTTGTCAAGCCAGCCGAACATGGGGTCGCGGTCGGGGATCTCGACCGACGTGATCAGCCGGGCCTTGTAATAGGCGACGATCTTCCGGGGCATCGCCCGCATCACGCCCATTACATAGCCCGCGACCGCGAACGCCGCTCCACTGACAAGCAGAGGGTGACTGTTGAGCTGATCGAACAGAGTCAATATAACGCTCCCCGGGAAAGGCATGCCCGCCGCCGTCAGCCATTGCCGGCGGCGGGCGGATTGTCGTTATCAGTTGCGTTCGGCGAGTCGCCGGAACGCCGTTCTCGACGCGCGACGTTCGCTGTCGAGCTGGGTTTTCTGGTCCAGCGTGAGGGGGATGATCGTTCCGGGCTTGCACCCGCACCAGACATGAACGGGACCGAGATGCTCGATCCCCTCCTCGACGCGAGCCCTGAGGAGTTCGAGCGAGTAAAGCTCGAGCTTGGAAAGTGCGGCCATCAGCGGCCCCGTTTACCGCCGCCGGCCGGCTTACCGCCGCCCTGCTTACCAGCGCCTTGCGCGGGCTTGCTCACTGCCGCGGGCTTTTCCGTCGACGTCGACATGGGTTTTCCCGTCGAGCCGCCGCTTTTTTTTGCCATCGTTCCGCCTCCGAACCGTCGATCGAGTCGGCCGCGACGTGCGACCGCTTGAGCTTTTATCGGATGTCGGAGCGGATCATCAGTTGCCCCACCACATTGAACAGCGACATTTGCGCGTCGGATAGCGCGGTTTTTACGGTCGACGTGAGCGCGGCGCGATGTCGGCATTGCCACATCTCGTGGTACGCGGCCCGCGCCGTCGGGTCGTTTTCGCCGACGCCGGCGACCAGCTTGAGCTGCCGTCGCGCGTCGTCGACCATCGATCGGACGACGCCGTACTGATCGTCGCCGCCGATCGGCGCCCGGCGGGCGGCGCGTACACAATCGGGCGTCGCGACGCAGTTCAGGTCGACGATCTCGGGGTCGAGCTGGGAGCGCTGGTCGGCGAACGACCGGCGGAAAAACTGCTCGCGCGCCGGGCCGATAATCTCCTCGGAGAGCGATTGCTCGAGTTCGTCGAGAGAACGGTCGGCCGCGCGAGTTCGGCCCGTCTCCGCGTGCGAGCGGGCGTCCTCGAGGCGGTTGGCGATGACGGCCTGGGCGCGGACCTGCCAGGCCAAGCATTCGGCGGCCTGGGTATCCTCGACGGTTGGTGTCGCGGTCGTGCTGGTCATGGATATGGGGGCCGGCCTCGACCGGACCGCCGAGACCGCGTGCCACCGCGATCCCGGTCGATTCGCGGGCGAAACGATTTCACTTCGCGGCGGTGTCTTTCATTTCCGACGCCGGCATGATGCCGCCGTCGACCTTGAACGGGTTGACCGGCACGGCGCCGACGCCGGGCTGAACGGTCGCCGGATAGTTGGCGTCGCTCATCCCCTTGTCGCCTTGCCCGGACCCGAAGATACCGGCGTTCGGGGGACTGACCGGACTGCCGAGCCGGGTCATGTCGGCGGAGCCGCCAGGATCGCCGTGCATGAAGCGGGACAGGTTCGTCGGGGTAATCGTCGACGCGGATCGCGTCAGCGGCAAGAAGCCGTTGGCGGCATCACCGTTGGGGGCGGCGAACTGGCTGAGGTTGGGAGGCTGGACGCCGCCCTTTTGTGCGCTGGGCATGATCTATTACTCCGATGTGAGGTCGGGTTCGAATTCGGTCGTAAGCTCGAAAGGGAAGTGGTAGCCGTCGGCCGGGCCATCCCATGTGACCAGGACAACCAGACTGCCTGGCCGAAGCTGGTAGCCGACGACCACGCCTTTTTTCTTTTCGCGTGCGGTGACGTGGTAGACGATCTGCCCGTACCGAAACGGCAGACGGGCCATCCAGGCGAAGTCGCCGGCGTTCGGCTCGACGCTCAAGGCCAGCTCCTCCGTACCGTTGACGCGGTGCCCGCGTTGCCCGACGTCGCCGGCCGGATCGTGCCCGGGTTGGCGTCAACAAGCGTGCCGGCGTCGCTGAATGCCTGCGCGATCACCGCAAACGCAACGTGGGCATGGCGAAGCTTCTCGATGATCCCGTGCGAGCTGATCGGGTCGCCACGCAGCCAGCGGTCGAGCGTGATCGCCGCGGCGCTGTATACCGTTTGCAGGTTGCCACGTTCGGCGGCGCGAATGTTTGATTCGGCGAAACAAACCACGTTTCCGTTCGGGTCCTTGTAGGTGAATGCCGTCGAATTGAAGGTCGGCAGCGGAACGGCGAAGCTGTTCGATGGCGGCGCGATCGTGCCGTCGAACGTCGTCGTCGTGATGCCGGTGGCGTAAAGGACCTCGGTCCCCGTCGAGCCGCCGGCCGCCGTGACGTAAAGGTTTCGCGCGACGTTGCCGGTCTGGAGCGCTGGGAAGGTAAATCGCGGCACGTCGACCGAGGTCGTGTTCGTCGCCGGGATTGACGTCGTGCCCGCCCAGGTCGCCGAATTGCAGGCGTAGGTCGAGGCCGTGATGCCGGTCGCGTACAGGGTCTCGGAGCCGCTCGCGCCGCCAGCCGCCGTCAGGTACAGGTTGCGACCGGTCGCCCAGCCCGGCAGGGTGTCGTTGAAGGTGACCGTGAGCGTGTTCGTCGCGGCGATCGTCACGGCCGATGCGACCTCGGTCGTGCCGACCGTCGTCGTGTTGCCGTTGGCGTCGACATACGCGTACGAAAAGAAGTATGCCCCCGCCGGCAGACTGCCCGAGCTTCCCGAGGCGGCGCCGGTCGCGGCGTTCGACGGGTTCGACTGGCTGGTGATCGTGAACGACGCCGATTCAGTCGAGGCGGTCGTCTCGCCGTACCCGTTGGTCTCGGTGAAATTCGCGTAATAGGCGCCGGGCGGAAAGATGCCGACGGTCGTGTTTTTCGTCGGAGGGACAGTACCGTTCGCGAACGTCGTGCCGTTCCACGGCGCCGTCGTGGCGTAATAGGTCGTCGCCTGGATGCCGGTCGCGTACAGGGCGAACGCCGTGTTCGTGCCGCCGGTATTCGAGAGGTACAATCGCAAGCCCTGCGAACCGGTCGCAACGCTCGGAAGGCTGAACGACGGTGCTTGAGCAGCCGAGGTCCCTGTCGTCGGCACGACGCGGGCGGACGCTTGAGGGATCGTGTTGTTGAACCAGAGATTCACGTTGGCGACGTAGGTCGTCGCCGTCGCCGAGATGCCGGTCGCGTACAGCGTTTCGGAGCCGCTCGCACCGTTTGCCGGCGAGAGGTAGAAGTTGCGAGTCACGACCCAATCGGGCGCGGTGTCGTGGAACGTCACGGTGATCTCGCCCGTCGCGGACAGGGCCGTCACCGACGCGTTCTCGACGCCGGTCGTCTCGTTGCCCCACGCGTCGACGTACGTGACCTGATAGAAATATCCGGTCGCGGCGGCGGCGAGCGTTCCGGTTCCGGTCGTCGCGACGCCGGTCGGGGCGCCGGATGGAGCGGAGTTCGCCGCGATCGTGAAGCTAGTCGACGCCGAGCTGCCGATCGTCGTCTCGCCGTGGAGGTGATACTGAGTCACGGCCGCGTAATAGGTCCCGACCGGGATCGGGCCGATCGTCGAGTTGACGGTCGGCGGCGAAATGCCGTTCGCGAACGTGGTGCCGTTCCAGTTGGCGCTGTTGAGAGTGAAGGTCGTGTTGGTAATGCCAGTCGCATACTTGACCAGCGCGGTATTGGAGCCGTTCGTGTTGCTCAGATAGAGGTTCATCGAGACGCCGCCGGTGGGCAGCGCGGGCAGTGTGACGACGGGGGTCAGTCCTGCCGTGACGGTGAACACCGTCGACACGGACGAGCCAAGGGTCGTTTCGCCGCCGTTGGCTGTGACGACCGTATAGCCCACATAGTAAGTGCCGGCCGGCAGCGAGCCAGTCGTCGCGGCGCCAACGGCGACCGTTGCTTGTGTCGACGGCTTCGCGATCGTTCGCGAGCCGCCGTTGTTCGTGACCGTGATCGCGCTCGACGGATTGTTGATCGATTGGCCGCCGCCGGTCGCGGAAATCGTGACGGCGGTTGTCGGCGGCGATTCGGCAGGGCCGTTGACCGTGATCAGCCGCTCGAGCAAATTCGACAGGCCGCCGGCCTGGAGCTGTGCGAACGTCGCGCCGCTCGGGCTCAGATAAGGATTCGGGTACGACATGGGGTGCGACCGCTTTCAGTTTAGCGCCGGCTCGAGCCCGTCGTCGCGAACGCCGACCGTGCCGTCGCCGAGCGGGAGTATTCGTGGATCGTGGGTGATGACTTCGGTGGCGAGAGGGTCGAAGCCGAACGCCTCCCGCGCTTCGCGGAGCATGTCGTCGGCCGCCGCCGCGAGGACGTGGAGCTTGCGCGCTTCGTCCTCGCATCGAACGATCGTGAGCTTCAGGCGTGTGAGTTCGCACTCGGGGAAGACGGGCTTGCCGTCCCCCTTGCGAGCCAGATGCCAGTGCTCGCACAGTTGCGACATGAGCGTCGCGATGCGGAATATCTCGGCGTTATGCCGGGATGCGTGAGCCAGTTCCGACGGGACGCCGAGCAGCCTGGCGTGCTTGGCGAGGTAGTACGGCGAACCGCGAAACCGCCAGAACATAGATCGCTCGCGACGAGGTTTATGAAGTGCGGCCGCACCGAAAGATGCGGTCGGTATTTACGCGTTGCCGTGCTTGCCGACGGCTGGCTTGGCGGGCGTCAGCCCCGGCGTTGGCGTCTTGTGAACGGGCGGCGTCGGCGTGATGGCGGGCCGCTCGATCTCGACTATCGGGGTGATTGCGGGTTCGACGACCGGCTCGTCTGGTGCGACGACCGGCGACGCGGCGTCAACAAGCGTCGGCGCCGGTTCGACCTCGACGACGTCGCTCGCGGCCGTCAAAGCATACGATCGCGTCGGCGGCACTTCGCCGAAGAGTTCGTATGCAGCCGCGAGCATCGCGTCGCAAGCCGCCGCCCGAAGATGTAGTCGCTGGTGGAATTCCTCGTACTGCACAAACGCCGCGCGGATGCGCGGGCGCTCGCTCTCGGGTAGGTAGCGAGTCTTTCCCGGCCTGTGAGGATCTTTGAGCCAATCTTTGAGCTGTCCGAGCAACGTGCCGAGCTTGTGCAGTTCGGGATCGTGTCGGCAGATCGACGCGAATCTCGCGGGGACCTTGAGACGTGCGGCCTGGCTCTCGAGGACAGTGGGCGTACCGGGCGGCGGCATGAGTTACTCCAAAAAGGAAAGGGCCGAAGGGCGGCGCGATGCCGCCCTTTCGTCGCCGATAGATCAATTGGCGGAGAATGCCGTGATGCCCTGGACCCAGGCGTGATGGCTCTCGTTGACGACCTCGATCGCCATTTCCGCAATCCAGTCGCCCTCGACCATATCGCCCCGGTTCCCGCGAAGGTTCCAGTACGGGTTCCGCTTGTTGCGGATGTAGACCTCGCTGGAGGTCAGCGCGATCGCGGTATACGGCTGCAAAAGCGGCGCTTCGACGATCGTCACGCCAAGGAGGAACGGGGCCTCGAGGACGTTAATCGGCGTTCCGAAGACCGTCTCGCCGGCCGGCACGCGCTGGATCGCCTGGCCCCACGTCGCGAAACCGCTCATGAAATTGGTCGACACGATCAGCAGGTCGGGCTCGCCGCCGTTCTGACGGGCCGCCTGGAGCGTGTCGCGAATCAGGTCCGTCGAGCCGTACGCCGAGGCGTTGGTCGGCGAGGTCGTGTTGTTGGTCTGCAAGATCGACCGCAGGCCGTTCATCTTCGCGGTGACCGGCACGCCGCCGTTGTTGACGGCGTCGACGGGCGCCTGGGCGATCCCGTAGTAGGTCGAGCTCTCGATGTCGTCGATCATGTTCTGGAGCTGCACGGTCATGTTGAAGTCGAACGGCGTCTGGATGCCGCCCGGCATGACCTGCGCCCGAGCCGTCTGTGCGGAGCCGCCGATCTGGACCGGCATCTGGAACGTCTGGCAATACTGTGTTCTCGAGACGCCGACAGTGGTCAGGCCGGTCTGATTGACTTCAGCGCCCGACCGAGAGTTGCCGATCAGGTTGACGGTCGATCCGTTCGTGACGCTCGACAGCGGCGACGTACCAGCAGTGCCTCGCGTGACGGTGAACGTGGTCGAGCTGGTCGGGTCGGCGCTGATCTGCACGTACTCCGTGTTGCCGGTCGCGGAGTCGACGAACTGAAGCACGTCGTGGTTCATCAGGAACGTCGCGTCGGCGGTCGTGATCGTGGTCTGACCGGTCGACGTGACGGCGGCGGCAAGGGTCGTCGACCGCGCCCGGTACATGTGGCTGTACATCTGGAAGTCGACCCGTTCGACCGGGAGGTACGGCAATCTTGTCACGAGCGGGTTGCGGTTGGCGAACCAGTTCCGCACCGCGACGGTGACGTCATTACGGGCCTCGATGCCGGCCTGCTGAGTGCCCAGGAATCCTTGCAAGAAGTTGGCCATGAGATAGACTCTCGTGCACCGATCACGGATCTCGCCCTGGTGCTCGGGGCGGCCGGCTTACCCTTTTTCGAGAGGGCTTTGAGATGGAACAGAACAGCGAAGAACTCATCATCCGACTCAAAGGCTTCGCGCCTTCGTCGTTTGAGTTCACAAGGAAATTGATTGTTGATGCGCTACTTGCAAGCCCCGAAGTCGGCTACGCGATGCTGGACGACTTCGCGAAGATAGCCGCTCGCCTGGCGATCGAAGGAAACTCGCAGGATTGCTCCGAAACCACTTCGGCTCCGCCGTCGAAGTTCACCTGGAACTGGCAGTCGATCGGGAACTTCCTCGAGTTCTGCAACGTACCGCCCGACAACCTGACGGCGTTCGCGTCCGGCGTGTCGGCGATCACGACCGACGGGCGACACATCGAAGCGATTGTTTTTCGGGACCACGGTCGCACCGGCATCCGGGCGATCGTGCCGGTCGTCGCCGCGAAATGCCCCACCACCACTGAGAAGCCTAGCTGTCAATCAAGTGACCGTTACGATTGTGTGTCGTTTTTTTGGGTCGAGGGCGATCCCGTGACGATCCCCGAAACGCACGATACGGCGTTGACGTGCGACGTCCCGCCCGTGACGTCGAACGTCGTTGAACAACCCGACGACGAACACGCCGCGATGGAGCGATTCTTTTTCGGCCGTTAGGTCGCCCGCGTGATCGACCGC
>Ga0302320_10027274_pt1 | contig 11011 bp, 7 predicted proteins | sample Bog_T0_3_FD_202130 | JGI IMG/M metagenome (GOLD analysis project Ga0302320, IMG submission 202130) | Peat permafrost microbial communities from Stordalen Mire near Abisko, Sweden - Bog_T0_3 | ecosystem: Environmental > Terrestrial > Soil > Wetlands > Peat | place: Sweden: Abisko, Stordalen Mire... | reverse complement strand
CGAGCTTGCCCAGACCCTGATCGTAGACTTTGCTGGCGGGCACGTCGGGCACGATGACCGTCTTGTACTTCTCGGCGCCGAATGGGTTGAAGTCGTCGAACATCGAGCAACCCGCCAACGACAGGGCGACGCACGCCAGCGCGAGGCCCCGGCCGGCGTGACGACCCACACGCGACGACGACGAAGGCGCGCGGGTTTCAGAGACGACAAGTTTCATGCGTTGGTCTCGACAGTTCGCCGCGGACATGCGGCGGGCTCTGATGGTGCGAGTTCCTTAGCCTAGTCCCGGCCCGCGCGCCACTCACCCCCCGCGCGAGCGATCCTTAGACCGGCAAATTGTGGCGCGAAAGCGCCGTAACGGCGGCGCGGCCATCATCTCGCGGGGAAAACCAAACCGATAAATCCGCCGATGGCGCCATCAATCGGCGTTCGCGGCGAAAGCCGCCGCCACGCGCCCGGCCGGCGCCGCGACGCCGTAAAAGCGGCGCTGCGCGCCCTCGATCACTTCGTAAGATTTGCGATCCGCGAACAGTGCGCCCAAAACCGCGGCGTTGATCGTGTGGCCAGGCCGATAGGCTTGATAGGCGCCGATGATCGGCGAGCCGGCCAGCGAGAGATCGCCGATCGCGTCGAGCGCCTTGTGCCGCACGAATTCATCGACGTAGCGCAGGCCCTCGGGGTTGAGGATCGCGCCGTCGTCGAGCGCGACCGAATTTTCGAGCGACGAGCCGAGCGCGAAGCCGGCCTGCCAGAGCTTCTTCACGTCCGACACGAAACCGAAGGTGCGGGCGCGAGAAATGTCGCGGCGGAAAACGTCCGGGTCGAGATCGAAAGCGCGGCGCTGGCGACCGATCGTCGCGACATCGAAATCGATCTCGACATCGAGGCGAAAGCCGCGGGAGGCGGGACGAAGCTCGGCGTGCGAGCGGCCCTGATCGACGCGAATCGGCTTCAGAACCTTGATGAAGCGGCGGCGGCGCGCCTGAGTGACGGTCCCCACCGAATCGATGGCGTCGACGAATTGCGCGGACGAGCCGTCCATGATCGGCACTTCCGGCCCGTCGATTTCGACCAGCGCGTTGTCGATATTGAGGCCGGCCAGCGCGGCGAGAAGGTGTTCGACGGTGGCGACCGAGGCGCCGGAGGCGTCGCCGAGAACGGTGCAAAGCGAGGTCTGGGTCACATGACGCCATTTGGCATCGATGAGACGTTCGCGTCCGCCCGGCAGACCGGTGCGGAGGATGACGATGCCGGAATCGCAGTCGGCGGGATGGAGGACCAGACGGGCCGGAGAGGCCGAGTGAACGCCGAATCCGCAAATCTCGATGCGATCGGCCAGCGTCGTCTGAAATCCGAATTTCATCAGCTCGTGGTCCCCGCAATCTCGCGTGATCCCAGAGATCCGCGATCCACCTTCGCTCCGCGCCCCAGGACCTTCATGGCCCCGTTTCGGCTGGGATGCGCGCCCCGATCGACCTCGCCAGAGGGCCGCCCGGTGCGGTCCCAGTTGATAGTCGCGCCCGGCCAGTCGGCCAAATCACCTTTCATGACCATTCGTTACACACTTTTTAGACACGATATAACTTCATTTTTTCAATCACTTAACATGCAAGCGACGATCCGACGCACCCTGGGAGGCCGATCGCGGCGAAACGCCGCGATCGGAAGTGGTGAAAAAGCGGCCGATTCACGCCGAATCAAGGATTTCCCGACCGACGCAGGAACGCCGGGATTTCGAGCTGATCATCCTCGGACGTTTGCCGGGGAGCGGCGCGGCCATGCGGGTCCAACTGCCCCTGCGCGGGCCGCGGCGGAGCCGAGCGCTGGGGCTGCCGGCCGTACTCTGCGTGCAGCGCGGCGGTGTTGGGCTTCACCGGAGCCGGAATCGATCGCAGGGGCGGCGAGGCCGGAGCGGCGTCCTCGGGACGGCTGATGCCGAACGCGGCGAGCTTCTCCAACAACGAGCGGCGACGCGTCTCGGGAACGGGCTGCGAGGAGCCGCGGTCGTCGCGTTGCGCGGCCAATTGCGCCTGCGCGACGCGGGGAAGCTCCTCGATCTTCGGCATACGGGTCTGGCGCACGTAGGGCTCCGGAGCCGGCGGAATGAACTCCTGCTCGATCGGCTCCTCGTAACGCTCGGCGACCGGCTCGGGATAGACGACGGCGCGGGGCTGCACGGGGCGAACCTCGACCTCGTTCATCACGGGCTCGATCGGCTCGGGCGCTGCGGCGACGGTCGCCGGAACCTCCAACGCGACTTGCGCGATCGGGGCCGGCATCGTGCGCGGGCGGCTATAAGACGAGGTCTCGACGCGCGGCGGCATGGACGCCGGCTCGGCGCGCTCCAGGGTCGCCTGATCGATGCCGGTGGCGACGACCGACACGCGGACGACGCCGTCGAGAGCCGAATCGAAGGTCGCGCCGAGGATGATGTTGGCTTCCTCGTCGACCTCCTGACGGATGCGGCTCGCCGCCTCGTCGACTTCATAGAGAGTGAGATCGTTGCCGCCGGTGATGGAGATCAGCAGGCCGCGCGCGCCCTTCATCGAGACTTCGTCGAGCAGCGGATTGGCGATCGCGGCTTCGGCGGCCTGGACCGCGCGACGCTCGCCGGTCGCCTCGCCCGTGCCCATCATCGCCTTGCCCATTTCGCTCATGATCGAGCGCACGTCGGCGAAGTCGAGGTTGATGAGGCCTTCTTTGACCATCAGGTCGGTGATGCAGGCGACGCCGGAATAGAGCACCTGATCGGCCATCGCGAAGGCGTCGGCGAAGGTGGTCTTCTCGTTGGCGACCCGGAACAGATTCTGATTCGGGATGATGATGAGCGTGTCGACCGACTTGTGCAGTTCAGAGATGCCGCCCTCGGCCAGACGCATGCGGCGCCCGCCCTCGAAATGGAACGGCTTGGTGACGACGCCGACGGTCAGGATGCCCATTTCGCGAGCGACCCGCGCGATGACCGGCGCCGCGCCGGTGCCGGTGCCGCCGCCCATGCCGGCGGTGACGAACACCATATGCGCGCCCGCCAGATGGTCGCGAATTTCTTCCAGCGCCTCTTCGGCCGCCGCGCGCCCGACTTCCGGCTTGGAGCCGGCGCCGAGGCCCTCGGTCACCTGCAGACCCATCTGAATGATTCGCTCGGCTCGCGAGGACGTCAGCGCCTGCGCATCGGTGTTGGCGACGACGAAATCGACGCCCACCAGACCGGACACGATCATGTTGTTGACCGCGTTGCCGCCAGCGCCGCCGACGCCGCAAACCATGATGCGGGGCTTCAATTCCCTGAGTTCGGGAGCCTTCAGATTGATCGACATTTGGGCCTCGTTCTGATTTCGCTGGACGCCCGCCGGCGCCGGTTGCCTGTTGGAAATTTCGTCGGCGCGCGCCGCGTGAGCGCGTTCCGTAGCTCCCGTCAAAAACTTTGTTTCAACCACCGACCGACACGCGCGACATACCCATCGTCCACGGCGCTAGGCTGAGGCGCCGCGCGTCCCGGTTCGAAATGTTCGAGACCGGCGACCTGCGGGTAGACCAGCAGACCGACGGCCGCGGCGAAAGCCGGGCTCTTGGCCGATTCGGGAAGCCCCTCGACGCCGAGCGGACGACCGACCCGGGCCTGATGGGAAATGATCTGCCGCGCGAGTTCCGGCAGGCCGGTGAGTTGGCTGGCCCCGCCCGTCAGCACCAGCCGACGGCCGGCGTGCGAAGCGTGGCCCGCCGCCTTGAGACGGTCGCGCACGAGTTCGAGAATTTCCTCGACGCGCGGGCGCACGATGCGCACCAATTCGGACTTCGGGAGTTGGCTCGGATGATCCATGTCGTCACCGGTGCGATGCACCGAGATCGTCTCGCGATCGTCGGACGGCGAGGCGATGCAGGCGCCGTATAATGTTTTAAGGCGCTCGGCATCCGCGAGGCTGACCGAAAGCCCGCGCGCCACGTCCATCGTAACGTGATTGCCGCCGACCGCGACCGCGTCGACATGCGCGATGCGATCACCCGCGAACACGCCGATCGTCGTCGAACCGCCGCCGAAATCGACCAGCGCGGCGCCGAGTTCCGATTCGTCGTCGACCAGCGTCGAAAGACCCGCCGCATAGGGCGTGGCGACCATCGCCGCGACCCGGAGATGGCAACGCTCGATCGCGAGCATCAGATTGCGCGCCGCGGCGGCGTCGCACGAAGCCACGTTCAGCTCCGCGCCAAGTTCATCGCCCAACATGCCCTTGGGATCGTGGACGCCGCGTTGCGCGTCGAGCCAGAAGCCGGAGGGAACCGCGTGCAGCACCGCCCGACCCGCATGAGCGCTCGCCGCGGAAGCCGCCTCGAGCACGCGATGCACCTCGTAATCGCCGACCGCTTTGCCGTGCACGCCGATCTTGGCGGCGTAGAGTTGAGAGGAGAGACGGCCGCCCGACATGTTGACGATGACGCTCTCGACTTCGACGCCCGCCATGCGTTCGGCCGCGTCGATCGCGAGGCGAATGGCGCCTTCGGCGGCGTCGAGATCGACGATCGCCCCCGCCTTGACGCCACGCGAGCGCTGATGGCCGACGCCGAGCACCTTGCAACGATGCGTGCGGCCGCGCAGCGAGTCCGAACGCTCCATCGGGGTCAGGCGCGCGATCAGGCAGACGATCTTCGAGGCGCCGACGTCGAGCACGGAAAGCACGGCGCTCTTGCGCGGCGGAATCTGCCGCAGCCGCGGCGTGAGAGGTTTGAACGTCATAGCGCCGCGCCCTTCTTGGCGTGCGCGTCGACACGTTCCTGGCGCGCCGCCGCGGCTTCGGCGGACAGCCGCGCGAAGGCGCGGCCGGGCGTGCGCAGATCGAGCCAGAGAATGTCCTTGTCCAACACCCGCGACTGACGCTGCATCCTGAGCAGCGTCGAGATCGCGTCGAGCGGGTCGGTCTCGGGAAGCTTCACGTCGAGGCCGGATTTCATCTTGAGATTCCAGCGACGGCCGCCGATCAGCACGCCGGCTTCGACCTTGGTCCTGAGCTCCTGCGTCGCATCGAGCAGGGTCGCGAATTCCGACAACCGCTCGTTGGCGCCCTCGCCGACCACGAAAGGCAGGTTGGAAAGCTGCGTGTCGCGCAGTTCGTCGATCACGGCGCCGTCGGCCGCGACCGTGCGCACTTCGCCGTCGCGCTGCCACAGCGCGGCGGGCGTGCGCTCGACGACGTCGATGACGATCTGGCTGGGATAGAGCTTGCGCACGCTCGCCTGCTTGACCAGCGGCGTCTTTTCGAGCTTGGCGCGCGCGCCCTCCACGTCGAAGAAGGGCAGGGAATCCTTCGGGGTGACGCCCGCGATCTTCAGCACTTCCGGCTCGGTGAGCCGCGATTGGCCGGAGATGGTGACTATCCTGACGCCGAAGCCGAGTCCGCGCGCGAGAAAATCGCCGATTCCGCCTTGCTCGGCGACGAAGGCTTGATATTGGCCGCCGCGCGTCGCGCCGACCGCCGCCACCGACGCGAGCAAACCCAAGGTCAGGACGAGGCCCACGCCGCGCGGCAAGGGGCGATCGAATCGCAGCCGGCTCCAGTACGCGCCTTGGCGGGCGCGTTCGCCGCGCAGCAGCACCGCGGGCGGCCCGGAGACGCCGAGGCTCGCGAACGCCGGCTCGGGCTGTCGGCTCAGGCCGATAGTTTGGCTCAGCGATCGCAAGACGCGTCCTCCACAATCCACTCCACGAGTTCACCGAAGGACATGCCGGCATAGGCCGCCATGTCCGGCACCAACGAGGTCTCGGTCATTCCCGGTTGGGTGTTGACCTCCAAACAGACCAATTCCCCGTCCTCACCCTTCGAATCGTCGTAACGAAAATCGGCGCGACTCACGCCGCGACATCCCAAGGCGCGATGCGCCTTCAACGACAAGTCTTGGACATCGTGGTAAATTTTCGGTTTAAGTTTTGCGGGCAAAACGTGAACGGAGCCGCCTTTGGCGTATTTTGCGTCATATCCGTAGAAGGCTTCCGAGACCGGCACGATCTCGATGATGTCGAAAACCCGGTCGCCCATGACGGCGCAGGTCAGTTCCTGACCGGCGACGAAATGCTCGGCCAGCAGCCGATCGCCGTAGGGCCAATCCGCGCGGCCGACTTCTTGTGGGGGATGCGCGCGATCCTCTTTGACGATGACGACGCCGAACGACGAACCTTCGTTGACGGGCTTGAGCACATAGGGCGGTTCCATCACGTGGCGAAGCGCGGCGTCATGGCGATCGACGACGATGCCGTGGGCGACGGGCACGCCCGCCGCGCTCAGCACGATCTTGGCCAGATCCTTCTGCATCGCCAGCGCCGAGGAGAGCACCCCGGAATGGGTGTAGGGAATGCGCAGCACCTCGAGCACGCCCTGAATCGAGCCGTCCTCGCCGGCCGGACCGTGCAAGGCGTTGAAGGCGACGTCGGGTTTGAGCGCGGCGAGCACTTGCGCGATGTCGCGGGCGACGTCGATTCGCGAAACCTTGTAGCCGCGCGCCTCCAGGGCGTCGGCGCAACCGCGGCCGGAATTCAGCGAAACCGGCCGTTCCGACGACCAGCCCCCCATCAACACCGCGACATGCTTCATAGCGCCCGACCTGTTTACCCCGCCGCGTGAACGGCCGTTAAAATAGAATTAAGGGGAGGGCGTTAATGAGGCCTTAACCCAACGGGCCGGCGGCGGAATTTTCGGCGGCGAGGCGCGCGGATTTCACGTGTCGCGCGCGAGCGCTCGCGGGGCGTCGCTCCAGAATATTGATTTCGTGCGATTATGTGCGTCGCGAACTCGCCTTCGTCGCCGCTCTCACGGGAAATTGGCTTGCCAAGGCGAAAAGGGGCGCCTATGTGTAACTCGTTTCGCAAATGGGTCGCATCCGCATCGTCGGCCCCTTCGACACGCCCTTGCGTTGCGTAATTCGTGCGCGCCGACGGGCCACGACGACAGCGGAGAGATTCAGCGCGTGGGCGCGGTTCCGCCCTTTCACCGCCTTCTTTGTGTTTGCGCCCGCGCAACCCATCGAGTTCGCGGGAGAAATCGGAAATGCGTCTCGTCGAGCCCCAGTTCGGCGACCGCGTGCGTAAATGGATGGCGCCTCAGGGCGCCCCTCGAATGGCGACGAGGGTCTTTTCCGCCGGAGTTTCAAGGTCGCAATGCCGGGGTCGCCTCAGATAGTCCGTAATGCCTCGTGTGAGAACACGTGGACGGACGTGTCTGTGGCTCTCGCGCCTTTTCGTCAGCGTCACGGCGGGCTTCACGCCCCGACCGAGACCTTATCCCCCCCTTTCCGTTTTTTCCCCCAAATCGGTGCGCCCCGCCTGGACCTCTCACGTTCTTCACGAGCGTTCGAGGCCGCCCGAGCGCGCCCCAAGCGAGTTACACATGTCCAACAAGATGATTATCGACGCGTCCCATCCGGAAGAGACCCGGGTGGTCGTACTGAGAGGTAGTCGGGTCGAGGAATTCGATTTCGAATCGGCCAGCAAGAAGCCGCTACGAGGGAACATCTATCTGGCGAAGGTGACCCGCGTGGAGCCTTCGCTCCAGGCCGCTTTCGTCGATTACGGCGGCAATCGCCATGGCTTCCTCGCTTTTTCGGAAATCCATCCCGACTATTACCAGATCCCGGTCGCCGATCGTCAAGCGCTGCTGGAAGAGGAAGCGCGCTCGCATCGCGAGGAAGAGGAAGAGGCCAGCGGCGACCGTCGTAGCCGCCGTCATCGCCGCAATCGCTCGCCCGAATCGGAAATGCGCGCTAACGCGGGCGACACGGTTTCGCAGCCGGCGCCTAACGAGCTGGAAGAACTGCTGATTTCCCCCGAGATCGAGCCCCGCGAGCCTGTGGCCGGCGAGATCGAAGCCGAGCGGACCGAGGTCGAGCCGGCGGAGAGCGCGTCCGTCGAGGAGCCGTCGGTTGTCGAAGTCCATGCCGAAACGCATGAAGCGGCGCCCGTCGCCGAGGCGGCTTCCGAGGGCGAACACGTCGAGAAGACGCACGCCGAGCCGGATCACCACGAAGAGCTGGAGGGCGCTCCGTCCTATGAGACCGAGCAGCCCTACGAGCGTGAACCGGCCCCCTCTCACGAGCGTCACGCCGACGAAGACGACGAGCACGAGGTCACCACGCTCGGCGGCGCCGGCTCCGAAGAGCAGACGATGCGCGCTCCGCGTCCGCGCGGCGACGACGAAGGCGAACCGGTCGAAGTGATCGGCGGCGACGCGATGGACGAGACGCCGCGCCGCGCGCCGCGCCTGCGCCGCCACTACAAGATCCAGGAAGTCATCAAGCGCCGTCAGGTGCTGCTGGTGCAGGTGGTCAAGGAAGAGCGCGGCAACAAAGGCGCCGCGCTGACGACCTACCTGTCGCTCGCCGGCCGCTATTCCGTGCTGATGCCCAACACCGCGCGCGGCGGCGGCATTTCTCGCAAGATCACCAACGCGCAGGACCGCAGCCGCCTGAAGTCGATCGCCGAGGAGCTCGAGGTTCCCGAGGGCATGGGCGTCATCCTGCGCACCGCCGGCGCCTCGCGCACCAAGCCCGAGGTCAAGCGCGACTTCGAATATCTGCTGCGCATGTGGGAGACGGTGCGCGAGACCACGCTCGCCTCCAGCGCGCCGATGCTGGTTTATGAAGAAGGCTCGCTGATCAAGCGCGCCATCCGCGATCTCTATTCCAAGGAGGTCGAGGAGATCGTGGTGGCCGGCGAGGCGGGCTATCGCGAAGCCAAGGCGTTCATGCGCCTGCTGATGCCCAATCACGTCAAGGCCGTCGTGCCCTATCGCGACACCCAGCCGGTGTTCGCCAAGGCGGGCGTCGAGGCGCAGCTCGACGCGATGTTCTCCAATCAGGTCACGCTGAAGTCGGGCGGCTATATCGTCATCAATCAGACCGAGGCGCTGGTCGCGATCGACGTCAACTCGGGCCGCTCCACCCGCGAGCACAATATCGAGGACACCGCCGTCCGCACCAATCTCGAGGCGGCGGACGAAGTCGCGCGGCAATTGCGCCTTCGGGATCTCGCCGGCCTCATCGTCGTCGACTTCATCGACATGGAGGAGTCGCGCAACAATCGCTCGGTCGAGCGCCGGATGAAGGACGCGCTGAAGAACGACCGCGCGCGCATCCAGGTCGGCCGCATCTCGCATTTCGGCCTGCTCGAAATGTCGCGCCAGCGCATCCGCACCGGCGTGCTCGAAGGCTCGACCGTGGTGTGCCAGCATTGCATGGGCGCCGGCGTCGTGCGCTCGACCTCCTCGGTGGCACTGCATGTGCTGCGCGTGCTGGAGGACGCGCTGATCAAGAGCGCCGCCAACGACATGACGGTGCGGGCGCGCACCGCGGTCGCGCTCTACATCCTCAACCAGAAGCGCGTTCACCTGCGCGATCTCGAGCGCCGCTTCGGCGTCGTCATCATGGTCGAGGCGGACGACACGCTGACCGGCGCGAACTATCACGCGCTGGAGCGCGGCGAGCCGGCCTCCGGCGTACGGGCGCCCGACTCGGAGCTCGAGCATCGCCCCGCCGGCTACGGCGCGCCCGAGGAAGAGGAAGAATTCTTCATCGAGGAGACGCCCGAGGCGGAAGACGAGATCGAGGTCGGCGAGACCGAAGCCTCCGAGGACGAATCGGAAGAGACCGAAGCCGAGGGCGGCGAGGGCGAAGCGACCGGCGACGACGCGGATCGCAGCCGTCGCAAGCGTCGGCGTCGGCGTCGGCGTGGCGGCGAGCGCCCGGCCGGCGAGATTATTTCAGCCGACGCGCCGCAGCCGACCGATGACGGCCTCGCCGTGGTCGCGGAAATCGGCGGCGATTTCTCGCAAGTCGTGCCGGTGGAAGGCGAAGAAGGCGGACGTCCCAACGGCCCGCGCCGTCGTCGTTCGCGTCGCGGGCGTCGCGGCGAGCGCGATCGTTTCGCGCCGGGCGCCGAGGGCGCGGAAGGCGGCGAGCCGCTGGAGGGCGCGGAAGCGCAGGAAGGCGCCGCTTCGGAGTTCGAGCCGGAAACCGCCACCTTCGATCCCGAATCGCAGCCGAGCGTAACGACCGAATCGGAAGTCGCGCCGGTCGCGCGCGAGGAATTGCCGTGGACGGCGCCGAAGCCGGCCCCGGTCGAGCCGCCGGCGGACGTCGTGGCCGAGGCCGCTCTGGTCGCCGAGGCGCCCCCCGCCCCGGTCGAAGCGCATGTCGAGCCCGCGGCGGAAGTGCCGACGGCGGTCGAACCGGCGCCGACGCAACCGGAGCCCGAGCCGATCGTCGAGGACCCCAATCGCCCGCGCCGTTCCGGCTGGTGGCAGCGCGCTCGCGCGACCATCGTCGGGGAATGAACCTCACGCCTCGCGCGTCAGTGAGCGGGCTCCTTCGGGAGCCCGTTTTTCGTCGGAGGAACGGATGAAATCCTGGCTCTCGAACTGGACGTTCTGGGCGCTGCTGTCGGCGGCCTTCGCCGCGCTGACCGCGATCTTCGCGAAGATCGGGGTAGAGAACGTCAATTCGGATTTCGCGACCTTTCTGCGCACGGTCGTGATCCTGACCGTGCTGGCCGCGATGTTGACCGCGTTCGGGCAATGGGAGCCGCTCGGCGCCATCTCCAGCCGAACCTATGTGTTTCTCACGCTGTCCGGGCTCGCGACGGGTGCCTCGTGGCTGTGCTATTTTCGCGCGCTCAAGCTCGGCGACGCCGCGCGGGTCGCGCCGATCGACAAGCTGAGCGTGGTGCTGGTCGCGGTGTTCGGCGTCATCGTCCTGGGCGAACAACTGTCGACGCCGAACTGGGCCGGCGTCGCCCTGATCGCGGCGGGGGCGATTCTGGTGGCGTATAGGGGCTGAGATGGAATTCGAGGCGAAACGGGGCTCAAACTAAAGGGCGAATTGGCGATGAAAGCTGGCCTGATTGTCTTGGCCCTGTGCTTGGCTCCCTCCGCGGCGCTCGCTCAGTTCGCGCCCCCCGGGGCCGGCTACATGCCCTTCGGTTATGGCGAATCGGGCGCGGAGGCGGCGGCGGCGATCGACACGGCGAGTCAGG
>Ga0302320_10027273_pt1 | contig 11012 bp, 8 predicted proteins | sample Bog_T0_3_FD_202130 | JGI IMG/M metagenome (GOLD analysis project Ga0302320, IMG submission 202130) | Peat permafrost microbial communities from Stordalen Mire near Abisko, Sweden - Bog_T0_3 | ecosystem: Environmental > Terrestrial > Soil > Wetlands > Peat | place: Sweden: Abisko, Stordalen Mire... | reverse complement strand
AGTGGAACATGAATTTTGTGGAGGGTGCCGCGCAGGCGCTCCAATTCATGGAGACGCATGCCGTGGATATCATTGTTTCCGACATGATGATGCCGGGCATGGATGGATCGCAATTGCTCGCCGAGGTTGCGCGGCGCCATCCGCAGGTTGTTCGCATCATCCTGTCGGGGCACTCCGGACACGAGGCGGTGTTGCGACTGGTGGGGCCCGCCCACCAATATCTTTCCAAGCCTTGCGATGCTGATGAATTGCGCAAAGCCATCGCCCGGGCGCTCGCCTTGCGTGATCTGCTGGACAATGACCGCCTCAAAAAACTCACGACCCGCATCCATGACTTGCCGACGTTGCCGGTGCTGCATGACCGGTTGACGGCGGAATTGGCCAAGGATGCTCCCGACCTGGACAGCATCGGGGAAATCATTTCCCGGGATATCGGCATGACGGCAAAAATTCTGCAACTCGTCAACTCGGCCTTTTTCGGTCTGGCCCAGCCGATCAACACCCCGACTGAAGCGGTGGTCTATCTGGGGCTAAACACCATCCGCTCGCTGGTGTTGTCGGTGGAGGTATTTTCCCAATACGAAAAAAAGGCCAGCTCGTTTCCGCTCGAGGTGCTCGCGCAGCATTCATGGATCACCGGAACCATGGCCAGCGCACTGGCACGACATGAGTCGCTGGGCAACAAGATGATTGACCAATGCTTTCTGGCCGGCCTCCTGCACGACGTCGGGCAAATGGTCCTCGCCTTCGGCCTGCCGGCGGAATACGCGCAAGTCAGTGCGCGGGCCAAGAACGAGCACCTGCCACTCTGGCAGGTGGAACAACAATGCTTCGGCGCCACGCATGCGGATGTCGGCGCCTATCTGCTGGCATTATGGGGCCTGCCCAACCCGGTGGTGGAAGCCGTGGCCCTGCATCATCAACCCGACCGCTCGACCACCCCGGAATTTTCCTCGGCGGTGGCGGTTCACGTCGCGGACGTGTTTGCGCATGACTTCATGTCTTCCAACACGGAGGTGCCACCGCCCATCCTGGACCTGGCGTATTTGACGCGGCTCGGGTTGGAAGGGAGAATGGAGTCCTGGCAGGAAGACTGCCAGATCATCTCTGAAACCTGAAATATTATGACTGAAAAAGTGTTGTTTGTGGACGACGACCCCAATTTGCTGGCGTCTTGTGAAAGAAATTTCCGCCGCCAGTTTGCTGTCGAGACTGCGGCTGGCGGTGAGGCTGCCCTGGAAAAAATCGCAGCGCATGGCCCCTACGCCGTGGTCATCTCCGACCGGCAGATGCCGCGCATGGACGGCATCACGCTGTTGACGCGCGTACGGGAACGCGCGCCCGACACCGTGCGGATCATGCTGACGGGCAATGTCGATTTGGAAGGTGCCATCAAGGTCGTGAACGAGGGCAATATCTTCCGGTTCTTAACCAAGCCATGCCCGCCCGAAATCCTGGGCAAGGCGGTGGGCGACGCGCTGGCGCAATTCCGCCTGGTCACCGCGGAGAAGGAATTGTTGAACAAAACACTGAACGGCAGTATCAAGCTGCTGACCGACATCCTGTCGATGGTCGAACCGGATTCCTTCGGCCGCGCGCAGTCGGTCCGTGACATGGTCACCCGCATCGCCAAGAAGTTTGGGTTGGAAAACGATTGGGAAATTCCACTGGCCATCATGCTGGCACCCATCGGCAATGTGACCATCCCGCCGCCGTTGCTGCTCCGGGCACGGGCTGGCAGCCCGCTATCCACGGTGGAGGCCCGCATGGTGTCGGAATTGCCCCAGACCGCGGCGCGGTTGCTGGCCAATATTCCGCGCCTGGAAGGGGTTGCCCGCATCGTGCGTTACCAGCACAAACATTATGACGGTACCGGCCAGCCGAAGGATGAGGTCAAAGGCGAGGCGTTGCCATCCGGATCGCGGCTGCTGAAAATCGTGGTGGACCTTGCCCAATCCCAGCAGAGGACCCGCCGACAGGCGCTGGATGAAATGGAATCGCGCGTGGGCTGGTATGATCCGGCCCTGCTGCATGCGGTGCGGGATTATTATGGGCTGGGCGTTGCGGAGCGCGAGGTGGAGAGGGAGGCGATGTACATCTCCTTTTGTGATTTGGCGCCCGGCATGGTGCTGAGTTCCAACCTGGAGACCCAGGACGGTCGCCTGATTTTATGCGCCGGGCAGCAACTGACCGAGATGAACATGGAAAAAGCCAAAAATTTTGCGCTCATTTCGGGTATCAAGGAACCGTTGCAAGTGGAAAATCCGGGTGCGGCACCCCAGGGGTTTGATTAACAAGGGTTTTCGCGCGTGGGCAGGGCGCATCGGTTAATCTGGCTGAAACTTTATTGTAAATTTCGCTGGCAATATTAGCCAATCTGGGCCTTATTAGTACCAAGGCATGATGACACCAATCATACTGCCGTGGCCCCCAACCTTCCAACCGAAGGAATTCCAATGGACTTGCATCATCCGTTCATAATTGAATTCCCCGCACATCGCGAAACCATCCGTTCCCTGAAATTGGCGGACGGCAATTTTCGCCAGATGTTCGAGGAATACCACAGGTTCGACGACGAAATCTGTCGCATTGAAGAGGAAGTCGAATTCGCCAGCGATCAGCAACTGGACGAATTGAAATTCAAGCGCGCCAAGCTCAAGGACGCGTTGTACACCGCCGTGCAGAAGTACGAGGCGATGGCGATGGCGCGCTAATTTTCCGGTTGGTTCTTTTGGGGTTGGCGCGGGCGCCAACCAAGGGCCGTAGCCGCCCAACCCGCTCCGTTTTGTTGGGTTTCTGCGCAAGCCCAAATCTTCCTGCTATTTTCCTTTCAGTCAATTCTTCCGGTCGGCTGGTAAAAACGCGGGAACATATTCATCCCTCGCAGCTCTTATTCCTTGGCGGGCGGGAAAACCAAGTGAAATTCAAACCAAACACGACTATGGAAAAAAATCGTTACTACTTCTGGGCGGGTGGCCAGCTGGAGGAAGAAACCAGACACAAATCCTCATGGACGGCAGGATTGGTTGCCGGAGTTCTTTTAACAGTGGGACCGCCGGTGGTCCTCGCGCAAAATTTTTATCTCCAACACAATCTGGTTTCCGATCTCCCGGGCCTGGCCGATTTCACGGATACCAACCTGATCAATCCGTGGGGAATATCCTTTAGTGCTGCCAGCCCCTTTTGGATTACGGACAACGGGACCGGATTGTCGACGCTTTACAACAGCACCGGCGCAATCCAATCCCTGGTCGTCACCATCCCGCCGCCCGCGGGGCAATCCGGCCCGGCTGCGCCTTCCGGCACGATTGCCAATTCCGTTGTGGGCTTTACTTCGACCAACGGCGCGGCCGCCCATTTTCTTTTCGACACGGAGGACGGAACCATTTCCGCCTGGAGCAGCGGTCCGGCGGCCGTTTTGGAAGTGGATTTATCATCTTCGAATGCCGTTTTCAAAGGGTTGGCCGCCGGCAACCACAATGGAAGCAACTACATTTACGCCACCGATTTTCGCAACGGGCAGGTGGACATGTTCGATACCAACTATTCGTTGGTGGGGTCTTTCACCGATGCCACCCTTCCGTCCGGCTATGCGCCGTTTGGCATCCAAAACCTCGGCGGGCAGCTTTACGTCACGTTTGCGTTGCAGGACCCGGCCAAACATGATGACGTGGCTGGCCCTGGCGATGGCTATGTGGATGTGTTTGACACGGGGGGCAATTTGGTCGAGCACTTTGCCAGCCGAGGGGCGCTTAACTCGCCCTGGGGCATTGCCAGGGCGCCCCTGGGATTTGGCCCGTTCTCCGGCGACATTTTGATCGGCAATTTTGGCGATGGCGCCATCAATGCGTACGACCCCGAATCGGGCAAACGACTGGGCGGTCTGGCGGATACCAACGGAAATCCCCTCCAGATCAGCGGTCTGTGGGGCATTGCGTTTGGCAATGGCAAAAGCGGGGGCAGCACACACACCCTTTATTTCACCTCCGGACCCAATGGCGAAAGCGATGGGTTGTTTGGGAGCCTTGCGGCCGTCGATCCGGGTCTCACGACCGGCATTACGTATCTGCAGAGCAATCTGGTTTCCAATCTGCCGGGATTGGCTGCGGTCACTGATACCAATCTGGTCAATCCATGGGGCATCGCCTTCAGCGCCACCAGCCCTTTCTGGATCTCGGACAACGGAACCGGCCTCTCCACGCTGTATAACAGCACCGGCGCAATCCAATCTTTGGTCGTCACCATTCCACCGCCGACCGGTCAACCCGGGCCCGCGGCCCCATCTGGCACGATTGCCAATTCCGTCGCGGGTTTCACCTCGACCAACGGTGCCACCGCCCATTTCCTTTTCGACACGGAGGACGGAACCATTTCCGCGTGGAGCAGCGGTACCTCCGCCGTGCTAAAAGTGGATTTTTCAACGTCCAATGCCGTTTTCAAGGGCCTGGCCTCGGGGGCTTACAACGGGACCAACTACATTTATGCGACCGATTTTCACAACGGGCAGGTGGACGTCTTTAACACCAATTATGAGCTGGTCACGACGGCAGGCGGCTTCAGCGATACCAACATTCCGACGGGGTACGCCCCGTTCGGCATTCAGGATATCAATGGTCAGCTCCTGGTTTCCTATGCTCTTCAGGATCCCGCAAAGCACGATGATGAACCCGGTCCAGGCAATGGCTTGGTGGATGTATTCGATACCGGTGGCAACCTGCTCCAAAGGCTGATTGCCGGCAGCGTGCTCAATTCCCCGTGGGGATTGGCCCGGGCGCCGATCGGATTCGGCGCGTATGGCGGAGAACTGTTGGTGGGTAATTTTGGGGATGGACGAATCAATGTGTTTAATCCCACGAACGGCGCGTGGGTGGGGGCGCTGGTCTCGGATACCAATGGCACAACCATTGAAATATCGGGCTTGTGGGGATTGGCCTTTGGCAACGGCCACAGCGGCGGCGACGCGTACACGCTCTATTTCACCGCCGGAATTGACGGGGAGGAAAACGGGCTGTTTGGGAGTATATCGGCGGTGACGCCCACGTTTGTGGGGGTCGCGAAAAATGCCGGCGGTATCACGCTGACTTGGGGTGGCGGCGGCGCCGGTCCTTTTACGGTGCAGCAAAGCACGAACCTGCTCAGCACCAATTGGGTGGCGGTGGCGGTGGTCAGCACCAACAGTGTCACGGTGCCCAATACCAATTCCTCCGCGTTCTTCCGATTGCAAAAGTGACCACATCCTTGGGCACCTCCATCCGCGGCGAATGGATTTGCCCACTACGGTCCGCCATTGTGGCAGTCAACGCAGGTCGGATTGTCGTCCAAATCGCCGCCCGGATGAATAAACTTCTGGCCGGCCGGAGCCAACCGGTTCAGTTCGTCTCCGGCACCCTGCGCCAAAATCGTGTGGCACGTGTTGCAATCATTAGCCTTGATGGTTCGTTTTTTGTCCTCGGTCTTGTGCAGGCCGTCATGGCAGCGGAAACATCCGGGCCAGATCATGTGGCCAACGTCATCGGGATAGCTGGCCCAGCTCGCTTTCATCTCGGGAAAAAAATTGTCCGCATAAATCTGCTGGATCGTGGCGATGGCATCCTTGATCCGCGGATCGTTGGGATACTTCGCCGCTAGGGCGGTCGCAATACCATCGTGGCCCTCCTCATCCGTCTGGTAGGGCCGCGTCAGGACGTACATCGCGTTGGTTTTGATCCAAGGGATCGATGGGTCAATTTTATTCAGCGCCATCGCCTGGTTGACAGCCCGTTCCGGGGACAAATACCGGTGCGATGGGCGGGTGTGGCAGTCCATGCAATCCATCGTGCGCACTTCCAGTCTGGCAATTTCATTGGTGAAATTTTTAGTTTTGAAGACGGTCACATTGCCCTGCGCATCCGTCACCCGCACCCAGGGAATTTTCTGGCGGCCATTGTCGGTGGCCACATATTCCACCTTGTTACCGGGCAGGTTATGCCAGTGAATGCCGCCCACCGGCCCCTGGCGCGCATCGCTTCCGCCGATTTTCAGCAGGAGGCGGATGGAATAAGGCGAGTTCGAGGCGTCGCTTTGAAAATAGTTGAAGGTGCGGTCGAGGTTGCCCACAAAGGATTGCGGCCAGTGGCATTCCTCGCAGGTGTCGCGCGCCGGGCGAAGGTTTTTGATCGGGGTCGGAATCGGGCGCGGATATTTGTTAAACGCCACGGCATAAAGCTGGTACGAGCCGGAGATCTTGGACTTGACGAACCAGGACACGCCCTTGCCGACGTGACATTCCACGCAGGCCACCCGCGCGTGCGGACCATGGTCATACGTCACCTTTTCCGGTCGCATCACCTTGTGGCACGTTTCCCCGCAGAAGGTCACTGACTCCGTGAAATTGAAGGCATTGTAGGAACCCACTGCGGACAGTAAGAGAAACACCACGCTCCCCGCGATAAACGTCACCGCCGCACGGCGGTCGTGCGGGTTGTTCAAGTCAATGTTCAGGGAAGCCGGTTCGCCGCCCTTGGCCCGCCGGCGCCGTTCCAGCCACGCTCCGCCGAAAACCAGCACGATCCCGCCGATCAAAAACGCCGGCACCCCCATATAAGTGAGGATGCTCACATAGGGATTGGCAAACTTGGCAAACGCATCCAGCGTGAAGAGCAACAGGAAGGAGAACAGCGCGCCAATGCCCACCACCACGCCGACAAAACTGATCCAGTTGCGGAACAATGACGGCAATTTGGCGGGGGAGGATTCAGGATTCATGGGTGGGAGATTTCGGACGGGTTTTCAAGGTTAACCAGTGAGATGACTGGCTGCCGGATGAAAACCATAAAAACACCCGGCAGCCAGAACCATAACCAATCTACTTCTTCAGCCCATGAACATAGGCGACGAGCGCCTTCACTTCATTATCGGTCAAAGTATCGAACGGCTTCATCAAAGTTTTATCTTCCGGCGATTTTAAGCCCTCCTTGATCGCCTTGGCCGCGGCGTCATCCTTCAGGCCGGCCTGCACTTTGGCATCGGTAAAATCCTTGCAGCCCAGTTTCTGGCCCATTTTGGTGTCGCCTTTGCCCTCGGCGCCATGGCACTTGGCGCAGAGGTTGCCCCAGTTTTCGCTGGCATCGGCGGCCCGCGCGGAAACCGCGGCCGCCAGGCCAAACAGCGTGACGAAGAGAATTACTTTTTTCATATGCAATATGTATTGGTTCATGTTGGCCGATGCAAACGCATCGGGGTCGCATGGTTATCATCAGCCAGGCGGGGGAATTTAACTAGCCACCTTTTGTCCAATGGTTGACATTTTTTGATTAGTGAAGCGGAGCGATTGAAGGGCGAGGTGCAGGATGCGGACCCGCGGTTTTACCTGATTTTACCCGACCGTTACTTTTGGCACACGGCGTAGTCCGGCGAGATAGTGATGCCCGGGGCACCGCTGCCAGTGCGGCCTGCCGGCTCTTTTTGACTCTCCACTTGAGCCGGTAAGATGCTCCAAGCTTCGGTAGCGTCGAAAGTCGAGATGCCGAACCTGAAATGGTTGGCCAGGGTAACTTTTTCTCCGGCTGGATGGTCGGACGTAGTTGAATAAAAAGAGTGGCCGGACGACTGGTCCAGCCACTGCTTGATTATTGAGAATTGCTTTTTACTTCAAGGAACCCGGCTAGTTCGAAGTGATGATTTGCAGCTGGTTGCCGCTGTTAAAGGAGGTGCTGCCCCAGATGTAGTTCTGCCCGTCGTTGCTGGCATCGAAACGGTCGCCCGCCAGGATGACAAACAAACCGCCTGCATTCACGGCGTTCTGGAGCCGGGGGCCACGCTGGCCAGTGCTTTCATAGTGCCATGCGTCGAAGCGGAAGCCCGGATGCAGGCCATCCGTCACCCAGCCATAGCCGTTGTCATTCTGCGAATTGCCCACCTGGTTGTTGTAAAGATTCGCGATGTTGTTGCCGGTCACGATCTGGCTCACCGAGTCGGACCCGACGTTCTGTGGCGCAATGCCCACCTTGAACTGGTGCTCGGTCGTCCCGGCGGGATGATTGGGCCAGATGTCAGAAATATGATAGTCGGTGCTGCCGATGATCAACATGTTGGCGCTGCTGATCGTCTTGCCCCTAAGGGGAGTCAGATCGAATTCGAAATAAGCCCCTTGCTCGTTGGGGTGCTGCGCATTGAATCCAATCAGATACAGATTGGAGGTGCGGACATTTTGGTTACTCCAGTTGCCGGAAGCCAGGTTGGCCAGGTTATACGTGGCGCCCAAGGCGCCGGAGGCGCCGCAAAGCAGGGAGACAGCGGTGACTGCGCCTGCGAGTTTATTGGTGGATTTCATTGTTTTTATCACGGTTATGGTTTGGAGATGCTTCGCGCGAATCATTCGCCCCGTCCCCATCCAGGGACGGCAGATATACCCAGCCGGGTAGAAGTGGAAAGCATGAAGATCATAAGCCTCACTGCTCTTTAAGTCTATCGGGAGTACTACCGATGGCCCGGCCCCGCATGATGGGTATGCTGAAAGTCAGCCCTTCCGGAGCGACTGATGTCCTCGATTCGACCGAGCCGAAGCGCCGGGCGCATCCCGGTGAATCAGGCTGGCCAACGCCCGGAAAACGTGGTAGAAAAATTGCACTCCAATAATGAAAATATTTTTTTGGGCCTTGCTGGCGGCGTCCCTGGCGATCGCAGCTGACGCAGCTCTACAGGATTCGGCCGCCGCGAATTCACTCCCGGTCGATGCCGCCGATAAGGTCATCGTGGCCCGGGGCAAAGGCTTTGAAATCAGCCGACATCAAATGGATCAAGTGCTGGCCAATGCGCGCGTGCACGACGCCCAGCTCACGGGCCGGACCAATGCGAGCGAGGAGCTTCCGCCGGATGCGGAACTCCACGTCCTCAGCCAGTTGATCGAGCTCGAACTCGTAATGCAAAAAACCACCGCGGAGGAAAGGGCGGCCGGCCGCGAGAAAACCGACGCGAATTTCACGAACATCATGAAAACGATGGGCGAGGCCAGGTTCAAGGATCAACTCAAAGCCACGCTGATGACCCCGGAAGAATTGCGCCGCATGCTCTACGAGGAGGAAACCGCCCAGACTTCGCTGAACCGGCAATTGGGGGTTCAGGTCACCGATGCCGAGGCGAAAAAGTATTTCGACGATTATCCGGGCGCTTTTGACCAGCCGAAAAAAGCGCACATCCGCGAACTGATGCTTTATACGACCCTCGGCTATACCAGCGAATCACTGCCTGAGGCCGCGATTCAGGCCAAGCACAAGCAAATCTTCGAACTGTACCAGCGGTATAAAGCCGGCGAAGACTTTGCCGAGCTCGCGAGTCAATACAATGAGGACATCGCGTCGCGGGGTGCTGGCGGCGAGGTTTCCTTCAGCGGCGACCAGATGGAAGATGGCATGCGCGACCTGGCCTTTTCCATGAAACCCGGCCAGATCAGCGAGGTCATCACCAACGGGGATGGCTATGTTTTTTTCCAGTTGCTGGAGATCCTTCCCGCCAGAAAAGCGGCGTTCGCGGATATGGCGGACAAGATCAAACGAAACCTAACCGGTCTGCATAAGCGCGAGCTCGCGCCGGCCTACCTGAAAAAACTGAAAGCGGAGGCGGGCGTGGAAATTCTGGATCCCCGGCTCAAGACCTTGATGGCCGAGGCCGAAGCAAAAGCGCCGCCGGCCGCCATTGTTCCCTGACTGGATTACTTCTGCCGCAGATGCTTGGCGACCGCCTCGGTGCGGGAGCGGACGTGCAGTTTTTGGTAAATGTGCTCGATGTGCGTCGAGACCGTGCGGTAACTGATCTGCAATTGCTCGGCGATTTCCTTGTAGATGTGGCCCTGGCTCAGCAGTTCCAGCACCTCGAGTTCGCGCGGGCTCAGGCCCTCCATTTCCCCCGCCGGGGCGTGCGTTTGCCGGAAAGCCTCGACGATTTTACGCGCGATCTGGCTCGTCATGGGTGACCCCCCCGCGCAGGCTTCCCGCAGCGCCGCCAGCAATTCGCGCGGCGCCGTCTGCTTCAACAAATAGCCGTTGGCCCCGGCCATCAGCGCGCTGAAAATCGCGTCGCTGTCCTTGTAAACCGTGGACATGATGAACTGGGTCTGCGGCAGCGAAGGCTTGAGTTTGCGCACGGCTTCCACCCCGCTCATGCCCGGCAGGTTGATGTCCATCAGCACGGCATTGGGCTGAAACGAGGGAATCCGCTCGACGGCGTCCTCGCCCGTGGCGTGCTGGCTGACGCAACGGAAATCCTCGGCGCGATTCAGCAGCAGACACATTCCGTCCCGCGTCTGGGCGTCATCTTCAACAATGGAAACGGTGATCGGCATAAAAATCAATGCTTGCCATTCAGCCTCGGCGCGGGGAGAACCAGGCCAATGCGCGTACCCCTGCCCCGCTCGCTTTGGATGCGGCACTGGCCGCCGATGGCCGCCGCGCGCTTGCGCAGGTTTTCCAGGCCGTTACCCCCCATCGGCCGCGGCCCAGCGTGGTCAATAACCGGGCTTTCCCGCTCCAATCCCCGCCCGTTGTCTTGAATCTCCAGGGTCGCCGTGCTCGCATTCAGCCGCAACTCCAGGATGACCTCGGTGGCGGCGGCGTGTTTGACGATGTTGTTCAGGATTTCTTTGACGGCCAGAAACAGGTTATGCCGCACTTCCGATGTCAGTGACCATCCCGGCAGCCGCGCGGGCACCCGCAAACGAAGGCTGATTCCCGCAGGCCGCAGAAATTCATCGGCATAATCGCAAACGTAATTCATCAGGCTTTCCAAAGTGTCGTTCTTGGGATTCACCGCCCAGACAATTTCATCCATCGTGCGCATCAGTTCACACGTGACACCCGTAATCTGGCTGACCCGGCGGGCCAGCTGGCTGGGCGGTTCGCCCAGCAGCAACTCATTGAGCAGGTTGATGCGGGTCAGCCCGCTGCCAATATGGTCGTGGATGTCCCGCGCAATGCGGGCGCGGTCCTGCTCCATGTCGCGCTGACGTTCCAAACGTTCCAGCTCCCGGCGGAAGGCCT
>Ga0302320_10027272_pt1 | contig 11012 bp, 9 predicted proteins | sample Bog_T0_3_FD_202130 | JGI IMG/M metagenome (GOLD analysis project Ga0302320, IMG submission 202130) | Peat permafrost microbial communities from Stordalen Mire near Abisko, Sweden - Bog_T0_3 | ecosystem: Environmental > Terrestrial > Soil > Wetlands > Peat | place: Sweden: Abisko, Stordalen Mire... | reverse complement strand
GACGAGTAAGGACGGCAAGTTCACGGTGGAATTTGTCGAGTGCCTGGCGAGCTGCGGAACGGCGCCGGTGATGATGGTGGGCGACAAATTTTACGAGGGCGTATCGCACCAGCAGGCCGATGAAATTGTGGCCAAATGCCAGTAAACGGGTATAATGCCGAACGAGTAACGGATGGCTGCCCGACATGGATTTGAACCATGACAAACAGATTCAGAGTCTGCTGTGCTACCGTTACACCATCGGGCAATGATGAGGCCGTTTAAACTAGTGAATTTTTTATAAGAGTCAAGTTGCTGTTATGGCGCAGGAATACAAATTAATCTTAAAGCATGCCGACGAGTCCGGTTACACGCCGGATATCGAGTGCTATTTGCGTCACGGTGGTTATGAAGCGCTGAAGAAGGCGCTGGCCATTCCGCCGAAAGATTTGCCGGACGGCAAGAAGCTGACGGCGCAGGAGCAAATTCGCGAGGACGTGAAGGTATCCGGTCTGCGCGGACGCGGCGGCGCCGGTTTTTCCTGCGGCTTGAAGTGGAGCTTTGTGGATCGCAAGAGCGGCAAGCCCATCTATTTGATCTGCAATGCGGATGAATCCGAGCCCGGGACTTTCAAGGACCGCCAGATCATTCATAAAGATCCGCATCAGCTCATTGAGGGCATGATCATTTCCTGCTTCGCGAACGACGTGAAGCTGGCCTACATCTATATTCGCGGCGAAATGCCCGAAGGCGCGAAGCTGCTGATCAAGGCGCTGGCGGAAGCGAAGGCGAAGAATTTCCTGGGCAACAATATCCTTGGCACTTCGTACAGCTTGGAAATGTACGTGCACCGCGGCGCGGGCGCCTATATTTGCGGCGAGGAAACCGGATTGATTGAATCGCTGGAGGGCAAGCGGCCGTATCCGCGGATCAAGCCGCCGTATTTTCCGGCCGTGCTGGGATTATGGATGTGCCCAACCATCGTCAATAACGTGGAAACGCTGTGCAATGTAAAACACATCGTGGCCATGGGCGGCGCGGAATTCGCAAAATTGGGCACGCCGAACAATACGGGAACGCGTATTGTCAGCTTGAGCGGCCACGTCAAGCGTCCCGGCTATTACGAGATTGAAGTTGGCAAAGCGACGCTGGGCGAATTGATCAATGATCCGCAATTCGGCGGCGGTTTGCGCGATGGCCGAACGTTGAAAGCGATTATTCCGGGCGGTTCCTCCTCGAAGATTTTGAAGGCGGGCGAAAAATTCAAGATCAAGAAAAAGGGTCCGGATGGCAAGGATGTCCAGGTGGAGATCGACATGCTGGATTTGCCGTATGATTTTGATTCGCTGGCCCAGGCCGGCACGATGAGCGGTTCCAGCGCGATCATCGTGATGGATGACAGCGTGGACATCGTGGAAGCCCTGGCGAATCTGTCGGAGTTTTACGCGCACGAAAGTTGCGGCCAATGCACGCCATGCCGCGAAGGCTCGCTCTGGATGAACAAGACGCTGCACCGCCTGACGCATGGCGAAGGCCGCAAGCAGGATGCGGAGTATCTGGTCAAGATCGCGGATAACATTCCCGGCGGCCGGACGATTTGCGCTTTTGGCGAAGCCTGCTCCTGGCCGGTGCAAAGTTTCGTGGCGAAATTCAAGGATGAATTTGTCGCCAAAGGCGCGGCGGATGAAGAGCGCCGGGGCAAAGAGCTTCATGTCACCGAACCGGTGAGAAAAATTGAGGTCGCAGCCGGTTCCAAGCATTGATATCTGAATATGTCAGCCGCACCGACAACTGAAAACAAGCCTGCCGCGCCTGCGATCGAGAAGATCAAGGTGAAAGTGGACGGGCACGAAATCGACGTGCCGCGTCTTATGCCTGATTGGTCCGGCAAGCTTACGCCGACCACCATGATTCAGGCGTGCGAACAAGCGAAGACGGACGTGCCGCATTATTGCTGGCATCCCAAGTTGCCGGTAGCCGGTAATTGCCGCATGTGCCTGGTGGAATTTGGCACTCCGGCGCTCGGTCCCGACCGCAAGCCGGTGACCAATCCCGACGGCACGCCGAAAATTGCCAAGTCGCCGCGTCCGGCGATTGCCTGCGCGACGCCGATCTCGCCCGGCATGGAAATTTACACCACGACACCCAGCGTGAAACAAATGCGGGAAGGCGTGCTGGAATCGCTGTTGATCAACCATCCGCTGGATTGTCCGATCTGCGATCAAGCCGGCGAATGCAAGCTGCAGGAATATTCGATTGATTACGGGCAGAGCGCCAGCCGGTTTGTGGAACACAAGGTGCACAAGCCCAAGGCGGTTGATCTCGGACCGCGGATTGTTTTCGATGCGGAACGTTGCATCCTGTGCACGCGCTGCATCCGCTTCACGCGCGACATTGCCGGTGACGATAAGCTGGGCATTGTGAATCGCGGCAGTTACAACACGATTGCCACCTTTCCCGGAACGCCGTTTGACAATAATTACACGCTGAACACGGTGGATATTTGCCCGGTCGGCGCGCTGACCTCGAAAGATTTTCGGTTTCAGATGCGCGTCTGGTTTCTTAAGGAGACCAAGAGTGTTTGCACCAGTTGCGGCACAGGCTGCAGCGCGCTGCTGTCTTCCCGCGAAGGAAAGATTTACCGCTACACGCCGCGCGACAATGACGCCGTCAATGGCTCGTGGATGTGCGATGCGGGCCGCTTGAATTACAAGTGGATTCACCTTCCGGATCGGCTGAAGGAAGTGCTCGTTCGCGGCCAGAAATCGACGTGGATTGTCGCGCTGAACGAAGTGGCCGACAAATTGAAGAATGTGCCGGTGGGCTCGCTGGCGATTGTCGCCTCGGCCCGCCAGACGAATGAAGAACTCTGGCTGATTTCAAAATTGAAACACAAGCTGGGCGCGGTCAGCGACTCCGTGCCGCGCGCAGGCGAAGCCGATAAATTGCTGGTCAGCGCGGACAAGAATCCGAACACAAACGGCGCGCGTTTGACGCGGATTTGCTTTACGGAAGTCGGCACAAATCTGCCGCAGATTGCGGCGGGCATTCAGAGCGGCCAGATCAAGACCCTGCTGGTTTTCGGCGAAGACGTCACCAAACATGGCATCAGCGCGGAATTGCTGGGCAAATTGGACACCCTCGTCGTGAGCGATATTTTGCCGAATGCGACGACGCAGCTGGCGCATTATTTGTTGCCGGGCGCGGCGCATGCCGAGAAACGCGGCACGTTTACGAATACCAAGGGCCGGGTGCAGAAATTCATGCAGGCCGTCGAAGCGCCGGGCGATGCCCGTGCCGAATGGGAATTCCTGCACGACCTCGTATACAATGTCACCGGCAAGAATGGTTTTCTCACCATCGAAGGTTTGTTCAATGAAATGGCCAAGGACGTGTCGGCGTTCAACGGCTTGACCTGGGCGGCATTGGGCGACACCGGTGTGACCGTGCAAATCTAACATGAACTGGACTTTCATCATATTCAGCCTAGTAAAAATCGCCATTGTGATTGGCGTGGTGCAAGGCTTGGTGGCCTATTCGGTATTGGCTGAACGCAAGATTTCCGCATGGATCCAGAATCGGGTGGGGCCCAATCGGACGGCGCCGCCGTTTGCAAAATATATTCCCATCGTCGGACCGGCCTTGATTCGCCTGGGAATGTTTCAACCGCTGGCGGACGGCCTGAAATTCCTGCTGAAAGAGGATTTTACTCCCGGCGGCGTGCGGAAGGTCTATTTTTGGCTGGCGCCGGCGATTGCGATTATTCCGGCGATGCTGACCGTGGCAGTGATCCCGTTTGGTTCGACGATGGGCGGCCAGCAGATGGTGATCGCGGATTTGAATGTCGGCATTTTATATACTTTCGGCATCGTTTCGTTGGGGGTTTACGGCATCGTGCTCGCCGGCTACGCGGCCAATTCAAAGTATCCATTTTTCGGCGGCATCCGTTCGAGCGCCCAAATGATTTCGTACGAAATCTCGATGGGCATGTCGGTGATTCCCGTATTGATGATTGTGGGCAATCTCAATTTAAGTTCGATCATTGGGTGGCAGGCGACGAATGGCTGGCTGGTCCTGTACTCTCCGGTGTCATTTTTCATCTTTTTGATCGCCTCATTTGCGGAGACGAACCGGCTGCCGTTTGACTTGCCGGAAGCGGAAACGGAACTGGTAGGCGGTTATCACACGGAATACGGCTCAATGAAATTTGCGCTGTTCTTCCTGGGCGAATATTCCAACATGATTGCCTCAGGAGGCATGATGGTGACCCTGTTTTTCGGTGGCTGGACGCTGCCGTTCTGGGGGCTGGACCATGCGGCGACCGGGATTGGGATGGGCTTCGTTCACATTCTGATTTTCCTGGTGAAGATGCTGTTATTTATGGCGCTGTTCATCTGGGTGCGCTGGATGTTTCCGCGCTTCCGGTACGACCAGTTGATGGACCTGGGTTGGCGCCGGTTTCTGCCGCTCGCCTTGGCTAACATTTTAATTACAGCCGTTGTGCTGTATCTCAAAGTCAAATGATTGTAGATCGCAGACCCCTGAACTTTTGGGAGAGGCTTTACCTGCCGGCCATCATCGGCGGTTTAAAGGTGACGGTCCGCCATGCCTTCGACACATTGTTCCGGCACAAGGTGGTTACGATGGAATATCCGGAACAGAAATGGACCGTGCCGGTAAATTACCGCGGAGCGCCGTATCTGGTGAAGGATCAGGAAGGAAGCACCAAGTGCGTATCCTGTCAGCTGTGCGAATTTGTCTGTCCGCCGAAGGCCATCCGGATCACGCCGCCGGCGGCGAGCAAGCTCGTCGCGGACCGGCCGAATGCCGAAAAGATGCCGTTGGAATTTGAGATCAACATGCTCCGGTGCATTTTCTGCGGTTTTTGCCAGGAAGTCTGCCCCGAAGAGGCGATCTTCCTCCAGAAGGATTATTCGCTGACCGGCCTGAGTCGGAAGGAGCTGGTGTACAACAAGGAAAAACTCCTGGCGTTGGGCGGAACCGAAGGCGGCATCCAAAAGTGGAAAAACAAACTCGAGGAAGCCAAGTCCCAGGAAAATTTCCCGGTGAAAGTCTGATCCATGCCTGCATTTCCTGACATATTATTTTATGTGTTTGCCGCGCTGACCCTGATCTGCGGGGCGCTCGTCGTTGCCAATCCTTTCAGCCGCAGCCCGGTGACAAGCGCCATGTTTCTGGTGCTGACGATTATTTCCATGGCCGGACTGTTTGTCCTGCTGCATGCATTCTTTTTGGCGGCGGTGCAGATCATTGTTTATGCGGGCGCCGTGATCGTATTGTTCCTGTTCGTGATCATGTTGCTGGATTTGAAGGAAGAAGAGCGGCGCAAGATCAAGTTGTTGGGACTGGTCGGCGGACTTATTTCCGTCGGCGCGATCTTGTCCATCTTTTTCAAGGCGCTGGCCACCGTCAAGGCCACGGCTGATCCGGCCACGAAGCCGTTGGAAGGTGACACTCATTCGCTCGGGATGCTTTTGTTCAATCATTATGCTCTGCCATTTGAGGTTGTCTCGGTATTGCTTTTGGTGGCGATGATCGGCGTTATTCTGCTGAGCAAGCGGAATTTGGAATAGTCAGTCGGTAGAACTTTACGGATCAATACAATGCAAGTCGGACTCCAACATTATTTGGCGGTGAGCATGCTGTTGTTCAGCCTCGGGCTGATCGGCGTGATTTCGCGGCGCAACGTCCTGGTGATTTACATGTCGCTCGAGTTGATGCTGAATGCCGCCAACCTCGCGCTCGTTTCCTTTTCGTGGTTTAACCATAATCTGGACGGCCAGATATTGGTGTTCTTTATCATCACCGTGGCGGCGGCGGAAGTCTCGGTCGGCCTGGCCTTGATTGTGGCGTTGTTCCGTAAACGCAGGTCCGCCCATGTGGAAGACTTGACCTCGATGAAGCTTTGAAGCAATGAAATTAGAATTGTTGCCTTGGATTATCTTATTCCTGCCGTTGTTCTCAGCGGCGGTGATAACGCTTTTTACCCTGCGCTCGCGCACGGTCAGTTCGCTCATTTCCATCGGAGCGATCGTCATTGGCTTTGCCTTCACGCTGGCCTTCATTGCCGCCAATGGTTTCCATCCGGCGGTAACGGAGTCAGTCCAGAGTTGGCTTACGGTCGGAACGTTGCAGATCGATTTCGGTCTGAAGCTCGATGCGTTGAGCCTGATGATGTTGTTGATAGTCACCGGTGTTGGCGGCGCCATTCACATCTATTCTTTTGGCTATATGCACTCGGATCGCAGCATGGCGCGGTTTTTCGCCTTCATGAGCCTTTTCACGTTTTCGATGCTGGGCATCGTGCTTTCCAACAATTTCCTCCAGATGTTTATCTTCTGGGAGTTGGTGGGTGTTTCCAGTTATCTGCTGATCGGATTTTGGTTTGAAAAGCCGAGCGCCGCGGACGCCGCGAAAAAGGCTTTTATCACCAACCGCCTGGGTGATTTCGGTTTTCTATTGGGAATCCTGATCGTTTGGACGCTACTCGGCTCGCTAAATTTCGACACGCTGAAACAGACGCTGGACAGCGGATCGGCCACGCTGGGAACGATGGCGACAATTGCCGGTTTGCTGATTTTTTGCGGCGCGGTCGGCAAGTCGGCGCAATTTCCGCTGCATGTGTGGCTGGCGGACGCGATGGAAGGCCCGACCCCGGTGTCGGCTTTGATCCATGCGGCGACGATGGTGGCCGCGGGTGTCTACATGCTTTGCCGCAGTTACTTTTTGTTCAATCCCACGGCGCATGAAGCCATTGCTTACATCGGGGGATTCACCGCATTGCTGGCGGCCCTGATCGCCATCCAACAGAACGACATCAAGCGGATCCTGGCTTATTCAACGCTGTCGCAGCTGGGTTACATGGTGATGTCCTTTGGTTTGAACGGTTCCACGCCGGCGATGTTTCATTTGACGACGCACGCTTTCTTCAAAGCCCTGTTGTTCCTCGGGGCCGGTTCGGTGATTCATGCGCTCCATGAGGAACAGGACATTTGGAAAATGGGTGCTTTGTCCAAGAAGATGCCGATCACCTTTGTGACGTTCTTGATTGGTACGCTGGCTTTGTGCGGTGTGCCGCCGTTCAGCGGCTTCTTCTCGAAAGACTCCATCCTCGCGCAAGCGCTGGATCAAAAGAATTATATCCTGTTTAGTGTTGGCGTTTTTGTGGCGGCGTTAACTACGTTCTATATGTTTCGACTTTTCTTCGTGGCATTTGTCGGCAAAGCCCGGACGGAGAAATCCCACCATGCTCATGAATCACCCGCCGTCATGTCCGGACCGCTAATTGTACTCGCTGTTTTTGCGGTTATCGGCGGATTTATTGGAATCGTAAACATTTACAATTCCCAATTTAATCCGGGAGCGGAAAGTCTCTCGTTCATGGCGCAGTTGATGGAGCCGTTGCACGCACTTACGGGAATGTTCGCCGGTTTGGCAGCAGTGGCCGCTGGTCTGTTTCTAGCTTGGAGCCTCTACGGCAACGCGGAGACCGACCCGTTGCCGGCCAAGCTCGGCTGGCTGGCCACGGCGATGAAGAATCGCTTTTATTTCGACGAAATCTACGCGGCCACGTTCATCCGGTTCCATGACTTCCTGGCGGCGATTGCCGGGTTCCTTGATCGCTATATTTTGGAAGGGTTTGTGATTGGTACCATTCGTGGTGGCACAGATATCACCGGGCGCGCGTTGCGGCTGGTGCAAACCGGCAATTTGCAGGCGTACGCATTTATATTTGTATTAGGGGTGGCGGTGCTGCTCTATTTCGTTCTCGGAAAATAAAATGTCCATTTTGACTTATATCGCAGGCTGGCCGCTTTTGGCGGCGCTGGCATTGGTTCTTGTGCCGGGTAATTATCGCGTCATCATCCGCGCCATTGCCGTGCTCGCCACGTTCATTTCCGCCGTGCTGGCGGTCAAGATGTTTTGCACGTATGGCGGCGCGCCGGTGGATGCCGACGGCTACCGTTTTGTGGATCAGATTCCCTGGGTCACTTCGCTGGGGATCAGCTATCACGTCGGCGTGGATGGCTTGAATGTCGGCCTGATCTTGATGGGGGCCATTGTGGCCTTTGCCGCCACCCTTTGTTCTTGGGAAATTCAAACCCGGGAGAAGGAATTCTATATTCTGTTGCTGATCATGACGGGCGGCATCCTGGGCGCTTTTGCGTCGTTGGATTTGTTCTTCTTCTATTTCCTGCATGAGTTTGCCCTGGTGCCGACGTTCATTATGATTGGGGTGTGGGGCCGCGGAGCCCGGAAGAATTATGCGACCTTCCAGATTACGCTCTATTTGAGCATCGGCGCCTTGATCGCCCTGTTGGGATTGATTGCCTTGTATCTGCAGTCGGGCACGCATTCGTTTCAAATTCCCGACTTGATCCGGAAAGCCCAGGCGAATCCGATGGCCGTGAACGCGCAGAATATTATTTTCCCGCTGCTGTTGTTCGGATTCGGCATCCTGGTCTCCCTTTGGCCGTTCCATTCCTGGGCGCCCTTGGGATATGGGGTCGCCCCGGCACCCACGGCGATGTTGCATGCCGGTGTTTTGAAAAAATTCGGTTTGTACGCGATCATTCGCGTGGCGTTGCCGATCCTGCCGCAGGCCGCGCAACATTGGGCACAGTTTCTGGCGTGGTTGTGCATTGGCAATATCATCTATGTCGGATTCGTGGCCATGCGGCAGAAGGATTTGAACTTGCTGATCGGTAATTCCAGCGTGGCGCACATGGGCTTTATCTTTTTGGGAATCGCCAGCTTGAACCTCATCGGGGTCACGGGGGCGGTACTGATCATGGTGGCGCACGGTTTCCTGGCGGCCCTGACGTTTGGTTTGACCGGTTATGTTTACCAGAAGACGGGCACGCTGGAAATCAGCGAGCTGGGCGGCCTTTGCCGCCGGTTGCCGTTCATTGGAACACTGCTTTTGATGGCGGCCATGGCGGGATGCGGCTTGCCGGGTTTTGCCAATTTCGTCGGCGAAGCCACCGTATTCTTCGGGGCCTGGAGCCAGCCAACCCTGCATGTGGTGACGGTGCTCGCCGTCTGGGGCGCCTTGATCATCGGGGCGGTTTATATGACTCGCGCCATTCGGAATGTTTTGCACGGACCCTTGCCGGAGAAATTCGCCCAGGTTCCGGACGCTGCGAATGTCTGGCGGAAGCTGCCATACGCCTTGTTGCTGACCAGCCTGCTGGTGTTTGGATTTTTTCCGCGGCTGCTGTCGGACAAGATCACGCCCGATGCAAAAAAGATAACTGACCTGGTTGCCCCGGCGCCCACCGCCCAAGCAAGGCCGATAAGGGTGGAGATCGCCCAAGTTTCGCAATCTGCTGTTCAAAATTGATGAATACTTCGTTAATAAGTTTGGAAATTTTCGTGATTGGCCTCGGCTTGGTGCTGATGCTGGCGGATGTGTTTGTGCCTCCGGAGCGCCGCCGTTTCATTGCCTACGCGGCGATTGGGGCTTTGGGCTTTCTGCTGGTGAACAATCTGAGCGCCGCCAACACCGGTTTGAGCACCACGGCGTTTAGCGGAATGTTTGTGGAAGACGGCCTGGCGATCTTCTTCAAGCGGCTTTTCATCCTCGCGGCCATATTGGTGCTATTCATGGCGGTGGAATTTTCGGGTCAGGTCAAGGCAGGCATAACGGAATATTATTCACTCATCATTTTTGCCTTGTCCGGGATGTTGTTCGCGGCTTCCGCGAATGATTTTGTGATGCTCTTTGTCTCGATCGAATTGATCACGGTAACCTTCTACGTCTTGACCAGTTTTCAGCGCAGCCGGCTGACGGCGCTGGAAGCCGGTGTAAAATACTTGATCTTGGGCGCTCTCTCCTCAGCTTTTCTGGTATTTGGCATTGCGTTGATCTGGGGAACCACGGGCAAATTGAATTTCAACGAACTGGCCGCCGTCGCGCCGCAGTTTGCCGAGAGCAAGGTTTTCCTGCTGGGCGTTTTGCTGGTGCTGGTGGGATTGGGGTTCAAGATTTCCGCCTTTCCGTTCCAAATTTGGACGCCGGATGTTTATCAGGGCGCGGCCACTCCCACGACGGCGTTTCTGGCCATTGGTTCCAAAGCCGCCGGCTTTGTCCTGCTTTTGCGTGTGCTGTTTACGGCCGTTCCCAGCGTGACGGCGCATTGGGCGACCCTGTTGATTTTCATTTCGGGAATTACGATTCTGTACGGAAATCTGTGTGCCATTCCGCAGCGCAATTTGAAGCGGTTGATGGGTTATTCCAGCATCGCGCACGCGGGTTATTTGTTGTTGGGGATCGCGGCGCTGAGCACCACCGGCCAATCGGCGGTGTTGTATTATTTGGCGGGTTATTTGTTCACGGTTTTGGCGGCCTTCACGGTTATCGTGCTGGTGTTGCGCCAGACGGACGTTGAAGACATCTCGGCGCTGGCGGGTCTCAGCCAGCGGTCTCCCCTGCTGGCGGCGTCGATGACCATCGCGATGGTTTCACTGGCGGGTCTTCCGCCGCTGGCGGGATTCTTCGGCAAATTCCTCCTGCTCAAGTCCGTCATCGATCAAGCCCAGGCGACCGGAAATCATGGTTATTACTGCCTGGCCTTCACCGCCATCGCTGGTGTGATAATTTCCCTTTATTACTATTTCGGCGTCGTGCGGGCGATCTATTGGAGCAAGGATCCGGCGGATCTTTCGCCGATCGTGCTTTCCGCTCCGGCGAAAGTGTCGCTGTGGGCGTGCCTCGCCGGAATCTTCTGGCTGGGCTTGTTCCCCAACACCTTATTGACGCTCGCGGACGAAGCGGCGCATGTCCTGGGAATTTGAGCGAAGTCTTGGGGAAATCTTAAAGCTGTGAAATGCCGGTCCGGGGCCGGCATTTTTACGTTTTGGTTCCCGGGAATCTCTGCTTGTCTGGGTTTGGACAAGTTAATTCTTGTTCTGCCAACGGTTAAAACCATGGAGGCTATTACCTTTAAGAAAGCCAGCGCTGCGATCAGCGAACGAGGAATTGATCAGGATAGAAGCGGAATCCAAGAACG
>Ga0302320_10027269_pt1 | contig 11013 bp, 11 predicted proteins | sample Bog_T0_3_FD_202130 | JGI IMG/M metagenome (GOLD analysis project Ga0302320, IMG submission 202130) | Peat permafrost microbial communities from Stordalen Mire near Abisko, Sweden - Bog_T0_3 | ecosystem: Environmental > Terrestrial > Soil > Wetlands > Peat | place: Sweden: Abisko, Stordalen Mire... | reverse complement strand
AAAACGGGCCGCGCTCGCCGTCCCAAGGAGTGTCAAATGCAGCGCATCGCCATCGCAGGGGCCACCGGCTATATTGGGGGCCGGCTGGCGCCGCGCCTTCTGGGTGCTGGCTACGCGCTCCGCTGCCTGGCGCGATCCCCGCGCAAATTAGAGGGTCGGGAGTGGACCTCAGACTCGCGGGTGGAGATCCGGAAATCCGATCTCGCCGACGCACTATCGCTCACGGATGAACTCCGCGGGTGTGACGCGGCGTTCTATCTGGTGCACTCGATGATGTCGGCAGATCGCGAGTATGCGCAGCGCGACCTCGACCTTGCTTTCGCATTCGCGAAGGCCGCGTTCGGCGCGGGTGTGCGCCGCATCGTTTATCTCGGTGGCCTGGGCGAAACGGGTCCCGGTCTCAGTGAACATCTTTCTTCGCGCCGGGACGTGGAGTCGGCGCTCGGATCTGCCGGAGTGCCGGTTACTGTCCTGCGCGCGGCTATGATCATTGGGTCGGGTTCGGCGTCTTTCGAGATTCTTCGCTATCTGGTCCAGCGCTTACCGGTCATGATCACGCCAAAATGGGTCACTACCCGCTGCCAGCCCATCGCCGTCGAGAATGTGCTCGCATACCTGGCCGGTGTCTTGTCGGCGCCGGAAACGATCGGCGGTGTTTTTGACATCGGCGGGAGTGAAACGCTTTGTTACCGCGACATCATGCGCATCATGGCCGAGGAACTCGGACTTCCGCGCCGCCGGATCATCGCGGTGCCTGTCCTCACTCCTCGTCTGAGTTCGTATTGGATTCATCTTGTCACCCCGCTGAGCAACAAAATCGCCAGGCCGCTGGCCGAGGGATTGAAAAACGAAGTAGTCTGTCGCGAAGATCGGATCACGCGGATCATTCCGCAGAAATTGCTGAATGTGCGCGAGGCGATCCATGCCGCTCTCAGCCAGGTGGAGTCACACCTGGTGGAAACGAACTGGACGATGGCCGGTTCCATGCCAGGCGATCCGGACTGGTCAGGCGGCACTGTTTTTCGCGACGAGCGCGAAGTGGCTATCGCCGCCCCCGCCAGAGCCGCGTTTCGTGCCGTATGTCGCCTGGGCGGCCAGCATGGATGGTACGCGGACTGGCTTTGGAAGATTCGCGGCGGACTGGATCGACTGGCAGGAGGACCAGGCCTTCGCCGCGGCCGGCGGGATCCCGACACGCTCAGGTACGGGGACGCTCTTGATTTCTGGCGAGTAGTCGGTTTGGACCAGGATCGCTCCCTTTCCTTGCGGGCGGAAATGCGTCTGCCCGGCCAGGCACTGCTCGATTTCAGGATTGTAGCGAACGGCGACCAGGATTGCACGCTGCGGCAGACCGCACTCTTTGAGCCGCGGGGCTTGTTCGGATTAATGTACTGGTATGCTGTGTTGCCGCTTCATGGCGTCGTCTTCAGGGGTATGCTCGCGGGCATTCAGCGTGACGCTGTCCAAACAGCCGTGCAGGAAGACGCCTGACTGATCCGATCAAAAGCACCCGCTTTCCGAGCGACGCCATTCGCCCTCCTGAAATCGTCTCAGGATTGTGCGCGCCCCTGTTTTGTCAAGGGTCATGGTCTTAAGTTGCGTGGCATAATCAACAAACCCTTCGATTCGTTCGGCAACTTTTGTAGTATCGACGAAACCCATCGACCAGTTTTCGAATTGCTTCTGCCGGATGGTTTCGCGCAACAATAATAGACACCGCTCGTGACGCGGGTCCTTAGCGATTTTGACATAGAGAGACTCCACGCTCTCTTCCGGCCCTTCCAGGACCTGCAGGAATGATCCACCGTGATAGAGCAACATGCCACTGATGTCGGCAGCTGTGTTTCTTGACCGCGCCAACTTTAACAACTCCACCAGGTCTGAACGAGCGAATACCTTCGTTGCCGCACTGGCGTAGATGATTTGCGTCATACCTGACATTGTCCCTTTTATCACTCCGGCACGGTCGGGCCATCATTTGCGCTTGACTTCATCCGCGTCGCGTGGACGTTAAGTCGTGATCTGGGAAGCGTTGGACGGCACTTCGGCCGAACGCGCCACTCGGAAACAGGGCTGAGACGAGGCCCGAGCCATTTCCTGTCGAGAACAGCCCGTCCCATCGCCGATCTGGCCAGCGGGACGAAAACCACGATAGGAAGGCATGTTGAAGTGCAGACGCAGTGTTTTGCGGATCGCAGCTTCTTCGAACGTATCCAAAATTATTTGCCAAAAAATCCGTTGCTCGGCCCTTATATGTAGGGCGAGGGTAATGGTACAAACGAGCGAGCTAGTCAGGAGGCAAGTCGAGGGCATGAAGTCGGACGTATTCGAGCTTGGCCTGTTCAGGGTGGCAAGCTCGGGGGACCGGCGTGACGCCGAGATGCTGCCCCGCGCGTGGGACTCGGATACGCTGCTCCGGTCCATCGCCTGGCTGCGCCTGGAAAACATGCGTGGCCGCAACATCTACATCCGGCCGCAGGGCGAACACCACCTGAGTTTGGTCGACGATCTCTCGAAATCGGCAATCGACCGGATGAAAACTGAGGGATTCCAGCCCGCGGCGATCGTCGAAACGTCTCCACGCAACTTTCAGGCATGGCTCAACCACGGTGAGCGCCTGAGCAGAGAGGTTGGCACGGCAGTTGCTCGTGCGCTTGCCAGTCGATTCGAGGGTGACACGAACGCGGCGGACTGGCGACATTTCGGGCGTCTCGCCGGTTTCACCAACCAGAAAGACAAGCACCGCCAACCGAACGGGCTGTTTCCCTTCGTCCGCCTGATCGAATCGACTGGTGTCGTTTATCAAGAGGCCGGGAAGTTTGTTGCGGGAGTTCGCGAACAGCTCGAACGCGAGCAACTTGCGAGGAGGAAGCGTGACTCCGCCCTCGTGTCGGTGCCGATGCACAGGGGAGCCGAAAAACCCATTGAGATTTTCCGGCAGAATCCAGCGTACGGTGGTGATGGAACCCGAATCGATTTGGCGTATGCTCTGTACGCGCTTGCTCGTGGTGTCAGCCCGGAGGAAGTCGGCGCGGCAATTCGAAGCCGTGATTTATCGCACAAAGGCTCTGAACGAAGGCAGGAAGAGTACGTCGAGCGCACCGTTCGTAAGGCGCTGGCCCTCCAGCAATCTCAATCTCGGGAGCGCTAATTCGCCATGCGAGGTCCGCTGTTCACTCTCTTGCGCAGTACCTCGGCGGTGTTCGGCGGAATCGGATTGGGCTTCGGCATCTCAGGATAGGGACTCTTTACGGCATGCGCCGGCGATGCCGGAACCCGTGGCAACCCGCCAATCAGGCAGTAGAACAGGAACAGCATCCCAACCACATAGAAGAGGGCAAAACGGCGAAAGGTTCCGGGACCCCGGAGCCACGCAATCAGGAACATGAGGCGAGTCATAGAATTTCAATTCCTTGTCTTTTATTCTATCGGAAAACGGGGACAAAATTTCCAAGTAAATAACCGCAAACTACCAGACCGAAACCTGCGACGAGAGCGATTGCGCCCAACCGTTGCATAGCCGGTTTCGAATGAGCCCGATGAATTCTGTCGACCATTTCGTAACCTCGGGCATTCGAAATGTTACGTTCCTGTGCGATCTCGGCCTTCCATTCCGAAGTAAAGGCACGGAACTGCTCACCCAGCACTTTGCCGGCATGGGCTTCCACCGCCCGCGCCGAGGATTCGAACTCGGTGATGGCAACCCGAATGCGCACCAACAGGCCCTCAACGACCTCGTCGAGCATCAGCTGGGTTATGGTAGTCACGGCGAATATAGGGTCGCCGGCCTCAACCCGGCAATTATTTCGAGTCGCGATCTCACCAACCAGTTTTTGAACGTTAATCGACATTCGTCTTCGCCTCCAGCAGGTTTAGCGTGTCCAGTTGCTCGAACAGTTCTCGCTGAATCATCCGAAGCCGCTGTTTGCTCATCAGTGTGAATCCGCTGGCCCAGGCGATTTCGCCGAAGGTCAGCTTCCGCGCGATCATGTCCTCCAGATCGCGCCCAAACGTGTCCGGACTGAACCGGGGTATGAGAACAATGCCGGCTACCTTGTCTTTGTGTTCGATAAACACTGGCATCTGGCTGAACTTCGTTCCTTCGTATTCGACCGGCCCGAAAAATTCGTTAACCCAGACGATGAGGCTGCGGGACTCGCAGCTCCCGGCCAGCGACTCGAACCCAGCCAGTGTGTCTGCGAGAGCCTGCCCGCCCGTGATCACGGTATGGATGACGAGTCTCCGGTTGGCCTCACGCAATACCGACATGACGCCGCTTTCGACCATGTAATGCCAGAGCGGAATGAACGTCGATGCACCGTTGTCGATGATGAAAGACTCGCCGCTTTCGACGATACTGTCAATCAGGGAATCGAATCTCCGCCGGTCGATTTGGTTTCCCTCCATGAGCGGGAGGTGTTTCGCGCCGAGCGCCGTATACTGGGCAAACGAGTGGTTCACCGGATCGGTGTCCACGCACACGGCGTTGACGCCGCGATCTTTGTAATATTGCGCGAGGAAACTCGCGATCAAACTCTTACCCACCCCTCCTTTCCCCTGGAGGGATAGATGCACCGCCGGAGTGCCGTGGGTGCTGATCGGTTTGTCGTTCATCAAGGTATTCGGCATAGCTGAATTGAATCTCCTGTTCATTTAGCGAGCTTGTTTATATCGGGAAGACCTGACGGGTATTGCCACGCCGTACGCCTCTTCCGCTCCTGGGCGTGCAGATTAGCCAGGGGATCGAAGCCCGGCGGCGTGTGGTCTTGGGGGCTCGCTGGTAAGAGCGTATTTGGCGACACTGAAACGGCAGGTGCCTTTTTTCCCCGCTTAATGCGGCCGCGGTAAACGACCAGGCATTGATAGCTGATCTGAATACCGGCCATGTTCAGACGGTTATGGATCAGCCGGAGTTTATGTCCGGCCTTCAGAGCTTCCTCCACCTGGGGCCAGAAGGCCAGAAGTTGAGACATCAGAGTCGCTGGTTTCTCCCGCGCGAGCGTTTCGACCGGTGAGATTGGGCGTTCATCCGACGGAGCAGCGTTCTCCATACAGATAACGGCTCAGAATCGGTTTTTTTGGCACTCAATACGAAAAAACTTCAGAAGGCAACAAGAGATAACAGAGTACAACGGTCCCAGGCCGGTTTTGACTCCAAAGGATAACAGAAGCCAACAAGAGATAACAAAATCTCACACAATATAACAATGTGGGGCGATTTCACGGCGCCGAAGAGGTCGAATCCAGCCAACATCGAAGCAAAAAACACCGGTAGTGGAACATAAAGAGTTGTTTAGCAGGTGGATTGTTTTTCAGACCTATGCGTCGCATCTTCAGTGATTTAGGGTGTTGCGCAAATCGGGTTTTGCGTTTAGCATGTGTTTAGCGTCCGGAGAGCGCTTGTCGATGAAGAAAAAAAGCACCAAAATGCGGGGAATGCGGATGAGCGAGGCCACCTACAAGGCCGTTGTACAGGCCACGAAGGCCCGCGACTACGCGAGTCCGAGCGCGTTCATGCGCGCGGCTGTCGAAAAAGAGTTGCGCGGCGCCGACGCGACACTCGATGAATCCGAACAGCGCGTCAACGCGTCTCTGGAAAGGTATTCAAAGGAGGTTCGGCGGGTGAGTACGGGACAGCAGGCTCTGTTCGCCTACGTTGATGCACTAGCCAAAGTGATTCTCACTACGCTGCCCGATACCGACGAGGATACGAGGAAAGCCGGAGCCGCGCGAGGAAAGCTCCGCTACTCCCGGTTCCTGAAGAGTGTTGGAGCGAATATGGTGGGCGACGCTCAGGTGGCGCTCACAGAACTGGTGAATCGTGCCACGGAAGATTGACAACGACAATCCGGAGTTTCGGCTCCGGCCGGGGAAGCCTCCGATTCCGAGAGAGAGGCGATCGTCTCCCGCCGTGTCCGTTGCCTTCAGGGCGGTAATGAAATACGCCCGAAGCTCGCGGGCTGGACGGCGACAGCAAGCGGCACGAGCGAGACCGCCCCACTTTCAGCACTGCGCGGTCCGGGTAAGCTATTCGAGCAATCGGGTTGCAGGCCAATGGTACGCACACGGCCGATACGTCGCACGGGAGAGTGCCTCGCTCGAACCGGAGAAGTCCGGGTTCGGCGCGGAAGCGAATGGTGTCGATATTGCCTCCAGACTTCGTGATTGGCAGGATGGCTCCGACCCACGGCTGTGGAAGCTGATCATCTCCCCTGAGTTCGGTGAGCGCCTCGACCTCCAGCGACTGACGCGGGACGTGATGAGACGCATGGCATCCGACCTCCACACATCGCTCGAATGGGTGGCCGTGGCGCACTTCAACACAGAACATCCGCACGTCCACGTTGCGCTCAGAGGCGTCGATGCCAACGGCGAGGCGTTCAAACTGGATCGGGATTACGTCCGCAATGGCCTCCGAGCCGTGGCGCAGCATTTCTCCACGGTGCAACTTGGTTACCGAACGGAACAGGACGCCACTGTCGCCTTCCGCCGGCAGGTTCCACTGCAGCGCTTCACGCCGCTGGACCGGCTGATCGTGACCCGAACTCAGCCGTTGGACGGAATCTCCGGCGACCTCCGCGTCACGGCCGATCCAACGGGTCCTGGCCTCGGGCGGTTCGCGGCAGTCCGCGAGCAATCGTTGGCGGCCCGATTGATGACTCTTCAAACGATGGGGCTCGCACGACCGGACGGACCCCATCGGTGGCAAATTCGGCCCGATCTGGAGACAGCGTTGAAGGCCATGAAGCGAGTGGCGGATAATCAGAAAACCCTCGCCGCCCACGGCGCTCTTCTATCCGATCCGCGCCTGCAACTCAGCGCGCCGAACTGGCGCGATGTTACGTCTCTGGAGGGCCGGATACTTTCGCACGGAGAAGAGGAAGATGGCAGGCGCTACCTCATGCTCGAAGGAACCGTCGGCCGAGTTTACTATCTCCGGTACACCCCTGAGTTGGACGAGGCCCGCAGCCGCGGCGATCTCGCCACGAACTCGTTCGTGGTGATCAACAAGACCGTGGATGAGGATCGCCGCCGTCGGATCGTTGTCGCGAATCTCGGAAACGCCGAGGCGCTCTTCGAGAATCGAGGTCACTTCCGGTCTCAGGCCAAGCGGCTGGTTGAGCACGGCGTGAATCTTTCCGAAGATGAGCGTTGGGGCGGGTGGCTCGGGAGATATTACGAGAAGCTCCGCGAGGCGGTATATGACCTCGACTACTCGAAGGCCAGATATCGAGAGCGGAGCCTGAGTCTGGAACGGTGAGGATTTTGCCGTCGAGCACGAGACCTGGAGAACTCGGAATACGTCGGAATACATACCGAACGGAGTTCTGGGAGGTGTCGCCCGGCTGAGTCTCACGCTTCCCAGATCCCGACATATGGACAACGGTGCCTTAACTCGGCGGTTTCCGCGTTATGCGGCCAATTTGAAGAGACGCGAATTCTGCGGGAGCGATCTGGAGGTACCTCCGGCGACGCCGCTTGTCATGGGATAAGTCAATCGACTGCGAAGCCCCTTATCTGACGCAGGACAGCACAGGCCTTCCTCCGATCACGCATAAAATGCCCGACCCGATTCGCCGTCCCGCAAGCTGCCTACCTCTACAAGGCCAGTCGACGGATCTTCGAGCATGGCCTTTGATAGCTGTTCAGCTAAAGGCGCGAAGTCAGTGTCAACGGCCACGATGCACGTACAGCTGTAGCCAGCCGCCTTATATGAGAACCGACCCGGCGCTTGGGCTGAGTCAAAAAAATAGCAGTGCCCGCTGTCAAGATCCGGATGTCGAGGGCAAGGGTGCCAGAAAATAAGGGGCTGAAGTGATAGTGCATGGGTGCCCTGAACTATGAACGGTTCCTCGTCGGAAAAAGATTCAGAACCGGTATAGTCAGACACCATTACGAAAGAGGAGTTCGCCCCCACAGCATGCCTAAATACGCCGCGAAAACCACGAGTGCCGAACCGCTCTTTGCGAACTCCCTGGAAAAAGCCGAATTTTCCAGACGCGAAAACCTTTTGAAGAATGTTTGCCAGTATCTGAACCGGCCGCACAGTGTCCACTTCGCGGGCATCAATTTTGTCATGCTTTTCCTGAGCGATATTGTTGACAAACTGATCAATTGGCTGAAACAGCGCTCCTTCTGTCAACTCCTTCAGTGGCGCACAGATGGCTGCTGTCTTGCCAAGGCCCTGCATGCTGGCCTTCGCGAGGGCCCACAGTGGCCCGGCGGAGCGCTTGCTTTGAACAAAATTCTTAAACAAACGCGACGTGCCAGTTCCTCTGCGCGAGCAGTACTCTAAGAAGGCGACGTAGGCAGCAAGAGCTAGGGCACCTTCGCCGAACTCACGGGCGGCACTCACCAATCTTCCCGGATCACTCCGGAGATAACGCGCCAACGGCACGGCTAATGGGTACGGGAGCGTCGACACAAGTCCGCTGAGGTCGTTCCAGGATTTCTCTTGCGCGCGTTTCGTGTAGATTTCAATCGACGCGCGACTAACGAATGACACCGAAGTATTGCTCGTGCCGAAGTCGAGTCCAATGTAGGCCTGTGGCAAACTTTCGGCCTTGCCAAAGGTCATATCAAGGTAAAACGGTCGTCCCAGCGAGTCAATCGTCTCAGTTTCATCTCGGCCAGTCTTGTAGATAAAGCGCGGGGAGGCTGTTCCATCCTGACCAACGGTGAGCTCCACCTGAAGTTGCTGGTCGAATTTTCGACATTCTTTCGGAGTGACGACCGTGTGTTGCTCGACATTTTGGAGGCTGTTGATCTCGCTCGGGTTAAAACTTGATCGGAGGAAGTAATAGTCAAGCGTTTGGTCTGGCTGTTTATCTAATCTCACCTTCCATTTCATCGGCTGATCGATAAATTTGCCAATGGCGCTCGATGACGGCAGTAGAACGCCCGCGATATTGCTGCTTGCCAGCCCGACGGTTTTGGGGTGGAACTGCTTTAACCGAAGGCCGGATTCGTCAGGGTCCAGTATCAAACAGAGCCTGTTGTAAGTTGTCGAGGCGAAATCACCCTCGGGCTGGCAAAACCGCCGGACCGACTCAACCGCCAAGCCCTTAGCGACAACTTCTTGATAGTCTTTGAGATCTAAGAAGTCCGCCTGAGCCAGATCTTCGGCAAAATCGTGCTGTAGGAGCTCGCGAAGCCAACCAATATTAGCCGAGCCACCCGATAAGAGGACAACGGTAATCGGAGCCCCATTGAGTTCGTCCTTTCCTCGGTCAATTGCGAGGCGAACGATGTTCTTAAGCTCTTGTTGCCAGACTCTTTTAACAAACGAGTCACGGAAATCGTCGGCCGTCAGTTGACCGTTCACTATGGTAGGATCAGCCGTAAACGGGTTCGAGGGGATGGCGACTGGAACTGATAGCGGAAGCCTGGCATCAAGCCGCCAATCCCCTATGGAGCGGGAGAGCGCCAGTTTAGCATCCTCCAGATCATGCGACAGAGCGTGCAATATCTGGACAAGGTTTTTATGCTCTTCTGCTAGCGTTGATAACCCGAGTTCGCCCCGTCTCCATCGTCTGTAGACATCGAAGCCCGTGCGTAGCTTGCTCGAGAGGTGTCGAGGCTCCAAGTACTTTTCGAGCAAATGTTCAGCGATGATCCGATTAATAAAGTAGCCCCCGACAGGCGTGGAGGCTGCCGATCTAGGCTTCGAGAGACGTTTTGCGTCGTTAATGTCGATCTCTCCCTCTTTTGTAGTTTCTATGACGCAAGCGTCAAAAGTCCCGCCGCCGAAATCAACCACTAAAGCATTGTGCTGTCGCCTGTCGGCGACGAGAGGGTGCTTCTTCCCGTGTCGATAGTACTGAAAAACAGCGAACGGCTCTGGAAGGAATTGGATTTTATCGTCTGCGAAACCCTTACCGACCAGAATTCGTTTTATGTTGCTTCGATAATTCTGAAGCCAGTCCTTCGAGACAAGTCCGGTATCCTTCGCCGTGCCGCTCGGCGACTTCGAACCGTCGGACATCGAGGACTCCGTCAGGAGCGATAACGGCTCGGCGACAATAATGCTCGGTGCAACCGTGAGATCGCTGTCGGCTAACCATCGGTTGACACGGCCCAATAACTCATGAATGAAGTCCGCCGTCAACTCCGCTGCGGATTTCTTGTCGCCGGACGCAGTGGGGAAAGTTCGCCGATCTGTTGCAGTACCCGGTTTCGCGTTTCCCAGGTCGATCTTGAAGTCTTCGTTGAGTTCGCGACGAGCCTGGGTGAGGCTGAGAGCCTCTCCGCCGATCGCAGGCGCCTTTCCCTTTCGGTAATAAAGAACAGTAGGGATGTTTGTGCTACCGTCCACTTCGACAAGATCAATCGCGTTCACCAGCAGGCCTTTGTCGCTCAAACGGTTTTAGCCCTCCCCGATACAGCACACAGTTTAGCGGATCAGTCCATACATTTTTCATTGGCAAGAAAATCGGACGGTTCGTGCAACTTGCTTCGGGGCAAACCGCAAGGCGGTATGGCCGCGTCTCGCTCATGTGCTCGTCGCACGCTACTAAGATGCGGCGTTGGGGGACATCACTCCCGTTAAGCCTTGACGGGAGGAAGGAAATCCGTCCTCAGGAGTCCGGGTCCCGACAAATGGACCGGAAACGCGAAAGCCGTGATTGTGGGTCTCGGATGGATCGATGTAAGCGACGCCATCCCCGTGCGAAAGTGTCGGGAAAGTACGCTGAATGGTGGAAAACATCGGGATCGCCACTCCGGCAGATATCTATCATGAAACAGGTTCGGATCTGATTAAAAGTTATTAAAAGTCAAAATGTAAGACGATATCCTCCTCGGTGAAAACTGTTCTCGGAGCCCAATACCCGCCTCCCGGCCTCTCTATCGAATGCCGTCCTCGCAAATAATTTGCCAAAAAACGCGATCCTGAGCCGTTATCTGTAGCACCCGAGTCGGTGCAGACGAAAGGAGCGTATGCAGATTCACACAGTTTTGGACAACGCTGAAGCATTTTTGGCCGAGATCGGCGGCGAAGTTGTCGTCGGCTCC
>Ga0302320_10027267_pt1 | contig 11013 bp, 11 predicted proteins | sample Bog_T0_3_FD_202130 | JGI IMG/M metagenome (GOLD analysis project Ga0302320, IMG submission 202130) | Peat permafrost microbial communities from Stordalen Mire near Abisko, Sweden - Bog_T0_3 | ecosystem: Environmental > Terrestrial > Soil > Wetlands > Peat | place: Sweden: Abisko, Stordalen Mire... | reverse complement strand
CCGGGGGCTTTTTGCGTGCGTGCGTGGGCGGGCGGGCGGGCGATGCGAGCATGTGGGCGATTTTCGGCACGACTGAAGTCATGCCCTGTTACAAGGCCGGCTTCGACTGGGTTTTTGTGCAGCGTACGCGGCCCGGCGCTAATCGAAGACGACGGTTTTGTTGCCGAAGCAGAGGATGCGGCGGTCGAGGTGCCAGCGGACGGCGCGGGAGAGGACGACGCGCTCGAGGTCGCGGCCGCGGGCGACTAAGTCTTCGACCTGGTCGCGGTGCGAGATGCGGGCTACGTCTTGCTCGATGATGGGACCGTCGTCGAGCAGGTCGGTGACGTAGTGGCTGGTGGCGCCGATGAGCTTGACTCCTCTTGCGTGAGCGGCGTGATAGGGGCGCGCTCCGGTGAAGGCGGGCAGAAACGAGTGGTGCACGTTGATGATGGACGCCGGGTAGCGGGCGACGAAGGCGGGCGAGAGGATCTGCATGTAGCGGGCGAGGACGACGAGATCGATCTGGTGGGCGGCGAGCAGTTCGAGCTGGCGCTCCTCGGCCTGGGCGCGGGTTGAGGCGGTGACGGGGACGAGCTCGAAGGGGATGCCGTAGAAGCCGGCCAGGTTTTCCGCGTCGCGATGGTTGGAGACGATGAGCCGGATCTGGCAGTGGAGCTCGCCGGTGCGGTGGCGCTCGAGCAGGTCGGCGATGCAGTGCAGGTATTGCGAGCAGAAGAGCGCGACGCGGGTGGGGCGGCCGGCGGCGAGCTGCCAGCGCATGTTGAGCTCGGCGGCAACAGGTGCGAAGGCTGCCTTGAAGCTGTCGAGGTCGAAAGCATCGGGGCCGTCGAGGGCCCACTCGACGCGCATGAAAAAGAGGCCCAGCTCGTGGTCCTGGTGCTGATCGGCATGGAGGATGTTGGCGCCGCGCTGGAAGAGCAAGCCAGAGACGCGGGCTACCAGGCCCTTGCGGTCTGGGCAGTCGATGAGGAGGACGGCGGAGGCTGGCATGTCCTTCTCAGCTTACATGCACCTGCGGTGGGCAGACGCTCGCTGGTCGCTCGCATTGGGTTTGTGCTTTCCCACCCATTCCGCAAAGTGCGCGGAATGGATGGGGCACGGAGATTCCGAAGTACAACCGCAGGTCCTTCGATTCCGTCCGCTGCGGCGGACTGCGCTCAGGATGACAGCCGCAGTATATGAGACGAAGCTCTGACTCACAAACTAGTTGCCTGGCTTGGCGGCGTCGGCGGCGGGCGCGGCTGCCGCTGAGGCTTTGGAGAGGTTACGGATGTAGGTGACCAATCCCCAGACTTCATCGTTTTTGGCGCGGCCGGGGTCCTCGGCGGGCATCTTGTCTTTGCCCTTGCGGATGATGTCAAAGAGCTGCTGATCGGACATGCCGGAGAGCGATTTGGGATCGGTCCAGTCGGCGAGCGTGACACTCATGCTGGTGGCCAGATCGGTTTTTCCGTTGCCGTTGTCGCCGTGGCAAATGGAGCAATCCTGCGCAAAGAGCTTCTTTGCCTTCTCCTGGTTGCCGGCCGTCGGTTTGACCGGGTTGGTGGAAGGCTCTTGCGGTGCGGCGCCGGCGGCGAGCGTGGGCGGCGGCGCAGGGGCGATCACGAACAGGATCGCTGCGGAGAGGAGCAACAAGGGTTTCAGCATGGCAGCCTCCTCAGCCTCGGGTGTCTTTCACAGGCATCCTGGCAGCTGATTGATTTTCACGCCGAATTATAAGCCTATGAGTCAAGCCCGCGGCTGTGAGTCAGCTCACAGCGTCAGAAGAGGCCGAGATCGCCATCGGGCAGGGGCGCGTGCTTGAGCAGGCCGAGCTCGCCGGCCAGCCGCTCGAGCTTGGCGCGGATGGCGGCCGAGGGCGGCACCAGGGGCAACCGGACGTGGTCGGAGGTGCGGCCCATGAGGTTGAGCACCGTTTTCACGGGCGTGGGGTTGGAGTCCCAGAAGTTGGCGTCGATGAGGCGGGCGTAGCGGCGCTCGAGCTCGCGGGCGTCGAGCCAGCGGTTGCCGAGGGCGGCGCGGACCATGTGGCCCATCTGCGCGGGAATCTCATTGGCGGCCACGCTGATGAGCCCGTTGGCGCCGACGCCGATGGAGGCCAGGGCCATGTTGTCGTCGCCGGAAAAAATCTTGAAGCCGCGGGGCAGAATGTGGACGAGCTCGGCGATCTGCGGCAGCTTGCCGCTCGACTCTTTGATGGCCTGGATGTTGGGTGCGGCCTCGGCCAGGCGCAGGACGGTAGCGGGGTCGAGATTGACGCCGGTGCGGCCGGGAATGTTGTAGAGGGTGACGGGCAGCGGATCGACGGCGCGGGCCAGGGCCAGGAAGTGTTGAAACTGGCCTTCCTGCGAGGGCTTGTTGTAGTAGGGGTTGGCGGAGAGCACGGCGTCGACGCCGCGGATCTGGCGCAGGCGCGCGGCCTGGCGCACCAGGGTGCGGGTGGAGTTGTGCGTGCATCCGGCCCATACGGGGACGCGGCCGGCGGCGGCCTCGGCGACGATGCAGACGGCCATGAGCCACTCGTCTTCGTCGAGCGTGGCGGCTTCGCCGGTGGAGCCGCAGGCTACCAGAAAGTCGATGCCGGAATCGATCTGCCAGTTCACCAGCGCACGCAGCGCCGCTTCATCCATCGCGCCGTTGGGCGTGAAGGGCGTAACGATCGCAGTTCCGCAACCTGTGGTTTCCATGACAGCTGCGATTATAACGGGGTGCGGCAGTGGGCCGACAGTGCCCACAACGACGCGGTCCCGGCGATCTTTCGTTGCGGCCGAAATATTTCTTTCCGAATTTGTCGAAAATGCGGATGGGCGTTCGACTAACCAGCAGAACAGGCAAGAGGAGGCCTGGAACCCATGCAATACCTACTATTGATCTACAACGCGGAAAGCCAATGGGATGCCATGTCCGAAGCGGAAGCGGGGAAGATGCAACAGGAGTTTGGCGCCTTTACGCAGGACATTATTGCCAGCGGGAACTACAAGGGCGGGAACCGGCTGCATCCAACTTCAAAGGCGACGACGGTGCGGGTGGAGAACGGCAAGACGCTGGTGACCGATGGTCCATTCGCCGAAACCAAGGAACAGCTGGGGGGCTACTACCTGATTGAAGCCGCCGATCTGGACGAGGCTACGGCGCTTGCCGCGCGGATTCCGTCCGCGCGCACGGGCCCGGTCGAGGTGCGGCCGATTGTGCCGATGCAGCGGCCGTGAAGGCGTGAGTCGCGCGCCAGTGTCCTGGAATGCCCTAGCCCGATTCGCCCGAGTCGGGCTAGGCTGGTTTTGAGGCACAACGGGTGGCCAACGAGGAGCAGGCGCTGGAGCAGATTTACCGCGAGGAGTGGGGCCGGATTGTGGCCACGCTGATTCGCCTGCTGGGCAGCTTCGAACTGGCCGAGGAGGCGGCGCAGGAGGCCTTCGCCGTGGCTCTGGAGCAGTGGCCGCGCCAGGGTGTGCCTGCGAACGCACGCGCCTGGCTGATCTCCACCGCGCGGCACAAGGCAATTGACGCGCTTCGCCGCAAGACGCGCTGGGAAGACGGCGGTGATCCGCAGGCAGCACTGGCGGCACTGTGGCAGGAGCCGGGTTTGGGTGTCGAGGAGGATAGCGTGGCGGTTGAGGACGATCGGTTGCGGCTGATCTTTACCTGCTGCCATCCGGCGCTCAACCGCGAGGCGCAGGTGGCTCTGACTCTGCGCACCCTGTGCGGGCTGACTACGGAGCAGATTGCGCAAGCGTTCCTAGTGCCGCTGGCGACCATGGCGCAACGGCTGGTGCGCGCCAAGCAAAAAATCCGCGATGCGGGCATACCCTACCGTACGCCGCCGCGCGCCGAGCTGGCGGTGCGGCTACAGGCGGTTCTGCTGGTTGTGTACCTGGTGTTCAACGAAGGGTACAACGCGGCCGGCCAAGGGCGCGCACTCAGCACAGAGGCGATCCGGTTGGGCCGGTTGCTGAGCGAACTGCTGCCCGGGGAGCCGGAAGTGCGCGGACTGCTGGCGCTGATGCTGCTGCACGATGCCCGGCGCGAGGCACGCATCAGCGGCGACGGCAATTTGATTCTGCTTGAGGATCAGGATCGCCGCCGGTGGAATCGCAAGGCCATTGCCGAGGGGGCGCGGTTGGCCGAGACGGCGTTAAAGAGCGGGCCCGGGCCCTACTCCGTGCAGGCGGCGATTGCGGCTGTGCATGCGCAGGCTGCGTGCGCCGGGGAGACAGATTGGCCGCAGATTGTGGCGCTCTACGACGTGCTGCTGCGGATGCAACCGTCGCCGGTGGTGGAGTTGAATCGCGCGGCAGCCGTGGCCATGGCGGAGGGATGTGCGGTTGGGTTGCGGCTGCTGGATGGGTTGGAAGAGCGAGGCGAACTGCGCGGTTATTATCTGCTGCCGGCGGCGCGCGCGGACCTGTTGCGGCGGCTGGGCGAGCGGGCCGCGGCGGCGACGGCATATCGGGAGGCGCTCGGACTTGTGAGCCACGATGTGGACAGGCGCTTTCTGGCGAAGAGACTGATCGAAATGGAAGAGCGAATCGGCCTGGGGTGAAGACCCGTTGCACGTGGCGGATAGAATTCGGAATTGGCCGCAAGAACCGGATAGACCCCGCGGGCGAGGATCGGCGACCATGGATTTCATGATCACGAATGGGGAAAACACGATTGCTTCTGCATTTGATGTCGAGGCGGCGTGGAAGCAGCTGGTGGCGCGCGATCCGGGGGCGGAGTTTTTCTATGCGGTGGAGACGACCGGGGTGTTTTGCCGGCCGAATTGCACGAGCCGCAGGCCGCTGCGCGCCAACGTGCGGTTTTTTCACAACGCGGCAGAGGCGCAGGCGGCGGGGTTTCGCGCCTGCAAGCGGTGCAGGCCGTTTGAGGACCCGGTGCATGCGATAGGAAAGATCCGCGCGCACATCGAGGCGCATATGGACCGGCCGGTGCGGCTGAGCGAGCTGGGGCGCGTGGCGGGGATGAGCCCGTTCACAGTGCAGAGGCTTTTCAAGAAGGAAGTAGGAGTAAGCCCGTTGCAATATCAGCGCGCCCTGCGTGCCGGGCGGCTGCGCAACGAGCTGAAACAGGGGGGTACAGTGACCAACGCAATCTATGAGGCGGGATTCGGCTCATCGAGCCGGGCGTATGAGGGAGCGGCGTTGGGCATGACGCCGGCGCGCTTTCAAAAGGGCGGCAAGGGCGAGCAAATTGGCTGGACGACGGCGCGGACGCCCTTCGGCTGGATGATTGTGGGCGCGACCGGACGCGGGCTGTGCTGGCTGGCGCTGGGGGCGACAGCGGCTGAGGCCGAGGCCAGTTTGCGCGAGGAGTTTCCGCTGGCGGCGCTGCGCCGGGATGCGTCGCTCAGGACGATGGTGGATGCGGCGCTGGACAGCGTGCGCGATGGCTCAGACCTGGCTCGCAGCCATGCCGGTATGGGGTCGCTGGACCTGCGTGGGACCGTCTTTCAGTTGCGCGTATGGCAGGCGCTGCGGATGATTCCGCGCGGCGAGACGCGCACCTATAGTCAGCTGGCGCGGGAGATGGGCATGCCCAACTCCACGCGCGCTGTGGCTCGCGCCTGCGCTACCAATCGCGTAGCGGTAGTGGTGCCGTGTCATCGCGTGGTGGGCGTGAGCGGGTCGCTGACTGGGTATCGCTGGGGTGTGGAACTGAAGCGGGAACTGCTTGAGGCGGAGCGCGCGTAATGCCTGTAGAGGTTGGCCGCGCTGAAAGTGAATTGTGTTTTCCCACCCATCGAGCCAGGAACGCTCGATGGATGGGGCACACGGCGGCGGTGGCTGCTGCCTCCGAAAGCCTTATAGGCGCGCGCCGCCGGAGGCTTCGATGGTCTGGCCGGTGAGCCAGTAGGACTCGTCGGAGGCGAGGAAGGCAGCGATGGCGGCGATGTCCGCGGGCTGACCGATGCGGCCGAGCGGGGTTTCGGCCTCAGTCTTCTTCTGGAAGTCGCTGCCGATGAAGCCGGCGGCGTGGACGCCTTCGGTTTCGACCATGCCGGGGTTGAGGGCGTTGACGCGGATCTTGCGCGGGCCAAGCTCCTTGGCGAGGGCGAGCGTGGCGGAGTCGACGGCGCCCTTGGTGGCGCTGTAGACGGAGCCTCCGGGGACGCCCTTGGCGGCCACCGAGCCGATGTTGATGATGCTGCCGCCGGCGGGATTGAACGCGGAGAGCGCGGCCTGCGTCGTGAGGATCAGGCCCAGCACGTTGACGTTGAACTGCTTGTGGAAGTGCTCCGGGGTGACGGTTTCAATGGGGCCGAACTCGTAGATTCCGGCGTTGTTGACGAGGATGTCGATGGGACCGAGTTCTTTGGCCACGGTCTGAATCAGAGGCCCGATGGAATCGGTGTCGGCGAGGTTGGCCTGGACGGCGAAGGCCTTGCCGCCGGCGGCCTGGATCTCGGCTACGACCTTGTCTGCGCCGGCCTTGGAGCCGGAGTAGTTGACGGCGACGGCGGCGCCGCGGCTGCCGAGCTCGCGGGCGATGGCAGCGCCGATGCCCTTGGATGCGCCGGTGACCAGCGCGACTTTTCCTTGAAGATTGGATTGCTTGACTGTGCTCATTTGTCGCTCCCTCGCTGTCCCGTCATTGCTTCGACATTTCGACAACTATCGAATTGATTGCCCAGGGGCAGGAAAGGATTCAGGCGGATTGCGGAAATGTTTTTCTCGATTTGAGCGGATGGTGTTCGAGGCGCGGCGTTCAGGCGGAGGGGCAGCGGGTGGGGTCGAGCCTGGCGAGGATGGCGATGAGGCTCTGGAGGACGCCGGGGCGGAGGGTGAGGAAGTGGAATCTGCCTTCGCGACGGACGGCGATGAGGCCGGCGGATTCGAGCTCCTTGATGTGGTGGGAGAGCGTGGGGGCGGAGATGGGCAGGGCGGCGCGGGCCTGCGCGCAGCCCAGGGGACAGCCGGCTTTGGCGATGCTCTCAAGCAGCTGGAAGCGGCGGGGATCGGCGAGGGCCTTGAGGATGGCGGTGCGGCGCGCGGCGGAGAGGCGGATGGGTTTGGCTGCGGGGGATTTTTGGGTGGCGACGGGGGACATGGCGGGGCTCCGCGTGTTGGATGCAATGGTAACGCGTTTGACTTTGGTTCATCGAACTGGAACGGAGCGATGCGGAAAATTGTGCGGGGCGAGAGGAATGGGCAAGAAATTGGCAGGATGGGGGTATCGCCGAGGGGGCGGAGGGTGGGAAGAACAACCGCAGATCCCCGCCACGGCGGGCAGGCTTTCGACTCACCGCCCCCAAGGTGAGGACGCTTGGGGGCCCTTTCGCTCAGGATGACAGTGGTGTATTGATTGCTGCTTTGGTGGCGACGGCGAGCAGGGTCTGGAAGTGCGGGGGCTCGGGTTCCTTGTCAACCAGGGAGGTTTGGATGGCGGTGAAGCCGGCCTTGTGGAGCATGGACTCGAGTTCGGCTTCGCTGAAGCCGAGCCACTGGTCGGCGTAGAGGTCGCGGGCTTCTTCAAAGCGGTGTTTGGCGAGGTCGAGGATGACGATGCGGCCGCCGGGGACGAGGATGCGGGCTGCCTCAAGGACGGCGCGGGCGGGGTGCAGGGCGTGATGGAGGGACTGCGAAAAACAGACCAGATCGACGGCGCCGGAGGGGATGGGCAGTTCTTCCATGTCGCCCTGGCGGTAGTCGATGTTGGTGAGGCCGAGGCGCAGGGCGCGTTCGCGGGCGACCTCAATCATTTTGGCACTGTTGTCGACGGCGATGACCTTTTTGGCACGCTCGGCGAGCAGGGCGGCGAATGCACCCTCGCCGGCGCCGAGATCGGCGATGATGAGCGGGGGCATGAGCTGGAGCAGGGCATGGGCGACGCTCTTCCAGCTCTTGCCGGGGACGTAGTCCTTGCCGAGGCGGCCGGCGACGGAGTCGAAGAAGGCGCGGGAGCGCTCCTGGCGCTTGCGGAGGACGAGGCGCATGGCGGCCTGATCGATCTCGGCTTCGGGGATCTCGGCGCGGGCGTGGGCGAGAATCTCGTCCAAGGGGCTGCCTGCGGTGTGGATCAGGCTGTAGAGGCTGCTTTTGCCGGTGCGGCGGTCTTCGACCAGGCCGGCCTGCCTGAGCTGGGAGAGGTGGGTGGAGATGGTGCTCTGGCCCATGGTGAGGATCTCCTGCAACTCGGCGACGGAGAGCTCCTCGCGCTCGAGCAGGAGCAGGATGCGGAGGCGGCTGGGGTCGGCGACGACGCGGAGGATTTTCAGGATGGGCGGCATGGCTGGCTTGACGGGCTCCGGGGATTCTGGTACATATCAACATATCACGATTTGACGATGCAATCGTCTTTCACTTGACTTCGAAGAAGGAAAGAGCTGTGGGGGGCTGAATCCCCAGGTCATTTTTGATGCTTTGATGTACGGGCTGAAGCCCGTACCCTTCAAGGACTGCTACGCCGCGGGCGTGAGCGCACACCTTTCAAGGCAACTCGGCAGATGGAATCTTCAACAAGGAGAAATTGGATGGCAAGCTCAACGCTGGAAGTTACGGAACTGGCTTACAAGGTCGCCGATATGTCGCTGGCGGAGTGGGGCCGGAAGGAAATCACCATTGCCGAGCACGAGATGCCGGGACTGGTTTCGATTCGCAACAAGTATGCGGCGGGCAAGCCGCTGGCCGGCGTGCGTGTGACCGGGTCGCTGCACATGACGATTCAGACGGCAGTGCTGATTGAGACGCTGGTGAGCCTGGGCGCGGAAGTGCGCTGGGCGAGCTGCAATATCTTCTCGACGCAGGACCACGCGGCGGCGGCGATTGCGGCGACGGGCGTGCCGGTGTTTGCGTGGAAGGGCGAGTCGCTCGAAGAGTACTGGTGGTGCACGTACCAGGCGCTGGCGCATAAGGACGGCAAGGGGCCCGAGCTGGTGGTGGACGACGGCGGCGATGTGACGCTGCTGATCCACAAAGGCTATGAGCTGGAGAACGGCGATGGCTGGGTGAATACGCCGAGCGGCAACCACGAAGAGCAGGTGATCAAGGATCTGCTGAAGAAAGTGTATGCCGACGATCCGCAGCATTGGCACAAGGTGGCGGCGGAGTGGCGCGGGGTGTCAGAGGAGACGACGACGGGCGTGCATCGCCTGTACAAGATGCTGGAGCAGGGCACGCTGCTGGTGCCGGCGATCAACGTGAACGACTCGGTGACCAAGTCGAAGTTCGACAACCTGTACGGGTGCCGCGAGTCGCTGGCCGACGGGATCAAGCGGGCGACGGACGTGATGGTGGCGGGCAAGGTTGCGGTGATCTGCGGCTATGGCGACGTGGGCAAGGGCTGCGCGCACTCGCTGCGCGGCATGGGCGCGCGCTGCGTGATCACTGAGATCGATCCGATCAACGCGCTGCAGGCGGCCATGGAAGGCTACGAGGTGACCACGATCGAAGACACGCTGGGCCGCGGCGATATCTACGTGACGACGACGGGGAATGTGGACATCATCACGCTCGAGCACATGCAGAAGATGAAGGACCAGGCGATCGTGTGCAACATTGGGCACTTCGACAACGAGATCCAGATGGACCGCTTGAACACCGAAAAGGGCGTGAGCAAGCTGAACATCAAGCCGCAGGTGGATTTTTACACCTTCCCCGACGGGCATGGAATCTTCATCCTGGCCGAAGGGCGCCTGGTGAACCTGGGGTGCGCGACCGGGCATCCGAGCTTTGTGATGAGCAACAGCTTTGCCAACCAGACGCTGGCGCAGCTTGATCTGTGGGCCAACAAGGACACCTACAAGGTGGGCGTGTACGTGCTGCCGAAGAAGCTGGACGAGGAAGTGGCGCGGCTGCATCTGGAAAAGATCGGCGTGAAGCTTTCCACGCTGACCCAGAAGCAGGCGGATTACCTGGGTGTGCCGGTCGAAGGGCCGTACAAGGCGGAGCATTACCGCTATTGAGGGACCAAGGGACCAAGGGACCAAGGGACTGAGGGACCAGGGAATACTGGGGGGTGGGAGGCGGACTCGGCGAGGGCTGGGGCGCTTCCTGCCCTTTCCTTTTGGTGCGGGCGTGCTCTCCCACCCATTCCGCGATGAGACTGCGGAATGGATGGGGCACGCGCGTTTCTGCTGATGACTGACAACCGATCACCGACAACCGGCCACTGACGACTGACCACTAACCGCTGCTTTTCGTGCGCTTGCGGCGGGTGCGGCGGTTCCAGAGGCGCCAGAGGGCGTTGTGGAGCAGGCGGGTCTGCTCGGCTTTGAGGGCCTGGTAGGAGTGGCGGACGTAGGTGTCGAACTCGGGCGGCCAGCCGATGGTGGAGCGGCGCTCGGAGAAGTCGCCCTCGGCCCACTTGGAGACGACCGCTTTATACCCGACTACATGGGTGACAAAGTCGAGCAGGCATTGGGGCATCTGCTCCTCGACGATGAGGTGCGCCTTCTCGATGATGACCTTTTCGCGGACGTTGTTGAGGGGCATGAAGATGGTCTTCATCCACAGGACCCACTCTTTCATCTCGGATTCGAGGATGGGGTGGCATTGGGTCTTGCCCTGCTTTTTGAGCAGGGAGCGGTAGGCGATGTTGCCGGCCTGGGAGGCGACGTAGAGGGGGCCGTAGAACTCGTTGAGGCGCTTGTTGACGAGGTCAAGCATATCCCGGCGGCGGGCGAGCATGCGGGAGCTGAAAAAGGTGACCAGGTAGCCGGCGAAGGCGAGCAGGATGGTGAGCGTGGCGGTGTCCGTGAGCTGGCTCTCAAGCGATAGAGCGAATAGGCGATCGGGCGGCATTTGGCACGAGTATAACGCGGGGCGCGGCGGCCGGCGTGTGACGCGGCGCAGGGGGAATTTCTGCGCCTCCGGGATGGGGCTTGGCGCCTTAGTTGGGGTGGGGCGCGGCCGATTGGCGGCGCTGGCGCTCGATGCGGCGGGCCTTGGCCGCGACGCGCAGGCGCCAGGCAGCGAGCGGGCCGGCGAAGGAGCGCTCGTCACAGGAGCGGCAGCGGACAGGAAACCGCAGGAGGGGCAGACGGCTGAGGTCTGAGAGCCGCATGCGCGAGTT
>Ga0302320_10027266_pt1 | contig 11013 bp, 9 predicted proteins | sample Bog_T0_3_FD_202130 | JGI IMG/M metagenome (GOLD analysis project Ga0302320, IMG submission 202130) | Peat permafrost microbial communities from Stordalen Mire near Abisko, Sweden - Bog_T0_3 | ecosystem: Environmental > Terrestrial > Soil > Wetlands > Peat | place: Sweden: Abisko, Stordalen Mire... | reverse complement strand
CGCGCGCATCAAGCGTTCGCCCGCCTCGGTCGGCGCGACGCTGCGGGTCGTTCGCGCCAAGAGCCGCACGCCGAGCCGCTCCTCCAGGCCGCGCAGGGTCTGGCTCAGCGCCGATTGCGATACGCCGTGCTGCGCCGCGGCGCGGGTGAAGTTCTTCTCGCGCGCGATGGCGAGAAAGGCGTCGAGGTCGTTGAGGTCGATGCGCGACATTGATTAGACAGACTTATAGCCCATTTCGACATTAAGCGTCTAATCGAAACGCCCGGCGCCGGCTACATCAGGAGCCGAAGACGCGCCGTCGTCCCCCCCGCCGCGCCAAAGGAGAAATCGATGCAAAAGCGCGTTCTCGGCAAAAACGGCCTCGAAGTCTCGGCGATCGGCCTCGGCTGCATGGGCCTGAGTTTCGCCTACGGCCCGGCGATGGACCGCGGCGAGGCGATCAAGCTCGTCCGCGCCGCCTACGAGCGCGGCGTCACCTTCTTCGACACCGCCGAATGCTACGGGCCGTTCGTCAACGAAGAGCTGGTCGGCGAAGCGCTGGCGCCGGTGCGCGATCAGGTCGTGATCGCGACCAAATTCGGCTTCCGCAACGGCGACGTCCGGCTTGGGCCCGACAGCCGTCCGGAGAACATTCGCGCCGTCGCCGACGCCTCGCTCAAGCGGCTTCGCACCGACCGGATCGATCTTTTCTACCAGCACCGGGTCGATAGGAACGTCCCGATCGAGGACGTCGCCGGGACGGTGAAAGAGCTGATCGCCCAGGGCAAGGTGAAGCATTTCGGCATGTCGGAGGCGGGCGCGCGGACGATCCGCCGCGCCCACGCGGTGCAGCCGGTGACGGCGGTGCAGAGCGAATATTCACTGTTCTGGCGCGAACCGGAGGCGAAGATCTTTCCGACGCTCGAGGAACTCGGCATCGGCTTCGTGCCGTTCAGCCCGCTCGGTCGCGGCTTCCTCACCGGCGCGATCGACGAGAAGACCCAGTTCGCCGCCGGCGACGCCCGCAACGCTTACCCGCGGTTCACGCCGGAGGCGCGCAAGGCCAATCTGGCGCTGGTCGACCGGCTCGGCGCGATCGCGGCGAAGAAGGGCGCGACCAAGGCCCAACTCGCGCTCGCCTGGCTCATCGCCCAGAAACCATGGATCGCGCCGATCCCCGGCACGACCAAGCTCCATCGACTGGAGGAAAACCTCGGCGGCGCGGAGGTCGCATTGACCGCCGTCGACCTCAGCCAGATCGAGGCTGCGCTGGCGCGAATCAAGGTCGAGGGCGACCGCTATCCCGAGAGCGCGCAGGCGATGGTCGATCGCTGACGGGTCGATCCGGCGGGCGGCCCGTAAGACGAGAGGCCGCCCGATTCGCGCCCGCTCGGGCGGCCCGGCCGAAGTTTTCGGGGCGCCGAGCGAGGCGAAGAATGGGGCCGGGCGCATTTGCCGACGCCATCGACGGGCTGCTCGACGACAACGCGCGCTTGGTCGCAGTCGCCGCGGCGCTGCTCGGCGCGCATCTCGTCATCGGCGTCATGGGCCTGACGCAGCGGCGGGTCCCACGGCTGATGATCGGGCTCAACCTCGCCGTCGCCGCAACGATCCTGCTCTACAAGGCGTCGCAGTATTCGGCGTATCCGGCGCTGATCGAAGAGGTGCGCGACGACTTGGCGACCAACACCGACGTCAGGCTGGTCGCTTTCGAAGCGGTCGTCGCTCTCGTCGCCGGCCTCGCTCTCGCCGGCCGGCGCGTCGCCGCTTGGCTGTCGGCGGCGGCGTTTCTCGTCCATGCGCTCGCCGCCGCGGCGCTCATCGTCTTCGTCCTGACCTTCCGCCTCGACCGCCTGATCTGATCGACGCGCGTCCGAGCGGCGAGCCGGCAAAACTTTGTTCATCGGCGGCGGGCAAGCTCCGGCGGCGTTTCGAATCCGCAAGCGAAGGACGCCCCATGACCGCCGAGGCGGGCCGACCCCAAGCGCCAAGCGCCGCCGCGGCCGCGCCGACGCGGCTCGGCCTCGTCTATTTTGCGCTGGTCGCCGCGACGCTCGCGCCGCTGGCGATCTGGCCGATCCCGCCGAGCTTCGACCTCGTCAACCACTGGGCGCGGCTGACGCTTTACCACATGGCGCCCGGCGATCCGCTCGCCGCGCTCTACCAGGTTCGGCTGACGCCGATCCCCGACCTCGCCGTCGACCTCGCCGGCTTTGCTCTGTCGCCGCTTGTCACGCCCTACGGCGTGATCGCGCTCGCCTGGGGCGCGGCGATCGCCCTGCCCGCCTGGGGCGCGTGGCGGATCGGCAAGGCGGTGCATGGCGCGCCGCAGCCCGCCGTGCTGCTCGCGCCGGCGCTCGCCTACAACCTTGTTGTCACGCTCGGGCTGCTCAATTTCGCCATCGGCATGGGCCTGGCGCTGATCGCCTTCGCCGCCTGGCTGACGATCGACCGGCGTCGGCTGCCGCTGCGCATCGCGCTGTTCAACCTTGTCTCGGCGGTCCTGTTCTTCTGCCACCTCGCCGCCTTCGCCGCCTTCGGACTGCTCGTCGCCGTCTACGAGTCGCCGCGGCGCGCCGGCGAATCGCCTCGCGATTGGGCGATGCGCGCGCTCTCGACGGTCTGCTGCCTGCTGGCGGGCTTCGCGCTGTGGGCCTTCGCGCCGCCGATCGATTCGCGCCTCTCGGGACCCGGCTCGAAGCTCGCCGCGCTCGCCGCGCCGATGTACGACTGGACCGCCGCGGCGGGCGTGCTCGGGACGCTCACGCTCATCGTCGTCGTCGCCGGCGGAATCCTGACCCGGCGCGTCGCCTTTGCGCCGGCGATGCGATTGCAGCTCGTCGGCGTCGCGGCGGTCGTCGCCCTCGCGCCCTCGGCGCATGGCGCGGCCGATTTCATCGACGCGCGCCTGGCGGTTCTGCTCGCCTATCTCGCGCTCGCTTCTTTGCAGGGGCCGCGCGAAGCCGCCGCGAAGCGCTGGACGATTGCGCTCGCCGTCGCCCTGGTCGCGACGCGGGTCGGCATGGCGGCGCCGCACTGGGTCGCGTACGACGGCTGGGCGACGGAATTCCGCGAGGCGATCCGCGCCGTGCCGCCGGGCGCGCGCGTGCTCGCCGTCGCGCCGCCGGCGGGGCGCTGTCCCGCGCTCGACGACGCCGACTTCTACCGCGGACTGATCAACTTCGTCGTCATCGACCGCCGCGCGCTGGCGAGCACGCTGTTCACCGGACGCGGCATGCAGCCGGTCGCCGCCCGCGATCCGCGCCTCGACGCGACGCCGTGGACCCCGCCCCATCCCGCTTGGCTCGCCAGTCACGACTGGCGCGGCCTTTACGACACGCTGATCGCCCTGCACGTCGATTGCGACTGGCGGCCGGACGAGGCGGGCCTCGCGCAGATCGCCGAAACGCCGCAAGCGACGATCTACCGCCTGCGCTGAGGCCCGATTTGGCCGGAAAGGCGATTCGGATTATGTCGGGGCGATTTCGCAACCGCCCCGGCGATGGCCGGCGGCGCGAGGAGTGAGGCCTGATGAGACTGCCGCGCGAACTTGGCCCCATCCATTTCGTCGGCATCGGCGGCATCGGCATGTCGGGCATCGCCGAGGTGCTGATCAACCTCGGCTATTGCGTGCAGGGCTCGGACGCGAGCGACAACGCCAACGTCAAGCGGCTGCGCGAGCGCGGCGCCTCGGTGTTCGTCGGCCACGCCGCCGCCCATCTCGGCGAGGCGGCGGTGGTGGTCGTCTCGACCGCGATCAAGCGCGACAATCCCGAGCTGACGGCGGCGCGGGCGCGGCGCATTCCGGTGGTGCGGCGCGCCGAAATGCTTGCCGAGTTGATGCGGCTCAAGCAATGCGTCGCCATCGCCGGCACCCACGGCAAGACGACGACGACGTCGCTGGTGGCGACGCTGCTCGACGCCGGCGGCTTCGACCCGACCGTGATCAACGGCGGCATCATCAACGCCTATGGCGCCAATGCGAAATTGGGCGGCGGCGATTGGATGGTGGTCGAGGCCGACGAGAGCGACGGCACCTTCCTCAAACTGCCCGCCGACGTCGCCATCGTCACCAACATCGACCCCGAGCACCTCGACCATTTCAAGACCTTCGAGGCGATCAAGGAGGCGTTCCTCGCCTTCGTCGAGAACCTGCCATTCTATGGCTTCGCCGTCATGTGCCTCGACCATCCGACCGTGCAGGAGATGGTCGGCCGGATCGAGGACCGGCGCGTGATCACCTACGGCGAGAATCCGCAGGCCGACGCGCGCCTGCTCGACGTCGATCTCGCCGGCGGCCTGACCAAGTTCAGCGTGCTGATTCGCGACCGCAAGAACGGCGAGGCGACCTTCATCGACGACCTCGCCCTGCCGATGCCGGGCCGCCACAACGCGCTCAACGCGACCGCGGCGATCGCCGTCGCCCACGAGCTCAAAGTGCCGCCGGCGACGATCCGCAAGGCGATCGCCGGCTTCGGCGGGGTCAAGCGCCGCTTCACCCGCACCGGCGAGTGGAAGGGCGTGACGATCTTCGACGATTACGGCCACCATCCGGTCGAGATCGCCGCCGTGCTGCGCGCCGCGCGCGACGCCGCCGGCGGCAAGGTGATCGCGGTCGTCCAGCCCCATCGCTACACGCGGCTGCAGTCGCTGTTCGAATCCTTCGCCGGCTGCTTCAACGACGCCGACGCGGTCATCGTCGCCGACGTCTATCCGGCCGGCGAAACGCCGATCGCCGGCGTCGACAAGCAGGCGCTCGCCGCCGCGATCAACGCCCATGGCCACCGCCACGCCGTCGTGCTGCCTTCGCCCGACAAGCTCGCCGGCATCGTGCGCAAGCTCGCCCGGCCGGGCGACTATGTCGTCTGCCTCGGCGCCGGCAGCGTCACCCAATGGGCCTATTCGCTGCCCGCCGAACTCGCCGCGCTCGACGGCGTCGCCGCGTGAGCGGGACGGAACGGGCCGCTGAGATCGCGCGGCGGACGCCCGAGTTGCGCGGGCGTCTGACCGCCGACGCGCCGCTCGCTCCCTACACCTGGTTCCGAGTCGGCGGCCCGGCCGAGGTTCTTTTTTCCCCGGCCGACGAGGACGATCTCGCCTATTTCCTGGCGAACCTGCCGCGCACGATTCCGGTCACGGTCATCGGCCTCGGATCCAATCTCATCATCCGCGACGGCGGCATTCGCGGCGTGGTGATTCGCCTGGGCGGCAAAGCGTTCGGCGCTATCGAGACGACGCCCGATCGCCGTGTGATCGCCGGCGCGGCGGCGCTCGACGCGCAGATCGCGCGCGCCGCGGCGGAAGCGGGCGTCGACGGACTCGCATTCCTGCGCGGCGTGCCGGGCTCGCTCGGCGGCGCGCTGCGGATGAACGCCGGCGCGCACGGCGGCGAGACCCGCGAAGTCTTCGTCGAGGCGCGTGGGATCGATCGCGCCGGCGCGAGGCGCGTCTTCGGCCCGGCGGAGATGGGTTTTTCCTATCGCCACAGCCAAGCGCCCGACGACGTGATCTTCACCCGCGCCGTGTTGCAGGGACGCAAGGGCGATCCGCAGGCGATCAAGGCCGAGATGGAGCGCATCACCGCCGCGCGCGAAGCCTCCCAGCCGATTCGCGACAAGACCGGCGGCTCGACGTTCAAGAACCCGCGCGGCTGCAAGGCCTGGCGACTGATCGACGCCGCCGGCTGCCGCGGCCTCACCGTCGGCGACGCGCAGGTTTCGACGCTGCACTGCAACTTCCTCATCAACCGCGGCGGAGCGACCGCCGCCGATATCGAGGCGCTCGGCGAAGAAGTGCGCCGGCGCGTTAAGGCGGCGAGCGGGATCGAACTGGAGTGGGAGATCAAGCGGGTGGGGGAGGCGGGGTAGGCGCGTCCTCGCCGCTCAGGCCCGCTTGCCGGCCTCCCGCAGCTTCCTGCGCAAGGCGCCGAAGGAAATCAGCCGCTGCGCGTCTTCGTCCCACAGCGTGTAGTTCACGCAGCGCAGGCTTTGCCACAGCGTCACGCGGCTGATCGTGCCGAGTTCCGGATAGTCGCGCAGCACTTCGCGCAAGCGGTAGAAGGGAATGCGGCTGGAGAGGTGATGGACGTGGTGCACGCCGATATTGGCGCTGAACCAGCGCAGCACCATCGGCAGGTCGTAATACGAGGAGCCGTGCAGCGCCGCCTCGGGCAGGCTCCACTGCGCCTCGTGCGCCCAGCGCGTGTTCTCGAACTGATGCTGGACGTAGAACAGCCAGACGCCGATCGTTGCAGCGAGCACGAAGATCGGCCCGTGGATCAACAGGAACGGCGCCGGGCCGATCAACCACATCAGCACAGCGACGACGACCGCGGCCCCGAGGTTGGTCGACATCGTCGACAGCCAAGGCTTCCAGCCCTCGCCCATGAGGCCGAGCGGCGCGCGATGCTGCAACAGGAAAAGATAGGTCGGCCCGAGGCCGAACATCACGATCGGATGGCGATAGAGGCGGTAGCGGAGCCGCTTGCGCCAATCGAGCGCCAGATACTCTCCGACCGTCAGCGTCACGATGTCGCCCAGCCCGCGACGGTCGAGATTGCCGGCGGTGGCGTGATGGGTGGCGTGCGTGCGCTTCCAATAATCATAGGGCGTCAAGGTGACGACGCCGCACACGCGCCCGACCCAGTCGTTGATCGCGCGGTGACGAAAAAAGGCGCCGTGACCGCAATCGTGCTGGATGAGGAACAGCCGCACCAGAAATCCAGCCGCGGGCAAAGCCAGCGCGAGGGTCAGCCAGTAGCTGACATGCATCAGCGCCCACATACCCGCCCACAGCGCGACGAGGGGCGCGAGGGTGACGGCGATTTCGGTCAGGCTCCACGCGAGTTTGGGATCGCGATAGCGGGCGAGCACGCCAGGAAGCCGTTGCGTCTCCGGCAGGGCGGGCGGGGGAGGCGTCGGCAGGGCGCTGTCGGTCATCGGATTCCGCATCTGCTCCCAACATAGCGGCATTTCGGTGGCGAGCCGAGCCGTCGGGGGCCGATTTCCGCGAGGCCTGGCGGGCGGGGCTGCCGGCGGCCAAAATCGCCAGGCGTCGGATAAGGCGCCGCGCGGCAGGCCGAGGTCGCCCGAGGGGTCGCGTTCGAGGCCGAGAGCAAACGCCTCGCCCCGTCCCGATCCGCCGCCGCGGACGGCGTCGCAAGCTTCGCGCAGGCCGCGCGGGTTAACGCCCCCTTAACGGGACCGCATTAATCCTGCCTTAACCGGCGCGCGACCGGCCTCGGAGGGGCGATGAAGCACGTAGCGGTGTTGATGGGCGGCTGGTCGGCCGAGCGTCCCGTTTCGCTCAATTCCGGCCGCGGCTGCGCCGACGCCCTGGAGACGCGCGGCTATCGCGTCAGCCGGATCGACGTCGACCGCGACATCGCCTCCATTCTCGCCCGCCTCAAGCCCGACGTCGCCTTCAACGCCTTGCACGGCCGCGGCGGCGAAGACGGCGCGATCCAGGGCCTGCTCGAAATCCTGCGCATTCCCTACACCCATTCCGGCGTGCTCGCCTCGGCGCTGGCGGTGCAGAAGGATCTCGCCAAGCTCGTCCTCCAGGCCGCCGGCGTGCCGGTCGCGCCCGGTCGGGTCGTCGACCGCCACGAGGCGGCGCTCCGCCATGCGATGGAGCCGCCCTACGTGCTCAAGCCGATCGACGAGGGCTCGTCGTTGGGGGTGGTGATCGTCAAGGAGGGCCGCGCCCACCCGCCCCAGGAGGTCGGCCGCGCCGACTGGCCCTATGGCGACCGGCTGCTCGCCGAACATTTCGTCGACGGCAAAGAACTGACTTGCGCCGTCATGGGCGACCGGGTGTTCGACATCATCGAGATCCAGCCGGTGTCCGAAGCTTTCTATGGCTACGACGCGAAGTACGCGAAAGGCGGGTCCGTTCACATCCTTCCGGCGAAAATTAAACCGAAAATTTACCATGAAGTCCAAGAGTTGACCCTCAGGGCGCATCGCGCGCTCGGCTGCCGTGGCGTCAGCCGAGCCGACTTTCGCTTGGATGAATCGAAGGGGGAGTCCGGCGAGCTGGTGTGCCTCGAGGTCAACACACAGCCGGGGATGACCGAAACGTCGCTGGTGCCGGACATGGCGGCCTACGCCGGCCTGTCGTTCGGCGAGTTGGTGGAATGGATGGTGGAGGACGCTTCGTGCAATCGCTGAGCGGCACGTACGGCCTGCGGCTGACGGCGCAGCCGGCGCTGGCGCTCGCCCCGGCCGCCGCCGCGCCCGCTCGCGTCCTGCTGCGCGGCGAGCGCACCGGCCGCGGCGCGGCGCGTTGGACGTTGCATTTCTCCAAGCCGGCGCCGCGCGGCGTCGGCCTCCTCCTCGTCATGGCGCTGCTCGGCGGCGCGGCAATCGTCGGCGCCGAGCGCGGCGGCGAATACGAGGCGTTCGCCGCGCGCGAAGGCGGCGTCGGCGACTATGTCGCGCGCGCGCTCGGCTTCGGCGTCGCCGCCGTCACCATTTCCGGCCAGTCGCAGATCGGCGAGCGCGAGATCCTGTCGCTTGCCGGCCTCAGCGCCAAATCGTCGCTGCCGTTCTTCGACGCGGTCCAGGCGCGCAAGACTCTCGAGGCGCTGCCGCTGATCAAGCAGGCAAGCGTGCGCAAGCTCTATCCCGACCGCGTCGTCATCGACATCGTCGAACGCGCGCCCGCCGCGCTGTGGCAGAAGGACGGCGAGCTCAGCGCCATCGCCGCCGACGGAACGGTGATCGACAAGGCCGACGACGGCCGCTACGCGGCGCTGCCGTTCGTGGTCGGCGAAGGGGCCAACGCGCGCGTCGGCGAGTTCGCCGCGCTGCTCGACGCCTCGGCCGAGCTCAGGCCGAAGATCGTCGCCGGCATATTGGTCGGCGACCGGCGCTGGAGCCTCAAGATGCGCTCGGGCGTCGAGGTCAAGCTGCCGGAGGACGATCCCCAGGCGGCGATGGCGACGCTGCTGACGCTGCAGCGCCAGTCGCGCATTCTCGACCGCGACATTCTCTCCGTCGATCTGCGCGTGCCGGGCAAGGTCTTCGCCCGCCTGTCCGAAGAGGCGGCCGCCGCGCGCGCAGCGGCGGCGAAGCCGAAGAAGGCGGGGTCGCCATGACGTTCCGACCCCTCACCCCCCGCATGCGGCAATTGCCGCCGAAGAAATCGGCCGTCCTGTCGGTGCTCGACGTCGGCGCGTCGAAGGTTGTCAGCCTGATCGCGCGGCTGACGCCGACGTCGCCGTCCGAGGCGCTGCCCGACCGCACCCACCGCTGTCGGGTGCTGGGCATCGGCCACCAGCGCTCGCGCGGGGTCAAGGCCGGCGCGATCGTCGATCTCGACGCGGCGGAGAGTGCGATCCGCCTGGCGATCGACGCCGCCGAGCGGATGTCGGGGGTCGAGGTCGACAGCGTCGTCGTCAACATGTCCGGCGGCCGGCTGTCGTCGCAACTGTTCGACGCCAAAATCGCGCTGCGCGGCAAGGCGGTCGGCCGGAGCGAGATCCATCGCGTGCTCGAGGCCGCCTCGGCGGCGGGCTCCTACGCCGGCCGCGCGGTGCTGCATGCGGCGCCGACCGGCTTCTGGCTCGACGGCGCCGCCGGCGTCAGAGACCCCAAGGGCATGATCGGCGACGAGCTCGGCGCGGAAATGCACGTCGCCACCTGCGACGCCGCCGTGGCGCGCAACCTGATGCTGGCGATCGAACGCTGCCACCTCAGCGTCGCGGCGATGGTCGCGACGCCTTACGCCGCCGGCCTGTCGACCCTGGTCGACGACGAGGTGGAGATGGGCGCGGCGCTGGTCGATTTCGGCGCCGGCACAACGTCGATCGGCGTGTTCGCCGGCGGGCGCGTCGTCCACGTCGACGCGATCGCGGTCGGCGGCGCGCACGTGACGATGGACGTCGCGCGCGGCCTGTCCGTCAGCCTCGCCGACGCCGAACGGCTCAAGACCCTCTACGGCGCCTGCATCGCCTCGCCCTCGGACGAGCGCGATTCGATCGCGGTCCAGCGCGTCGGCGACGACATGGACCATTCCTCCCACGTGCCCAAGTCGGAGCTGGTGCGCATCATCCGCCCGCGGGTCGAAGAGATCCTCGAGATGACCCGCGATCGGCTGAAGGCGGCCGGCCACGGCATCCACGCCGGGCGGCGGTTGGTGCTGACCGGCGGCGGCTGCCAATTGACCGGCCTGCCCGAGCTCGCGCGCGCGATCGTTTCGCCGCAAGCGCGCATCGGCCGGCCGCTCGGCGTCGAGGGTCTGCCGGAATCGGCCAAGAGCCCCGCTTTCGCGGCGGCGGTCGGGCTGATGATCTATCCGCAAGTGGCGGGAATCGAACATTTCGAGCCGCGCCGCGGCGATCGCGCGTCGAGCGGTAACGATGGTTACGTTTCGCGGGTCGGGCGGTGGTTGAAAGAGAGTTTTTGAGGCGCGAGCTCCGCAGTCCGCGGCGCAGCGCGAGTTGGGAATCCATGCGTTCAAACCGGCGCCAGCGGGCGTCCAAGAGATGAGGCCAGCTATGTCGATCAATCTGAAGGCGCCCGAGCTGCGGGAGCTCAAGCCGCGCATCATCGTCTGCGGCGTCGGCGGCGCCGGCGGCAACGCGGTCAACAACATGATCGTGTCGGGATTGTCGGGCGTCGACTTCGTCGTCGCCAACACCGACGCGCAAGCGCTGGCCTCCTCGCGCGCCGATCGCGTCATCCAGATGGGCCTGCAGGTGACGGAGGGGCTCGGCGCCGGCTCGAAGCCGGAAGTCGGCCGCGCCGCCGCCGAAGAGGCGATGGAGGAAATCCGCGATCACCTCTCCGGCGCGCATATGGCCTTCGTCACCGCCGGCATGGGCGGCGGCACCGGCACCGGCGCCGCGCCGGTCGTCGCTCGCGTCGCGCGCGAGCTCGGCATCCTCACCGTCGGCGTCGTCACCAAGCCGTTCCACTTCGAGGGCATGCGGCGCATGCGTCTGGCCGACGGCGGCATCGCCGAGCTGCAGAAGTGCGTCGACACGCTGATCGTCATTCCCAACCAGAACCTGTTCCGCGTCGCCAACGA
>Ga0302320_10027264_pt1 | contig 11013 bp, 12 predicted proteins | sample Bog_T0_3_FD_202130 | JGI IMG/M metagenome (GOLD analysis project Ga0302320, IMG submission 202130) | Peat permafrost microbial communities from Stordalen Mire near Abisko, Sweden - Bog_T0_3 | ecosystem: Environmental > Terrestrial > Soil > Wetlands > Peat | place: Sweden: Abisko, Stordalen Mire... | reverse complement strand
CGAGTTTTTCGTCCACCTCGAAGCGACCACGGGCCATCGCATCGCCAAGGAGAAGCAGTGACACCGAGAGCTGACGAAGCTTCAGCCGATATGAACGAGCTCAGCCACGGCGCCACACGCTTTGCTTCACAGCTGGACCGACTCGGGATTGTCTGCCAAGTGCGCGAGATGCCCGAGAGCACCCGTTCCGCGCCGGAAGCCGCAGCTGCGGTTGGTTGCGACGTCGCCCAGATCGTCAAGTCGTTGATCTTCCGCTCGGTCGAGGGCGACGAGCCGGTCCTCGTCCTGGTCTCAGGCTCCGACCGCGTCGACGAGACCCGCTTAAGCGAGCTCGTGGGCGGGAAGGTGGAACGAGCCACGGCCGAATTCGTGCGAGCCCGTACCGGCTACGCCATCGGCGGCGTCCCACCGCTTGGCCACACAACGCCGATCGTCACGTACCTAGACGAGCACCTGCTCGCTCACGCCCTCGTGTGGGCTGCCGCGGGCTCCCCCCGGGCAGTCTTCCCGATCGCTCCCGCGGACCTGAGGCGGATCACCTCGGCCACGGTGGTGGACGTCGCGGCGCGCTGAACCGGACGCCCGGCACGCCCGGTGAGCTGCAGATAGCCTCCCTGAAAACTCCCACAAGGCCGATAGGTGACCGCCATGATGACACGACCAACCAATGCCGGCGAAGAGGTGCTCGTACGGCCCGTGCTCGAAGGCGACCTCGACCAGGTCGACCTGATCTATCGCACTGCCTTCGGCACCTTTTTCGGAGAACTCGAACCGGAGAAGATCTTCGGCGACACCGAGCTCGTCCGCACTCGCTGGGTGGCGGACCATGGGGCGGGCTTAGCAGCCCTGCTGGATGGGACACTCGTCGGCTCGAACTTCATCACGACATGGGGAAGCTTCGGTTTCTTCGGGCCGCTCACTGTTAAGCCCGAGTACTGGGACCGCGGCATCGCCCACCAGCTGATCGACTCGACGATGGAGCTGTTCAACTCGCGAAACACCCGGCACCTAGGCCTGTTCACCTTTGCCCATAGCCCCAAGCACGTCGTTTTATACCAGCATTACGGCTTCTGGCCCCGGTTCCTCATCGCGGTCATGGAAGCCCCGGTCGACGAAAAACGAGATCCCGTGTCCTACGTGAAATTCTCCGACGCGGCTGCGGTCGATCGCGCCGGCACGACCGCAGCGGTGCGCGAGCTCACCGGGACAGTCTTCGAGGGCCTCGACGTAAGTGGGGAGATCGACGCCGTCTTCGACCAGAAGCTGGGCGAGACGGTGCTGATCGAGGACCTTGCCGGCCTGCAAGCGGTCGCCATTTGCCACATCGGTCCCGGCACAGAAGCCGGAAGCGGCAAGTGCTATGTGAAGTTCGCCGCAGCCAGGCCCGGCCGGGACGCCGCGTCGTCGTTCGCCAAGCTGATCGCCGCTTGCCAGGACCTCGCCGCGAGCCACGGCGCGACCGTCGTCCAAGCAGGTGTGAACTTCGCTCGCGAGCAGGCCTACGGAGCCCTCCTGGAGGCCGGCTTTCGCACTCAGTTCCAGGGCCTCTCGATGCATCGTCCGAACGAGGACGCCTACGACACAGTTGCTAGCTGGGTCCTCGACGACTGGCGTTGATCAACCAACCCAAAAACCTAGGGAAAGAAAATACGCTCGGCCGGGATCGTATCGGCTTCGATAGCGTCTCCATAGCCGAGAGCTACGAGCGGTTCTTGACCAGACAGTTGTTCGAGCCGTGGGCCGCGGACCTCGTCGCGCGAGCACAGCTGCAACCCGGAGCCGTTGTGCTCGATGTGGCGAGCGGCACGGGGGCGGTCGCGCGACGAGCGGCGGGGATCGTGGGCCCAAACGGCCGCGTTGTGGCGAGCGACTTGAGCTCGGGGATGCTCGCCGTCGCCATGAACAAGCCGCTGCCTTCCGCTTCGGCGACTATCGAGTGCCAAGAGGGTCCCGCGACCGCCCTTGGTGCCGACGATGCCGTTTTCGACGTCGTGCTTTGCCAGCAGGGACTGCAGTTCTTCCCCGAACGCGATGTGGCACTGCGCGAGATGCGCCGGGTGCTGCGCCCGGGCGGCGGCCTGCTCGTCTCCACATGGGCGGCAGAACGGCCCCTTGGTCTTTTCGGCCCCTTGGCGGACACCTTGGCCGAATTCGGATTGGCGGAGCCCTTCCCGCGTGCCTTCGACTCGAAAAGTTACGGGCTTTCTGCGAGGCGGCTCGAGTCGCTGCTAGTCGATGCAGGCTTTCGCGATGTCGTCGTCGAGACGGCGGACATGAAGGCTTATTGGGATAGGACAGAAGATGCCGTCGAGACCTTGACAGGCACCCCTTTCGCCCCGCTCGTCGCCGGGCTCGCCCTCAACGACCAAGCTCAGGTGAGGGCTTTGTTCGCGAGGCGCCTGAATCCGTCGCCGGAAGGAGCGGTAACCGTCGCCACGGTGAGCAACATCGCCCGCGCTAGGAAATAGTGCCGTCCGGGGCCGAGCTCGATGAAGGCTTCAATGCTGCCCGCCGACGCGGCGACGACGCACGCGCCGCGTCGAGTCTCCCCAAAGGGCGATCTCAGGCGACACCCAGGATGCAAAGGCATCTAAGTCGAGCGATTCGCGGACCTGGTCGGCTTCGCCATCTGACGTAGCCTCTCCGCTGCCGGCGATGAAGACCCGGTAGCGACAACCGTCCATGTTGAACTCCCAGGGCAAGCCCGCCTCGGCCCGGCGAAGGGACTTAAGTGCGCCCACGAGCCGTGTCTCCAACCGGTCGAAGGAGCCGTCGGGGTCCACCACGTCGCGTGGCCCGCAGGTCTGGGAAGCCACGTTCGAGAGCTCTTCGGACAGGTGGTTCAAAAGTGCCCAACGGGCGTCGCCCCATTCCCCGTTGAGAACCATGCCGTTGCCTTCATCGAGACTCGGGTAATAACGCTCGCTCTCCCAGAGCGCGTCGTCACGGACCTCGGCCAACCACGTCCCCATCAGCGTCTTCGTCATGACTTCGTAACCCCCCTTTTTTCACTTCGTCATTAAACACAGCCTACATATCTCTGCCTCCATGCGATAGGGCACAAGTGCGACGAGATGACTCTGCTCGTTGCTCCTCGTCTTGTGCGGAGCCACCGTGGCGATAAAACAGGCTGCGACCGGCGGTTTTTGAGGCTGTACCGACGTGGCCGGCGGCGAAATACGCCTGGCTCAGGTGATGTCGGAGCGGAGCGTCGTGAGCGTTCCCACGACGGCGAGGGTGATGCCGTAGGCCAAGAGCATGAGAGCTCCGCCCCACCAGGGCAAGAGCGGTCCGTTGTCCCTAAAGGTCGTTCGGGCGGCGTCCTCGAGCGCTGTTGCGGCCTGGCCTGGTAGGTACTCGCCGATAACCGGCCAGATGGCAGTGATGATCGTCTCGACGACGAGGGTGAAGATGAGACCGACAACGATGGCGACGATCTGGTTCTTCAACAGTGCCCCAAGCCCGATGCCGTAGATGGCGAACAGACCCGTGCCGAGGATCACCCCGGGGGCAATCTGGGACCAGTCTTGCCACATGCCGTGGAGGTTGGCGGAGTAATAGAGCCCCTGGCGCGCCGAGCATGCGGCGTGCGACATGCCTTGGCTGACCCCGCCGAGCCACACGCACGAGTGCACGCGCACGAGGATGAGGATGAAGCCGAGGATGAGCCCGGCCACCATGGTGAGGACGCCGAGGAGTAGCCCGGCCCCGAAGCCGACACCGAGCTTGGAAACGACGACACGGCCACGCCGCGGTTCGGCGAGGAAGGTGGGAGTCACGGTCTTGTGCCTGTACTCGCCGGTGATTATGAGCGCTCCGAGCACGAGGGCGAGCAGTCTCGAGTTGTCCAGGACGGAGAACACGTTCGTGAACCAAGGTAGCGAGCCATGGGGGACGATGCCTGCGGTGCCGCCGTGGCGACCGCCGGGGGCAAAGCCAAGGGCGAAGCCAAAAGCGAGGTCGATCAAGACGACGATCCCGAACACGACATAGGTGGACCAGATCGTCCATAGCTTGCGGACTTCCGCCCTCAAGAGCCTGATCACGGCTGGACCCCCTCGGAGCTGCTCGGGGCAACAGGCGAGGGATCGGGGGAAAATGTGGGTCCTTCGACAAAGCGCCGGTAGTCCCCGACCGGCGCTGCTGTTTGACCGGGCGCGCTTTCACCGCCGGTGAGGGAAAAGAAGAGGGTCTCGAGCGACTCGGTCGAAGAGGCCATCTCATGCACCTCTATGCGGTTCTCGACCATGAGCGGTCCCAGCTGCTCGGGCGTGGCCCCTTCGGAGACGACGTAGCCGTCCCGCTCCACCGCCGGCAGGTTCGCCGCCCGGAGCGCTTGTAAGAGTCGCGTGGCGTCGGGCGTTCGTACCCTCACGGATCGGCTGGTACCCGCGAGCAGGTCAGCGAGCCGCCCTTGGGCCGCTAGCCGCCCACTGGTGAGCACGATCACGTCATCCACGATGAGCTGTGCCTCAGAGAGCAAGTGGGACGACACGATGACAATGCGTCCCTCCTCTGACTCGGTAGCGCTCTCCGAGGCGTAGAACCTGAGAAAGTCGCGCAGCCAGGCGATCCCCTGAGGGTCCAGCCCGTTGGCGGGCTCATCGAGGACGAGGATGTCCGGCTTGCCCAATAGGGCGCGGGCCAACTCCAGGCGCTGGCGCATGCCCATGGAAAAACCGCCGACTTTGCGGTCTGCGGCGTCCATCAAGCCGACGAGGTCGAGGCACTCTTCTACCCTCGCGAAAGGGAGCCCGGCCACCAAAGCGGTGAGCCTCAAATGGTTGCGCGCCGTGCGAGCCGGATGAAAGCCCGACGCCTCGAGCACCGCACCAACGCGCTTGGTGGGATTGGGGAGGTCACGGTAGCTGTGCCCGTCGACGAGCACCGAGCCCGAGCTCGGGGTTACGAGGCCGAGGAGCATTCGCAGCGTGGTCGTCTTGCCCGCACCGTTCGGCCCGAGAAAACCCGTGACCCCACCAGGGATGGCGGTGAAGCTGAGATGGTCGACAGCTAGAACGTGCGAGCCGAAGCGCTTAGTCAGCCCCCGAGCTTCGATTGTCGGCATTTGAAGCCCGGCCTCCGTCAGACTTGCTCTGTGCGGGCCACACCACGCGCCCGGGCTAACCATAGTTCGACGTGGCCGCAGTTCGATGCGACCGCGTCGTTACCTCACTCGCGAAGCATGTTGAAACGCGCGTTGAGTGAACATTTGCGCGCTTTGAGTGGGAGTAATGTCATAGCTATATTCGCTTGGGAGTCTCTAGAGCGAGGGAGGCAGGATGATGAGCAGGTTCAAGGGTCTTCACCCCGTAAAGACTGCTGTTTTGGTAGGTGTCATTCTCGTTGGTGGTTCCGCCGTCGCGGCGGGCGCCGCCCCCGCTCGCATGACGCCGCCAGCACCCCCCCTTCGCGTCGCCGTGGTCACTTCTGTCAACGGCGTCTCCACCGCTGGCACCTGCGGAGTTGACGGAAGCTCCGGCAGCTTCACCATGGTGAACGGTCAGCTGAACCTCGTCACGGCCGTGGTGACGACCGGGACAAGCTTCATCGACACCGCAGACAGCTCGCCCTCGTTCGCGGACGTCTGCGTCGCCAAGCACGTCGCCGTCACTTCGACCACCGGGTCTAACGGCACCGTGACCGCGACCTCGATCACGGTGCTTGCACCGGTCGTCGATTCGGCAAAAGGCGTCGTCACCTCGGTCAACGGCGTCGCGACGGCGAAAACGTGCGGAAGCGGTGGCGCCCCGTCGGGCACTTACACCTTCGTTGGCCAGAGCCTGCGCATTGTCAGCGTCGCCATCAACTCCAAGACATCATTCACCGACATTGCCGACCCGGCGCCGTCGTTCGCCGACGTGTGCGTCGCCAGTCTGGTGAAGACCGTCGGTACTCTCGTCTCCGGGGTCCTGACGGCTACCTCGGTCGCCGTCGAGACACCGAGCACAGGCCGCGTCCAGGGCCTCGTCGCGTCGGTCAACAACGTTGACACTCCGGGCACCTGCGGGACGCCGGCGAGCACGGGGAGTTTCAGCCTCATGGGCATCTCACGCAAGGGGATCGTCACGGTCGATGTCACATCGGCCACGACGTTCACCGACGCCTCGGCGAGCTCGCCTTCGTTCAAAGATGTCTGCGTGGACTCAGACGTGACGGCTCTCGGCGTCATGTCCAGCACTGCTCTGTCAGCGGCGAGCGTCACCGTCGTGAACGGGCACGTCGCCCAGCCCGAGCACGGTGGCCACGCGCAGGGCTGATGAAGAGTGTTCAGCTCGCCTTGGGAGTAGCGACGAGCACAGGGATCTCCCGGGTGGTGTTGGCCTGGTACTCGCCATAGGGCGGATAGGCGGCCACTGCACGTTGCCACCAGGTCGCTTTCTCCGCGCCTGAGACCTCCCTTAGGACGACGTCGAACGGCTCGGGACCGTCCTGGATCATGACGGCCTCCGGGTCAGCGACAAGGTTGCCGTACCAGACAGGGTTCTCGGGCGCTCCGCCCTTGGACGCGACCAAGGCGTACTCGCCGTCGTGCTCGACCCTCATGAGGGCGAACTTGCGTATCTTGCCTGTCTTGTGGCCGCGCGTAGTGACGACGATTACCGGCCAGGGCGTGTCCTTTAGCGTGTTGGCGCGCTGGCCTTTCGAGGCCTCGTATTCGGCTACCTGGTCCCGGACCCATTGCGCCGGGCTCGGTTCGTATTCCCCTTCTAGTGGCATAGGCCCACTATAAACAGCAAGGCCGCGAATCGCGCCGTGGCGCCGACACCTTTAAGGTGGCCGCGACCCTTAAGTGGAGCCGGCTTTTAAGCGGCGTCGGTGTAGGGCCTCAACCAGGGTTTTGCCAGGGCCCATGGCCCGACCGCCCCGTACTCGGCGTGGAAAGCATCGGTTCCCATTCCAGCCCGACACGCTCCCGGGCGGGCATCACACAGGGCCGCTTCTAAGGGCTCTCGCAGGTGTATACGAGCGGCCTCGAGGTTGCCCAGCATTGCGCCTACTTGGCCCTGGTCGCCCCGCTCCTTTGTCTTTGTCGCACTTGCCGGCAGGTTGGGTTGCCTAAGGCCGGCCGCCTAGCACGGCTTTTAGGTACCGGGCTTCGTGAGCGTGGCCGCGTAGTCAGGCACGTAGCGGTAGCGGTCGAGCGGTGGCCGTTTGTAGTCGCCGACTGGAGTTCGGGCCTCAAGTTTGGGCTTGGGCAACTTGTGCTGTTGGGAGGGAACCATCGAGAGCAGGTGGGCGATGCAGTTGAGCCGGGCGCGCCTTTTGTCGTCAGCCTCGACCTCGTACCAGGGCGAGTCGGGCAGGTCGCAATGAGCGAACATCTCGTCCTTGGCCTTGGAGTACTCCACCCAGCGCTTGCGACCCTCGAGGTCCATTTCGCTCAGCTTCCAGCGCTTCAGCGGGTCGTTGAGGCGGTCTTTGAACCTGCGTTCTTGTTCCTCGTCGCTCACCGAGAACCAGTACTTGACCAAGATGATGCCGTCATCGATGAGCATGCGCTCAAACGCCGGGCACTGGCGGAAGAAACGACGGTACTCCTCGTCGGTGCAAAAGCCCATTACCCGCTCCACGCCAGCCCTGTTGTACCAACTGCGATCGAACAGGACTATCTCGCCTCCGGCGGGCAGGTTGGCTATGTAGCGCTGGAAGTACCACTCGGTCTTCTCGCGGTCGCTCGGAGCCGGCAGGGCGGCGACGCGGCACCAACGGGGATTGAGGTGCTCGGTTATTCGTTTGATCACCCCGCCCTTGCCGGCGGCGTCACGACCCTCGACGACGATGACTAGGCGCTTTTGTTCGTCCCGCACCCATTGCTGCATGGCCACGAGCTCGGTCTGGAGCCGGAGAAGGGCTTTTTCGAAAATATCCTTGTCTGCCATTGCCCCATCCTGCACCCGAATGTCACCCCTCGGTCACCGAGACGATCGCGGGAGCCTGTAGGCGCGGGCGGAATACTCCTGCACCATGCGCTGCGCGGTGAAGAACGATCCGTTCAAAGCAATGGCGTGGCGCCGGACGGCGACGAAATTGTCTGGCGATCCGTAGTAGCACGAAGCGACATCGGCCAGAATCGCGTACAGGTCCGAGCTTTCAGAAGCATCGAGCACCGGGTCGCCGACGGGCAGGTCGCAATAGGCCCCGAGATCCGTGCCGATCGCCCAACCGGTGATGTTCTCGACATGGCCCTCGACCCACCAGCCGTCGAGGACGCTCAGGCTCGGCACGCCGTTAAGGGCAGCCTTCATGCCGGAGGTGCCTGAGGCCTCATGGGGCGACACTGGGGTGTTCAACCACACGTCGACTCCGGCCACGAGCAGGGCTGCCAAGCTCATCCCATAATCCTCGAGGTAGACGACCGTCACGTCGCCGTCCAGCTCGCGGGCGGCCGCGTTGATGCTCTCGATCAGCGTCTTTCCTTCGGCATCGGCGGGGTGGGCCTTGCCGCTGTAGACGATCTGGACCGGACCCGCTCGCTTCACGAGCGCGCGCAGCTCATCAGGGCGCGACAGCAGCAGGTTGTTGCGTTTGTAGGGAGTGGACCGTCGGGCCACGCCGATCGTCAACAGCTCGGATTTGAGGAGGACGCCCTTGCGGTACGAAACCTCGTCAATGAGCACGCGCTTTGACTCCGAGTGAGCATTGCGGACCTCATCGAGAGGAATGCTCGATGCGTACCGCAGCACCGTATTGTCCTGGCGCCAGTCGGACAGATGCCGATCGAAGAGCTTGGCCATACTCGGCGAGACCCAGGTGGGCACGTGCACGCCGTTGGTGATCGCCTGCATGCGGTAGTCGGGGAACATGGCCTGGGCGACTTCCCTGTGCCGCTGGGCGACCGCGTTGATAAAGCTGGAGAAGAACATCCCGAGCACCGTCATGTTGAGAACCCCGTCGGCAAGGCAGCCGAGACGTTCCAGCCCTTCTGAAAGCTCGACTCCGAGGACGTCTGCGACTAGCTGCATGTCGAACCGGTCGTGCCCCGCCGGGACCGGGGTATGGGTTGTGAACGCGCAGTGCTCACGGACCGCCTCGACGTCGACCGGCGACGCGCTCGCCAGGTCCCCGCCGAGGCGCTCGCGAAGCAGGGCGACCGGGACCAGGGAGGCGTGCCCTTCGTTCAGGTGATAGGTGACGATCTCGTCGTGTCCGAGCTCGCGAAGCATGGCCGGTCCGGCAAGTCCGAGGACAGCCTCCTGGCTGAGGCGCTGGCTCGGCCCGCTTATGTAGAGGCGGTCCGTGATCTCCTGGTCGACGGGATCGTTCTCGAGCTGGAAGGTGTCGAGGAAGTAAACGGGGACCGAGGCGTCGCCAACTCCCCGCAAGATGCGGCGCCAGACTCCTACGACGACGCGACGACCCCCGATCGTGATCTCGACCCGGGCGTCGAGGCGTTCGAGGTGGTCGGCGGGCGTCCAGCTGACAGGGTGCTCGACCTGGCGCCCAAGATCGTCGATCTCTTGACGGAAAAACCCGTGGTGGTAGAGCAAGGTGACGCCGACGACTGGCAGAGCCATGTCAGAGGCGGCCTTCAGCAGGTCACCAGCCAGCACACCGAGACCACCGCTGAAGGTTGGGATGTCGTCTTTTAAGGCGACCTCCATCGAGAAATAGGCGATGCTCCGGGGGCCGCCCGCGGGAGGTTGGCTGATTGACATGAGAATTGTGTAGTCGAGTGTCAACCCCAGGAACAATCGGCGTCACTTCTGATCAGGTGCGACCTTCGTTTAAGGCCGCCACCCGTTCGGTAGTGGTGGCCCTCGCCATGAAGGTCGCGTGACCACCCGCAACAAAACTGTCACTTGTAGTCCCCCTTCCCTGAACCCACAATTGAGTATTGATTTGCAAGTATGTGGTGGGAGCGAGGCTCCCGGTCGGAAGTGACACAGCCGACCCACAAGATGGCGAACAGCTAGGACGCTCCTAAAGAGGGGTGGACGATGCTAGGGAGCCAGTAACCGTTGTACGTCGGGAAAAAGGCGTTCTGTCTTGACCCATTTGACGAGCTTTAGCTCGTCAACATCGAGTTCCTCTTGGGCCTTCCAGCCCTCGATCTCGTTTACGTTGGCTATCTAGAGCTCACTTACCACTCTTTTGGTGGCTTGCTCTAAGCAGAATCGGATCTTCTCGTAGACGATTCCGCTAACGGGTATTGGGTGGTGCGTATCTTGAAAACAAGGGGGTAATTGTGCTCGAGTCGGATATTCGTCCCCTAGCAGTACGCAACGATGTTTGTGTGGCCACTGTTGCCTACGTTCCGAATGCCCTCGCCGGCAGGTACGCCGGCTACCTCTATTTGCTGGCGACCGCGAGCGGGCCGGTTCTAAGCGTCCCGGGAATTATCGGCGACGGGGACGACCAAGCCGAGCCCGAAAGTGCCAGTGCGGAAGCCCTGAAAGGCCGTCCGATCGGGCCGTGGGTGCTCAGTGCCGACGGCTGGTACGCGGAGATCAAGTAGCTCGCCAGCAATTCATCTGACGCAACGATCCCGATTTTCGCTGAGCCGGCGATGGTCGTTGCCTATGAAGATCTCCACATCGCAACAGTCCGTCGCCGTCGAGCTCGACTCGAGAACCGCCGTTGTCTAAGAGTCGATTGACACATCTTTGTAGAGCTTTCTGACAGGCTCAAGTCGCTTCGATGATCGGCTCGGCGGCGGTGTCGGGGAACTTGTCGCCCTCTTTGATCTGCTCGCCGCCTTTTTCGTGACGGTGAAGCATCCCGAGCTTGTGCATGGCCAGATACCCGATGCCCGCGGCGATGATGCAGGAGATCCCGCCCGTCCCGAGACCGATGCGGGCACTCGTGGCAGCGACGATCCAGCCGATCAAAGGACCGCCGACTGGGGTCGATCCCATGAAGGCCACCGCCCAGAGAGACATCACACGGCCGCGCATGGACGGATCAGCTTGAAGTTGCAGAGTCGAGTTACCTGTGGCGAGAAAGGTCACACTTGCCCAGCCAACAGCGCCAAGGGCGATGAACTCGACGACTAGGAGCGGGGCGAGCGAG
>Ga0302320_10027263_pt1 | contig 11014 bp, 12 predicted proteins | sample Bog_T0_3_FD_202130 | JGI IMG/M metagenome (GOLD analysis project Ga0302320, IMG submission 202130) | Peat permafrost microbial communities from Stordalen Mire near Abisko, Sweden - Bog_T0_3 | ecosystem: Environmental > Terrestrial > Soil > Wetlands > Peat | place: Sweden: Abisko, Stordalen Mire... | reverse complement strand
GCTCGAGGGGTTCTCCGCCACGATCAGGACGCCCCTGTCATAGGTGGTCCCAACCAGGGCACGCCCGCGGGCGATGCCTTTTTGGGCGTACTCGGCACGGTCTTTCATGACCTGTTCGGGCGCCACGTAGTAGGGCATCGTCATGAGCTCGCACCTCCCTCGCCGCGAAGGCGGCGGCGCTCCAAGACGTGGCGGAAGTGCTCGGCTACCTGAGCGTCTTCCAGTCGGGAGTAGCCATCGGCGTCCACGGTCGCCACGACGGGGTAGATGCCCCGGATCGGATCCGGACCGCCAGTAGCTGTGTCCTCGTCGGCTGCCTCGTACAGGGCGGCCACGGCGAGCTCGACCGCCTCGTCACGTCCGAGTCGGTCTCTGTAGCCGAGTTTCACGGTGTTCTTGGCGTCTCGGCCGCCCGAACCGGTGGCGTGGAAGTCTGTCTCTTCGAAGCGCCCCCCGGTTACGTCGTAGGTAAAGATCCGCCCCGTCTTCAAGCGCAGGTCGTAGCCAGCGAACAGGGGTATCACGACGAGTCCCTGCATCGCCATCGGTAAGTTGGCGCTCACCATCTGGCCGAGCTGGTTCGCCTTGCCCTCAAGGCTCAGTCGCGTACCTTCGACCTTCTCATAATGCTCGAGCTGGGTCTGGAACAGGCGCACCATCTCGATGGCGGTTCCTGCGGCGCCGGCGATGGCGACTGCTGAGTGCCGGTCGGCAGGGAAGACCTTCTCGATGCTGCGGTGGGCGATCATGTTTCCCTCGGTCGCCCGGCGGTCACCGGCGATGACGACGCCCGTTTCGAAGCGGAGCGCCACGATCGTCGTGCCGTGGGCAACAGGGGGCATGACCCCTCCAGAGATCCCGGCCAGCCGGTCCTCGCGTGCATTAGCGGGCTCGTAATGATCCCCGGCGCCGGTTTGTGACCCACCGGCCCGCGTGCGGCGCAGCAACTCGACAAAGCTCGGGCCCGGGTCGTTGCCGAGGCTGAATAGAGGAAGGGTCATAGAAGGACTAGGTCTCGCTTTCTCTCACTCGCCCCCCTTTTGAACGTAGTTGCGGACGAACTCCTCTGCATTGCTCTCGAGGACTTCGTCAATTTCGTCGAGGAGGTCGTCTATCTCGGCCTTGAGCCGGTCCCCCCGCTCCGCCGTTGCCGGCGCCTCTTCTTCGGTCGTGGTTGTCTCACGACTCGTCGTAGGTCGCTTCTTCAGCTCGCGCTCTGCCATCACCGTTCCTTATGAGCCCAATCGCCTAAGTAGCTCTGCCGGAGTCTCGCATTCTTCGAAAAGCGTATCGACATGGCGTGCGGTGCCCTTCAGTGGCTCCATCATCGGCACGCGCCGCAGCGAGTCTTCACCGATGTCGAACACGACCGAGTCCCAGTTGGCGGCGACGATCGCGGAGGAGAATCGCTCGAGGCAACGGCCGCGAAAATACGCCCGAGTCGTCTCAGGAGGTGCCGTTGTGGCCCGGGCCACCTCCTCATCGCTCGTCAGCCTTTCCATGGAAAGACGCGCGAATAGCGATTTTGCGGGACGCAGGTCGTGGTACTGCAGGTCAATGCCGGCGAGCCTCGGGTCGTCCCAGCTGAGTCCGTGACGCTGTTTGTAGGCCTCGACGAGGCGAAGCTTGGCGACCCAGTCGAGCTGGCTTGCCAGCGACTGCGGGTCGCTCTCGAGCCCGGTGAGGACAGCTTCCCAGCGGTCGAGCACACGCCGCGCCACCTCCTCGTTGCCGAGAGCCTCGAGGCCGCGCTCCGCGGCGTACTTGCGAGCGAGGTCGTAGAGCTCCCACTGCAGCTCGAGCGCGCTCAGTTCCCCGCCCGAGTCGAGCTCCACCCGCGTCTTTAACGTCGTGTCGCGCGACACCGAGCGGATGGCCGTCACAGGCTTGGCGAGCCTCAGGTCACGGGTGGGGTGGAAATCGTCCTCGATCATCGCGAGCACGAGGCAAGTGACTCCGGCTTTTAAGAAGGTGGCCACTTCGGACAGGTTGGCGTCACCGACAATCACGTGCAGTCGGCGGTACTTCTGCGGGTCGGCATGTGGCTCGTCGCGGGTGTTGATGATGGGGCGTTTGAGTGTCGTCTCGAGGCCCACTTCTTCTTCGAAGAAGTCCGCACGCTGGCTCAGCTGGAACGGTGGTGAGATCGCGCTGTGGCAGAGCTCCTCGCCGATCTTGCCGGCGCCTGTATAAATCTGCCTTGTGACAAGGTGGGGAGTCAGCTCGTGCACGATCCTTGAAAAGGGCACGGTCCGGTCGATGAGGTAGTTCTCGTGGCACCCGTAGGAGTTGCCCTTGCCATCGGAGTTGTTCTTGTAGATGACTATCTCCTCCCCTGAGGGAAGGAGACGATTGGCGGCCTCCATTGATCGTCTCAAGATCAGCTCGCCCGCCCGGTCATGCAGGACGAGCTCAAGGGCATTTGAGCACTCGGGGCTCGAGTACTCCGGGTGGGCATGGTCGACGTAGTAGCGCGCGCCGTTGGTGAGCACGGCGTTCACAAGATGAGTTTCGATCTCCGGCGGCATGGAGCCCTCACGGGCGAACCCGCGGGCGTCACGGCCAGGCGACTCGTCCTCGAAGTCCCATCCGATCTTGCGGTCTAGCTGAGCGACGTAGGCGTTTATGAGAAGTGAAGACGCGGTCGTCGGGCTCATGTCCCCAGCCGAGGCAACGTGGATCCCATACTCGGTCTCGATGCCGCAGACCTTGATCATCGCCACGCTGGGACGCTACCCCACTCTCTCGGCCCGACCGGTTCATCCCAGACGGCGTGAGCCCTACGCCGGAAGTATCAGAGGTACTGGCCCGTCCCGACCCGCTCTATGGCGCGACCTCCGCGTTCCTCGCCGCCCTGGCCCATGAGCGTGCGGATGTAAATGATCCGCTCGCCCTTCTTGCCGGAGATCTTCGCCCAGTCGTCCGGATTGGTCGTGTTGGGCAGGTCTTCGTTCTCCTTGTACTCCTGGCGTATCGACTCGATCATGTCGTCAAGGCGGATGCCATGGCCCTCTCGGGCGATCTCACGCTTTATGGCGAGCTTCTTGGCCCGCCGGACGATGTTTTCGATCATCGCCCCCGAGGAGAAGTCCTTGAAAAAGAGTGTCTCCTTGTCGCCATTTTGATAGGTGACCTCCAAAAAACGGTTCTCGTCATCAGCCCGGTACATCTCGGCCACCGTCTTTTCGATCATGACGAACACCGACTTGTTGGCGTCACCGCCCCCGAGGGCAGCCACGTCAGCGGTATCTATCGGCAAGGTGTCGATCAGGTAGCGGGCGAAGATCTGCTGGGCAGCTTGCTCGTCGGGTCGCTCGATCTTGATCTTCACGTCGAGCCGTCCGGGACGCAAGATGGCCGGGTCGATGAGATCCTCACGGTTCGAGGCACCGATCACGATGACGTTGCGGAGGGCCTCGACACCGTCGATCTCGGCCAGTAGCTGTGGGACGACAGTTGACTCCATGTCAGAAGAGATGCCGCTGCCCCGAGTACGAAACAGCGAGTCCATCTCGTCGAAGAACACGATGACGGGCACACCCTCTTCGGCCTTCTCCCGTGCCCGCTGGAATACCAGGCGAATCTGTCGCTCGGTCTCGCCCACGTACTTGTTCAACAGCTCGGGGCCCTTTATGTTGAGGAAATAGCTGCGGACCTTGTCGTTGCCTGTCCGCTCCCCCACTTTCTTGGCAAGAGAGTTCGCCACGGCCTTCGCGATGAGGGTTTTGCCACATCCCGGGGGCCCGTAAAGCAGGATCCCTTTCGGTGCCTGCAGCCGATACTCGGCAAAGAGGTCACGGTGTAGATACGGCAGCTCGACGGCATCTGTGATGGCTTCAATCTGACTGTCGAGGCCACCGATGTCGTCGTAGGTGACGTCGGGCACCTCTTCGAGCACGACCTCTTCCATCTCTGGGCGGGGCAGCTTCTCATAGAGCAGGAGCGTTCGCGGGTCCATGAGCAGCGAATCACCCGCGCGGAGCTTGACGTCGGTGAGAAAGTCCGAGATCTCGGCCACCTGTTCCTGATCGGCCCGTCCGACGATGAGCACCCGGCGGCCGCCCTCGAGCACTTCGAGCACTGAGACGACCTCACCTGCGAGCTCAGGGTCGCGGACAAGGACGACGTTCAACGACTCATTCAGCACGACCTCTTGGCCCTTGCGGAGATTGTCTGTCTCGAGGCCGGGATGAAGCGCGACGCGCATCTTGCGCCCGCTCGCGAAGACGTCAACCGTCCCGTCGTCGTTGCCGGCGAGATAGGTCCCATACGCCGACGGCGGCTGGGTGAGCTTGTCCACCTCTTCGCGCAAAGCGGCGATGTGCTCCTTGGCCTGCTGGAGCGTGAAGGTCAGCTTCTCGTTCTGGGAGACCGCGTGGGCGAGCTGACCCTTGGTCTCGAGCAGGCGCTCCTCGAGGGTGCGCACGCGCCCGGGCGCCTCTTGCAGGCGGCGCTTGAGCTCGGATACCTCATCCTCGGCGTGTTCGGCCCGTCGATGGAGCTCTTCGCGCTCCTCGTCATCTGCTGGGAACCCCGTGCGTCCGTCGTTCTCCATCGGTTTGCCCACCTCCTCCATGGCGCGCTTGTCGCCCCCCGCGGGACCCTACACCGGTGCCGGACAGGTTTGACACCATCGGGGGCATCTTGGCGTTTGGGAGGCTGGCGGGACACGAGGCTAAGCTCGCAAGTAACGCGCAATAGAACTCTGGCTAGTTCGCGGGCGCACTCAAGGAGGAGTGTTCGATGAAGGTTTGGATCGACCAGGACCTGTGCACTGGAGATGGCGTTTGCGAGGAGCTGTGTCCTTCTGTGTTCACGCTCCTCGACAACGGGCTGACATACGTGAAGCAGGGTGACACCGTCCTCAACACCCCTGGAGGCGAGTCGCAAATGGCGACGGTTTCCCCGGAGCTCGAAGACTCCGTCACCGAAGCTGCAGACGAGTGCCCCGGAGAGTGCATCTTCCTCGTCAACGACTGACGACGACTCGTCATTGTCCACGGGTCTGCGCCACGGTCAGTGGCGCGGGCCCTAAGATTTACCTGTTGCGAGGAAGCGGTCGTAACCGAAATCGGCCGAACAAGGAACGATTGCTTCAAGGAGATGAGTGGCTGATGCAGGTATGGATTGACCAGGATCTCTGTACAGGAGACGGGCTTTGTGAAGAGATCTGTCCTGCAGTTTTCACTCTGCTCGATGACGGTCTGGCCTACGTGAAGCAGGGTGACACGGTTCTCAACGAGCCCGGCGGGACCTCACAGATGGCGACGGTTGCCTCCGAGCTGGAAGACGCCGTCACCGAGGCCGCTGAGGAGTGCCCCGGAGAGTGCATCTTCATCGTCACGAGCTGAGGTGTCGTCCGTCAGCCCTTAGTGCATCGGCCGACCACGAGTCGCTGGGCCTTAGGAGGACAACAGGCGTGCCGAGGTGATGAATCCCGTGTGAGCCACCATGCGGTGGTCGGGACGGACCGAACGACCCTCAATGTGCCAGGTACGCCGCAGGATTTCGAAGCTTTCGGCCATGGCGAACCCATGTGCGTCCAGCGATCCCCGCAGCTCCGCTGTCTGGTTGATGGTTGGCAGGTAGGCGAGGAGGATTCCCCCGGGGGCGAGAGCCTTTTTGGCGTGCGGAACGACTTGCCAAGGCTCGGCCAAATCGAGCACCACGCGGTCGAAGTCTTCGGCATCTATGCCGAGATAGACGTCGCGCACTTCCACCTCGTAGGGCGCATCAGTGCCCAAGAAGGCCTCCACGTTGGTCCGGGCCCGAGCCGCGAAGTCGTCGCGCAGCTCATAACCGGTGATGACGGCGCCGGCACGCAACATCGCCATGGAGAGCGCGCCCGAGCCGACGCCTGCTTCGAGAACGCGCGCTCCGGGGAAGATGTCGGCGGCCATCAAGATGGCCCCGAGGTCCTTCGGGTAGATGACCTGCGCCCCGCGGGGCATGCCGATCACGACGTCCGCCAAGGTGGGGCGTAACACGAGATAACGGGCCGAGTTGGTGACTCGACCGTCTTTTTGGTGTGCTTCGACCTCTTCGCCTTCGCGGCGACCAATCAGATCGTCGTGGTCGATGACTCCGGCGTGGGACTGGAAGGAACGACCCGGCTGGAGGGTGACGAGATAACGGCGATCCTTTCGGTCGACTAGGAGGACCCGCTCACCAGCTACCAATGTCCGGCTCCTAGCCGGTGTGTCTTCGTGGCTCACGCCGTGGCCTCGACGTCCCCTTCTCCGATGTGTTCTCCCGACACGCGCCTTTTTCGGCGCGAGTGCTTCTTCGCGGCGCGGTCCGCCTTTCGGGAAAGAGCCTCTTGCTCGGCAGCCTGCTCGCTGGCGGCTCGTGCGGCCGAGCGGACATAGCGCCGGCTCGAGGCCATCTTCGCCTGGCGCTTGGCCTGCGACCGCTCTTGTTTGGCGAGCTGTTTGGCGGCCTTCTTCTTCGCGCGGCGCGAGCGTGGAGGGGCCGGGACATGACTGACTACCACCGACTCCCCGAGACGGAGACGCTCGATGGTCACTTGGGGCGCACTCTTTCGCGTGAGGAAGCGGAAGAGCCACGCGAGGGCCCCGATCGAAAGCCATAGGTTGCTTCCTTCGATCAGCCCGGATTTAACCCCGCGTCGGATCAATTGGCGAACCCGGCGGTCTAAGTAGGCGCGCACCGCTCAAAAGTCCCGTCGGGCCACGTTCAGATACGACGTATTTCTAGGACAGACGCCCGCCGCCGACCGCGTCTGCGCCCGAGGAGGTAGACGGCGGCAACCGCCGCCGCCCCGGCGGCCACGAGCGCTCCGATCATCGGCGGCGCGGCGTCGCTTACCACTGACTCGGTGCTGCCCTTTAGAGAGCGGAGCTTGTCCTCGACGTCAGAAAGCGTCACGCGGCGCGGCTCGTCCTGCGCCAGCAACAGATGCCTGACCAGGCTTATCGTCATCGCCCTGCCTCCGATCGCTTCATCGTCTTAACCCTTCTTAGCAGCGCGCTTGGCACGAGACTTGAGGAGCAGGGCGCCGAACCCACCCATCGCCACGAGGCCCAAGATGGCCGTGATCGGATAGGGCACCCATGACCAGTTACCGGCAAACGCAGACCCGGTCTCGGTTTGCAGTACCCGGAGGAGTCCGATGAGCAACAGCACCGTGCCGATACCCAGGAACACCGCCGCGATCGAGCCGAACAGCAATGTCCTGCCCACGGTCTTTAGCGGTGCGACAGTCTCTTGGATCACGTAGCGACGTAGGAGGCTGAACAGCTCTGCTCCCTCCTCGCGCGGATCGTCGTGCTTGCCGTCAGCTTTTCCGGACATGAAACCGCAGGCTATCGGCCGCGCCGCCCCATCGCTAACTCAACGGAGGCGATCCACGCCTCGCTGCACCAAGAGCGCGCTCATCACGGCTCCAAAGCCGCACGGAAGAAGCCGCGCAGATGCTCGAGGCGCCGATCGAGCTCTTTGGTATCGAGCGGGTTCGTCTCAAGGAGGGCTTCAAGGAACGGGACGTCGCTGAAGTAGGTGAGGATCGCCCCGTAGCCGGTGAGGACCAACTGCAAAGCGTCATGGGTGCGGAACCGGCCGGCGGACATCTCGCGCTCGAAAAAAACGACGGCTCGCTCGAGCATGGGCCGGAGGGCGATCCCGAGCTCGCCGACCATTTGCCCGCTGCCTTCGAGCGCCTCGCGCCGCACCAGGCGTACGAACTCGGGGCTTTCCGCAAAGAACCGGAAACCGCTCGTCAGCACCCTGTCCACCTGCTCCCAGCCGTCCCGGGGCCTGTCGGTTGCCTCGGCCACCCGCGCCAACCAGTCGGCGAAGGAAGCCTCGATCACCTCGCGGTAAAGGGACTCCTTGGAGGGAAAGTGATGCAGCAGGCTGGGGCGCCGAATGCCGACGATCTCCGCGATGTCATTAAGCGAGGTCCCTTCGAAGCCGTGCTCCGCGAAGCACCACAACGCCGCGTCGAGGATCGCCTGGCGGGTCGAGACGCCTGGGTGGCGGGCCACATGGGCGGGCAAGCCGGCCCCAGGCTGTCCGTCAAGGACCTCAAGACCGGGCGCCTCATCTGGCTTCGTCATCAATCAAGCCTACCTACCAGACGGTAAATCACCGCTGACACCCTTCTCGTACGTCAGCAGCCCTTCTCGCCGTTGCAGTCGGTCTCGCCTTGAGCCAGTAGCGATTTGTGCACGACGGTCTTTTTGCTTCACGCGCTCGCGCACCGGGCCATCACCATGAAACCGTCGATCGCCATGCCAGATGGCAACACTGCGGCTCAATGAAACCCGCCTCGTGCAATCCTCGTCGTCTTCGATAACCAGCCGATGACAGACTGCTGACCTCCCGGTTTGCTTTCGCGGCTTGCGCCCGGTGTCGCGTAGTCTGGCAGCCATGGCCGATGCCGAACTCGAACAGCTTTGTATCAATGTCGTCAGGGGCTTTGCGATGGACGCCCCCCAACGAGCCAACAGCGGTCATCCTGGCACCGCTATGGCGCTCGCTCCCCTAGCGCACGTCCTCTACTCGCGAGTGATGCGCCATGACCCGAGCGATCCCGAATGGCCAGACCGGGACCGGTTCATTCTGTCCAATGGCCACGCCTCGATCCTTCTCTACTCAATGCTCTTGCTTAACGGCTACGGCTTAGAGCTCGAGGATCTTCGTCAGTTCCGCCAGTGGGGATCGCGCACCCCGGGCCACCCGGAGGTGCATGCCCTCCCGGGCGTCGACGTGACCACGGGACCGTTGGGCCAAGGTTTCGCCACCGGCGTGGGCATGGCGATTGCCGAGCGGTGGTTGCGGGCCCACTTCGGCCCTGAGGCCATTGACCACCACATCTTTGCCACCTGTGGCGACGGGGATCTCATGGAAGGCGTGAGTCACGAGGCGGGCTCCCTCGCGGGCCATCTCGGCCTCGGACGGCTCGTGTACGTCTACGACGACAACCACATCACGATCGACGGCCCGACTGAGATCGCCTACACAGACGACGTCGGCAAGCGTTTCGAGGCTTATGGCTGGCATGTCGAGCACCTGGGCGAGGTTGCGAACGATCTCGACGCCCTCGAGGCCGGGTTGCGCCGTGCCATGGCCGAGGCCGAACGTCCGTCCTTGCTCATCCTGCGCAGCCACATCGGCTGGCCCTCTCCGCACCGAACCGACACAAAAGAGGCGCACGGCGATCCCCTTGGCGCAGAGGAGATCGCCCTCACCAAGGGTCTCCTCGGGCTGCCAGTGGACCAGGACTTCTACCTGCCCGACGCGGTGCCGGCCTTCTATCACGAACGTGCGCAAAGAGGCCGGGCTGCGCGCGAGGACTGGGACCGCCGTGTAGCTCTCATGACCGAGGACAAGGAGCGGTTCGCGGCCTGCCTTGCTGGTAAGGGTCTGCCGGGATGGTCAGACGCGCTCCCCAGCTTCGAGGCGGGCACGAAGCTCGCCACCCGCAAGGCCATCAACAAGTGCCTTACGGCTACTGCCGCCGGCATACCCGGCCTCGTCGCCGGCGCCGGCGACCTCACCGGCAACACCGGCGTCGACCTAGGCCCGAGTGCCGAGGCTCAATCGCTTGAGCATCCGGGCGGTAGCCAGGTGCACTACGGCATACGCGAGCACGCCATGGCCGCAGCGATGAACGGCATGGCACTGCACGGCGGACCATTGCCGGTCGGCGGCACTTTCTTCGTCTTCAGCGACTACGCCCGGCCAGCTATACGCCTGGCGGCCATCTCAAAGGCGCATGTGGTGTATTTCTTCACCCACGACTCGGTCGGACTCGGCGAGGACGGTCCTACCCACCAGCCGATCGAACAGCTCGCCTCGCTGCGTGCCATGCCCCACCTGAGCGTGATCAGACCGGCCGACGCCAACGAGACAGCGGCGGCTTGGCGGATCGCCGTCGATCACGACCGGCCGACGGCCTTGATCTTGAGCCGGCAGGACGTTCCCGTGCTGGAGGGCACCGGTGCCCTCGCGAGCAGCGGTGTCGCGCGTGGGGCCTATGTTCTCCTGCCCGGGAGGCAAACCGGCAAGGCTCCAGACATCATCCTCATTGGGACCGGCAGCGAGGTGCAGCACTGCCTCGGGGCGGCCAAGGTGCTCGAAGGCGAGGGAGTGCAGGCTCGAGTGGTCTCCTTCCCGAGCTGGGACCTGTTCGCCGAGCAGGAGGAGGAGTACCGCTCAGATGTCCTGCCGGCCGGTGTGCCTCGCCTCGCTGTTGAGGCAGCTGCCTCCTTTGGCTGGGAGCGCTACGCCGACGCGTCAGTCTCGATCGACCGCTTCGGCGCCTCGGCGCCAGGCTCAGTGAACATGGAAAGGTTCGGCTTCACAGCCGATAATGTCGCCGCGCGGGCCCGCGAACTGCTCGGGGCCCGGGCTCGAGAGCAGGGGTACAAATGACACGACTTGACGACCTCCACGAACACGGGGGTCAAAGCCCGTGGCTCGACAACTTGAAGCGCTCGTATTTGACCTCGGGTCGCCTTGCCGAGCTCGTCACAGCGGGCATTCGGGGCTTGACTTCCAATCCGACGATCATGGCCAAGGCCATCGCCGTGGGTGAGGACTATGACGAAGAGTTCTCTTGCGTCCTAGCCAAGGGCGAAAGCGTCGAGGAGGCGTACTGGGCCCTCGTGATCTCCGACGTGAAAGGGGCCCTCGTGGTTCTTCGCCCCGTGTACGACAGCAGCGATGGCGGCGACGGCTTCGTCTCGATCGAGGTCTCGCCGAGCCTCGCCCATGACACAACAGGCACTATCGACTCGGCGCGGGACCTGCATGAGAGGATCAACGAGCCCAACTTGTTGGTAAAGATCCCCGCCACCGAGGAAGGGCTCCCGGCCATCGAGACCATGATCGCTGAGGGCCGCAGCATCAACGTGACCCTGATCTTCTCCCTCGAGCGCTACCGCGCCGTCGTCGAGGCCTATATCTCAGGCCTGGAAAAGCTCGTCTCTCAAGGTGGGGACGCCTCCAAGGTCGCTTCGGTCGCGTCGTTTTTCGTGAGCCGCGTGGA
>Ga0302320_10027262_pt1 | contig 11014 bp, 7 predicted proteins | sample Bog_T0_3_FD_202130 | JGI IMG/M metagenome (GOLD analysis project Ga0302320, IMG submission 202130) | Peat permafrost microbial communities from Stordalen Mire near Abisko, Sweden - Bog_T0_3 | ecosystem: Environmental > Terrestrial > Soil > Wetlands > Peat | place: Sweden: Abisko, Stordalen Mire... | reverse complement strand
TGCTCGACGGAACTTACAAGCGCACCGTCAAAGCCGCCCCGGATCGCGACGGCCCCACCGGGCGCATCAAAATCGGCACCGAATCGGAAGGCGATTTCCGCAACTTCACCATCTCCAACATCGTCTTCGATCGGTCGCGCGGTCTGGCCCTGGAATCGGTGGATGGGGCCAACATCGAAGACATCACCGTCTCCAACATCACGATGCGCCAGATCTCCAACGCGCCTTTCTTCATCCGTCTGGGCAGCCGCATGCGCGCCCCGGAAGGCGTCGCCATCGGATCCATCAAACGCATCTCCATCAGTAACGTCAACGTGTACGATGCCGACCCGCGCTATGGTTCCATCATCAGCGGCATCCCCGGTCACGATATCGAAGACGTGAAACTCAGCGATGTCCGCATCGTTTATCGCGGCGGACTCAATCTGGATGAGGTTGCGAAACAACCCGCCGATCTCGTCAATACATTCTTCTTCCGCGCGACCGGCGGCGTACCGCCGCGCGAACCGTATGCCACGCCGGAGCGCGAGAAAGAGTATCCCGAACCCTCCATGTTCGGCATGTTACCGGCCTATGGGTTCTTCATTCGCCACGCCACGGGCGTTGAGTTCAGCAACGTGGATGTGAGCTACATGAAGGAAGACGGTCGGCCCGCCTTTGTGCTGGATCAGGTCAAGGGCGCGGATTTCCAGCACGTGAAAGCGGAAAAAGCCCCCGGCGTTCCCACTTTCGTATTGCAGAACGTCGAAGGCTTTTCGGTATTTCGATCTACGCCAGTCGCCGACACGAATCTCCCGAAGACCGACCACAAAGAATTCTGACGTGTATGGTTTTCTCTGCGACCTCTGCGTCTTCCTCTGCGCCCTCTGCGTGAACCTCCGGATGACCGAATCCGGAGGGAGCAGCTAACGCCGAGCCTAAACCTTAACCGGCTTATCCGTCGATTTCCAGTTCTTCTCGTCCCAATACATGACCTTGCCTTCGCGATAAGATTCCGCCGCAAGATTAATTACCACCACGGCCTTCGCGCCGGTCTCCACATCCAGATGCGGCTTCTGCCGCGTGCGCATGCAACTCAGGAAGTTGTCGATATGCGCCGCCATGCTGTCCTTCTGGTCGATCGGGATCTGGATATCGTTCGTCCCCCACTTCGCTGCGTAAGCATCGCCGCCGATGGCCTTCGCACCGGTCATCTTGCCATCCACCATCTTGCCGCCGGTCGTCTGCGGTTTCACCGTGATGTAGGGGACCGAGCCCTCGAACTTACCGTGATCGACAACAATGATCGTGCCCTCGTGGCCCCGAATCAGCCCGGGAATATGCGTATCGTTAGCCATCGACGAACTCAGCACCAGCGAATGGCCCTTCGAGTATTCAGCCAGCAGATGGAACGTATCCGGCACTTCGCGATCCGGTTTGCCGTTAGGCAGCCTGAACACATACGTCCCGCCCGTCGCCATCACCTTATAGGGAAATTGCGGCTCATCCCAGCAGATATTCAACGGCGCAATCACGTGATAGAAAAGATCGCTCGCAATACCCAGCGAATAGTCCCAATACTTGCGGAAACGGAAGAACCGGTCGGCATCGTAGTCGCGCGTCGGGGCCAGCTTGTACTGCGTCCCGAGCCACATATTCCAGTCGATGAAGTCGTCCCCCTTCGCGTTCGGGCCGGCATTCGGGTCGATCGTGTAATTCCACTCGCCGCCCGTCGAATTGCGATGATACGAACCCTGGCTCTCAATCATCTGCCCGATCATCCCATCGGCGATCGCCTTCTTCGCCTTCCACCAGATGTCGGCCGACGTAGTCTGAGATCCCACCTGAAGAATACGCTTCGTCTCTTTGACCTTGTCCACCAGCAGCCTGGCTTCTTCGTTGGTATGCACCATCGGCTTTTCGAGATAGACGTCCTTGCCCGCGTCCATCGCGTCCAGCGCCATCTTGCCATGCCAGTGATCGGGCGTGGCAATCACAACGGCGTCCAGATCCGGATGTTCCAGTAACTCTCGGTAGTCGGAGTACCCCTGGACCTTGAACTTTTCCGATTGCGTGCGTTTCCGCTTTTCGTATACGTCGCAAACGCTGACCAGTTGGCAGCTGTTTTCGTTCGCCTTTCCAAAGCTGGCAAAGGATTGCGCGTCGGAAGAACCGCGTCCGCCGCATCCGATGACGCCGACATTAATGCGATCGTTCGCGCCGATGACACGATTGCTCATTTTGCCGATGGACTTGGCCGCGAAGGCCTGGCTGGTCGCTCCCAGGGTTGCCCCGAGCGTAGCGCCGGTAGCGGTCACGGTCTTCAGGAAATCTCTGCGGTCAAGCGCTTCGTTGTTGTTCTGATCGGACATGGGAAACCTCCACCTGATCTCGTTGGCCAGCCGTCGGCTGCCTCCGTAAATGCTATCAAACAGCTGACCGATCGGCAATCCCGGGGGCGGGGCGTCGTGCCGGGCAAGGGCGACTGGACACGCGCGTTCGGCCGTTCTGCGCGCCACAAGCCCGGGACCCACAGGTAGCACCTGCTTCAGCGAGAGCCTCTGCCTTGCGGCAGATCGAACAAACAAGAGACCCTGCAGTCTCCACTCCCGCCCTGCTTGCCGCCGGAGGTGGATCCATCGGCGGAGCGACAAGGTGCAGCAAAAAAATATGAAGGTTGCCAGCCGCGCTCAGCGCCTGTTTGTCCAGATCGGAAGCCGGGACCAGCCTGACATCGATACGGGCCGGATCGTCTGAGATTCCCCGCTTCGGACTGCTGCTGACCTTAAGGCCTGCAGGCCCATGGAGATGACTTTCATGCTTACAACACAACGGTTTCATTCGGTTTTGGGAATTGCCGCCGCTATAGCTATGTCGATCCACCCTGCGGCGCGCTCCTCATAGCTGAGAATGGCGTCCTGACGTTCACTCCCGCGGGCGGCGAAACGCCCCTGGTGATCCCGGCTTCGGAGATTATCGAAATCCGCATGAACACAGCCGTAGGCAAGGATTCCGTCGCATTTCACCTCGTCACGAAGAAGGGCCTTTACCTCGGGCTCACACCCGGGGGAGCAACCCCCGATGAAGGCCGCGCGGATGTGGACGAGCTTCGCAAACAGCTGGGTCTCGATCAATAGTTCTCAATAGATCAATAGATGCTCAATAGATCAATAGATGCTCAATAGAATCCGGGCCTCAGCGCCCGGCGGGAATCGCGGCAGCGGCGCGGCCCTCATCCTCCGCGCGGCGGGCGTCTTCGGCGGTCAGAGAATTGGTCTGGCGCAGGAGTGACCAGTTTTTCACCGCCGCCTCGTACAGAGCGCTGGCCTCCGGATACTCGCGGGTCTTTACCAGTCCCGCTGCCAGCGCCGCTTCCGCGCGGGCCCAATCCGAGCGGAAGATTGCATTGAGGGGTTCGATCTGCGACCGCGTGGACGCAATCTTTTCGGCTTCCCGGAAAGACGGCGCCGCGTCCGCAGCCTGGTTCAGCGCCAGGTGCGTATTCCCGACGGTCACGAGCGAACGGTCGCAATTGGCCTGCATATAGGGATCCGACGCGTTCGCCGCATCGCGGCACAGGATCGTCTCCGCCCGTCTCGCGTGAGTCAGCGCTGCGCCCGGGTCCCCGGCGGCCAGGTATCCTTCGGCCGCATTACGTTCGATGACGCCGACGTTGATACGATAATCCGCACTGGCCGGCGCATCGTGGTGCAGCGCCTCGGCAAGCGACACCGCGCGTTCGTTGTGAGCAAGCGAATCCGGAATCCGGCCCGTCTCCCGCAGCGCTGTCGCCCATTGGCTTTCCATGAGCGACTCCCGCCGCCGATACGCTGCGTTGCCGGGATCCGCTCCGCGCAGTCCCTTCATCAGGTCGACCGCATGCGCCAGATGTGAAACCGCGCCAACCGCGTCCCGGTCTTCGATCAGCATCTGCCCGAGCCGGGATTCCGTGTTGGCCAGTTCCACTTTGACGTTGGTATCTTCCGGCAATCCCGCCCACACGCTTTCGATCTGCCTCAGTGTCTCGCCCAGATCTCTGGTCGCCTCCGTACGCAACCCCATCGTGGTCTCCCCCGAACTCAGTTGCATCAGCGACTTAAAACGCACCTTCGCGACGGCGATGTTTCCGGGAAACTCCGCCGCCATCTTTTCCGCCAGCGCACTCGATTGCTGATACCACGTCAGCGCTTCGGCGGTTTTCCCCAGGTTCGACCATCCGTAGCCGCCGTAGAGATCCCCCATGTGTTTCAGGCAGGTCGCGAGCGCAAGGCTGTTATCCAGGTCTCCGGGCGATTTCGCTGCAATCTCCCGGCGCAGGCTGACGGAGCGCTGATAGGCGCGGTCGGTGCCAGCCAGATCGCCGGTCGAAAACAGCAAATCGCCGAAGGTGGAAAACGCCTCGGCCGCCGAATTCAAGGCCTCCGGCGTCTGATCTTCCTTCAGCAGCTTTTCGGCCGAAGCTGCCGCTTTGCGCGAACTCGCCAGCGCGCCCGCGGTATCGCCGAGATTGTTCTCATACTCGTTGCCCTGAACGTTGCTCACGCGGATGTAGGCGTCGACGATCTCGCGCTGGAGTTGCGGCGTGTCCGCATCCTTCGAAAGATTGTCCAGGTAGTTGAGCGCGTCTTTCACCATCTGCGCGCGCACTGGTGTCGCGCCGGGCAACCGGTCGATGCCATCGGCGTAGCTGAACATGACGGAGTGCGCCAGTTGCCGTAGTTCGTTGAAGCGTCTCTCCGCGCGCCCCCGGGCCAGCGTCACTTCCACCAGGCCGCCGATCAGCGAGCCAACCAACAGCCCTACGGCCACCACCATGGCGAGATTCCGCCGGATGAACTTCGCCGCCAGATAAAGCGGCGCATCGCCCCGCGCCTGCACCGGTCGCCCTTCCAGATATCGGCCGATGTCGTCGGCGAATTGTGCCACCGACGCGTAACGCTCGCCCGGCGCCTTCCGAAGTGCCTTCAAAATGATGTTGTCGAGGTCGCCTTTCAGCGCGCGGACCGCGGGACCCGTGGATGCAAGGTTTCGACCTCCACCCCCGGTTGCTTCCCCGCGGTCAGGTCGCGCGCTGTTTCGGGTGCGCCCCTGCGCCAATGCGCTCGGCCGTACGGGCTCCTCTGCGCAAACCGCCGTCATCAATTCGTGAATCGGCCGCTCCCCGTCGCCGTATGGAGAATGCCCGGTCAGCAGTTCGTACAGGATCACGCCCAGCGAATACACGTCTGACGCCGTGGTTACCAGTTCTCCGCGAACCTGCTCCGGACTCGAATAACGGATGGTCATCCTCGCCATCAGCGGCTCGGTCACATCCCCGCTGGCTGCTCCGGGCTCCAGCGTCAGCATCTTGGCGATTCCGAAATCCAGCAACTTCACCGTTCCCTCGGCTGTAACCAGGATGTTGGCCGGTTTCAGGTCCCGGTGAATCACCATGTTCTGATGCGCGTAATGCACCGCATCGCAGATTTGCAGGAACAGGCCGAGGCGCTGACGAATTCCGAAGTTGTTCCGGCGGCAGTATTCATAAGGGGAAACGCCGTCGACAAACTCCATCACCAGATACGGCAGTCCGTCGGCCCTCGCTCCCGCGTCGAGAATGCGTGCGATATGGGGATGCTGCAGGTTAGCCAGTATCTGCCGTTCCGCGCGGAATCTCGCAATGACGTCCTGCGAATGAAAAGCCGCCTTCATCAGCTTGACCGCCACGCTCATTTCCATTTCGTTGTCGGCGCGCACCGCCCGATAAACCGACCCCATGCCCCCGCTGCCCACCAGTTCCACCAGCCGGTATGGCCCCACCATCTCGCCAACCGCCGAATCCGCCGCATGCTGTTCCGCGAGTACCTGATTCCGCAGCGCCGAGCGTTGCCATGCTTCGTCCGCCATGGCGACCTCGTCCGCTGCGAGTAATCCCTGAAGTTCGTCGAAGAGCGCGCGGTCGTCTCCACACGCCGACGCGAGAAACTGCGCGCGCCGTTCGGGCGGCAGATCGGTTGCATGGGCGAAGAGTTCGTGGAGCCGGTCGGTGTTCGTCACGCGGCCCCGGCCATCTTCTTCTGCAGCCATGCGCGCGCGAAGCGCCATTCGCGCTCCACGGTCGTCAAAGAAAGTTCCATGACTTCCGCGATCTCCTGAAACTCCAGATCGCCAAAGAAGCGAAACTCCACGATCCGGGCGCATCGCGGATAATGTTCCGCCATTCGCTCAAGTGCCTGGTCCAGCGCGAGCGTGTCCAGTTGACGCGGGTCGTGCGAAGCCGCGATTTCGGGCGCCAGGGAGCCGTCCCGCTTCGCCGCCTTGCGGGCGCGCGCATGATCCACCAGAATGCGTCGCATCAGACTGGTCACCATGGCGATGAAGTGTCCGCGGTCTTGCCAGTCGATCTTGCGAATTTGCGCGACTCGCAGATAAGCTTCGTGCACCAGCGCGGTTGGCTGCAGAGTATTAGCCTGAGATTCGCCGTTCAGATGATAAGCGGCCAGCCGTCGCAGATCCCGATACACCAGCTCGGCCACCCGGCCCATGGCCTGCTCATCCCCATCCCTCCACAGCTGCAGCCATTCCGTAACGCTCTCCCCGAGCTCCATGACCTATTTTAAGCTGGTCTGTGCCCATCCGCGTTCATCCGGTGCTAAAGGTCTTTTGGTGCGCCCGGCGAAAGTATGAAAGAATAACGGGCGGGCAAGGCCCAATGAGGTTCAGATGAACTACACAAGACGCGATTTCGGAAAGCTCGCTCTGGCTGCGCTGCCGGCCAGTTCGTTGCTGGCAAAGCCAAACTCGAAATGGGGTGGTGTACAGGTGGGTATTAATGCCCCCTACAGCTTCAACCGCATGTCGGGGACCGCCGACAAAATAATCGAGTACATGACCCAAATCAACCTGAGCGCCACCGAGCTTCGCTTGCAGCCCGTGGAAGCTTACTTCGGCGCTCCCGGCGTTTACGCCTCCGCCAACGACGCCCCTGGCGGCGCTGCGCGCGGCGGAGGTGGAGGCCGTGGCGGCAGCGGCGCGGGCAGGGGCGGCGGACGCGGAGGCAGCGGCGGCTTCGCGGCAGGAGGCGGGGGCCGTGCCGCAAGTGGACGCGGCGCTGCGCGCGGTGGCGGCCGTGCCCCTCTGACTCCCGAACAGCAGGATGCGGCTAACAGGCTTTCCGACTGGCGGCTTGCTCTCTCGATGGACAAAATCAAGGAGTTCCGAAAGAAATACGAGGACGCCGGCATCCTGATCCAGATCCTCAAAATCGACAACTTCAATTCCTTCAGCGACCCGGTCACCGATTACTTTTTCAATGTCGCGAAGAACCTCGGCTGTCATGCCCTGTCCACCGAGGGCAATCTCGCCGACGTTCAACGATTGGGGTCGTTCGCGGACAAGCATAAAATGATGATCGGCTATCACGGCCATACCGCCGGTGCCGGCGGCGAGGCCTTCGGCGCTCCGGAAAACTGGGAAAAGGCCATGGAGGCTTCGAAGTATAACGGCATCAACCTGGATCTCGGTCACTTCCTCGTCGGTCAGCAGACTTCGCCCGTACCGTTTCTCACGAAGTACCACGAGCACGTCACCCACGTCCATGTGAAGGATCGGAAACTCACCGGAGCCACCGTGCCGTTCGGCCAGGGCGATGTGCCCATCGTTGAAGTTCTGCAGCTGATGAAAAAGAATAAGTGGAATTTCCAGGCCACCATAGAGTACGAATACCCCACTCCTGAGGGCTCGGATGTGCTGACCGAACTCTCGAAGTGCGTGGAGTATTGCAGGAAAGCTCTGGCGTAACGCGCGAAGCGGCGGCAGCGACCTGAGAATGAACCAGGGGAGAATGAAAAATGCATCTCGCAAGACACCTCACAATCGCGGCTCTTCTCGCGTTCGCTTTACTGCCGCTCAACGCTCAGACCCCTCAGCCCGCCGGCGCGAGCGGCGGCGGTCGCGGTCGCGCTGGCGGACGAGGCGGAGCCGCCGCTGCGTCCGGTGCGCCTGTCTCCGTCGATATCGCGCAAAGCCGTAATATGGACCAGGCCTCCATTGACAGAGGCGGGAAACTATTCGCGGATCGCTGCGCATCCTGTCACGGCGCCAATGCCCGCGGCGGCAGCAAAACCAGGACCGACGTCGATCTCATCCGCTCCGCCCTGGTGCTCGACGACCTCGGCACCGGCGGCCGCGAAATCGCCGGCTTCCTGAAGTTCGGTCGCCCCGAAAAGAACATGCCGAAGTTCGACATGCCGGAGCAGGAAGCCTTTGATATCGCCCTGTGGCTGCACCGGCAAATCGCCGCGGCCGCCGAACGCGGAACCTACGTCCGCCTGAATGTTTTCTCCGGCGATCCAAAAGCCGGCGAGGCATATTTCAACGGCAGTGTCGGCAAATGCAACACCTGCCATTCCCCCACCGGCGACCTCAAAGGGATTGACACAAAAGCCAATGATGACGCCTCCACTCTCCAGGGTCTGATCGTTTCCGGTACGGGCGGCGCGCGCGGCGGCAGAGGGGGACGTGGAGGCGCAGCCGGCGCAACTCCCTCCCCCACCGCAATCACCGCCACCGTCACCATGAAATCCGGCGAAGTCGTCAAAGGCTACCCCTCCTCCATCGACGACTGGCAAGTCACAATCCGTCTCCCGGATGGCCAACTGCGCTCTTTCATTCGTGACGGCGACTGGCCCAAGTACGCTACTCAGAATCCCCTGCAGGCCCACGTCGACCTGCAGTTCAAATATAAAGACGACGACATCCACAACCTGGCCGCGTATCTGCGCACCCTGAAGTAAAGGACTACTCACATGACAACCCTGAACAAGATCTCCCTTACTCTGGCGACCGCGCTCTTCGCAATTCCGGCATGCCTCTCCGCGCAGGGTGTCGATAAGAACATGCTCCTGCATCCGCCGCCGGATTCCTGGCCCACGTATCACGGCGATTATTCCGGCCGGCGCTTCAGCACGCTCGACCAGATCAACAAGTCGAACGTTGCCACCCTCACGCTCACATGGACCTATCGCGCCAACCGCGCCACCGACGGGCCTCTCATCGGTGGCGAACACAAAGACGGCGACCCCATCTATCTCAACGTCGATAACGCAACCTTCAAGTGCTCCGCCCTGTTAGTCAACGGCGTCCTCTACGCCACCATGCCGGATCACGCCTGGGCGCTCGACGCCCGCACCGGCCGCGAACTCTGGCATTATTTCTGGAAGTCGCAGGGCGGTCACCATGATGGCGAACGCGGCTTCGGCATGTACGGGAACTGGCTCTACATGGAGACTGCCGATAACTTCGTCGTCTCGCTCGATTCCGCCACCGGCAAAGAGCGCTGGCACAGGCAGATCGCCGACGTCAAACTCGGCTACTTCTCCACCAACGCGCCGCTCATCGTCGGCAATCACGTTCTGGTCGGCACCGGCGGCGACAACCTCGACGTGCAGGGCTTCATGAAATCCCTGGACCCCGAAACCGGCGATCTCCAGTGGACATGGTACACCTCCCCGCAAAAACCGGGCGACGCCGGCTACGAGACCTGGCCCGACGATTACTCCCGCACTCACGGCGGCGGCATGACCTGGCAGCCGCCATCCTACGATCCCGAACTGAATCTTGTCTATATCCCCACCGGCAATCCGAACCCCGTCGGCGCGGGCCAAAGCCGCAAAGGCGACAATCTCTTCAGTTGCTCCGTCGTTGCGCTGAATCCCGATACCGGCAAGATGGTCTGGTATTTCCAGAGCTCGCCGCATGACACGCACGATTGGGACAGCACCCAGGCCGCCGTGCTCTTCGATGGAACATGGAACGGTCAGCCGCGCAAGATGCTGGTACAGGGCACGCGCAACGGCTACTTCTTCGTTCTCGACCGCACCAACGGTAAGAATCTCCTGACCAAAACGCTTGTCGATCCCGAATACGTTACATGGTCGCTCGGCGTCGGCCCCAACGGCCAGCCCATTCCCAATCCGAAAAAGGATCCCGCCGTCGATGGCGTTCTCGTCGGACCCGGTTCCGCCACCAACTGGCAGCCGCCCACCTTCAGCCCGCAAACCGGCCTGTTTTACGTCGGCACCTCCGAAGGACTCAGCATGAGTTATCTCACCGACACCGATGAGCGTCCCGAAGGTTACGGCTACACCGGCGGCGGTGGCGGCGCGACGGGAAGAAACGGCTTAAGGGCCATCGATTACAAGACCGGCGAAATGAAATGGTTCCACCCCGGAGGCGGAGCCCAGGGCCTGCTGTCCACTGCGGGAGGCCTTGTGTTCGGAGGCGATGGCGCCAGCCACTTCATTGCTTTTGACGCGGAAACGGGCAAACCGCGCTGGCACACTCTGCTCGGTGCCAACCACACCAACGGCCCCCAGACCTGGATGCTGGATGGCAAACAATTCGTTCTGGTGGGCGCCGGAGATACCCTCTACGCGTTCACCCTGAATTAGAGGCCATAATATCCGCGTTCATCCGCACTTCTTTCCGACTCCGGCACCCTCAAATCAGGTCTTTCGATCCGTGCAAATCCGCGTTCATCTGCGGTTAAAGGTTTTGACTTTAAATCAACCTCTGCCCCCTCTCCCCGCACGTCCCCGTCCTCCGCGTGGCCCGCCAGCAAGCCAGCCCCAGCGCCACCACCATATCGTCGTGCTGCCCGGTCCCCTCCGCCCCCAGCCGCACATGGCCCGACCCGTTTATCGACATCCGCACGTCCATCAACTCCTGCATCAGCCTTGGCGCCTCCTTCACGTTTCCGATCTTCAACTGCCCCATCTCCAGCAGCACCTGAATCCCGGCAAATAAATCCCTCTTCGGCACCGACGCCCGCTCGTACCCCGCCTCGCCCGAGCCCCGCTCTCCTCCCGTCAGCGTCACCTCCGTCACACTGCATCCCAGTCGCGCCGCCCGCAGCATATCCACCACCGGCCCGCCCACCCCGGTCCCATCCACCGCCAGCGCGCAATTCCCCTTTAGTTCCCCGCACTGCGTGATATCCCGCGTCCGTTCCACCACTTTCGGATACGGCGTCCCCAGCGGCATCGTCTCCGCCAAC